>ERZ1370068.3093-contig-2214_pt1 | contig 18365 bp, 23 predicted proteins | sample MGYA00561227_ERZ1370068 | MGnify/ENA primary metagenome ERZ1370068 (study PRJEB38410, sample SAMEA6850437) | metagenome | study: Metagenomic assessment of the ecological functions of the soil: analysis of the soil microbiota associated with the...
GTGCCACTTCGTTACGATTACGTATTGCTGAAGGCGCGGCGCCTCGGATTGGCATGGCATGGTGAAGGTTCCGCAAGAGGCATGCGACCGCTCCCGCGGACGCACGCGGCATGAGCCGGAAACGAGTCCGGCCCGCTTGCTGGCCGGTATCCGGGCGCTGGCGGGTCGTCGTCCGGCGACGCTTCCCGAGAGGCTGATCAGGCGACACTCCAGTGGTCTCCAGCGCCGGACGCGGAATCTCACGCGACGTCGAGATTCATCACGCCGTACCGTTGCGGGGGCAGCGCAGGTTGATGTCGGCGCCGCGCCCGGCGTGCCTCCGCTTCCCGTTTAACTGTGCAGGCATGAACACCACGCCGCGAGCACCAACGCGCCGCATTGTACGCAGCGCGCGAACCTGGCTACGCCTACAATTCAGCTTCCTGCACCTGCTTGCCAGCGCATCTATCGAGACCACGATCGCGGACCGCGTCGAGCGCCTGCTTCTGGTCGCGACACGAGGAACTGCAGCAACGCGCTGCCGAACGGCAGCTCGGCGCGGTGACCAGCGAGCGCGACAACTCCGCGCGCGCGCCTCAACGCGGCGCGCAGCCGGATCGATGTGTCCGCTGCAGCGCCTGCCGCGCCGAGCCGCGATGCCGGCGCGACTGCGCGGATACGGCGACGAGCCGCTCAGGAGCGTCGGATGAAGCAGGTCGAGGTCACGATCCTCGGCCAGAGCTACCTGCTCGGCTGCCCGACGGCGGCGAGGCGCGCTGCTCGAAGCCGTCGGCGACGTCGACCGCGAGATGAGCGCGATCCGCGACGGCGGCAAGGTCAGAGGCGCGCGAGCGCATCGCGGTGCTCGCCGCGCTCAACCTCGCGTACGCGCTCGCCGAGCGCGCCGGCGCGCGCCGCGAAGCGCTCGCCGGCCGGCGGCGGCACGACGCGGCGACGGTCGACATCGACGCGCCTCGATTGCGCGCATCGATCATGACCCTCAGCGCGCGGACGGACAACTGCTCTGTGCACGCACCGGTGCGTCACTGCGCGGGCTAGAATGAATTCGTCCGTCGCGTTCGCGTGAGCTTTATATTTCGCTTGAACCGATGCTCGCAAGAGCAAGGGCTTGGAACATCGCCCGGTAGGTGTGATCGTCTCGCGTCAGATGAACCCGAAGCCGGGCTGACCTCGCCCACCTGAACTGCCTGGGTTCAGGAATGCGGCTCACGGTTCGCGGCGGACACCTTATTCCTCCTGCTGCGTCCATGCCGATGCGCTACTGGTTGATGAAGAGCGAGCCGTCGCGAGTGCTCGATCGACGACGCTCGCGGCCGCGCCGAACGCGACCGTGCCCTGGGTCGGCGTGCGCAACTACCAGGCGCGCAACTTCATGCGCGACGAGATGCAGCGTCGGCGACGGCGTGCTGTTCTATCACTCGTCGTGCCCCGAGCCGGGCATCGCCGGCCTCGCCGAGGTCGCGAGCGGCGGCCGTACCCCGACGCGACGCCAGTTCGATCCGAAGAGCCACTACTACGACGCCGAAGTCGCGCGCGCGAAGCGCCGCGCTGGTGCACGTCGACGTGAAGCTGGTGCGCAAGACGCGCCTGCTGTCGCTGGCCGAGATGCGCGCAGCGCCCGCGCTCGCCGACGATGGCGCGCGCTGCAGCGCGGCAACCGGCTGTCGATCACGCCGGTGAGCGAGGCCGGGGCGGCTCGCGGTCGACGCGGCTGCTCGACACGGCGCCGGGCTGACTAGCCGGGCGCAATAATCAACCAGCCGCCGCCGTCGACGCCGGCGCGAAGGGCGGGCACGATACATGAAGCACATCGATAAGGCTGACCGCCTGAGCGAATCGCACAGGCGCGCTGCGGCCCGGCAAGGGCCTGGTGTCGGGCGTGATCGCGCTGTCGCTGGCGATCCTGTGTTTCCTGGGCGTGCTGGCCTTTCACTGGCCCGCAGTACCTGACGACGCCGCAGCTGCGCCAGTCGTCACAGCGTCGACGTGATGCGGCTGCTGCTGTTCTGGTCGCTGGTGCTGGCCGGCGCGACCGTCGCTGCTCAACATCGTCGGCGGGCGCGCGCGCTGGCTCGCGTTCGCTGCGTTCGTGCTGATCGGCCTGTCGCTCGCGCTCGGCGGCCACAAGGTGCCGGTCGAACGACTTCCCGGACAACACGCCCTACATCGGGCTGGACTGGTTCATCCTCGACCTGCTCGGCTCGACGCTGATCTTCATCTTCATCGAGAAGCTGTTCGCGCTGCGCAAGGACCAGCCGGTGTTCCGCGCCGAGTGGCAGACCGACTTCCACCACTTCATCGTCAACCACATGGTCGTGGGCTTCGTGCTGCTGGCGACCAACCTGCTGGTGCACAAGCTGTTCGGCTGGGCCGCCAACGACGGCATCCGCGGCTGGGTCGCAGGACCTGCAACTTCTGGGTCGCGCGTGTTCCTGATCGTGCTGGTCGCCGACCTGGTGCAGTACTGGACGCACCGCGCCTACCACGAGGTGCCGCTGCTGTGGCGCCTGCACGCGGTGCACCACAGCGTCAAGAGCATGGACTGGCTGGCCGGCTCGCGCCAGCACATCCTCGAGCTGATCATCACGCGCACGCTGGTGCTGGCGCCGATCTACGTGCTCGGCTTCAGCAAGGAAGTGATCGACGCCTACATCGTGATCGTCGGCTTCCAGGCGGTGTTCAACCACGCGAACGTGAGCGTGCGGCTCGGGCCGCTGCGCTACGTGATCGTGACGCCCAACTTCCACCACTGGCACCACTCGCCAGGACGACGAGGCGATCGACAGGAACTACGCGGCGCACTTCGCCTTCCTCGACTACCTCGTTCGGCACCGCGGTGCAAGTCCGACCGCGCCGTGGCCCGAGCACTACGGCGTGGTCGGCGACTACGTGCCGAACGGCTTCTTCAAGCAGCTCGCGTTCCCGTTCGTCTGGAAGGGCTGAGCGCTGGGCAGTTCGACGCGGTCGTCGTCGGCGCCGGCGCCGCCGGGCCTGCACTGCGCGGCGATCGCCGGCCAGCGCGGCTGCGCGGTGCTGCTGATCGACCACGCCGAGAAGGTCGCCGAGAAGATCCGCATCTCCGGCGGCGGCCGCTGCAACTTCACCAACCGCGACGACGGCGCCGGCGAACTTCGTCTCGGCCAACCCGCACTTCTGCCGCTCGGCGCTGGCGCGCTACACGCCGCGCGACTTCATCGACGCTGGTGCGAGCGCCACGGCATCGCGCTGGCACGAGAAGCACAAGGGCCAGCTCTTCTGCGACGAGGCGAGCGCAGGCCGATCATCGACCATGCTGCTGCGCGAGTGCGACGCCGGCGGCGTCGAGCGCTGGCAGCCCTGCACGCGTGCAGGCGGTGCGCGCACGGCGCCGCCGGCTTCGAGCTCGACACCGACCGCGGCACCGGTGCGCGCCGACGCAGCTGGTGGTCGCCACCGGCGGCCTGTCGATCCCGAAGATCGGCGCGCAGCGACTTCGGCTACCGGCTCGCGCGCCAGTTCGGCCACGCGATCGTCGAGACCGCGGCCGGCGCTGGTGCCGCTGACCTTCGACGCCGGCGACGCTGGGCGCCGCTTCGCGGCGCTCGTCGGGTCTGTCGCTGCCGGTCGCGATCGCGACCGGCGAGCGCAAGCGCGCGCACGACGTTCGTCGAGGACCTGCTGTTCACGCACCGCGGCCTGCAGCGGCCCGGCGGTGCTGCAGATCTCGACCTTCTGGCGCGCCGGCGACGCCGATCGCGCATCGACCTCGCGCCCGGGCGCGACCTGGCCGCGCGCAGCTGCAGCGCGGCCAAGCGCGACTCGCGCCGCCAGCTCGCGCAACGAGCTCGCCGACGCTGATGCCGCGCCGGCTCGCCGACGCCTGGCTGCGGCCGACGGCCGGACTCGGCGACCGCCGATGCCGCCGAGCTGCGCGACCGCGAGCTCGACGCCGCGCTGGCCGAGCGCCTGCAGCGCTGGGAGCTCAACGCCGCAGGGCAGCGAGGGCTACCGCAAGGCCGAGGTCACCGCGGGCGGCGTCGACACCCGCGAGCTCGACTCGCCGCAGACTGCGAAAGCCGCGCGTCGCCGGGCCTGTACTTCATCGGCGAAGTGGTCGACGTGACCGGCTGGCTCGGCGGCTACAACTTCCAGTGGGCCTGGGCGAGCGCCGCCGCCTGCGCCCGGGCGCTGGCGGTGCGACTGCCGCGCCTTGGGCGTGGCGGGCTATAATCGATATCTTTGCCAAAACTCCAGCCCAGCTCTACATGACTACCGATTCGCGTCAAAGAAAACGAGCCGTTCGACGTGGCTCTGCGCCGCTTCAAGCGCACCATCGAAAAGCTCGGCCTGCTGACCGACCTGCGTGCCCGCGAGTTCTACGAAAAGCCCACCGCCGAGCGCAAGCGCAAGAAGGCGGCCGCCGTCAAGCGCCACTTCAAGCGCGTGCGCAGCATGCAGCTGCCGAAGAAGCTGTACTGATCGCAGCGGCGCTCGCGACGCCGAAGCCCGCTGCCGCGAGCTTCGCGCCGGCAAGCCTGCCGACCGCGGAGCTTCTGCTTGCAGGAATCCGCGATGAGCCTCGAAGGACCAGCATCACCGAAGACATGAAGACCGCCATGCGCGCCAAGGACGCGCCGCGCCTGCTGACCATCCGCGGCCTGCTGCGCCGCGCTCAAGCAGACGCGAGGTCGACGAGCGCATCGTGCTCGACGACGCCGCGGTCGATCGCGCATCGTCGACAAGCTGGTCAAGCAGCGCAAGGATTCGATCGCCGCAGTTCAGCGCCGGCGGCCGCACCGACCTGGTCGACAAGGAAAGCCGCCGAGCTGACGGTGCTCGAGGCCTACCTGCCGCAGCGCCTGAGCGCCGACGAGATCGCCGCCGAGGTCGCGCGCATCGTCGCCGAGACTCGGCGCCAGCGGGCCCCGGCGACATGGGCAAGGTGATGGGCGCGGCGAAGGCGCAGCTGGCCGGCAAGGCCGACATGGGCCTCGTGTCCGCCGCGGTCAAGCAGGCGCTGCGCGTGACGCACAGTCGGAGCGCGATGACATTCGCCGTCCAACGCGCTCAGCGCCGACGTCGCCGTCGCCGCCGCAGCTCGACCCGGCAGCGATGGCCGAAGGCCGCGCAGGCCGGCTTCAGAGCGTCATCAACAACCGTCCCGACTTCGAAGGCGGCCCCGGCCAGCCGACCAGCGCCAGCATCGAAGCCGCAGCGCGCGCCGCCGGGCTGCGCTACGCGTTCCTGCCGGTCGCGCCCGGCGTGCCAGACGCCCGACGAGATCGCCGCGCTTTGCCGCGCTTGCTCGAGTCGAACTGCCGAAGCCGATCCTGGCGTTCTGCCGCACGCGGCACCCGCTCGGGCAAGCTGGTACGCGCGCCGCGCATCGGCGGCTGACCGCACGTCGCGTCTCGGCGCGCGCTGCCCTACGCGCAAACATCGCACCGCGGCCGCGGTCGCAGCGTCCCTAGAATCGGCGGCGCTTCGCAGGCCGCGGCGTGCCGCCGCGCGACGCTTCGCGCAGCCCGTATCGGAGGAGACACCGTGGCCGCCCTTGCTTCACGCTGTCGCGCTGATCGACCGCTGCACCGAGTTCGTCGGCCGCTGGGTCGCGTGGCTGGTGCTGGCCGCGGTGCTCGATCAGCGCGGTGCAACGCCGTCGTGCGCAAGCTGTTCAACATGAGCTCGAACGCGTACCTCGAGATCCAGTGGTACCTGTTCGCTGCCGTGTTCCTGCTCGCCGCCGGCTACACCATGCTGCGCCAGGAGCACGTCAAGATCGACGTGATCTCGGGCCGCTTCAGCCAAGCGCACGCAGATCAGGATCGACATCGTCGGCCTCGTCTGTCTTCGTGCTGCCGCTGGTCTATATCGTCGATCCACCTCGTCTGGCCGCTTGGTGCTGCAGCGCCTACGTGATGAACGAGTATGTCGTCCAACGCCGGCGGCCTGATCCGCTGGCCGGTGTTCGCGATGCTGCCGCTCGGCTTCGCGCTGCTCGGCTGTCAGGCGATCTCCGAGCTGATCAAGCGGATCGCGCTTCCTGCGCGGCCTGATCGACGACCCGACGCAGAAGAAGCCAGGCCAAGACTGCCGAGGAGGAGCTCGCCGAAATGCTCGAAGAGGTCGCCGCGCGCGACGAGCAGCACTGGGGGCAGACGCCATGATCGAGTTCGTCGGCGCCAACATGGCCCCGATCATGTTCGCGGGCCTGATCGTCTTCCTGCTGTTCGGCTACTCGGTCGCCTTCTCGCTCGGCCGCCTGCGGCCTGTTCTTCGGCCTCGATCGGCGTCGAGCTGGGTCTGCTGCCAGCCGACGCTGCTGCAGGCGCTGCCGCTGCGCATCTTCGGCATCATGCAGAACGACACGCTGCTGGCGATCCCGTTCTTCACCTTCATGGGCCTGATCCTCGAGCGCATCGGGCATGGCCGAGGACCTGCTCGACACCATCGGCCAGCTGTTCGGCCCGATGCGCGGCGGCCTCGCCTACGCGGTGATCTTCGTCGGCGCGATGCTCGCCGCGACCACCGGCGTGGTCGCCGCGTCGGTGATCTCGATGGGCCTGATCTCGCTGCCGATCATGCTGCGCTACGGCTACGACCGGCGCCTCGCCGTCAGGCGTGATCGCCGCCTCGGGCACGCTGGCGCAGATCATCCCGCCGTCGCTGGTGCTGATCGTCATGGCCGACCAGCTCGGCCAGAGCGGTCGGCGACATGTACGAGGGCGCCTTCATCCCCGGCTTCGACGCTGACCGGCCTCTACGTCGGCTGTACGTGCTCGGCGTGAGCGCTCGTCAAGCCGGCGTGGGCGCCGGCGCTGCCGCCGAGGCGCGCACGCTTCGCGAGGACGACGGCACGCGCGGCCTGCGCTCGCTCGGCGTGCTGGTGCTCGTGCGTCGCGGTCGCCGCTGGCGTCGCGTTCGCCAAGACTACGGCCGCAGACCGACCGCCGACCGACGAGACTGATCGTCGTCTCGATGTCGTCGGCGTCGGCATCGCGTTCGCTGCTGGCGGTCATCAACCAGCTCCTCAAGCTCGGCCTGCTGTCGCGCATGGCCGAGCGCGTCACCTTCGTGCTGATCCCGCCGCTCGGCGCTGATCTTCCTCGTGCTCGGCACGATCTTCCTCGGCGTCGCGACGCCGACCGAAGGCGGCGCGATGGGCGCGACGGGCGCGCTGATCGATGGCGCTCGCGCGCCGCCGGCTTCGACCTGAGGCTGCTGCAGCCAGGCGATGGACACGACGGCGAAGCTGTCGACGCTTCGTCGTCTTCATCCTGGTCGGCTCGACGCGTGTTCAGCCTGACGTTCTACGGCGTCGACGGCCACGTCTGGGTCGAGCACCTGCTGACCGGCCTGCCCGGCGGCCAGCTCGGCTTCCTGATCGTCGTCAACATCCTGATCTTCGTGCTGGCGTTCTTCCTCGACTTCTTCGAGCTCGTCGTTCATCGTCGTTCCGCTGATCGGGCCGGTGGCCGACAAGCTCGGCATCGACCTGGTCTGGTTCGGCGTGCTGCTCGGCGGTCAACATGCAGACCTCGTTCATGCATCCGCCGTTCGGCTTCGCGCTGTTCTACCTGCGCAGCGTCGCGCCGACCGAGCGACTACATCGACCAGGTCACCGGCAGGCGCATCGCCGCAGGTCACCACCGGGCAGATCTACTGGGGCGCGGTGCCGTTCGTGATCATCCAGATCGTGATGGTGGGCCTGATCATCGCCTTCCCGACGCATGGTCTCGAGCGGCATCGGCAAGGAGCCGACGGTCGACGTCGACAAGGCGTCCGCAGCAGATGCAGATGCCTTCGAAGGAGCCGAGCCGGACGAGACCGCGCACGGCTCGACGCGGCACCCGACGCTGCCGGCAGCGCCGCGCCGGCGCAGCAGCGAAGGACAGCAGACCTGAAGACGACGATGCGATGGACGCGATTCGTCGAGCCGACGAGCAGGACAAGCGCGAGAAGTAAGCGCCTGCCGGCACGCGTCGCGCGACGCGAAAGAACAAAAGCCCCGCCGCGGCGGGGTTTCTTGTTCGGAGCGAGCCGCGGCTCGACCGATCAGAGCTTCTGCGCCTGCATGAAGTCGTCGAAGCCGGCTTCGGTGAAGCGGAACCAGAGGTTCGCGTCGCGGCGGAAGGTTGGATAGTCGGCGTAGATCTTCTTCCAGCCGGCGTTGCTGGCCGTCAGCTCGCCGTACAGATCGCCATCGACTGCCTTGAACGCGGCTTCCATCATGTCCTTCGGGAAGCGGAACAGCTTGCGTCCCGCTGCCGACCAGCTGTCTTGAGCGCCGCCGGGTTGCGCGCGTCGTACTTGGCCTGCATGTCGACGTGGGCGTGCGACGCGGCCGCCTCGACGATCGCCTTGTACTCGGCCGACAGGCCTTCCCAGGCCTTGGTGTTGATGAAGAAGTCGAGCTGCGGGCCGCCTTCCCACCAGCCGGGGTAGTAGTAGTTCGGCGCGACCTTGTTGAAGCCGAGCTTCTGGTCGTCGTACGGGCCGACCCACTCGGCCGCGTCGATCGTGCCCTTCTCGAGCGCCTGGTAGATCTCGCCGCCGGGAATGTTCTGCGGCACGCCGCCGATGCGCTCGATGACCTTGCCGCGCGAAGCCGCCGATGCGGAACTTCAGGCCCTTCGATGTCGGCGACCGACTTGATCTCCTTGCGGAACCAGCCGCCCATCTGCGCGCCGGTGTTGCCGCCCGGGAAGTTGATGATGTTGTACTTGGCGTAGAACTCGCGCATCAGCTTCAGGCCGTTGCCTTCGTACATCCACGCCGTCATCTGGCGCGCAGTTCAGGCCGAACGGGATCGCGCAGCCGAGCGCGAAGCATCGGGTCCTTGCCGAAGAAGTAGTACGGCGCGGTGTGCGCCACTTCGACGGTGGCCGTTCTGCACGCCGTCGACGACGCCGAACGCCGGCATCAGCTCGCCGGCGGCGTGGACGGAGATCTGGAACTTGCCGCCGGTCATGTCGCTCGACCTTCTTGGCGAACACGTCGGCGCGCGCCGAAGATGCGTGTCGAGCGACTCTCGGGAAGCTCGAGGCCAGGCGCCAGCGAATGGTCGGCCTGCGCGTGCACGATCGCCGGCGCGGCGCCTGCGGCGAGCACGCCCGCGAGACCGGTCTTGCGGATGAAGGAACGACGCTCCATGATGAATCTCCTCGATGGGACGCGTCGCGGGGATCAGGAACGCGCCGGATTCTAGGAAGCCGGGCCCGCGTCCGCGCCGCACCGGGATTTACCCCGTCGCGTTACGCGATGCAGCGCTCAGGCGCCGGCGATCTTCATCCGTTCGATCAGCACCGAGCCGATCGTCTTGCTGCCCATCGTGTAGGCATCGGCGCCGACCGCGACGATGCCTTCGAACATCGTCGCGCAGGTTGCCGGCGATCGTGATCTCGTGCACCGGAAAGGCGATGCGCGCCGTTCTCGACCCAGAAGCCCGCCGCGCCGCGCGAGTAGTCGCCGGTCACGTAGTTGACGCCCTGCCCCATCAGCTCGATCACGAACAGGCCGCGGCCGAGCTTCGCGCAGCATCGCGTCGAGGTCGTCGCCGGGCCGCGTCAGGCGCGACGTCAGCGTCAGGTTGTGCGAGCCGCCGGCATGGCCGGTGGTGCGCATGCCGAGCTTGCGCGCCGAGTAGCTCGACAGGAAATAGCCCTGCACGACGCCGCGCGTCGACGACCTCGCGCCGGCCGCGTCGCCACGCCTTCGTCGTCGAACGGCGCGCTGCCCTTGCCGCGCGGCACGTGCGGATCCTCGTGGACGTCGATGTGCTCGGGCAGCACGCGCTTGCCGAGGCTGTCGAGCAGGAAGCGTCGACTTGCGGTACAGCGCGCCGCCGCTCGTCGCCTGCACGTAGCGCGCCGAGCAGCGCCGGCCGCGAGCGACGACTCGAACAGCACCGGCACCTCGCAGGTCTTGATCTTGCGCGACTGCAGGCGCGACAGCGCGCGCTCGGCGGCGTAGCGGCCGACCGCCTCGGGCGCGGCGAGCTCGTCGGCGCGAGCGCATCGAGCGTGTACCAGGCGTCGCGCTGCATGTCGTCGCCGCTTCGCCCCGGCAGCGACGCGATCGGCGCGACCGACGAGCGAATGGCGCGAGCTCGCGTAGCCGCCGCGGAAGCCGCGCGTGTTGCCGGCGAAGAAGTGCGACTGCTGCGCCGAGACGCCGGCGCCTTCGGAGTTGGTGATGCGCTGGTCGACCGTCGAGCGCCGCCGCCTCGCAGCGCATGCGCGAGCTCGACCGCCTGCCTCGGCGTCGATCGCCCAGGGTGGAACAGGTCGAGGTCGCGCGCGGCGGCGTCGCCGCTGGCGAGGTCGGCCTCGTCGGGCAGGCCGGCGGCGGGTCCTCGGCCGTGAAGCGCGCGATGTCGTAGGCGGCGCGCACGGTCTGCTCGAGCGCCGCGCGCGAGAAGTCGGAGGTGCTGGCGTTGCCGCGGCGCTGGCCGACGTAGACCGTGACGCCGATCGACTTGTCGCGGTTGCGCTCGACGTTCTCGGTCTCGCCCTTGCGCACCGAGACCGACAGGCCCACGCCTTCGGACACCTCGGCGCCGGCGTCGCTCGCGCCGAGCGACTGGCGCGAGCGCCAGCGCGTCCTCGACGAGCTGCTGGAACTGCTCGCGCGGATAGCGCGAAGCCGGAGGACGTCGGCGCTGGGCAGCGGAAGCGATGGCATGGAGATGACGCGGTGAGCGGGCGCGACGCGTCGAAGCAGGGTCTGGCGCGGCGCAGGGCGGCGACTATCATACCGAGCGCCTGCCTGCGCCGCGCTCGCCATCCGCTCATGCCCGCATGCCCAGCGCCTGCCGATCGCTGCCCGATCCGCGACGCCGACGCCGGCAGCGCCGCGCAGCTCGTTCGAGCGGCCGAGCAAGACGCAGCGCGAAGCAGGCATCGCACGAGCTGCAGGCGCTCGGCGAGGCGCTGCGTCGAGCTGCCCGACGACCGCGCTCGACGACGCTCGGCGCATCGACGAGCCGCTGCTCGACGCGATGCCGCAGCTACAAGCGCACCAAGACCACGAAGGCACGGCGCCGCCAGATGCAGTACATCGGCAAGCTGATGCGCACGGCACGACGTCGAGCCGCTCGCGCGAGGCGCGTGGCCGACGTGCAGCTCGGCCGCGCCAGCGACTCGCTCGCGCTGCACCAGGCCGAGCGCTGGCGCGCCGAGCTGATCGCGCGACGACGCGCGCGACGCCGCTGGATCGCCGCGCACCCCGAGCGCCGACCTGCAGCAGCTGCGCAGCCTCGTCCGCGCACGCCCGCAAGGACGCCGCGGCGCGCGCCCGAGCAGCGCAGCGGCCGCGCCTACCGCGAGCTGTTCCAGTTCATCCGCGCAGCACGGAGCGATGGCTGACGACGGTCGAGCGACGCTGCGCCGACCGCGTCCGCATCGGCCTGGTCTCGATCAGCGACCGCGCGTCGAGCGGCGTCTACGAGGACAAGGGCATTCCGGCGCTGCAGGACTGGCTGGCGCGCGCGCGTGCGCAACCCGGTCGACTGGGAAACGCGCCTGATCCCCGACGAGCAGGCGGCCATCAGCGCCGACGCTGCGCGAGCTGGTCGACACGCGCGCGCTGCGACCTGGTGCTCACCACCGGCGGCACCGGGCCCGGCGCCGCGCGACGTCACGCCCGAGGCGACGCTCGCCGTCGCCGACAAGGTGATGCCGGGCTTCGGCGAGCAGATGCGCCAGATCAGCCTCGCGCTTCGTGCCGACCGCGATCCTGTCGCGCCAGGTCGCGGTGATCCGCGGCAAGGCGCTCATCATCAACCTGCCCGGCCAGCCGAAGGCGATCGCCGAGACGCTCGAAGGCCTGCCGACAGGCGGCGACGCCGCCGGTGCCCGGCATCTTCGCCGCGGTGCCGTACTGCATCGACCTGATCGGCGGGCCGTACCTCGGAGACCGACGCCGCGGTGTGCGCGGCGTTCAGGCCGAAGTCGGCGCACGCGCTCGCGCGCCGGAGCGGCGCGCCGCGGCGCGACGTCACTGCACGAGCCGGTTCAGCCGCTCGGCGTCGAAGTTCTCGGTCGTGTGCGCCTCGCCCGGGCACGCAGTCCTCGGTCGGCAGCTCGCGCGAGCGCGCGAGAGCTTCTCGATCGCCTGCCACAGCAGCGCGATCTGGTGCTCGTGCCCGGAGGCGTTGTCGATCAGGCCCTTCATCGCCTGCGACACCGGGTCGTCGCCCTGCGTCATGCCGTAGGCCGAGAAGCCCATCTTCGCGGCGGCCGCCTCGCGCGTCGCGTCGGCCTCGGCCTGCGATGATGCGCGCCGGGTTGCCGACCGCCGTCGCGCCCGGCGGCACCGGCTTCAGCACGCACCGCGTTCGAGCCGACGCGCGCGCCGTCGCCGACCGTGAAGCCGCCGAGCACCTGCGAGTTGGCGCCGACGATCACGCCGCGGCCGAGCGTCGGATGGCGCTTGGCGCCCTTGGTCGAGCGAGGTGCCGCCGAGCGTCACGCCCTGGTAGATCGTGCAGTCGTCGCCGATCTCGGCGGTCTCGCCGACGACCACGCCCATGCCGTGGTCGATGAAGACGCGCCGGCCGATCTTCGCGCCGGGATGGATCTCGATGCCGGTGAAGAAGCGCGCCGAGGTGCGAGACGAAGCGCGCCAGCCAGTGCAAGCCATGGCGTCCAGCACCAGTGCGCGCAGCCGGTGCAGGACGAGCGCGTGCAGGCCCGGATAACAGGTGAGCACCTCCCACGTCGAGCGCGCCGCCGGGTCGCGCTCGAGGATGCAGGCGATGTCTTCGCGCAGGCGCTGGAACATGGGCGATTCCCGTCGATGGAGTGCGAGCAGACAGTTTAGCGGCAGCGCCCGCTCGAGTCTGCGCTCGGCGCGATGCCGCGCAGGATGTGCACCTCCTCCACGCGTGAGCTCGGCGCGGTTGAGCGAGCCGGTGCAGCCGCGGCATCAGCTTCTGCGGCGCCGCCGGGTCGAGAAAGCCGATGCCGGCCAGCGCCTGCCTGCCAGTGCGCGAGCACGCCGCTGCACCGCGACGGCGTCGGCGCGGCGCGCATCGAGCGGTGCGCGGCTGACGCGCGAAGCCGCCGAGCGCCTGGCGCCAGTCGTAGGCGATGCAGCTGCACCGCCTGCGCGAGGTTGAGCGAGCCGTAGCCGGGATCGGTCGGGATCGCTCAGGCAGGCGTGGCAGCGGTAGACGTCGTCGTTGGTCAGGCCGAAGCGCTCGGAGCCGAACACGAACGCGACCCGCTGCGCGCTCGGCGCCAGCGTCGGCGAAGAGCTCGCGCGGCGCGCGGTTCGGCGGGCCGAAGTCGCGCGGCGTCATCGCCGTCGCGCAGGCGTAGGTGACGCCGTCGAGCGCCTCGGCCGAGCGTCGGCACGACGCGCGCGCGCCGCCAGCACGTCGGTCGCGCCGCTGGCCATCGCGATGCGCCTCGGCGCGCGCGCAGCACGTCGTCGGCCAGCGCGGCGCGACCAGCACCAGGTCGGTGAAGCCCATCACCTTCATCGCCCGCGCCGCCGCGCCGACGTTGCCGGCGTGGCTGGTGCCGACGAGGATGAAGCGGGTCGGGTCGGCGGCAGGCATGCGAGGCCGGCTAAAATCGGTGCCGATCATTCTGCAGCGCGCGCCGCTGCGTCGTCCCGGCCGCCCGCCGCGCCGTCACCGCTCCCGCCGAAAGTCGTCCTCCATGTCCCAAGCGCTGCACCCCATGCTCAACATCGCCATCAAGGCGGCGCGCGCGCGCCGGGGCGATCATCAACCGCGCCTCGCTCGACCTCGACCTGCTGCAAGGTCAACACCAAGGCGCCGAACGACTTCGTCACCGAGGTCGACCACGCCGCCGAGGCGGCGATCATCGACACGCTGCTCGGCGCCTATCCCGGCCACGGCATCCTCGCCGAAGAATCCGGCCGCGCGCACGGCGCGCAGGACAGCGAGTACGTCTGGATCATCGACCCGCTCGACGGCACCACCAACTTCATCCACGGCTTGCCGATCTACGCGGTCTCGATCGCGCCTCGCGTTCCGCGGCCAGGTGCAGCAGGCCGTCGTCTACGACCCGACGCGCAACGACCTGTTCTTCGCGTCGCAAGGGCCGCGGCGCCTTCCTCAACGACAAGCGCCTGCGCGTCTCCAAGCGCACGCGCATGGCCGACGCGCTGATCGGCACCGGCTTTCCGTTCCGCAAGGGCGACAACCTCGAGCGCTACCTGCAGATGTTCGAGACGGTGATGCAGAGCTGCGCCGGCGCTGCGCCGCCCGGGCGCCGCGGCGCTCGACCTCTGCTACGTCGCCGCCGGCTGGTACGACGGCTTCTTCGAGACCGGCCTGTCGCCCTGGGACGTCGCCGCCGGCTCGCTGATCGATCACCGAGGCCGGCGGCCTGATCGGCAACTTCACCGGCGAGGCCGACTTCCTGCTACCAGCGCGAGGTCGTCGCCGGCAGCCCGAAGATCTACGGCCAGCTGGTGCAGATGCTCGCGCCGCCACACCAACGTCGCGCGCGGCCCGGCGAGCGAGACGCCGGCGTAGCCGCCGGGGCGGAGCGACGAGGCGTCGATGAACGCCCCGAGCCGATCGGCCCACACGCCGATGATGGCGCAGTACCTGCGCATCAAGGCCGAGCACCCCGACACGCTCGTCTTCTACCGGATGGGCGACTTCTACGAGCTGTTCTACGACGACGCGCGCGCGCGCCAACCGCCTGCTCGACATCACGCTGACCGCGCGCGGCGCAGAGCGCGGGCGAGCCGGTCGCGATGGCCGGCGTGCCGGTGCATGCGGTCGAGACCTACCTCGCGCAGGCTCGATCAAGCTCGGCGAGTCGGTCGCGATCTGCGAGCAGGTCGGCGACGTCGGCGACCGCCAAGGGACCGGTCGAGCGCAAGGTCGTGCGCGTCGTCACGCCGGGCACGCGTGACCGACAGCGAGCTGCTCGCCGAGCAAGAGCGACGCGCTGCTGCTGGCGCGTCGCGCGCGACCGCGCGCAACGCTGCGGCCTCGCCTGGCTGCGCTCGTCGAACGGCGAGCTCGGCCTCGCCGAATGCAGCGGCGGCGAGCTCGCCGGCTGGCTGCGCGCGGCTCGACGCCCGCCGAGGTGCTGGTCGACGCGCGACCGCGTGCCGCGCGGCGCTCGACGCAGGCGCGGCGACGACGGTCACGCGCCGGCCGGCCGTGGCAGTTCGACGCCGCGCTCGGCAAGCGCAAGCTGTGCGAGCAGCTGCGCGTCGCGATCGCTCGCCGGCTTCAGCGCCGCAGGACTTGCCGCGCGCGCACGCCGCCGCGGCCGCGCTGCTCGCGCTATGCCGAGCACACGCAGGGCCAGGCGCTCGCGCCACGTGCGCACGCTCGCGGTGCGAGCGCGCGAGCGAGCTGCTCGACCTGCCGCCGACGACGCACCGCAACCTCGAGCTGACGCAGACGCTGCGCGGCGACGACGCGCCGACGCTGCTGTCGACTGCTCGACACCTGCGCGCACCGGCATGGGCAGCCGCGCGCTGCGCCACTGGCTGACGCACCCGCTGCGCGAGCGCGCGCGTCGCGATCGAGCGCCACGACGCGATCGCGACGCTGCTCGCCGGCCGGCCCGACGCGCTGCGCGACGCGCTGCGCGGCATCAGCGACGATGTCGAGCGCATCACCGCGCGCATCGCGCTGCGCCAGGTGCGGCCGCGCGAGCTCGGCCGGCCTGCGCGCGACGCTGCAGGCGCCTGCCGGCGCTGCGCGCGCGCGCTGCCGCGCGACGGCGCGCGTGCTGCTCGACATGCTCGCCGAGGCGCTCGCGCCCGCCGGCCGAGATCGCCGGCGCTGCTGCGCGGCGATCGCCGACGAGCCGGCCGTGCTGCTGCGCGACGGCGGCGTCATCGCCGCCGGCTACGACGCCGAGCTCGACGAGCTGCGCGCGATCGGCCGCGAACTGCGACGCCTTCCTGCTCGAGCTCGAGGCGCGCGAGCGCGCGCGCACCGGCATCGCCAACCTGCGCGTGCAGTTCAACCAGCGTGCACGGCTTCTACATCGAGGTCACGCAGGCGCAGGCTCGACAAGCGTGCCGGCCGACTACCAGCGCCGCCAGACGCTGAAGAACGCCGAGCGCTTCATCACGCCCGAGCTGAAGGCGTTCGAGGACAAGGCGCTGTCGGCGCAGCGAGCGCGCGCTCGCGCGCGAGAAGCTGCTGCTACGAGCAGCTGCTCGACGCGCTGCAGCCGCACCTCGAGCGCGCTGGCGGCGCTCGGCGCGCGCGCTCGCCGGCGCTCGACGCGCTGGCCGCGCTGGCCGAGCGCGCGCGACGCTCGGCTGGTGCCGGCCGCGAGTTCGTGCGCGAGCCGCTGCATCGAGATCGAGCGCGGCCGCCATCCGGTCGTCGAGGCGCGCCTGCAGGAGACCGGCGCGGCACCTTCATCGCCAACGACTGCCGGCTCGACGCGCGCGCCGCATGCTCGTCATCACCGGCCCGAACATGGGCGGCAAGAGCACCTTCATGCGCCAGGTCGCGCTGATCGTGCTGCTCGCCGCGATCGGCTCGCTACGTGCCGGCGACGGCGCTGCCGGCTCGGCCCGATCGACGCGATCCACACCCGCATCGGCGCCGCCGACGACCTGGCCAACGCGCAGTCGACCTTCATGGTCGAGATGACCGAGGCGGCCGCGATCGTCCACAGCGCGACCGAGCAGTCGCTGGTGCTGATGGACGAGATCGGCCGCGGCACGTCGACCTTCGACGGCCTCGCGCTGGCCGGCGCGATCGCCCGCCACCTGCACGAGCGCAACCGCGCGTTCACGCTGTTCGCGACGCACTACTTCGAGCTCACCGAGTTCCCGGTCCAGCACGCGCGCGCGCTGAACGTGCACGTGTCGCCGCGGTCGAGAGCGGCGACGACATCGTCTTCCTGCACGAGATCGAGGCCGGCCCGGCGAGCCGCAGCTACGGCGTGCAGGTGGCGCGCCTGGCCGGCATGCCGCGCGGCGCTGCGTGCGCCAGGCGCGCGCCACGCTCGAGGCGCTCGAGGCGCAGCGCATCGCGCGCCAGGCGCAGATCGACCTGTTCGCCGCGCCGCGCGGCGGCACGCGCCGCAGCCGCGACCGGCCGCGACGGCGATCGGCGCTCGAGGCGGCAGTCGCCGCGCTCGACCCCGATATGCTCTCGCCGCGAGAAGCGCTCGAGGCGCTGTACCGCCTCGAAGGCTCTGCAGAAGAGACGCCGCCATGACCTATTGCGTAGGCGTCAAGCTCGACGCCGGCCTGGTGTTCCTGTCCGACTCGCGCACCAACGCCGGGCTCGACCAGATCAGCACCTTTCGCAAGATGATGGTCTACGAGCGCCCGAGCGACCGCTTCATGGTGATGCTGTCGGCCGGCAACCTGTCGATCTCGCAGTCGGTGCGCGAGATCCTGCAGGTCGAGAAGCTCGACAACGGCGACGCAGCCGCCGATCACGATCTGGAACGCGACCAGCATGTTCGACGCCGCGCGCGTGCTCGGCGCGCGCGGTGCGCCGCGTCTACGACCAGGACGGCGCGTCGCTCGAAGAAGTCGGGCCTCGACTTCAACGCCTCGATGATCTTCGGCGGCCAGATCCGCGGCGAGGCGATGCGCCTGTTCCTCGTCTACTCGGCCGGCAACTTCATCGAGGCCACGCGCGAGACCTGCTTCTTCCAGATCGGCGAGTCGAAGTACGGCAAGCCGGTGCTCGACCGCATGATCACGCCCGTCGACGCCGCTCGACGAGGCGGCCAAGTGCGCGCTGGTGTCGATGGACTCGACGCTGAAGTCGAACCTCTCGGTCGGCCTGCCGCTCGACCTGCTCGTCTACGAGGCGAACCGGCTGCGAGCGTCGCAGATCGTCTGCATCGACGAGCGCAACCCGTACTTCCAGATGATCCGCAGCAGCTGGGGCCAGAAGCTGCGCCAGGTGTTCGAGTCGATCGACGATCCGCAGTGGGACGCCGACCGGTCGGCAGCGGCACCGCTGTGCGTGCCGTCGCAGCGCTACGAGCCGATGCAGCAAGATCACCACCCGGGAGAGAAGCTGGTCATGACGCGCAGGGATTCGAATAGTCTGAGCGCGAGCGCTGCGGCTGCTGGCGGTGTGACACGGCGACTGTGATGCCGCCGAGGACGTCGGGTGACCGGCGCAGTGAAGTAAAGGGGAGATGTCGGCCCTTGGGCCGGCATCGGAGGAACATGAACAGGAGCCGGTCGCCCGGCGGCACCTCGGCAGCAGCTCCGACTCGGCGTGGCGCATTGCACGTGCGATCGCGACCCGGAGCGACGCCTATAATCGCGCTTTACCACCCGCGGCATTCGCACCCGGCGTGCGAGCGTCGAACGCAATGACCAAGTTCGTCTTCGTCACCGGCGGCGTGGTGTCCTCGCTGGGCGAGGGCATCGCTTCTGCGTCCCTCGCC
>ERZ1370068.10884-contig-9544_pt1 | contig 18363 bp, 35 predicted proteins | sample MGYA00561227_ERZ1370068 | MGnify/ENA primary metagenome ERZ1370068 (study PRJEB38410, sample SAMEA6850437) | metagenome | study: Metagenomic assessment of the ecological functions of the soil: analysis of the soil microbiota associated with the...
GATATGCTTCGTTCAGTTACGTATTGCTCTGAGATCGGCGTCGCGCTCGCCGAAGGGGCATCAAGCAGATCCGCGTCGTCGACGACGGCGCCGGCATCGCGAAGGACGACCTTGCCGATGGCCTTCGCGCGCCACGCCACCAGCAAGATCGCCTCGCTCGCCGATCTCGAGCAGGTGCGCTCGCTCGGATTCCGCGGCGAAGCCCTGGCGAGCATCGCGTCGGTGGCGCGCGTCGCGCTCGCGAGCCGCGCCGCCGGATCGGACCGCGCCTTCACCATCCGCGCCGAGGGCGGGAGCGTCGGCGGCGTCGAGCCCGCGTCCCAGCCCCAGGGCACGGCGGTCGAAGTCGCCGATCTGTACTACAACACGCCCGCGCGCCGGAAGTTCCTGAAGAGCGAAGCGACCAGAATTCGGTCATTGCGAAGAGGTGTTCACGCACACCGCGCTGTCGCGGCCCGACCTCACCCTGACCCTGCGGCACAACGGGCGCGTCGTCTCCCGGCTCGGCCCCGGTGATTCCGCGAAGCGCATCGAGGCGGCGCTGGACGAGGGCTTCGCGCGGATCGATGCGGCCCGTGTCCGCCGACGGCGGCGCGATCAAGCTCTCGGGTTTCGCGGGCTCGCCCGCGTACACCCGCGCCGAGCCGCGACGCGCAGTTCGTCTACGTCAACGGCCGATTCGTGCGCGACAAGCTGCTTTCGCACGCTCTGCGCGAGGCCTACCGCGACGTGCTCCACGGCGAGCGCCATCCCGCGTACGTCCTGTTTCGTCGAGATCGACCCGCGCGCCGTCGACGTGAACGTGCATCCCGCGAAGGTCGAGATCCGCTTCCGTGACCCGCGCGCCGTCCACCAGTTCGTGTTTCACGCCGTGACGCAAAAGCCTCTCGGGCACGGCGGCCGAACGCCGGCCGCGATCGCCACGCCGGTCGCGGAGAGGCTACGCTGACGCCGCAACTCGCGTCGAGCTCGGCCTGGGCCTCGGCGCAGCCGCGTCGCGAGTACGCGGCGATGTTCGCCGAGGCGCGCTCGAGGCCTCAGCGCCCGCTGCCGAGGACGCCAGCGACGCCGACGGACGCCCCGCCGCTCGGTTACGCGCTCGCGCAGCTTCACGGCATCTACATCCTGGCTCAGAACCGCGACGGACTGGTGCTGGTCGACATGCACGCCGCGCACGAGCGCATCCTCTACGAAAGCTCAAGTCGGCGCTCGACTCGCGCGCCATGAACACGCAGAAGCTGCTGATCCCCTCGACCTTCCACGCCGACCGCGTCGACGTGGCGACCGCCGAGGAGCACGGGGCGACGCTCAACCAGCTCGGCTTCGACATCGCCGCGATCTCGCCCTTCGCGCTCGCGGTGCGCGCCGTGCCTTCGATGCTGGCCGACGCCGACGCTTCGGGACTGGCGCGCGCGCTGCTGCGCGACATCCGCGAGTACGGCGCGAGCCGCGTGCTGACGGAACGCCGCGACGAGCTGCTGGGTACAATGGCCTGCCACGGCGCCGTGCGCGCCCACCGGGCGCTCGACCATTCCGGAGATGAACGCGCTGCTGCGCGAGATGGAGGAGACGGAGCGCTCGGGCCAGTGCAACCACGGCCGCCCGACCTGGTTCCAGATGAGCCTCGCCGACCTGCGACAAGCTCTTCATGCGTGGCCGCTGAACCCGCCGCGATCCTACTTCTGGGCCCCTACCGCCAGCGGCAAGACGCGCTGGCTGCGGCGCTCGCCGGGCCGCTTCCCGCGTCGAGATCGTCTCGCGTCGACTCCGCGCAGATCTACCGCGGCATGGACATCGGCACCGCGAAGCCCTCGGTCGCTGAACGCCAATCGGTGCCCCACCACCTCGTTGACATTGTCGATCCTACCGAGAGCTACTCCGCCGCACAGTTCCGCGGCGATGCCGTCCAGCTGATCCGCGAAATTTCCGACCGCGGCCGCACGCCGCTCCTCGTCAGCGGGACCATGCTCTATTTCAACGCGCTGCGCGAGGGGCTCTCCGAGCTCCCGGGTCGGACAAGGAGTTCGGGCGGGAGATCGACGCGGAAGCCGCGAGTGCGCGGCTGGCCGGCGATGCACGCGAAGCTTGCCGAGATCGATCCGCAGACTGCGAGCCGCCATGAAGCCGGGAGACTGCTAGCAACGCATCACAGCGCGCCCTGGAGATCTACAGAGTGAGCGGCACGCCGATGTCGCCGCGCAGCTCGGCCGGAAGGAGAGCGCCCTTCCTTCCGCCTCGTTGCGCTCGCATCGTCCCTCTCGGACCGGAGCGCCCTGCATCGCCGTATCGAGGAGCGTTTCGACTCGATGCTCGAGCTGAGGCTCGTCGAAGAGCTGCGTGCGCTCAGGAAACGTCATGCGCTGAAGCCCACCCTGCCCTCGATGCGCTGCGTCGGTACCGGCAAGCGTGGCGAGTACCTCGGCGGAGAAATCGGGAAGAAAGAGCTGCGTGACCGCGGCGTATTCGCGACAGCGCCAGCTCGCCAAGCGGCAGCTCACCTGGCTGCGGGGATGGAAGCGGTGCGAAGCTTCGATTGTACTGGCTGAGGGTCTCGAAGCGGAAATTCTAAGCTACCTGCATGCTGAGTTCAGCCACCCCAGGGACGAATCGCTAAAGAGAGCGGCAATGACGAAAAAGGGACGAATTGCCTTAGCCGCGGTTGTCGTATGTCGTATGAGACTGGTGGGTATGTGAGGCTTACCGCGTGGTGTCTTTGCGGATGGAGAAGTCCGCAGCCGAGGCGCCCGCAAAGAGTACGTGCGGCAAATGGAACTGCAGCGGGAAATCCTTACCAACTGGCGCAAGCACGATCTCGCAGGCGACATCCGCAGCCCGTTCTATTTTGTATGGGCCGCGGGCATGTTCAAACCGTTCGCCCTGAAGTATTTAGGCTCACTGAAAGACTTGAACGTCGTCGAGATCCGGGCCCGGTAGCAGTATGATCCCCGCCGCGCTCTACATCAGCGCCGGCGCCAAGCACTACTACTGTGTCGATATTTTCGAACACCCGGCTATTCGCGATGCACTCCCGTACCGCACCGCGTTCGATCTGGCAAAGCTGGATGCGGACTATTTTGTACGAGACGCAAACGAAATTATTCTCAAAGAGGAAGCCGGGAAGGCCGTTCTGAATCCCGACTACATCACCTTCCTCAAACGCGAATCTTTCGATACCGGACTGCCGGACGCGAGCGTCGACTATGTATTTTCAATGGCTACGATCGAGCATCTCAATGACCCGCTCAATCGGTAATGGAGTGGAGGCGAATACTGAAGCCCGGCGGGATTTCGGCACACATAGCGGGGCTGGCGGATCATCGCGACTTCTCCAAACCCTACGAATATCTGAAGCTTAAGCCCGCCGCTTGGAGGCGCAGTTTAGCCTCGGTCGCGCCCCGCTGCATGAGTACGTGAATCAATGGAGGCCAATCGATTTCCGGCGGGCATTCGAAAGTGCCGGCTTCGAGATTCTCGAATACTCAACCGAAATCAAATCGGCCTATAACAACGAGCAGACTCGCCTGCTCTACCGAACCAGAGTATTACCGATGCGGATTGGGAGCAGATCACTCCATCAGTTCGCGAAGGTAAAACGCGCGAAGAGGTTAGCCAGCTTTTATTACGATAGTCGTCAGGAAGCCGGCGAAGTCACCACCCCTGTTGCGGGTCGCCGTATCAATCGAGCCAGTCTCGGTCCTTGAGCTTCTTCGGAAGATAGGTCTTGCGTCAGGTAGCGGAAGTCTTTGTTGGCGAGCGCATCGAGCTCGTACTTGAGACCGCTCGCGAGCATCCGCTTGATCTCTTCCTGCCAGTGCTTCTTCTGGAACCAGCGGTACTTGATCAGCTCCTTGGCCCGGCCGATGTCCTTGTCGTTGAGCTTGATGCCGACATTGCGCGGCAGCCCGTAGCGTATCGGGATCCGAGCTCGAGAGCCCGATGAACTTGGCCTTGGGAATGGCCATCCGCTCGCTCTCGAACGCGAGGTTGATCGAGCCCTGCTTGACGACCGAGTAGATGTAGTAGCCCCAGGGGTCGTTGTCGACGAGGACGTAGACGGGAAGCTCGTGCTCCTCGTGCAGGCGCCGCGCCAGGCGCCGCACGCCGCGCGGCGGCTGGCCGTTGCCGGTCAGGAGGACGCAGTTGTAGCGGCGCCAGAACTTGTCTTCGGAGAGCCGGTTCCACTGGGTGCCCTTCTCGACGAGCAGGACGAAGTCCGCCGTGCAGCGCCGGATCTGGATGAACTCGGGCTCCACGATGGAGGGCACCGAGTAGCCGCCCTTGCCCAGGCGCGCGCAGTCCACCCGGTCGCCGTCGTCGGTGAGCACGACCGGCCCCACGATGCTGCCGGCGTTCTCCGCGCGCACGTGGAGCTCCTCGCGCAGCGCCGTCAGCGTCACTTCGAGGTCTTCGATCAGCGGGTCGGACTCGTTCTGGTTGTCGAACGTGTTCTCGTTCGAGTCCTTCATCGTGTGCTTGGTGCGGTAGTAGATCTCCCGCAGCGAGGTCGTGAGGTTCGCCCGCTGCAGCTCGGCCAGGGCATCGGCCACCAGCACCGTCTGCATGAACTTCTTCGCCATCGCCACGTTGAACAGCGTGCGCTCCTGCTTGCGCTTGCCCATCTCGATGATGCCGCGCTTCTCGTTGAAGTTGACGTTGGCGAGGCTGCGCACGGGGATCGACAGCGCCGGGTCACTTGACTCCGGTCGGCCGCCGTGATCACGGTGTCGGCCACGCTGACGAGCTTCTTCTCGACCGCTCCGAGTTTCTTCGCGGCTGCTTTGGCCATGGGGCTTACCTCTTTTTACGCTTCGTCTTGCGCTTCGCCGCTTTCGCCGTCTGCTTGGGTCGGCGCGGCCTCTTCAACGTCAACTTCGGGCGGACCGCCGTTGCCCGGCTCGGCGCCCGGCAACACCGGCACCTCCCTTCGGTCCCCTCCGGGGTGACGATGATCGAGTGAGGCAGGCCCTCAGGGCCGCTGTCGTGGCCCAGGATCTCGTCGGTCTTGGCCCCGCCGGTGCGCTTGAGCGCGATCTTCTGCAGCTGGTTCTTGAGCTTTTCCTTCTGGCAGCTTGCCGCCCTTCAGCCGCGCACACGCCTCGACGACCTCTTCGATGTACGAGCTCGAAGATATTGCGCCGGCGGAACTCGCTCTTGGCCCGCTCGCGCTTTCGCAGGAATACGCCGAGCCGGCGCCCGCATTCCTGCAGCGCCAGCCTGATCTCCTTCCGGATCTCGTCGTAATCGGCGATCGCCTCCTTCGACTCGCTGGTGAACGGTACCCAGACCGAGGCCATGTGGACGAACACCACCATGGGCCCCGCCGGGAGCGCCCCGCGCGATTGCGCGACGCCGTAGTTTCGCCAGCTGGTCTCGAGGACTGACTTGAAGGTCGCGCACGCCGACTGCTGATAGAGCAGGGGACGCGGTTGGCGTAGCGAATGACGCGGGCCAGCTCGCTTGTCGTCGTCCGTGCTGCTCGCCCTCGGCCAGCGGGACGGCTGGCGCTTCCGGCGTCCGCCGCCGCCTGCTCCGGCCCCTTGCCGAAGGCCAGCCCCGCCTCGATGATGAACGGGTTGCCGCGGTACACCGCCGGCGGCCGGGTCACCGCCGTGTAGAAGTCGCCCTTGATCTGCTTGTAGAGGCCGTGGAGGATCGCCTTCTCGCCGATCGGCGAGATGCAGTTGGACGGCGGCGCCATGATCTTGGTGGACTGGATCGCCTTGTAGAGCGCCTCGGCGTCGGCGCCGTGGATAGTTGCGCGGCTTCGCGTTCGGCGACGAGCTTGGCCGTCCCGCAGATCTGCTGGGCCACGGCGGAGGACACCCGGCTGAATTCGGCGGCGAGAAACCCCGCGAGCGAGTGGCTCTTCGTGTCGTGCAGCATGCGAAGGAGGATGCCGAACTCGATGCCGTAGGGATGCGGCTTGATCTCCTTGGGCTGGGGCGGCAGCTCCTGAATCGTCCGCGGATACTCTCGCGTCTCCCCTCCGGCGTGCGGTAGACGAGCTGCACGTGCGGATTGGCGATGGCCACCTGCTCGAGATATTCGTCCACCGAGGCGCGGCCCTTCTGGTAGCGCCCGTCGATCTCCAGCGCCACCTGGGTGCCGCGCTGGTGCTCCCAGTCGATCTTCTTGTTCTCGAAGATCCTCGGCTCGTTCTTCTTGGTGTCGATCTGGACTTCGAAGTAGTGGGCGGCGGCCCGCGCGCCGGTGCGCGAGATGATCTGCACCGGCTTGCCCGTCGTCAGCTGGGCGTACATGCCGGCCGCCGAGATGCCGATGCCCTGCTGGCCCCGGCTCATTCTGCAGCCTGTGGAACTTCGAGCCGTAGAGGAGCTTCGCGAAGATCGGCGGAATCTGCTGGCGGACTATCCCGGGCCCGTTGTCGATCACCGTCACGCGGAAGCGGGTCGCCTGGCTCGGCAGGCGGCGGCGGTGCCCGTCGGCCGCCGCGACTTCCACGTTGACCAGGACGTCGGGCAGGATGCCGGCCTCCTCGGCCGCGTCCAGCGCGTTGTCGACGGCTTCTTTGACGCAGGTGAGGAGGGCCTTGCGCGGGTTGTCGAAGCCGAGCAGGTGGCGGTTCTTGGTGAAGAACTCGGAGACCGAGATCTCCCGCTGCCGGGCTCCCATCTCCACGGCGGAGGGGGTCGATCGACTTGGCGGGCTTCGCGTCGGGACTCTTGGCTTCAGCGGCCTTCGGGTCGGCTGCCGGTGTCTTGCCCGTCGCGGCTCCGGGCTTTGCCTTGGACTTGGCTTTGGATTTGGGTGCGGGCTTGGATTTAGCGTGCGGGTTTGGACTTGACCACCGCTTTGGACGTGCGTTTTGCCATCGCCACGAGCTTCAATTCCCCCAGGGACGGATCGCTTCCTTGAGCTTCTTGTAGCCGTCGATGTAGCGCGGGCGCTGAGCCGCCGTAGATCTTGTCGAAGGTGGCGAGCTGCGCGTCGAGCCAGTCGGCGAGCTTCTTGTTGCCCGGGTTGGCCGCCTTGTAGGCCTCGTTGATCGAGCACGAAGTGGATGCGCGGGTCGTAGGGCTGCTTGGTGCCGCCCTCGGTCTCGTCGCCCTTCAGCAGCCGCAGCAGCATCGCGTCGGCGGAGCCGAGCGTCTGCTCGAAGATCGGCGCGCCGTGAACGCGGTACATGACGCTCGTCATGTCCTTGCCGTTGGTCATGGTGAAGCCCATGTCCTTCCACAGCTTCTTCATGTCGATGCTTGGCGCCGGCACGTGTCGAGCACGATCTGGCCCCAGTCGCGCAGCACGTCGGGCGCGTCGGCCATCAGGTCGGTGAGCCGGTCGCCGTCGAGGTCGGTCGCGTACACGATGCACGCGCGCTGGCGGATCATGTCGTGCAGCAGCAGGCCGAAGTTGGTGTCGGAGATGTGCTCGTAGATGTCGCCGCCCCAGCTCTCCATGCCCGCCTTGAAGTCCTTCGGCAGCAGCGCGACGATCGCGTCCACGTTCGCGCGGTGCTCCTCGTAGGCGTCCACCGTGTACTGGCGCTTGAGCTTGAACTTCGTGCCCTGCAGCAGCCAGCGGAAGATGCCGGCGTTGACCGCGTCTTCCTGCGCCTGGGTGGGCTTGGTCGCCACGCGGCCGATCTGTCCGGTCTCGTGCACCATCTTGAGGAACAGCCGCGCCGCGTACGCCATGCGCACGCCCGGCGTGTTCATCTCGGAGTGGATGGTGCCGGTCTTGGGATCGACGTTGAACTTCTTCTTGTCCTGCGAGTACGGCAGGCCGGGCATGAAGCGGATGCTGGTGACGCCGCCGTACGGGCGCACGTTGCAGTAGACGCCCGCGGCGGTGCGCAGCGGGGCGTTGGCCGACTTGCCGCATCACCACGACCTTCTTGCCGCCCTCGTTCACCATGAAGTCGCCCGCGGTGGACCACTTGAGCGCGGTGGAGTCGAGCTTGCCGAACCATTCGAGGGACACCAGCTTCGTGTCGTGGCGGAACTGCGCCATCATCGGCACGCCGAGGAACGGCAGCCCGAGCACGTCGAGCGCCATGAGCGTGCCGTTCAGCGCGAACATGTCGGTGAAGGCGTGAGCCACGGGCTTCACGTCCCCGGCTGGAGTTGCCGCCTTCCCAGATGATCGCGTCGGGATACCCGGCGCGGCCTGGCCGCGGAGCGCTTGTAGATGCTGTCGAGCAGCTTGAAGAGATCGCCTTCCTGCTCTTCCCGGGCGATCTTCAGCAGGTCGAGTTGTTGTGCCATGAACGAAGCCTCGGTAGGAATGCGGCTGCTAGACCATCAACGGCACGATCAGCAGCGCGACGATGTTGATGATCTTGATGAGCGGGTTGACCGCCGGGCCGGCCGTGTCCTTGTAGGGATCGCCCACGGTGTCGCCCGTCACCGCGGCCTTGTGCGCTTCCGAGCCCTTGCCGCCGTGGTGCCCGTCCTCGATGTATTTCTTGGCGTTGTCCCAGGCGCCGCCGCCGGTGGTCATCGAGATGGCGACGAAGAGGCCGGTGACGATGGTGCCCATCAGCACGCCGCCCAGCGCCTGCGGCGCCGAGCGATCGCGAAGCCAGGCCGACCACGATCGGCACCAGCACCGGCAGCAGCGACGGGATCATCATCTCCTTGATCGCGGCGCGCGTGAGCATGTCCACCGCGACGCCGTACTCGGGCTTCGCCTTGCCTTCCATGATGCCCGGGATCTCCTTGAACTGGCGGCGCACTTCGACCACCACCGAGCCCGCGGCGCGGCCGACCGCCTCCATCGCCATGGCACCGAAGAGGTAGGGCACCATGCCGCCGATGAACAGGCCGATGATCACCATGTGGTTCGACAGATCGAAGTGACACGCTCTTGCCGCGCAGCATCGAGCGCATGGGTGTAGTCGGCGAAGAGCACCAGCGCGGCCAGCCCCGCCGAGCCGATGGCATAACCCTTGGTCACCGCCTTGGTGGTGTTGCCCACCGCGTCGAGCGGATCGGTGATGGCGCGCACTTCCTTCGGCAGATCCGCCATCTCGGCGATGCCGCCGGCGTTGTCGGTGATCGGCCCGTAGGCGTCGAGCGCGACGATGATGCCGGCCATCGAAAGCATCGAGGTCGCGGCGATGGCGATGCCGTACAGGCCGGCAAGCGCATACGACAACGAAAATCGCGACGCACACCGCGAGCACCGGCCAGGCGGTGGCGCGCATCGACACGCCCAGGCCGGCGATGATGTTGGTGCCGTGGCCGGTGGTCGAGGCTTCCGCGATGTGCCGCACCGGCTTGTACTGCGTGCCGGTGTAGTACTCGGTGATCCACACCAGGAACCCGGTGAGCGCAAGGCCGACGACCGCGGCGCCGTACAGGTGCCAGACCGTGATCAGCTTGCTGCCGCCGGCGACGTCGAAGGGGACGACTTTGAGAATGTCCCCCATCATGATCTGAGTGATCGGATAGAAAGCGATCAGTGCAAGGCCCCCGGCCCAGATGAGCCCCCGGTACAGTGCCGCCATGACGTTCTTGTCGCCCGCCTTGGTCTTCACGAACCAGACTCCGATGATCGAGGCGATGATGGCGAAGCCGCCGATCACGAGCGGATAGATCACCGCCGCCGGGCTCGCTGTCTTCACCACCAGCGCGCTGAGGATCATGGTGGCGATGATCGTCACCGCGTAGGTCTCGAACAGGTCTGCGGCCATGCCGGCGCAGTCGCCGACGTTGTCGCCCACGTTGTCGGCGATCACCGCCGGGATTGCGCGGATCGTCCTCGGGAATGCCCGCCTCGACCTTGCCCACCAGGTCGGCGCCGACGTCCGCGCCTTTGGTGAAGATGCCGCCGCCCAGCCGCGCGAAAATCGAGATCAGCGAGCCGCCGAAGCCCAGGCCGATCAGGGGCTTCAGGATGTGGTCGAGCGCGCCCTTGTCCTGCGCGTTGGTGTAGAGCAGCGCGAAATAACCGGCGACACCGAGCAGCCCCAGGCCCACCACCAGCAGGCCGGTGATGGCGCCGCCCTTGAACGCGACGTTGAGCGCCTGCTGCAGGCCGCTGCGCGCGGCTTCGGCGGTGCGCACGTTGGCGCGCACCGAGATGTTCATGCCGATGATGCCGAGAGGCCCGAGAACAGCGCCCCGATGGCGAAACCCCAGGCCGTGGCCCAGCCCAGTTTCGGAATGAAACCGATAGCGAGGAACAGGATCTGCGCCGACGATCGCGATGGTCGTGTACTGGCGCTTGAGGTAGGCGCTCGCGCCTTCGCGAATCGCCGCTGCGATTTCCTGCATGCGCGCGTTGCCCGCGGGCAGCGAAACGATCCACCTCGATTGCAGCGCGCCGTAGACGATCGCGACCAACGAGCAGGCGATGGCGAACCAGAGACCTCCGAGCATAGATTTCTCCCTGATATCGGCCCTTGCCCCCGGGCCTCGAGTCGATGAAAGGCGCGAAATTATAACAGCAGGATGCCTGGCGCTAAACCTCGAAGGCGGGGAGTTTCTTGGGGACCGGCGCGTTCTTCAGCTTCACGTAGTCCGGCAGCCCGTTCTTGAAGGCGGCGGCGCCTCGCCCTGGATGAGCGGCGAGATGTAGGCGCGGCACTTGCGCGGTGATGTGGAAGCCGTCTGCGGTGATGAAGTCGCGCGGCATCATCTTCTCCTTGTTCGCGACGTCGGCGAGCTTGGCGACGCCGATGCGCCAGCGGTAGGGCTTGTTCGAGACGCGCTCGATCACCGGCATCACCGCGTTCCTGCCCGGCGATCGCGAGCTTCACCGCCTCGGCGCCCAGCCTGTAGGACTGCTCCACGTCGACCTTCGAGGCGATGTGGCGCGCCGACGCGCTGCAGGTAGTCGGCGAGCGCCCAGTGGTACTTGTACTTCAGGCGGTCCTTGACGAGACTGCGCGATGATCTCGCCGCAGCCGCCGAGCTGCGAATGGCCGAACGCGTCCTTCAGCCCCGTCTCCGAGAGGAACTTGCCCTCCTTGTTGCGCAGGCCCTCCGACACGGCGATGGCGCAGTAGCCGTCGCGCTCCACGACCTCCTTCACCCGCGCGAGGAACTTCTCCTCGTCGAACTGGATTTCCGGGAACAGCAGGATCTGCGGCGCGTCGCCCTTCGCTTTCGGCGGCGAGGCCGCACGCCGCGGTGATCCAGCCGGCGTGCCTGCCCATCACCTCCATCACGAACACGCGCGTCGAGGTCTTCGCCATCGACGCGACGTCGAAGCCCGCCTCGCGGATCGAGGTCGCCACGTACTTCGCGACCGAGCCGAAGCCCGGACAGTTGTCGGTGATCGCCAGGTCGTTGTCGACGGTCTTGGGAATGCCGACGCAGACGAGCGGATAGCCGAGCTTCTCTCCGACCTGGGAGATCTTCCACGCCGTGTCGGCGGAGTCGTTGCCGCCGTTGTAGAAGAAATAGCCGATGTCGTGCGCGCGGAACACCTCGATCAGGCGCTCGTAGTGGGCGCGATCCTCCTCGATGCCCTTCAGCTTGTAGCGGCACGAGCCGAACGCGCCGCCTGGGCGTGGTCTTGAGCGCGCGCGATCGCGGAGGCCGGCTCCTTGCTGGTGTCGATCAGGTCCTCGGCGAGCGCGCCGATGATGCCGTCTCTCCCGGCGTAGACCTTGCCGATGCGCTTCTTGTGCTTGCGCGCGGTCTCGATCACGCCCGCGGCGCTCGCGTTGATCACGGCGGTCACGCCGCCCGACTGGGCGTAGAAGGCGTTCTTCGGTTTCATGCTTCCTGCGTTCACTTCAGCGCGGCGAGGGCGCGCGCGCCGATCTCGTCGACCGAGCCCTTGCCGGAAATCTTGCGGTAGCGCGGCGCGCGCGCGTCGCCCTGCGCGGCCCACTTCGAATAATAGTCGACCAGCGGCCGGGTCTGCTTCTCGTAGACCTCGAGGCGCTTCCTCACCGTCTCCTCCTTGTCGTCTTCGCGCTGCACCAGAGGCTCGCCGGTCATGTCGTCCTTGCCCGGCGGTCTTGGGCGGGTTGAAGCTGACGTGGTAGTTCGCGTCCGGACGCCGGGTGCACGCGGCGCCCGCTAGAGGCGGCGGATGATCTCGTCGTGGTCGACGTCGATCTCGAGCACGAAGTCGAGAGCGACGCCCGAGACTGCGCATCGCCTCCGCCTGGGGAATGGTGCGCGGAAAGCCGTCGAACAGGTAGCCGTTCTTGCAATCCAGGTGCTTCAGGCGCTCCTTCACGAGGCCGATGATGATGTCGTCGGAGACGAGCTGCCCCGCGTCCATGACCTTCTTGGCGGCGAGCCCAGCGGCGTGCCCGCCTTCACCGCCGCGCGCAGCATGTCGCCGGTGGAGATCTGCGGAATCCGGAAGTGATCCCGGATGAAAGCCGCCTGGGTGCCCTTGCCTGCTCCAGGCGGCCCGAGAAGAATGAGCCTCATTCGCTTGTCTTTTGGAATGCCCGCCGAGGGCGTCTCCTCCGACACCCCGGAGCCGACGTTACCGTTTATGGCTGGCGCGGTCAAACAGCGCCCGGACGCGCTCGAGGTCCTCCGGCGTGTCCACCCCGGCGACGGCGCGTCCTGCCGCACTGCGACGGCGATGGCGTAGCCGTGCCAGAGTGCGCGCAGCTGCTCGAGCGCCTCGAAGCGCTCCAGCGGACGAGCATCGCGAGCTTCGGGAACAGCGCGCAGGAACTCGGCGCGATAGGCATAGATGCCGATGTGCCGGTAGCAGGGAAGTCCCTGTCGGGCAGCGTTTTGCGCGAGGCCGCGAAAGCGTCGCGCGCCCAGGGGACGGGCGCGCGGCTGAAATAGCGCGCCAGACCCGCATGGTCGAGCACGACCTTGACGGCGTTGGGATCGAAGAGCTCGTCCGCGTCGCGGATCGGGTGGCACGCCGTGGCGACGGCCGCTTCCGGCGTGTCCTCGAGCAGGGCTGCGACCGCGCGGATCAGCCCCGGCTCGATGAGCGGCTCGTCGCCCTGCACGTTGACCACCACGTCTTTCGTGCCCGAGTCCGAGGCGCTCGACGACCTCGCGCGATGCGATCGGTTCCGGTGGGATGATCGCCGCGCGTCATCAGCGCCTGAACCCGGCGCGCTCGACGGCGTCGCGCGATGTCGCGGTGGTCGGTGGCGACGTACACCTCGGCGGCGCCGCTCTCCGCGCGCGCTCGGCGACGCGCACGACCATGGGCTTGCCGCCGATGATCCGCGAGCGCCTTCCCGGGAAGCCGGCGTGGACGCGAGGCGCGCCGGAATGATGGCGGTGAATGCATACCAGGACGGACTGGGCCGAGAGCGCTCGACCGGCCGCTCATGCGCCTCTCACTCGCTCACTTCCTCGTCGGGGCGCAGCTTCCTCGCGTCGTCCTCGAGCATCACCGGTATATCGTCCCGGATCGGAAACGCGAGCCGGTCGGCCTTGCAGACGAGCTCCGCCTGCCGCCGCGCGGTAGACGAGCGGTCCCTTGCAGATCGGGCAGACGAGGATGTCAAGCAGGCGCGCGTCCACGAATGCGTTCCAGAATGAGCTCCGTCAGAGCCGGATCGACTTCCGCTTCGACGCGCACCGCAACCAGGTCGCGCCGTCCGAAGCGCCGGCATTTTACCGCATCCTTCTCGGTCATCAGCACGAAGTCGCAGTCGGCAAACTCGCAGATCCTCGGCCCGAAACGCGTGGTGGTCCGGGAACGCGTGCGCCGAAAACACGAGGCCCATGCCCGAGAGCGTCGGCGAAAAATCGCTGCGGGATTGCCGATGCCCGCGACCGCGTGCAGCCTCTTGCCCGACGAGCTCCGACGGCGTCAGCTGGGCCGACGCGTCTCCGACCCGGTACAGACCCGGCGGCGACCAGTCGCATGGCGAACGCCCGGGCACCGGCCCGCCGCCGTTGATCACCACCGTCGCATCCACGCGGCGGCCGGCTGGCTCGCGCAGCGGACCCGCCGGAAGCAACAAGCCGTTGCCCGCGGCCGCGCTCGTCCTCGACGGCGATCTCGAAATCGCGCTGCAGGCGGTAGTGCTGCAATCCGTCGTCGCAGAGAATGACGTTGCACTCCGGATGCGCGGTGCGCAGGCGCGCGCGCGGCCGCGACGCGGTCGGCGCCGATCCACACCGGACATCCGGAACGCTCGGCGAGCAGCAGAGGCTCGTCGCCGACCCGCTCGGCGTCGTCTCCCGCCGCGACGGCGCGGGGCGAGGCGCTCGTCCCGCCGTAGCCCCGGCTGAGAATCCCGGGCCGCAGCCCTCTCGCGCGCAGCGCTGCGGCGAGCGCGAGGACCAGCGGCGTCTTCCCGGTGCCGCCCACGGTCAGGTTGCCGACGACGATCACCGGGACTCCGGCAGCCGCGCCGAAGGCGAGCACGCCGAGGCGAAACAGCAGCCGCGCGCAGCGCGACCGCGCAGCGCGAAAACCAGGCTCAAGGGGACAGCAGGACCGAGACCGGGCTCAGCCGGTACCAGTGGCGCGCGGCGAACCCGCGAAGCGGTGGGCCGGACGGCCTCCATAGGGCGCGCGCGGCGCGCTACTTCGTCGTCTGCTCCACCGCGAACACCACTTGGCCGATGCCCGCCTGGCGCGCCGCGTCCATGACGCGGATCACCGACTGGTAGGTAGCGTTGTTGTCGGCGTTGATGACGACGATCGGCTTGCTTCATGCCCGCCGCGGCGCGGCGCAGCTCGTCGGCGAGCTCGCCAACGTCCCGGAACTGCACCGGCTTGCCGCTGGATCGAGGTACTGCCCGCTCGGCGCTGACCACGACGTTGATCTCGTTGGCGCGCTCCAGCTTCTTCTCTGCGTCGGCGCTCGGCAGGTTGATCTTGCAGCTCCGACTGCCTGCGCGTAGGTCGTCGTGAGCATCAGGAAGATGATGATCACCAGCAGCACGTCGATCATCGGAATCAGGTTGATCTCCGGATCGTCCTTGGGCGATGCGCGCGAACCTCATGCGGATCGGGGCGGCTGGCGCCTCGAGGCGCTCGCCGTGGACCACGTCCACCAGCCTGGCCGCCTGCTGTTCCATCTCGACGACGAAGCCTCTCGACCCGGCCGCGAAAGTGCCGGAAGAAGATCATGGCCGGGAATGGCGATCACCAGTCCGAAGCCGGTGTTGTACAGGGCCACCGAGATGCCGTGGGCCAGCTCGATCGGGTTGGAGCCGCTGGGCGTCTGCGAGCCGAATATCTCGATCATGCCGACCACGGTGCCGAACAGGCCCATCAGCGGGCTGATCGTGGCGATGGTCCCCAGCGTCGTCAGGAAGCGCTCGAGCTCGTGGGTCACCGCGCGCCCGGTTTCCTCGATCGCGTCCTTCATCACTTCACGCGAGCTCTGGTAGTTGCGCAGGCCCGAGGCGAGCACCTGCCCGAGCGGGGAGTCCTGCGAGAGCCGTTCGAGCATGTCCTCGCTGACGCCCTGCCTCTGGTACGCAGCGAGAACCCTTTCCAGCAGGTCGCCGGGAACGATCTTCTCCTTGCGAAGGATCATGAACCGTTCGATGATGAGCGCGACTGCGACGATCGACACGGCGAGGAGGAAATAGATCGGCCAGCCCGCCGCCTGGATGATGGCAAACAACAGCGATCTCCGGGTCAGACAAAAACCGCGCACACTTTAGCCTGCGACCATGAATTCGGCAAGGCGAGAGAAATTCATGAACATCGGAACAGCGGCGGCGCTGCGCGCGCGAGTCGCGACGCGACGAGGCGACTCGGCCGATCTTTATCCACAGATACTGTGGATAAGGATGTGCATACGCAGTGACGCTGACACGCCTAAGTGAATCGCAAGTAAGCGTTTTTGCCTTGTGATGAAATGTTGAACGTCGCGTCTTTCGCTCTTGTCCGTCAGCGGCGTTACGCGCGGGCCTCGCCCTGCGTTCTGAACGCCTCATAGGGGCTGCCCGCGTCGCGGGTCGCGCGTTGTGGATAGGTTAGAATCGCCGCCATGCCCGGAGAACAAGGACTGGCGCCGATTTCCGGGCCATCCGGTCCGCAGATTCTCACCGTTTCAGCTCTCGCGCGCAGCGTCCGGGACCTCCTCGAGCACCGCTATCCGCTGCTTTGGGTCGCGGGCGAGATCTCCAATCTCACCGTTGCGAAAGTCGGGGCACGCCTACTTCGTCCTGAAGGACGAGCACGCGCAGGCGCGCTGCGTCATGTTCCGATCCCGGCTACCAGCCGCTGGATTGGGAGCCCCGCGACGGCATGCAGGTCGAGGCGCAGGTGCTGGTCTCGCTCTACGAGGCGCGCGGCGAATTCCAGCTCAACGTCGAAGCCATGCGGCGCGCGGGGCTCGGCGCGCGGTTCGAGGCGTTCGTCAAGCTGCGCGACAAGCTTGAGAAGGAAGGCCTTTCGATGCCGCGGCGAAACGCGCCGCTGCCCGCCTTCCCGCGCGCGTCGGCGTGCTCACCTCGCGGGACGCGGCGGCGCTGCGCGACGTGCTCACGACGCTGAAGCGGCGCAACCCGTCGATCGCGCGTGGTCCTGTACCCGGTGCCGGTGCAGGGGCACGCGCGGCCGAGGAGATCGCCGCGGCGCTGGCACGCGCCGGCCGGCGCGAGAATGCGAGGTGCTGCTGCTGGTCCGCGGCGGCGGGCAGCATCGAGGACCTGTGGACGTTCAACGAGGAGATCGTGGCCCGCGCGCTGCGCGCCTGCCCGCTTCCGGTCGTGACCGGCATCGGCCACGAGACCGACTTCACCATCGCGGACTTCGCCGCGGACCGCCGCGCGCCGACGCCCACCGCGGCGGCGGAGCTGGTGAGCCCGGAGCGCGCGCGGCTGCTCGACGCAGATCGCCGACGCTGGCGCGCAAGATCGACGCGACCGCCGGCGCGAGCCTGAGCGGCGCATGCTCGCGTCGACCAGCTCGCGCGACGTCTGGTCCATCCCGGAGCGCGGCTCCGCGGCGCAGCGCCGATGCTGCTCGCGCAGCTGCGCGTGACGACTGCCGCAGCGCGCTGCGCGCGCGGCCGCGCTCGTGTGACCGGCACAGCGGGCGCATCTGCTGCGCCACGCACTCCGCGCGGCGGCACGCGCCAGCGCTCGAACGCAGCGCGGCGCGTGCGCGAGCCTGGGCGCCAACCTTTCACACCTCGATCCCGCCAGGGTGCTCGAGCGCGGCTACAGCATCGTGCAGAAGGCCGACGGCGCGTGGTCAGCGACAGCGCGGCGCTGCGTCGTGGGAGAGCCGGTGGCGCTGCGCTTCGCCAGGGAGGCGCCGAGGCACGCATCGAGACCACGGACCCGCCCGTGAAGCCCGCGGCCGGGTAAGGCGCCAGTCCGACGGCTTGCAATCGAGCTTGCTTTGGACCGAGAATGACGCGCCGGCGCCGGTTCGCGGCGCCGATCATCGGGAGAACGACCATGAAGAATCCGCTTGATTCGCTATGGGGCACGGTCATCTGCGGCCTCATCCTGACCTTGATCCTGCATAACGATCATCGCGCACGCGCTCGGAGGCTGACATGGACTGGGTACCTGCACTCTCCCGCTGGATCCACTCTCATGGCAGGCGTGATGTGGATCGGCCTGCTCTACTACTTCAACTTCGTCAACGTCGCCGCGGCCAAGGCGGCCGCGGCGGACAGCACCGGCGCGGGCATCTCGAAGCACGTCATGCCGCGTGCGCTGTTCTGGTTCCGCTGGGCCGCGGTGGTGACCTGGCTCGCCGGCGCGCGCGCTGCTGTCGCGGCACTTCCTCGACGCCTTCCTGTTCCTCAACAAGGCGTACTACCCGATCGGCGTCGGAGCCTGGCTGGGCACGTTCATGCTGTTCAACGTCTGGGTGCTGATCTGGCCCAACCAGAAGAAGATCCTGGGCATCGTGCAGGCGACGGACGAGGAGAAGAGCAAGGCGCGCCGGGTGGCGTTCTCGCCTCGCGCAGCAACACCATGCTTTCCATCCCGATGCTGTACTTCATGGCCGCGGGCGCGCGCACAGCGCGCTGTTCTTCGGCTAGTCGTCGGACGAGAAGCAGAAGGCGGACGGCAGAGCCGTCCGCTCTTGCTCCGCAGTGCGGCGCGGGCGCCTTCGACAGCGCCGTGGAGCGTCGCGCCCGGCATGATCCCCTTTCGCGGCGAACCAGCCGCCGCTCATCTCCAGCGCGAATTTGGCCGGCGCAGCCGCAGCAGTGGAATGTCTCGGTCTGCGGCTGCATCTCGGCGATGGCTGACGATCTTGCCCTGCGCGTCCATGAAGGCGACCGACAGGGGATCAGCGTGTTCTTCATCCACATGCATTGCGCTTCCGCCTGCGGAAACACGAACAGCATGCCCTCGTTCGGCCCGAGGTACTTGCGGAACATCAGTCCCTGGGCGCGGTTTCGAAGGTGCTCGCGACTTCGGCGCGGATCAGGTGGATGCCGGCGTTGAAGCTCGATGGCGGTCAACTGGGCTGAACGCGGCAGCGCCGACGCGAGCAGGAGGGCAATACGTAGCT
>ERZ1370068.8682-contig-7517_pt1 | contig 18353 bp, 30 predicted proteins | sample MGYA00561227_ERZ1370068 | MGnify/ENA primary metagenome ERZ1370068 (study PRJEB38410, sample SAMEA6850437) | metagenome | study: Metagenomic assessment of the ecological functions of the soil: analysis of the soil microbiota associated with the...
TTATGGCTGGCTCGGGCCGCCCAAGGAGGCGCTGAATTCGTTTCGCACCAGATGCGGAGCTTTGAGAAGGTTTTCCTCTGGCGCGCCACGCCGAAGCCGCTGTTCCGACCAGTTCAAACACGGAACCGTGCAGCTCATTGGTCCCGCTGCAGCGTCACCATGGCGCTGGCGGGCCGGTTCAGTTCGCGCTCGAGACGGCCGCTCTCCACCTGGAACTCCGGAGGTCCAGCTCCACGAGCCGTGTCTGGATGGCTGCTCTCGTGTTGCGATCCTTGTAGATTCACGCCGTCCTGCACCAGGTCCATCGCGGAGTCGCGCGTGCCGTACGCTGGCTCGCGCTTCCCTCAAGGCCGGGAACCGCGATTTGGGAGCAAGGTCTGGATGCTGCGCCCGCTACGGCAGCTGTTCAATGCGCGCGCGGACAATGGTGCGTCACGGTGGTTGGGCTGGTGGTGGAAAGCAGCGGCGTGCATGTCGCCGGCGACGGTAATTCGTTCGTCGACTTCCTCAACCTCCAGGACCGAGTCGATCACGGCGCGTTGGCTTCGCCGCAAGGTTCGTGCCTTCCCACTTCTGCATGCCCGCCAGGCGGTAACACTCAAGCGGTGGTGCCGGAACCAAAGAGGGGGAAAAACATAGAAGCCCGCATCGCTGCTGGTGGTTTGGGACCGGCTGACGTCTTGGTGTTTTCCAAGACCACGGTCGCCCGGGCACCACGGCACCGGTGGCGTCGCTGACTCTCCCTTTGAATCTGGCCGACGCCGGTTTGGGCGCTCATGGCCGGTGCGAACAGCATGAGGCATACGCATGCGGACGCAATGCGATACCCAAACAGAGCAATTCTCCTGGAAAGCCAATTCTGCATTGCAGCTAACCTGAGACCCTGTTTGTGGTTGAAACTATATACCGCATGGTGGAATGAGTCAAGCAGCAACGAACGGCACCCAAGAGAGCGCTCCTGAAGCCGCTGCTATCACTGGTGCCGCGACCTTACTTCGGATGATGGCTCTCTCAGCAGTGGTGTTGCCCGACCAGCAACCTGGCCTCGTCCCTCTTTGTGGCAATCGACTTCCGTTTTCTGGTTCGCGGGTGAGGTTTGGGTTGCTGAGCTGGGCGGTTTCGGCGAGCCAGAAACGCTGCTGATGCCAATTCGGCATGACGCTCGCTGAGTAAGTCGTATTCGTCGTGGCGTCCGACGTGCTTTCTCCCGATCGGTGCGACCGAAGCGCGAGTTTCGCCCACAACTCTATGCCGTCACTCAGCGCGGGAAACTAAAGCCCAAGGGGTTTACTGGTGATACCCAAGATTTCGAGAGAAGGCCCTCTCAAGCTGATGCGCAGTACTCGACGATGCATCGGGTCGCCGTGCATGGCTATAGCCTACTGCATAATCATGGGGGCATTGATCTTCGAAGCTTCGACGCCCGAGTCGACGTGAGTGACCTGATGCGCGACATGCAGAGCCGCCATTCGTTCTATCTCAACCGCCCATCCAACTACCGGATCGCGCGGACGCCTTTCGTGTTGCTGGCTCCCTGGTAACGGTCCAGGATCTCGCCAGCTTCTCGCCAGCCGCCGCACGGGTCCGGTAAACTGGACGCCGCGTTATGATGCCGAGCTCCTGAGCATAAGCCGGTTTCAAGGCCTTTTTGCGCTATCTCGAGAACAACAACCCCGCTAGCCGACCGTGCTCTGCGGATGGCCCCAGCGAACGCAGGCGAAGGCAAGTGACACAGCGTGCGGCGAGGACAAGGACGGCCTACTTTGCCTCGGATCGCTGGCGCGAGATCTGGCGCCGCCCCGAGACGATTGCCGGTGACTGGCAGACCTTACCTTGATATATTGCCGCGGAGCGGCGCACGTCGCCTCGGCTGCGATCGTTGAGTACCGGTTGTGCAGAACCGGCCGTTAGTGGTCAGGTCCGGTGGTGGGCGCGTCGCCCCCTTGCGGCCGTCCTCGGCGCTCTGTTGCTCGTTGCCCGCGTCCTGCGCCCTGCCGATTCTGCCCCGCTTCTGCCGCGTGCCCGTCCGTGGCGCGTCTAATTCCCCTTTGTCTTTACGGCTGTACTCTTGTTTCGTTTGAGCCCTCTAGACTGCCTGACACCAACGGCAAATGATCAACGGCTTCCCAGACACCAACGGCTGACCTACGGGGGCGGCACGATCTACCCGGATTTTACCGGCGCAATTTACCAATCATGAAGACGTCGGGGCGGTCGCCGGCGGCCAATAATAAACGGCACCGTTTAATCGATGGGATGAGCTGCGAGAGGATGTGATCCGCGTCCGCTCGGATTCAGCTGACTACGTCGAACCCGTTTCCGCCGTGGCACTCCGGATCGTACTGCCAAGCTAGCACCGGAAAGGGCAGCGGCACCGCGGGCGTTCGCGCTGATCCCACTCGGGCACAGGGGTACATCACGAGGGAACTCCATGGAAATCATCGCCGCCACCCAGGCACCCGCGCAAGGGGATACCTCTGGCAGCACTTAGCCAATGCGGCCTTCCAGGTGTTCGTGTCGGCGTGTCGCGTAAATCGCTGGCATCAAGGTGACGTCTTCGCCAGTCGATCGCCCGGTTGGCGCTTGCTACCCTTTGCGCCCAGCCGGTGTAATAAGCTCTCCGAAAGGATAGCGCTGGCGCGAACGGCGCAGCATTGATGCGCGCCACCGATCTCGAGGGTGAGCTGCTCGGTCATTGGCGCGGCGGCGGTGGCGCTCGTCGGCGTCTGGGGAACGCGCGCATTCGTCGCGCTGCTCCACTCGATCTTCCGCGTCGCGAATCGATCGCCCTCGACTGGGGCGTCGCAGCGGTCGTCATCGGCGTCGGCGCACTGCTCGACCGATCGCCGCGGTGGCGCCCGCGCTGTGGGCGTCACGCCGTCACTTCGCATCGCTGCTGCCGGCAGCCAGGTGCGCGGCGGTGGCGGTCACCAACGAGCCATGGTGGTCGCGCAGGTCGCGTTGTCGCTGATCTTGCTCAGCACCGGCGGCTTCTGTCATGCAGCTTCGAGCAACTTCTGCCGCAACCGGATTCAATCCCGATGGTCTGCTGACGATGCGTGCCGATGCCCAGCACCGTTTCCGAAGCCGGAGGATTCGCGAGCACTGCAGAATCGCGTGCACGCGGCGCTGGCCTCACTGCCCGGCGTGACCGGTGTGAGCGCCATCGACTGCCTGCCGATGACCGCCGGGCGCGAGTCAAACGACCGATCGGCATCGCCGGCGCGCCGGCAATACGGGCAATCCCGAACACGACCGTCCGCTGCGTGGATGTCATCGCCACCCGCGCTGGCTACGTCGAGGTGATGCGCATGCGCGTGCTCGCCGGGACGCGCGTTCAACGAGGCGCGACCCGACGGAGTGCGTGAGGCGCTGATCGTGGGACCGCGCCTTCGCGAGCTACTTCTTCCCGACCGGCAATCCGATCGGCGCGACGATCCCGTTCCGCGACAGCTCGGCGACCATCGTCGGCGTCGTCGAGCAGGCGCGGCGGCACGATCTCGCACCAGGACGGCCGCGCCGCAGATCTACTCTGCGCGCCGGAGGACTGGGACTTCGCGCATGCGGACCTGTCGTTCGCAGTCCGCACCGAGCGCGACCGCCGGAGACATTGATTCCTGACGTGCAGGCGATGATTCGTCGCATCGATCCACGCCTGACCGTGACGCAGGTGCGGACGATGAACGAGATCATCGATGAGGACGCTCAGCCAGCAGCGCCTGGGCGCGGTAGCTCATCGGCGGCTTCGCGCTCGGCGCGCTGCTGCTGGCAGCGATGGGACTCTTCGGCGTCGTCTCCGGCTCGGTGACCCGTCGTCGGCACGAACTGGCGATGCGGCTCGGTGCTGGGTGCCGACTACGGACGCGTGCTGCGCCTCGTCCTCGGCGAAGGCGCGCTGCTCGTAGGCCTTGGTGTGCTGATTGGTGTACCGGGCGTCTATGCCGCCGGTGGCTTGATCCGCGGCGTGCCAGTCGGCGTCGTCGCCAGCGGATCCGTTGGACGCTCGGCCGCGGTCGGCGTCGGACTTGCGCTCGTCGCGCTCGCCGCGTGCTATCTGCCCGGCGCGGCGAGTGCTTGAAATCGATCCGCCGCGGGCGTTGCGCCTGTAAGACATTGGCGATTGGCGATCTTTGATTAGTGATTCGTTGTCGATTGGCGATTTGTGATTGACGATTGAAAACGCGGTGACTGCGCGCGCGCGTTGTCAGAACCGTCCGCGGACGCTAAAGCGTCCGCTCTACGGCGTGCGCGACGAGTGAAGGCGTGAGTCCTTCAATCCCAAATCAACAATCATCAATCAACAACGAATCGAGAAATCAAAGATCACCAATCAACAATTGATCAGTGATCAGCTCCATCGACTCTGGCGAAGCTGACGGTGTAGCCGCCGATCCGCTTGCCGTGCGCCCTTGCCCACCTCGAGGTCGGATCCGATAGTGAATGCCCGCCATAGAGCCGCGAGATCGAGGCTTCGTCCTTCTGCGCCTCGAAGTAGGCGCGCATCGGCCGGGAACAGATACGACAAGACTCTCCGCCGCCGCACCCGAGAACGTCGAGTGCCCGGACGTGTATGACGGGAAGTTCGGCAGGCCGATGACCGACTTGAGCTCGGGATCCATGTGCGAGGGACGCGGATTGAAGTAGAGCTACTTCGTGTCCCAGCATCCGACGGCGGCATCGTGCAGCGCCATGTTGAGCAGCGCGAACGCCCGCGCCGCCCGCACCTCGCTGAACTCCGCTTTGCGGATATAGGGCGCGCGCGATGAAGTTCCAGTGGCCGGGCGGCGTCGGCGTGCTGGGACCGTCGGCCCAGAAGTTGGCGATCGCGCAGCTCTTCGCGCGTGCCGCGATCGACGTATCTGCCGCACCTCGGCCACTTCTGCGCGCCATCTGTGCCGACGATGTCGACGGCGGCGGCCCGGGCCGCTCGCGCGACGATGTCGGCGGCCGTCATCATCCAGGCGCGGACGCTGCCGAAGGCCGGCAGCATCGGCGGCCGCGCCGGAACGTCCATGCTCTTCCACGGCATCTCACCGCGTGCCGTGGCTGCCATCGGCCAGTGCCTGCCACAGCGCCGGAGAGCCGCCGGCGGTCCGCATGCCATCCGTGCCGGCCCTGGCCACGAAGACGGCGGCCACAGCCTGGCCGAGAGCCAGACCGGCGGCGATGTCGCTCGCGCTGGCCTTGCCCGACAAGCAGCGCGGCCTGCCGCTGCTCGGCCGCCTTCAGCGTGATCTCCTCCACTGCCGCCGGAAAGAGCAGCTTCAGCAACTCGGCGGTTGACGCCGGACATCACCGCGTCTTCGGACGGATACGCCGGCAGGTCGCGTGCGCCGGCACCAGCGCCTTGACGCCGCTGTCAACCCGCCACGGCGCACGGACGGTTGTAGAGATACTTGAGCTACCACGCCGCCTTCAGCGCGTCGAACTGCGCGACGGTGACGTAGCTGTAGGCGCGCGCCGCGTACGGCGGATTGGCGAACGGGAACTGCGGATCCGCAGAACGGATTGTTCGCGTCTGGAACGGGATACGAATTGTCCGCATTGGGCACGGGCGGCAGGTTGAAGCGCGCGACCAGGCCGAGCAGGATCTCGTTCCAGCGCAGCACACCGCCGCTGCCCCAGTAGTCGATCGCCTTGCGCTGAGCCGCCGTCAGCCGCGACTGCGCGTTCTTGATCGCGGTCAGCTCCGCCTGATAGTCGAAGCGAGCTGGTTTGCGCAGGCGGCGCGACCGGGAATTGCGTCGGCCGACGACAGCCCGATCATCTGCCAGCCGCCGGCGCCGGCGTCCGTCGACGGCGCCGTCAGACCGGTGCTCGTCGGCGTCAGCGCCAGCGCGCCGGCGATCAGCCAGCCAGCATACGTACGCGGCATGCTCATGGAGTGGGCCTCCCGTTGAACGTACAGAAGGCCGGCCGTGAATGTGGTCGATCTCACCGACGTTGCGGCCGTCGAACGTATGCGCCAGCGCAAGCTGGAACGCCAGGGGCTGAAGCTTGGGAACTGGGTGCATCACCATCGCGCCGACTCTGAAGAAGTCCATCTGGTTGGACAGGAACGGCATGTCCTGTCGCCGGATGTCACCTCCGCCCAGCGTGTTCTGCTTCGTGAACGAGACGGCGGTCATCAGCCCACGCTTCATGTAGCCGGCGCTCGCGCCGTGGTGTCGAGCACGTTTGGCATATCGACCTGGTCGCTCATGACGAACTCGCCGTCGGTGAAGAGCTTACGGCCGGTCGAGCTCCACCTGAGAGCGCCACGTGTAGGCCGTCGTGCTGGTCACGAAACCATCCCGGATTCGACTGGAAGTTCAGCGTCCCGCGCCACGAGCACGCGTGCTGCCCATGCCGATGGACAGCGGCAGCAGCTCCGGGTTGTAGTCGGTCATCGGAATGCCGCCGGACAGCACGACAGAACGCCTGCAGCGCTCCATGGGTCGTCCACGGCTTGTCGAGGAAGTTCCACTTCGCCGCGAGCGTGAGGTCCTGAAAGCCCTGGATGCCGTGGAGCACGCCCTGGCTGGCGTTGGTCCAGACGTAGGGCACCATCGCGATCACGTTCAGCCGATTCGCCATGACCGTAGTTGGCGGTCAGGACGTTCGTCTCTCGTGGTGATCCGGCCGATGTTGCCGTTCGCACGCTTGAGCGTGCCCTCCCAGTACTGATCCCAACTGTCACGGGAATAGAGATTCCCGGTCTGCAGCTCGCGACCGCCGAGCATGATCGCGTCGTCGATGGTCTGGCCCTGGAGTGACACCGAGAGCGATGCGACGAGACCGAGAGACAGGAGCATCTTCATGGTCGCCTGTGAAGGCGGTGTGACATGCGAGCGACACCTTCCGGCCATCCGTGTCGGCGCCTCTGGCGCGCGACACAGTGCGCCTAGCTAGTGACTGAGTCGAACAGATGTGCCGTGAAGGTATGCGCTCGGAACCTCAGCTGGCAATACTGCGGAACTTACTAACCGAAGAGAATCGCGGTGACTCGCGCTGGGCCAGCGCAGTCAGGCTGAGGCCGCAACAATCGCCAGATTCCTGCAGAATCACGAATCGTCAAACGCGCGCTGTCTTCAGCGCCGCCAGCACGTTCGCTGGACGCGAAGGGCACGCGGCGCAGGCGGACTCCGGTCGCATCGAAGATCGCGTTGGCGATCGCCGCCAGCGTCGGCTTGAGCATCGTCTCGCCCGCGCCGTAGTGCGGCAGGTCCGGCGCGCTTCGGGTTCGGATCGCCGTTCACGAGAGATGATCTCGATCGACTCCGGCGTGTCGAGATGCGTCAGCGTCGGAGCACGACGCCCAGTCCACGCTCGTCACCTTCTCGGTGTCGAACCGCACTTCCTCGTGCAGCGTGCGGCTCAGCGAGTGCAGCAATCCGCCTCTCGACCGCGCGGCGCAGCGCCTCCGGGTTGATCACCAGACCGCAGTCGTGCGCGCAGACGATGCGCTTGACCCAGACGCGGCCGGTCCGGCGGTTGACCTCGACCTCGGCGATCTCCGCCACGACGGTCTGGCTGCGATAGGTGTAGGCGATGCCGCGGCCGGTGAGGATCTCGCCGCTGTCGACGCGCTTCGGCGACGGACGCGTTGTCCCACTTGAACGCGTCCGCCGCGGCCTTGACGCAGCGCGATCGATCGCGCGCTGCTTGAACCCGTTGTCCTCGGCTGCTCGCGGTCAGGAGCTTCAGCCGGAACTCCACGGGATCCGCATTCGCCGGCCGCGGCGAGCTCGTCGATGAACGACTCTGACGCGAACGTGGACTGCGGCCCATTCGGGTCGCGCAGGTTGCCCGTCCGCAGCGGCGTCTCCCACACCGAGCGGCAGGCTCACGACGTGCATCGTCATGCGGCGGTTGGGGATCGGCGTACATCTCGCTTGGGGTCGCGGAGCTGCCTCGATGCCGGCGAGAGCGCGCCGGATGCCCATGAGCTGCGCGATCAGCACCGTGTCCGGCTCGTTGTAGCCGAGGTGATTGAAGTCGGCGGCGCGCGCGTCGTAGTCGAACGCGATCAGATTGCCCTGCGCGTCGAGACCGCCGCGCACCTTGACGCGCGAACGCCGGCGCCTTGGTGTCCCAGGCCGTCTCCTCGTTCCGTCATCCATTGCACGCCGAACGGGCCGGCCGAGCTCCTTCGCCAGATACGCCGCCTCGAACCCGGCATCGTCGGCGGCCGTGCGGCCGTAGCCCTGCGGCCCTTCCATCCAGACGACGCGCACGCGATCGCGCGGGATCTTGCAGGAACGTCGGCGACGCCCTCGCGCATGCCCGCACGACTTCATGTCGTTCGAGTAGATCGTCATCTGGTCGTTCGACGGATCGGCCATCGCGTGCGCCGGACCGATCGGACGTGTGTCCCTGAACGGGATCTCGTAGTCGGCTTCGACGACCTTCGCCGCCTCCATCATCGCCGCCTCCGCGTTGCCACGGACGCTCGGCGGCGTGCTCGAGGTCGGCGTCGCGCTGCGCATGTAGCCGTGAAGAGATCCTCGGACGACGGGAACGCCGCCGTCGCCGGCTTGCTCCAGTTCGGCCTTGAGCTGGCGCGCGGCCTGAATCGCCTGCTCCTCGCGCTCGCACACGACCGCGACGTAGTTGCCCTTGCTCACCACCTTGACGAACCCGGGCACGTTCTTCACCGACGACTCGTCGATGCTCACGCAGCTTTGCGCCGGCGACCGGCGGCTTCACGTTGCGCGCGTGCACCATGCCGGGCACCTTCACATCCACCGCCCACTTGCAGCGAGCCGTCCACCTTCGGCGGGAATGTCGTAGCGCTGCGGCGACTGGCCGACGATCTTGAAGCTGATTGACGTCCTTGAGCTTGCGCCGCGCCGGTCGTGGCGTCGATGTTGCTCGCCGGTCAGCGTGACGTTGAACTTCCGTCCGCCGATCAACTCGCCGTACGTGACTCGCTTCGACGGATCGGCGGCGACAGACGACGACGCCGTCGCTGACCGCGAGCTGCGCGACCGGCACGCCGAATCGCGCGGATGCCATCTCGAGCAGCACGCGCCGAGCCTCGGCAGCCACACGACGCATCGGATAGCCGTCGGTCTGCAGCGCATCCGAGCCACCTGACCCGCCCTGATCGACGGTGACGTCGGTGGCGCCCATGACGCAGCTCGTCTTGTCGTAGGGCATGTCGAGCTCGTCGGCCATGATCTGGCGGAACGCCGTGCCAGTGCCCTGGCCGAGGTCGGTCTTGCCGACGAAGAACGTCGCCGGTGTTGTCCGGCCGAATCACGATCCAGGAATCGAGCTGCCGGTAATCGACGATCGGGATACGGACCCGCGCCTCGCCCTGCGCCGTCGAGCACGACGTGCGCCGGTCGACGCTGAGGCCGACGACGAAGAAGCCGGACGATCTTGATGAAGTCTCTGCCGGGTGGTCATGCGATCACCTCGCTCGTCCACCCGCCGACGCCGACGCTATCGTCTTCGACGCGCGCTTGATGGCGGCACTGGATGCGGTAGTAGGTCATGCAGCGGCACAACGTGCCGGCCATGCCCTGCCGGATCTGCGCGTCGGTGGGCGTCGGGGTCTCTGTCGAGCAGCGCCTTCGCGGTCATGATCTGGCCGTTCTGGCAGAAGCCGCACGCCGGCACCTGCTCGTCGATCCACGCCTGCTGCAACGGGTGGAGCTTGCCGTCCTTGCGCCAGACCTTCGAGCGTCGTGATCTCGGCGCCCGCGACCGTGGAGACCGGCCGGATGCACGAGCGCACGGCCTCGCCCTTGATGATCACGGTGCAGGCCCCGCACTGGCCGAGGCCGCAGCCGAAGCGCGGGCCGTGCAGGTCGAGGTCGTTGCGGAGGACGTAGAGCAGCGGCGTCGCCGGAATCGACGTCGACCGTGTGCGACGTGCCGTTCACTCGCAAAGTAATACTGGCCATGCGTTATGACTCCAGATGTTCGTAGCCGTCCGTCTAGCGTAAGGCCACGGCGGGAGTGACGTCGCTAGGTCGCCATCACGCCTCAAGCCATAATGGACATCCCCCTCCCATTTCGTGATCGCTCGTAGAATCAGGAAGACGATAGGCCCCTCGGCTTCATGCATCCGGACGCGATCTCTCGCGCGCGCGCGCTGGCCGATTCGTCGCCGGCAGAGCGTGACGCGTACTACGCCAGTCATCAGGTGCCGGATGCGCTCAGGAGCGAAGTCGAGTCGATGCTGCGAGTCGAGGACAGGCACGCTTCTGGAGCCTGGCAGGCTCCTGTCCGGAACCGGTCGTGGTTCGCAACCCGTGGCCATCGGCCGATACCAGGTTGTCCGCCTCATCGGGCGCGGCGGCATGGGTGAGGTGTATCTGGCCCGTGACCCGGTGCTCGATCGAGACGTTGCGGTCAAGCTGATTAACGAAGATGTCGACACTCCCCGCTCGCGACAGCGCCTGGTCCAGGAAGCCGCGCGCCGCAGGGCGCCTGCACCACCCGAACATCGTCACCGTCTTCGATGCCGGAGAGCATGACAATCAGCCGTTCATCGCGATGGAGTTCGTGCGAGGCGAGACGCTTGGGCGCCTGATTCGCCGCGGGCCACCCATGCCGCTGGCCCGCCGACTGAGCTCATCGAGCACGCCTGCGCAGGCTCTGGCCCATGCCCACCGCGCCGGCGTCGTGCCATCTCGGGATATCAAGCCCGACAACCTGATGCTCGACGAGACCGGAGTCGTCAAGGTGCTCGATTTCGGAATCGCCAGGGTGATGAAGACGCGAGCTGCTCGTGACGCGTCAGCTTGGCGGCACGCTTCGCTACATGTCGCCGGAGCAGATCGACAACCGCCCCCTGACCGCCGCAGCGACGTCTTTCACTCGGGTGCGCGTTGTTCGAGCTGGTCACGTTCGTGCCCGCCTTCGTTGGCAGCACGAAGGACATCGTCACGCAGATCTCCAGCGGACCCGTGCCTGGGCTGCGGGAGGTGATGCCCGGGCTCGAGCCACGCCTCGACGCGATTGTCGAGACGGGCCATGGCGCTCGACCCTGCCGAGCGATACGGAGACCTCGACGAGCTTCGAGCCGAGCTTGCGGCGGTCCGCAGGGATATGGACCCGGCCTATGACCCACGCTTCATCAGGCCGCGAGGATTGGTCGGCGAGGACGTCGACAGCGCACCGACAAGGCTCGTCTCGACCAGCCAAGGCATCGTTCTCTTCGTCCGTTGGAAGTCGATCAGCCTCGCGACAGCGTCGCGAGACTGATTGCGGCCGCCGTCCTCATGACGACGCTGGTTGCGGCGAGCGTCTTCTGGATGCTTCGCCCAACCGGGGCCGATGTTCAGACACAGGCAGGGGCGGGTCTTGCAGACCCGCCCGAATTCCGCATCGACCGACGACCGAGCTGCAACAACTCCACCGCCCACGACGTCACCTCCGCCGCCGACGACCGAGGCTCGAGACGAGGTCCCGCGTCCGGCTGCCCCTCGAGCCGAGCCTCAGCGCTCGACTGCCGCGGCACCGCCCGCGACTGGGGGACCGGCGCAGCCAGGACAGCAGCCTCCCACATCGGTGGACGCCAGTAGAGCAGAGGGCGGAGAACGGACTGCGGCAGCAGCTCCCGAGAATCGGTCGCCGCGCCGCGGCCGACGCCGCCGGCGCAGACGCCGGTGGAGCAGGACGCCGGCGGCGCGACGCGCCGGCTGCGCCGATGCCGGCGAGCGCGGAAACTGCTGAAGCACGCAGCCGCCTGGACCACGACGCCGTCCGCGACACGCTGCGGCGGTACCAGGCGGCGTACCGCGCGCTCGACGTCAACGGCATCCTTCAGGTCTACCCCTCGCTTGGTCGTGACCAGGCCGAACAGCTGACAACGGACGTTCGCGACGGTCACTCAGCACGAGGTTGAGATTCGGAACCCGCAGATCGACGTGCAGGTGGATACCGCGACCGTTCGCGCAGAGGTCGCTCGACGTATGAGTCCGCGTGTCGGGAACCCAGTTACCAACGTGGTGCAGACCGAGTTCCGGCTTCGGCGCCAGGGAGCTCTGGCTCATCGCGACGGTTACAGCGCGATGAGCGACGTAACTCAAGACTCAAAACTCAAAACTCAAACAGAGACTGCAGCCGGGTCCGCGCACGCTGAAGCGTGCGCTCTACGGGCGCTCGACCCACACCTTGACGTAGCGCGCAGGCGTCAGCCCGCGCGACAAACGAAGTCATTGTTTGAGTTTTGAGTCTTGAGTTTTGAGTTACAACTAGAACACGTAGTCCACTCCCACCACCGGCGTCACGCGATCGCGCAGCCCCGCCTCGGTCAACGGGAACAGAAGATTGGCCGTGTCACAAGAATCGTCCGCCAGGGACTGAAGCGGACGCCTGCGGCGCCGAGATAGAGCTGAAGATCGCCAGGCACGAACTGCAGCTCGGTGCGTGCGGTCTTCAGCGTCTCGTTCACAGGTGTCGTGGGCCGTCCACCTCCGCCGCCACCACCGCCGCCCCCGCCTCCGGTTCCGCCGCCCGTGAGTGCGCATCGAACGTCTTCTCGCTCAGGCGCATCCGTCCTGCGTCACGCAGCGTCCGGCTCAACACGTCGAACGACATCGTGAAGCGCGGATTGACGGCGGCGTCGAAGCCCGCCGTCACCGAGATTTCGTCCCTCAGCGTCGCGCCGGGCAGCGAGCCGTCACTCGAAAACGTGTAACCGGCATTGAAGTGGGGTGACACCGGGCCGCGATTGAGCGAGGCAATGCCAAGGATGCGAGCCTGCACGGCGCCTGTGCCGAGCAGGTTGCTCTCGTCGCCGGTCGGCACGCGAGCCTCGACAGCAGCCGCGAGCCCGGCGGCTCGCCCCGGCGTGAAGCTGCACTTCGCGCGCAGCATGATGTCGCCGAGACCCGACGCGACGCCTGACATGCGAAACGCGACGCTGATCGGGATTCGCACCCTCGAAGGCATGTAGCGTTGGATCTTGCGCAGTCGAGAGCCGCTGAATGCTGGCCAGCACGCTGGCGTCGAGCGCGACCCGAACGAACGGCACCGCCACGCCGATGTCGAGCCGATTCGACACGCCATAGTTGGCGAACAGGATCGAGCTGTCGGTGGCAAGCCGGAGTGAGAGCTGCGCCTCGATGAGGTCGCCTTCAAACGGCGGTGTCAGGCGGGAATTGTCGGGCGTCGATGCTTGCGCGGCACCGGGGCTGCAGCAGTCGGCATGGGGAATGTAGAACGTGATGCCGTCGGTGCCGCGCTGCCTCAGGTTGAGGCCTTCGAAGGTGTCGTAGGCCGCATGCTGGTAGCCGAACCCTACGCTCACCTTGCCGCGGCCGGAGGTCAGGGCCCGTTCCGCGAAGGAAGGGCCGAAGCTCTCGCTGCTTTCGAGTCAAGCGAGCCGAGCGCAGGATCGAATGTATAGGTGAAGCCACCGGAAGCGAGTGCCAACCGGGTAGGTCGAGAGCAGCGTCAGCAGCGCTTGATTCACCTGGGAAGGCACCACAAGCTGGTCCGGGCCCGGCCTGAAGTGCGCGACGTGATTCGGTTGATCGGGAAGGTCAGATGGAAGCAGCGTGATTGTGTTTCCGAGCAGCTCCGGCAAGATGGACGCAAGCGGCGCGACCTGCGCGAAGCCAGTTGCGGGAACAGACCACAGCACGACGCCGAGCACGATTCGATGGAATCTCGGCGAGTGAGCTCGTGAAACATGCCAAAAGTCTAGTCGGAAACTGCGCGCTATACTGCTTGCATTTCCGTATGTCGCGCCAAGGAGATCACATGAAGACCACCCTCGTCGTCACCATGGCCGTGCTCGTCGGTGTCACCGCCGCCATTGCCCAGTCGCCGATGCGTCCGGGACGCTGGGAATCGACGATGCAGATGCAGATGGCCGGTTCGCCGATTCAAGATGCCGGAGATGAAGTCGTCGCGATGCGTCACGGCCGAGGATGCGAAGGATCCCGCGCGCTCGCTGCCGTCGGGCCCGGAGGGGCGCGGCGGTCCGAAGTCGGACTGCAAGGCCCAGACTACAAAGTGTCCGGCAACACGGTCACATGGAAGATGGTCTGCACCACGCCGCAGCCCACGACGATGACCGGCGAGATGACGTTCACCGACGACACCTACAACGGCACCATGAAGATGGACTCGCCGCAGGGCCCGATGACGATGAAGGTGGCCGGAAAGCGTGTCGGCGAGATGCACGAAGTAGTCACCTCTTCCGCGGCCCCGGCGTCTCTCGACACGAGCGGGGGTAAAGCGCGACAGGGCTTCCGGAGCTGTTGTTGAAGCCTCTCCAATCGACGCCTGAGGGCGGCTTTGGCTGGCAGGGGTTTGCGACCCCCGCGCGTGGGTTCCGACACGACGCGCGACGATATCAGGCCGGAGACGCCTGTAACTCCGGCAAATACCGGGAGAAGCTCGTCCCCGCTCCCGACAGCGGAGCGCGCGGACCGGATCGAGCCGTGTCGCGCGCAGGCCGAGGGATGACGCAGGCCGCGGTTGTCTTGGCGTCACTGCGTCGCGAATCCCATTTCGGTGGCGGACGCGCGCTGCGAGCGGGGTCCCCGGCGAGCGGACTTTGCTCGCTGGGGTGCAGGCGCCGTCGTCGGCCGCTGGACGCTCGGGTCGCGCCGGTTTGACGGGAAGAGCGCTCAACCTCGCTTGGTCCTGCCCACTGGCGCTTCTCGCGCGGTCAGGCGATCGGTGTCGGCCTGACCTCCATAGGATTCCGCCACGCAGTGACGCCAACACAACCGCGATCGGCGTTTACGTGACCTGATGAAGCGACCAGGCTTTGCCGACCTCCCGCTCCACGGCGGCGTGAGGGATGGATCCTCTGGAGCAAACCGTAGATCCGCGTAAGACGGGCGAGAGCGAGCCCAAGTGCCTCGTCTTCACCACGTCGCCACGACGAGCGGAGCCGGTTTGCGGAAGAGGATCCAGCCCTCGCGACGCCGTGAAGAAGTCGAATCGCGGTTGTATCATGACCGCATGAAGCGATCGGGCGTCGCCGACCTTCCGCTGCACGGCGGCCGCGTGCCGCCGTGGCTGGCCGACGCGGATGGCGACGCTCGGCACCGCGATCGTCGGAGAGCGTCGCTGCTATCACTACGGCCGACCCGCGCTTCTGTCGCGGCTGAGCGATCCGTTCTGGTTCCAGGCGCTGGGCTCGGTGATGGGGATGGACTGGCACTCCTCCGGCATCACGACGTCGGTGATGAGCGCGCTGAAGCGGGGACTGAATCCGAAGGCGCACGAGCTCGGCGTCTACATCTGCGGCGGACGCGGGCCGGCAGTCGCGCAACACGCCCGACGAGCTGCGCGACATCGCGGATCGCATCGGCCTCGACGGCGACGCGCTGGTCCGCACCAGCCGGCTGACCGCGCGCGTCGACAACAACGCCGTCGCCGACGGCTTCCAGATCTATCTGCACTCGCTTCGTCGTGACCGCCGATGGCGACTGGGCGGTCGTGCAGCAGGGCATGAACGAACGCGAGCCGGCTCGGCGCGGCGCTATCACTGGCATTCGGCGGCGGTCCGCGACTTCACTCGCCGATCCTCACACCGCGCATCGTCGGCCAGCACGCCGGCACGATCAGGAACCTGGTCGATCGCGGGCGCGAGCCGGCGCAGGACGCGCTGCTCGCCGATCGCCCGCGAGGATCCGCCGACGGACGCTGCGCCGACGCTACGGCGTCTGCGAGATGCCGAGCGCATCACGACGTGCGCGCGCGGACGTGCAACGAGAAGCGGCTCGGCGCCGTGCTGGCGCTGGCGCACGAACGCGACTGCGCGACTTCGCGTCGTTCCTGCTGCTCGAGCAGCTCGGGCCGCGGACGCTGCAGTCGCTGGCGCTCGTCGCCGAGGTCGTGCACGGCGCGCCGACGCGATTCGACGATCCGGCCCGCTTCTCGTTCGCGCACGGCGGCAAGGACGGCCATCCGTTTCCGGTGCCGCTGAAGGTCTACGACGAATCGATCGCGGTGCTGCGGCGCGCGCTCGACGCCGCGAAGCTCGGACACACCGACAAGCTGGACGGCTTCGCGCGGCTCGATGCGTTTACTCGCGCGATCGAGCAGCGTCGCTGGTCCCGAGGCCGACGTCGACGCCACGATCGCCCACGAGCGCGCGATCTCGCCGTCGCTCGGCGGCCGCACGGTCGCGATGATGTCAGGTCAGCCCTCCGCAATGCGCAGCCAACTGACCTTTCAGAGACTAGTGGCCTAGCGCGCTCCACCACAGCCGTGACGCTCACGCTGGCGCGCATGATGCACGGGTTCCTCCGCATGCGAGCCGTCTCTCTCGCGCTCTTCACGCTGGCCCTTGCCGCCTGCAGCACCGTCGAGGCCACCAATCCGTCGTCGGTGGCGGTGGAGATGCGGAATGCGGACCCGCACGTCACACCTGATATCGCGCTGCACACTGCCATCTTCGCGGCCAGTTCGTCGCCGCCGGCACGCGACCGGCACCCTTCTCGACGATCCGCGCAGCTACAGCGTCACGGTGGACACGGGCGAGGTGGCGGTCGATCTGGCCTCGCTGAACGCGATCATGGCGCGCACGCTGGGAGAGGGCCACTCGAACGTGAGCAAAGCATGCGGATCTCGATCGATGACCAGGGCCGGCTCCGGCAGCAGGGTGTCGCTGCGGAAAGGGATCGGCGCTGCCGCTCGACGTGAAGGCCCGCGTGAGCGCCACGGCGGAGGGCTTCCATCCGGATTCACTCGGAGTCGGTCAAGGGGTTCGGCGTTCCGGTGAACTCCGCTGCTGAAGGTGCCCGGCGTCGAGTATGGACGACCTGCTCAAGGATGGAGCCAGGACACGGCGTGAGCGTGTGACCGGCAACGACCTGGCTGCTGGATCCGAGCAGGCCCTGCCGCCGCCGGCGATGCACGGCAAGCTCACCGCGGTGCGCGTCGAACACGAACACGCTGGTCGCAGATCTGATCCGGCGCGGCCACACCGATGTCGGCGGGTCCGGGAGAACACGACCTGTCTGGCGTCTGCGCCGGCGACCGCGAAGAACCACATCTACTGGGCGCGGAGGCCAGCTGTCGTTCGGCAAGCTGACGATGACCGAGACGGATCTCGAGCTGGTGGATGACGACCCGCGCGATGCGTTCGACTTCTCCGTCGATCGCTGGCAGCGAGCAGCTCGTCGCCGGCTACTCGAAGACGACGCCCGAGCGAGACTCAAGGCGCACATGCCGGACTTTGACGATCTATCCGAAGGTCAGGAGGCAAAGGGCAAAGGGCAAGGGCTGGCAGAGTCAAAGGGACTAAGACAAAGGGGCGAAGACAAAGGACCAGGGCAAAAGGACGAGGGCAAAGGGTGATCGGGTTCTAGACCTGCACGTGACCTAGCTCTTCTTACCTGTACTCACCTCGCCTTGCTGACTTTTGCCGCGCCTTTACCTGCGCCGCCGCTATCGTCGTCCGGCGGCGCCGTGCTCACAGGAAGCGCACGACGAGCGTGTTAAAGCAGATTGACGGACATCCAGGGCGCGTCAGTGGCCCCTGAAGGATGCTCGAGCAGCAGCCGCACGGTGCCTTCGCCGATCTGCGCGCATCGGCTGCGCGACGGTCGTCAGCGGCGGATCGATGTAGCGCGCGAAGCGGATGTCGTCGAAGCCGACGACCGACAGGTCGAGCCGGCACGCGCAGCGCCGCGGCGCCTGCGCGGTTTCGATCAGCGCCCATCGCCATCTCGTCGTTGAAGCAGAAGATCGGCCGTCGGCGCATCGCTCGGCCCGAGCAGCCGCTCGGCGGCCGACCGCGCCGGATTCGATCGAGAAGTCGCCGTGTCATCGACGATGAAATCGCGCTCGGCCCGCTGCTGTCTTCGCGCGCGCGGTCGCGCCGCGCAGGCGGTCGCGGCTGAGCGGGCTGACCAGCGGCCCGGTGACGATGCCGATGCGGCGGTGGCCGAGGCCGATAGAGATGGTCCATCGCCTCGGACGGCGGCCTTGGCGTTGTCGATGTGCACGCTGGGGATGCCGAGCCGCGGACTGAACTCGCAGCCGTTGACGACCGGCGCGCACCGCGGCGCCATCGCGCGCACGAGCGCCGCGGCTTCCTTCGGCAGGCGGTGGCCGAGGAAGATCAGGCCGTCGGCTTCCTTGCGCCTGAGCATCAGCGCGTAAGCGCTCCTCGCGCGCCTCGTCGTGCTGCGGTGTCGCCGAGCAGCACCGGAGTAGCCCTCGCGCTGCGCGGCGTCTTCGATGCCTGCGCAGGATCGAGCGAGAAGAACGGATTGGAGATGTCCGGGACGGTGACGAGCAGCTTCTCCGTCCGCAGCGTGCGCAGGTTGGCTGGCGGCCGCGTTCGGCGTGTAGCCCGAGACGCTCGACCGCGGCCATCACCCGTGCGCCGTCGTGTCTGGGGCCACAACGTCAGCAATACGTAACTGAACGAAGCGCGCTAC
>ERZ1370068.874-contig-1080_pt1 | contig 18350 bp, 30 predicted proteins | sample MGYA00561227_ERZ1370068 | MGnify/ENA primary metagenome ERZ1370068 (study PRJEB38410, sample SAMEA6850437) | metagenome | study: Metagenomic assessment of the ecological functions of the soil: analysis of the soil microbiota associated with the...
CTTCATCTGCGCGGCGCTGTCGGCGTTGCGCGCGTATAGCACGACATCACGTCCGGCGCGCGCGGCGACACGCTGCGCGAGCGCCGTGCCCCAGGCGCCGGCGCCGATCACCGCGACCGATTTGTCAGACGGCATCAGTCAACTCCGCTAGCAGCGCGCGTGTTGGCAAAACCCGCCGGCGCCGTGGCGTTGGCGTCGAGCAGCCAGCGGCGCGCGGCGGCGCGTCCATCGTATCGGTCATGCCCAGCGCCAGCCGCTCGGCGCCGGCCCAGGCGATCATCGCGCCATTATCGGTGCACAGCGCCGGCGGCGGGATGATCAGCGTGGTCTCGCGCTTTGGCGGCGACATCCTGCAACGCGCCGCGGATCGCCTGATTGGCGGCGACGCCGCCGGCGGCGACCAGCGCGCGCGGCGGGCCGAATTGTTCGTGAAACAGTCTCAAGCCCGACGCTCAGCCGGTCCGCCGTCGATTCCAGCACCGCGGCCTGAAAGCTGGCGCAGAGATCGCTGACGTCCTGCGGCTCCAGCGGACATCAGCCGGCTGGCCTCGTTGACGCACGGCGGTCTTCAATCCCGACAGCGAGAAATTCGCATCCGGCGCGCCCGAGCATCGGCCGCGGAAATGCAAACCGTTTGGATCGCCGCCAGCGGCGGCACGCTCGACCTCCGGTCCGCCCGGATAGGGCAGCGACGAGCATCTTTGCGACCTTGTCGAAGGCCTCGCCCATGGCGTCGTCGACGGTGGTGCCGAGCCGCACATAGTTGCCGACGCCGACCACGGCGACGATCTGGGTGTGGCCGCCGGAGGCGAGAAACAGGCAATAGGGAAACGCCAGCGCGCAGGTCAGCCGCGGCGTCAGCGCATGGGCCTCGAGATGGTTGACCGCGATCAGCGGCGTGTCGTGCACCATCGCGATCGCCTTCGCGGTGGTCAGGCCGACGATCACGCCGCCGATCAGGCCGGGACCCGGCGGCGGCGGCGACCGCCGACAGTTGCGCAAAGCCGACGCCGGCTTCCTTCATGGCGCGGCCGACGATGCCGTCGAGCAGATCGACATGGGCGCGCGCCGCGATCTCCGGCACCACGCCGCCGAAACGCGGCATGCTCGTCGGTCTGCGAGCGCACGATATTGGACAGGATCCGCCCGCTGCCGTCGCTGCTGGCGCTCGACCACGGCGGCTGCGGTTTCATCGCAGGTGGTCTCGATCCCCAGCACCAGCATCGGCGTGTCGTTACCCAATTTGAGCCCCTTGCGCTATCGGTCAAAGCAGCGCTTCCGTATACCCGGTAGCATTGCGAGGTCTCAACGTGCAATCGTCCGGTTAGCGCCGAAATCGTTCCGATGGCGGAGAGTCTGAGGCATGGCCGTTCTCGTCACGCGCCCGCATCCTGACGATGAGGCCACCGCCAGCGCGCTTGCGCGCGCAGGGTTTTGAGGTGCTGCTGGCGCCGATGCTGCGGTTCGAGCCGGTCGCCGTTCCATGACGACGACGATGCGCGCTACGGCGCCGTCATCGTCACCAGCGCCAATGCGCTGCGCGGCATCGCGCCTCACCTCGCAGGCAGCCGGTTGCTCAAACTGCCGCTGTTTGCGGTCGGCGAGCATACCGCCTCAGCCGCGCCGCGACGCCGGGTTCGGCAAGGTGATCGCGGCCAAGCGGCGACGCCGCGACGCTTGCGCGATCTCGTGCTCGCGAGCGTGAAGACGAAGCAGCTGAAGAAGGCCAGCACGCTGCTTTATCTGGCGGGCGCCGATCTCGCGCGCGATCTTGCCGGCGAACTCGGCGAGACGCGGTTTTACGGTGGTGACGCACACCACCTACCGGATGGTTCCGGCGTCCAGCCTGCCGCGCGAAGTCTGTGACGCCTTCGCGGCCAGCAGGATCGAGGCGGTGCTGCACTATTCGCGGCGCAGCGCGCGCGCTTCCTGGAGGCGGCGCGGGCCGGCGGCGTCGAAATATCGGCGTTGGCGCTGCCGCAATGCTGCATTTCGGCGGCGGTCGCCTCCGTCGTCCGCGACGCCGGCGCGACGCAGGTCACGGCGGCGGCGTCGCCGGACGAAAATGCCTTGTTCGAGGCGCTGACCCGTGCTTTGCGGGCCTGATGCGTTGCCCGATGCCACGGTCTGAACTGATCTAGCGGAAAACCGGTGCACGCATTTCCAGATCGTGATCTAGACGGACGCATGATTCTAGGTATCGGTTCTGCTACGTTCGACACGCTAACGTCAAGGAACCGCTGCGATGGTCGATGACAGGCCCGAAGAACACTGGACCGCTGCCCGATTCGGGCCGGCCCAAGCGCGCGCCGCCGACCATCGATCTCGAGGCGACCGAAGTGTCGACGAGACCCGAGAAGCGGCGCCGGCGCGGAGCATGCGCCAGAGCCGCGCCTCGAGCCTCCGCCCGAGGCGGCCTCGGCCGAGAGCAGCCGGATCGCCAGCCGCGACCGTCTGCGGCCGATCTCGCCCTGGATCGTCGCGCCGCTCTCCGGCGCGGTCGCTGCCGCGCTGGTGATCGGCGTCGGCTGGATGCTGGGCTGGCCCGCGATGCCAGCCGCGCCGCGCCGCCAGCCGCAGCTCAATGCCGCCGCGATCGACGATCTCACCGCGCGCATCGCCGGCGCTCGAATCCAAGGCCGGCAAGCCGCCGCGCCGCCGATCCGGCCGCTGCCGCGCGCATCGGAGGCGCTGGAGAAATCGCTCGCCGCGCTGCGCGGCGAACTCGCCGACGACGCGCGCGCAGGCCGAAAAGCTCGCCGCCGCCGTCAACGACGTCAAGTCAGCGCCGCGCGGACGACGCTGCGCCGGCGCCGGATCTGTCCGCGATCAACGAGCGCATCGCCGCAGATCGAAGCGCCGCGCGGCGCAGAGCGCGGAGATCGCACAGCAAGGCAGCAAGATCGCCGACAGCAAGACGCCGACGCCAAACCTGCCGATGACGTGCCGCTGCGCCGCGTCGTGGCGGCAGCCTCTGCTCGATGTTCTGGTGCGGATCGGCGATCCCTATCCGGCGGCGCTGGCGGCGGCGAAAGCGCTCGCCGCCAATCCCGATGCGCTGAAGCCGCTCGATCAATTCGCGGCCAAGGGCGTGCCGAACGCGAACGCGCTCAGCCGCGAACTGCTGACGCTGGTGCCGAAACTGTCGCCGCCGGCGCAGCGGACAATGCCACCACCGGTACCGGGCATTGTCGAGCGCCTGCAGGCCGGTGCGCCAAAGCTGGTCCGCATCGAGCGCACCGACACGATCGGCAACGATCGCGGCGCCGTGGTCGCGCGGGTCACCGCGGCGGCGTTGCGCAACGATCTCGCCGAAGCGCGGCGCGAGTTGAACACGCTGGCGCCGGCCGATCGCGCCGCCGCGCAAGCCTGGCTCGACAAGGCCGATGCGCGCGACGCTGCGCTCGCCGCATCCCGTCAATTCGCGGCCGACGCCATGGCCGCGCTCGCCAAACCGGCGCAATAAGGATTCCGATGTATCCGGATCATTCTGTTTCTGGTGTTGATCGCGCTCGCAGCGGCGGGCGCGGCGTGGGTTGCCGATCAGACCGGCGACGTCGCGCTGTCATGGGGCGGCTGGCGCGATCGCAGACCACGCTGCCGGTGTTCGCGCTGGCGCTCGGCGTCATCGTCGTCGCGGCGATGCTGGCGTGGTCGATCCTGCGCGGGCTGTGGCGCACGCCGGAACGGATCACGCGCGCAGCGGCGCGAACGCCGTCACGCCCGCGGCCGTCATGCCATCACGCACGGCCTGCTGGCGATCGGCCACGGCGATTCCTCCGCCGCCCGCGCCGCATGCCGATGTCGCGCGCCGCCATGCCGGCGCACGATCCGCTGGCGCTGCTGCTGCACGCGCAATCGGCGCAGCTCGACGGCGACCGCGAAGGCGCGCAGCGCGCCTTCCGCGCCATGGCCGAGCGCGAGGACACGCGGCTGTTGGGCCTGCGCGGCCTGTTCATCGAAGCGCAGCGCGCCGACGATCCCGTCGCCGCCGTCATGATCGCCGAAGAAGCGCTGAAACTGGCGCCGTCATCGACCTGGGCGTCGCATGCCGTGCTCGGCTTCCGCTGCGCCAAGGGCGACTGGACCGGCGCGCTGACGATCCTCGACAACAATCATTCCGTCCGGGCTGATCGACAAGGCGACCTACCGCCGCCAGCGCGGCGTGCTGCTGACGGCGCGCGCGCTGGAACTGGAGAATGTCGATCGCGACCTGTCGCGCGAAAGCGTGATGGAAGCGATCAAGCTGGCGCCGACGCTGGTGCCGGCCGCGGTGCTCGCCAGCAAGTATCGAGAGCGAGGCGCATCAGGTGCGGCGCTCGATGCGCATCGTCGAGACGGCGTGGCTGGCGCAGCCGCATCCCGATCTTGCCGATGCCTATGCGCATGTGAAGCTCGGCGATTCCGCGCGGCAGCGGCTGGTGCGGGTCGAGACGCTGGCCGCCAAGGCGCCGGGCCATATCGAGGCGCGCTGGCGATCGCGCGCGCCGCGATCGACGCCTCGGAATTTGCGCAGCGCGCGCGAGGCGCTGGCGCCGTTCATCGCCGCGCCGACGCAGCGGGTGGCGATGCTGATGGCGGAGATCGAGCGCACCGAACATGGCGACACCGGCCGCGCGCGGGCGTGGACCTTGCGCGCGGTGCGCGCGCTGCACGATCCGGCCTGGACCGCGGACGGCTATGTCAGCGATCGCTGGCGGCCGGTGTCGCCGGTCACCGGCCGGCTCGACGCCTTCCAGTGGCAGACGCCGGTCGCAGCACTGCCGTCCGACAAGGGCGACGCGATCGAGATCCTCGCCGTTCGAGGAAGCGATGCTGGCGACGCCGCGCCGCGCGCGGCGCTGATCGAGCCGCCGGCGCCGGTCGAGAGCCTGAACCGGCGGTCGCCACCCGGCCGCGCCCGGACGCCTCCCGGCCGCGCAGGACAATGCGCCGCCGCCCGCAGCTGCCGTCGAGCCGGCCCCCGCTCCCGCCGCGGCGCCCGCGCCGGCACCGCCGCCAGCCCGAACCGGCGCCGGTTGCCGCCGCGCCCCTGTTCCGCGCCCGCCAGGACATCCCGAAGGCGGTTCCGGCGACCATTCCGGCGGTGATTCCGATCGTCCGGGCGCCCGACGACCCCGGGATCGACGACGAGGGCCGCGCCGGACGAATTCGCCGAACAAATCGGCCCGCCCAAGGCCCAGGCCGGCGGCTGGCGGGGATTTCTGTCGCGCTGGGGCGGCTGAATGGCTCGGCGAGGCCAGCGTTTTTCTTGCCAAGTCGGGCGCTGCCCGATATCAGGTGGCGACGCGTTTTCAGGCCCGTTGCCGAACGCTGCGTTTGGTCCGCCGCAATAGCTCAGTTGGTAGAGCACGTCATTCGTAATGACGGGGTCACAGGTTCGAGTCCTGTTTGCGGCACCAGTTCTCAAATCCCCTGCAGGTTCATCAACACGCCACGCACGCGTGACCTATCTCACATGACGATCCGCGCCGTCGTCGTTTAATCTCCCCCTCACCAAACAGGGAGACACAACATGCGCAAACGCATTCTGATCGCAGGGTTCGTTTTGGTATCCGCCGCCGCGCGAGCTGGCGACAACCGCAGCGCTTTCGCTCTCGAGAAGCGATCCGCTGGCGGCCCCGGCGCCCGCCAAGGCTGGCGACCCATCGCAAACCGCCGAAGTCCCACAAACCACCGCGGCGCCGAAGGCGGACACTCCGAAATATGTCGAGCGGCCGGCGCTTGTCGAAACACCAAGGCCGAACAGGCGAACACTGAATCCACGAAGCGGGTCGTGACAAAGACCGCGTCGGCACCGAGGCCAGAAAGCCGCGGCGCAAGCGCTACTGGAACGAAGGGCGCATCATCGGCGAGCTGCATCGGCACGGCATCTACTGGTAATTCCAACAAGCAAAACGCGCCCCTGGATCAATCCAGGGCGCGTTTTCGTTGACTGGATGAGCGCGCCGTCGTCGGCGCAGCCAGCGCTCAATCCTGAACCGTCTGCACCACGCTTCCAATCGGGCGGCTTGCAACCGCCGGCAGCTTCATGTCCTTGACCAGCAGTCGCGTCATATTCGGGCAAGCGTTTCCAGCTGCTCCTTGGCCTTCATCTGCACGACCTTGTAACCGCCGGCCTTCAGGCGGCGCAGCAGCGTCGGCAAGGCGCTGCGGCGGTGTGCTTCTGCAAGATCATGCATCAGGATGATGCCCTTGCCCCGCTTGTCGAGCTTGGTCATCACGGTCTGTGATGATCTGGTCGGGACCGCTGCGACTTGAAATCGAAGGAGTCGACGTCGCAGGAGAACATCGCGATGTTGCGGGTGCCGAGATAGCCCAGTGTCGCCGGGTATGGGCTGCAGCGCCGGGAAGCGGAAGAACGGCGCGGGGCTGCGCCGAGCGCCATCTTGACGCGCGCTAAAGCCTTTCTCGATCTCGTCCTCTGGCCTGCTGCTCCGTCAGCTTCTTGCTGTCGAGATGCGCGTGCGACCAGGTGTGAGCGCGCCGATGGTGTGGCCGGCGGCCGCGACCTGCTTCAGGATCTCCGGATGATAGGTCGCGTGCTTGCCGATCGGGAAGAACACGCGCCTTGGTGCATTCGTCGGCCAGCGCCTTCAGCACCGCCGGCGTGGTCGGCCACGGACCGTCGTCGAAGGTCAGCACGACCTCCTTGTCGGTCAGGAAGTCGAACTGCTTGTACTGCAGGAAGCCGAAACCCGGTCCGCCCGTGGTGTCGATCACGACGGTGCGGGCTGACGCCGAGCGCGATCGGGATTGGCGCAGGCCGATTTCGGCTGGCGGCGGCACAGGCGCAGCGGCACGGCGGCGCGCGGCTTCGACAGAGCGCAGCGGTGACCTCGACGTCGTCCCTCGCGGCGGCTCTGACGGCGGAGCCGGCAGCGGCTCGGCCGTGCGGGCGGCGACGGTTTGAGGGAGCGCCGCGTCGGCCCGCGGCGAGGAGGTCCAGAACCAAACTCCGGCGATCACAACCGCCGCAACAACACTGGCCAGCATCAGGCCGAACGCATTACGCATCGCTACACTTTCCCGTAACTCAAGGCCACACACGGCGACGCAGCCATTAATGCGAACGAGGTCTTAACGCCGCCACCAACACGGCTGCTGGTGAACGAAGAAAATTAGTCAGGCTTGCGTGCTGTGACGTGATAGGCTCATCACAGTCGCAGCGCGGCGCGGCGTCGGCGCATGGTCGGGTCCATCAGAACACGGGCCCGCTGCGCGGCGCCAACGGGAGCCGAAAATGACCGCTTCCTTCACGAACACCGTCCGCAAGGCCAGTTTGGCGCTGGCTCTCGCCGCCTCGCTTCTCCGCGCTGTCGTCGACCGTCGAGCTTTGCCTTCAGCGCCGAGAGCGCAGCAGATGTGCACGGGCGATGCGTTCCGCCTGTGCAGCTCCGAAATCCCGAACATTCCGAAGATCACCGCCTGCATGATCAAGCACCGCGCCGACTCTCAGCAGCGGTTGCCGCGACCGTGATGGATCGCGATCTGGCCGCCGCAGGGCCGCAAGGTCGCCGAACAGTAACCTGTGTCCGCCTCGAATTGCGGACAAACGCTTGCGTGCGATGCGACGCAGGCGTCGCCTGCGTCTCTGCAGGCATGCCGGCCGCCGGCGAGGTGCCGGTGGCTGGCTTCTCTGCCACTGAGGAAGGCGATAGAACGCGTTGGACCGCGTTCATTGCTGCGTGAAGGCGTACATTAAGATGACCAGATTTCTTCGTTACTCCTTGTTATTCCGCTTGGTTCTGATGCGCCTCCGGCGGCTTCGGCGCAGCAGGGCCACGATGCCTGCGCGCGCGACGTCTCCGCGGTTTTGCCGCGCGCATCTGCAATGACGGGCGATCATGGTCGTGCTGGCGTGCCTGAAGCAGAACCGCGCGCGGCTCAGCAAGGCCTGCCAGCGAGGCGCTGGACGTACGAGCCACGGGCAGGTAACTGCAATCAATACGCTACTCGCTTCCCGCAGCGGTCGCGACCAGGCAGCACCTCGTTGGCGGCGCGGTCGGGCGTATCTTCCTTCCAGCGCACCGAGCCGAACGGCCGCTCCAGCATGCGGCGGACGCGGATCGGCTCGGGCCCGAGGTGGAAGTCGATCGCGCTGCTGATGCAGCTCGCGCTCCGGACTGCGTGGCGCGGTTGCGCTGGCGCAGATAATCCAGCCAGGTCGGGCAGTGATAGCGCTCGGTCCACAATTCGGGATCGGCGATGTCGCGCGCGATCGACCAGCCATAGGCGCCGTTGCGCTGGCGGCTGAGCTGCACTTCCTGCATCACATTGTGGAAGGCGCGGGCGTTTTCCTGCGTCGACGCGATATTCGATCTCGACCACCAGCGGCCCGCTGCGCCCGGTCAGCGACAGCCGCACCTCGGGATCGGCGAGCACCTCGGCGGCTTCGTTGCGGGCGCCGACCGGCGGCATCCGCAGCCACAGCCCGAGCAGCGGCGAGAGCGAACATCAAGCCGGCGGAAACCAGCAGCGCGGTTTCCACGCCGGCGACGTCGGTGAGATGTCCCCAGCCCCAGCTTCCGATCGCGATGCCGCCGGCGATCGAGGCCTGGAACGCCGCCAGCGAGCGGCCCGCGACCCAGCGCGGCGCCGACAGCTGCACGCCGATGTTGAACAGCGCGACCGCCAGCATCCAGCACCGCGCCGGCGACCACCAGCGCCGCCGCGGTCAGCACCGGCTGCCGGCTCAGCGCCACCGCCGCGATGGCGCCCGCCATCGACAGCGTGCAGGCGCGGATCGCGGCCTCGCCGCTCGAGTCGCTTGCGCACCTCGCCGATATTGAGCGCGCCGATCACCGCGCCCATGCCGAACGCGCCGAGCATGATGCCGTAGGTCTGCGCGCCGCCATGCAGCAGGTCGCGCGCGACCAGCGGCATCAGCGCCGACACCGAGCCGCCGATCGATGCCGGTCACCAGCGTGCGCGCCAGCACGATCCGGATCGACGGCGAGTTGGCGATGTAGCGCACGCCCGGAGACGATGGCGCGGTTGAGCCGCTCGCGCGGCAGCCGCGACGGCTCGCTGGCGCGGCGCCAGAGAAACAGCACGACCAGCAGCGGCAGATATAGAGCACGGCATTGGCGGCGAAGGCCGCGACCGCGCCGGCGGTGGCGACGACGATGCCGCCGATCGCAGGGCCAAAGCTGCGCGCGATGTTGTAGCTGATGCCGTTGAGCGCCACCGCCGACGGCAACGTTTCCGCCGGCACCTGCTCGCTGACCGAGGATTGCCAGGCCGGTCCGAACAGCGCCATGCCGCTGCCGACGACGAAGCAGAACGCCAGCAGGATGTTCCGGCGTGACGAGGTCGAGCCACGCCAGCACCGTCAGCGCGGTGGCGCCGACAAGCGCGATCGACAGCGAGACCAGCGCCACGATGCGGCGGTCGTGCATGTCGGCGATGGCGCCGGCCGGCATCGAGATCAGCATGATCGGCAGCATCAGCGCGGTCTGCACCAGCGCGACCTTGTCGGCCGACGACGTCATCTGCGTCATCGCCCAGGCGGCGCCGACGCCCTGGATCAGCAGGCCGAGATTGGACAACAGGCTCGCGAGCCAGATGCGCCGGAACACCGCATGCCGCAGCGGCGCGGCGACGCTGTCGGCGGCAAAACGCGGGCGATTACGGCGGTTCGGTCATGGTCGGTTCCGTTGGCCCATCTGTCACCTGCTGGATTCACGTTCGATTCAAGTGATGCCTGCGAAAACCTGCCTGTCCATGTAGCTCACGCCGCTTATCGGCTGCTACCGCATAAGGAATTGCCAGGTAACGGAGAGCTGACGGGAATGACCAGCGCGGCGATCATCCTAAGGAGGTCGGCCGGCGCACCTGCTGTTGCACGGCGGGCCGCGGACGTGAGGCCGGGTGCCAGGCGTTGCGCGACGACTCGCGCCGCGGCCCCGACCATTAGCGGCCTGTGCCTTTGCAGGGCCGGGATCGGGCGGCCAGGATCGGACAATTTGCCGATGGCGAGCGTGACTCACGAACATTTGCGCGTCCCGGAGTAGCGCTGATCGGGCTACGCGAGGCGCCCATGAGCATAGCCGAAGCCCATGACAGTCACCGGTCGCGCGGCGGCTGGTGCCGCTCGGTGCCGCCGCGCGCGCCGCGCGCGCCATGACGCACGCCTTCGGCCGGATGCAGGCGATCCGCGAGAACACGATCGGCAGCTGGGGAGCGCGCCTGCAGAGGAGGATCATCCGTCGGCCGTTTTCGGGCGCACCGGCTTTCTCTCAACACGCCGGATGCGATCCGGCATGTGCTGGTCGACAATTACGAGAACTACACGCGAACGCCGGCCGGCATCCGGGTGTTGCGTCCGATGCTCGGCGAAGGCCTGCTTGATCGCCGAGGGCCGCGCCTGGAAGCACCAGCGCAGGACGCTGGCGCCGGCCTTTACGCCGCGCGCCGTGACGTCGCTGGTTCCGCACATGATCGCGGTGACCGACGAGACGATCGCCAAGCTCAAGGCCGCCAGCAGCGCGCCGGTCGATCTGCGCGAGGCGATGCAGCGGATGACGCTCGAGATCGCCGGCCGCACCATGTTCTCGTTCGGGATGGATCGCCACGGCGCGGCGTTGCGCGACTTCGTGATGGAATATGGCGAGCGGCTGGCGCGGCCGCATTTTCTCGATCTGCTGTTGCCGCTGGGCTGGCCGAGCCCGCAGGATTTCTCCCGCGCCCGCTTCCGCAAGCGCTGGACGCGCTTCGTGGCCATGCTGATGGCCGAGCGCCGCGCCGCCGGCAAGAACGAGGCGCGCCGCCGCGCGATCTGTTCGACCTGATGGGCGCCGCGCGCGATCCCGAGACCGGCGAGGCCTTCACCGACGAGCAGCTCGGCGATCAGGTCGCGACCATGATCCTCGCCGGCCACGAGACCACCGCGACCGCGCTGTTCTGGTCGCTCTATCTGCTGGCGCTCGATCCCGCGACCCAGGACCAACTGGCCGCCGAGGTGCAGGGCGCTGACCGTGAACGGCGCGCTCGATATCGAGCGGCTGAAATTCACCCGCGCGGTGGTCGACGAGACCATGCGGCTCTATCCGCCGGCGTTCCTGATCGCGCGCGCTGCCGCCGGGCCGGATACCATCGCGGGCCTGCCGGTCAAGAAGCAGGACGTGATCCTGATCGCGCCGTGGCTGTTGCACCGGCATGAAAAGCTCTGGCGCGATCCGAACGCCTTCATCCCGTCGCGCTTCATGCCGCCGTGCGCCGCCGCCCGATCGCTTCGCCTATCTGCCGTTCGGCGTCGGCGCGCGGGTCTGCATCGGCGCGCATTTCGCGCTGGTGGAGGCCACGCTGGCGCTGGCCAAGATCATCGGCGCGTTCCGGGTCGAGCTGCTCGACAAGGAGCCGGTGATCCCGATCGGCGTGGTGACGACGCAGCCCGATCGCTCGCCGATGTTTGCGCATCACGCCCCGGTGAGAACGCGTCGCTTGACGTCTGCGTAATCTGCTCTAAGGATCGCGACATGAGCGATATCCAGGCCCAGTTTTCGGTGCTGAAGCAGACCGCCGATCCCGCGGTGGCCGATGCCATCCTGCGGCTGATCGAAGAGCGGCGAGGACCACGAGCTCAACCGCATCAACGTGCTGGATTTTTCGAAGCGGACCGGGCTCGACGAAGAGCGGGTGATTTCCGGCTTCCTCCATGCATCGCGGCTGGGGCTGTTCGATCTTACCTGGAACGTGCTGTGCCCCGGCTGCGGCGGCGTGCTCGATGCCCACTGCACGCTGAAATCGCTGCGCCACGACGACTATCATTGCGGACTATGCGCCTGCGGCTACGAGGCCTCGGTCGACGAGCAGGTCGAGGTCGCCTTCACCGTCAGTCCCCGGGTCAGGCGCATCGCCGCGCATGATCCCAACACGCTGCCGGTCTGGGAATATTTCAAGCAGGTGTTCTGGAGTTCGGGCGTCGATCTCAACAAGGAGTCGCTTCGCGTCGCTGACCGACGAGGTGACGCTGGATACGCTCGGAACTGCCGGCGGGCGAGAAGGCGGTGCTGTCGCTGCAATTGCCGGCGCAATTCATCATCGTGTTCGAGCCGGTGACGCACGCCGCGCAGTTCATCGACGTTCAGGGCGAGCCGACCAAGGAGCGTCAGCAGCTATCGCTGATCTACAACAAGATGCCGGCGCCGACCGGTAGGGACCGTGACGTTGCGCCCCGGACCGTTGCGGCTGTCGCTCGACAATCAGGCCGGCGTGCGGGTGCTGCCGTCGGTCTTTATCGCCGCCGATGCGCTGCATCACCTGATCGGCAAGCGCAAGCCGTTCCTCACCGCCAAGCGGATGCTGACCAACCAGACCTTCCGCGACGTCTACAAGGCCGACAACCTCAACATCGATCAGCGCCTCAAGATCACCTCGCTGACCTTCCTGTTCACCGACCTCAAGGGCTCGACCGCGCTCTACGAGCGGGTCGGCGATCTCGCCGCGTTCGATCTGGTGCGCGCGCATTTCCATGCGCTGCTGGAAATCATCGCCTCGGAGAAAGGCGCGGTGGTGAAGACCATCGGCGACGCCGTGATGGCGACCTTCATCAGGCCCGAGCATGCGATCGCCGCCGGCTTGCGGATGCGCGCGGCGATGGACGCGCTCAATGCCGAGCGCGGCAACCGACGATCTGGTGGTCAAGATCGGCATCCACGAAGGTCCGTGCCTCGCGGTGATGCTCAACGAGCGGCAGGATTATTTCGGCCAGACCGTCAATATCGCCGCACGGGTGCAGAGCCTGTCGACCTCGCAGGAGATCCACATCACCGGGCCGGTGATCGACGCGCCCGCGGTCGCCGCCATCCTGGACAAGGAGGCGATCAAGCCTATTCAAAAGCAGGCGGCGCTGCGCGGCATCGCCGACAAGATCGTGGTGTACGAAATACCTTGATGATGCCAGCCTGCGCGTCATGCGCATCGGACTGGAATCGTTTCGAGATTCGCGTCATGCGCCTGAATGCGCGACAGATTGCCGAATCGTAATGCGCATGACGAGAACCGGCGCCGGATTGCGTACGTTGATTCTCCAGCCCATATATCCGGCTGATGCCAGCCGATGCTGCGCAATGATCCGAACGATTTCGGTAGAAGATTGATGCTGGACGGACTACGCCAATTCATTGCCGACGTTGTTTCTCCACCGCGCACGAGCATCGGGCGTTCGACGATACCGGCTATCGTCTGGCGGCGACGGCGTTGCTGATTCACGTCATTTCGCTCGACGGCGAACCGTCCGAGGTTGAGAAGCGCAAGCTGCATAGCCTGATCGAAAGCCGCTTCGAGCTTGATCCCGGCACCGCGGATCAATTGATCGCGTCCGCGACGCTGGTCGAGGGCGAGGCGGTCGATCTCTATCATTTCACCAGCGTCATCATGCGCTCGGTGGATGAGGAGGGCAGACTCCGCATCGTCGAGATGATGTGGGAACTGGTTTACGCCGACGGCCAGGTCAGCGAGTTCGAGGACAACGTGCGTCTGGCGCGCCGCCGATCTGCTGGGCGTGTCTTCGCGCGACCGGATCGATCTCAAGCACCGCGTCGCCGGCGCAGGCAGCCACGCGCGGTCACAGACGGCACGGATATCGCCGACGCGGCATGTGACGCGCTGCGGTCGGCCGCGAGCCATCGACTGCGCGGTACCGGACATGACGAAATTTTAATGTGCGCGGCAACCGGCGGTCGCCGGGCGCGATAAGCCGCAAATATTGCGATTCAATTCGCGTAGCACTGTGCGTTTGAATACGCCGATATGCTTGCAGGTGGCTTGCGTCGCCGCCTAGGCGTATGCTCTCGTCCCCGACGTTGGCCGACATATCGTGCAATTGATTTAAGAGCATTGAATCGTGACTGAGCGTGTGACGCTGATTACCGGTGCCTCGGCGGGCATAGGCACCGAACTGGCGCGCGTTTTCGCATCGAACGGCCATCGCGTGGCGCTGGTGGCGCGACGCGCGGATCGCCTGACGACGCTGGCGAGCGAAATCGTCGCCGCTGGCGGTGCCGCGCCGATCGTGATTCCCTGCGATCTCGAACAACCCGATGCCGGCGACAAGATTGCCGCGGCCCTGGCCGCCGAAGGCGTCGAGGTCGAGTTCGTCGTCAACAATGCGGGCTTCGGCCTGTTCGGCAATGCGATCGAACTGGACCGCGCCGAGCAGCTCGGCATCATCGCGCGTCAACATCCGCGCGCTGACCGATTTGTCGCTGCGGTTTTCCGATCAGCTTGATCCGGCATCGCGGCGGCATCCTCAATGTCGGTTCGATTGCCGGCTTTCTGCCGGGACCGGGCATGGCGGTGTATTACGCCTCCAAGGCCTATGTGCTGTCGTTCAGCGAGGCGCTGCGCGCAGGAACTCGCGCCGCGCGGCGTGCGCGTGACCGTGCTCTGTCCCGGCCCGGTGCCGTCGGAATTTCAGGCGCGGGCGGGATTTGCGCCCGGATTTGATCTCGGCGATCCTGAACGTCTCGGCATCCGACGTCGCGCAGGCAGGGCTATCGCGGGCTGATGGCCAACAAGCGCGCGGTGCTGCCCGGCCTCGGCATCAAGATCGTGCCGTTCCTGCTCCGGCTGTTTCCGCGCGGGTTCATCCTGGCGGGCGGTCGGGCGTTTTCAGCTCCGGAAGCGCTGAAAACGCGCTCGACATCGGCGCGCCGTTCTGGCCCGCGATTTGCTTTGAATTCATTGCGAGTCGTGCGTGAACTCACACGAAATTAACGACTCACTTAGGTATGATTTCGGCTTGATAGCCGCCAAGCAAGAACATCGATGTCGTTTCAGTCGGGCAAAGATGAGCGCCAAACGTCGCTGCACTTTCCGCGGCAGGCCGACAGGCCGCTGCGCCGTCGACGCCGCTCGACCGCCGAACCTTGCTGCCGGTGCTGATCGTCCTGCACCAGGAAACCTCGACGCCGGGCCGGGTCGGCAATGCGCTGCGGGCGCTCGGACACAGGCTGGATATCCGGCGCCCGCGCTTTGGCGACCCGCTTGCCGGAGACGCTGGATGAGCATGCCGGCGCGGTCATTTTCGGCGGCCCGATGAGCGCCAACGATCCCGACGATTATCGTTCGCCGGGAGATCGACTGGATCGACGGTGCCGCTGCGCGAGCAGCGGCCGTTCCTGGGCATTTGCCTCGGCGCGCAGATGCTCGCCATGCAGCTCGGCGCGCAGGTCGCGCCGCATCCGCAAGGCCGCGCCCAGATCGGCTATTACCCGATCCGCCCGACGCCTGCAGGGCTGGCGATCTGCCCGAACTGGCCGGATCACGTCTACCACTGGCACCGCGAGGGATTTGAACTGCCCGTCGGCGCCGAGTTGCTGGCGGAGGGCGAGCGACTTTCCGGTGCAGGCGTTCCAGACCGGACCACTGCTTCGGCTTCCAGTTTCATCCCGACGTGACCTACGCGATGATGCATCGCTGGACCACGCGCGGCCATGCGCGCCTCGAATTGCCGGGCGCGCGGGCGCGCCATCATCACTTCGCCGATCGCGCGGTCCATGACGTGGCCGAGCGCGCCTGGCTGAAGGCATTTCATCGACGGCTGGCTGCGCGCATGCCGCTGTCGGTCATGTCGGAAGCCGCGGAATAGCCGCGACGCGGCATGTCCTGCTGCGATTCCGAGCGCCTTTCAAATTCGCAAATGTGATAGTGTCGGCCAATGCTTGCGCTCAACAAGCAGACAGGGAGGCGACATGACCGGCGATGAATTCGCAAGCCTGCTGAACGAGTTCACGCTGTCGGCGGAATCCGGCGACGGCGCGCGCTTCGCCGGCCATTTCACCGAAGACGCGCATTTACTACGACTACATCTACGGCCCGCACACGGCCGCGCCGACATCGCGCATATGATGCAGAATCTGTTTCACCGCGATGCCGACGGATTATCGCTGGGAAATGTTCGATCCGGTGTTCGACGGCAGCATGGGCTATGCCGTGGTCGCTGTCGAGTTTCACCTCGAACGATTCCGCAGTTCAAGGGACAGCGCGTCGTGATCGACGGCATGAGCCGCTTCATCGTGCGCGACGGCCTGATCGCGGAGTACCGCGAATCCGTCAATGGCGGCGTTGCGATGGCGCAGCTCGGCGTCGAGCCGGAGCGGATGGCAAAGGTGTTTCAGGCGCTGGACCGGATGGCTCAAGGAGCGGCCGGAAACCATGGATTATCTGGCGCGGCCGAAGAGGTTCGCGCGCGAGAAACGCTGAATGTCATATCAACAACGCGCTGCGCCGCGACAGACGGCGAGCACAGGAGATCGCGCGTGAGCTATCAGCATATCCTCTATGAAGTGAGCGAGAAGATCGCGACCATCACGCTGAACCGGCCCGACCGGCATGAACGCGTGGACGCCGATCATGGAGCGCGACGTGCGCCATGCCATGGAAGCCGCGGCCGCGGATGACAATGTGCGGGTCATCGTGCTCACCGGCGCCGGGCGCGCGTTCTGCGCCGGCGCCGACATGGACGCGCTGAAGGGGCTCGATCCCGATGACATCAGGCGCGCCGCAGACCATGCCGCCGTTCGACATGAACCGCCGGCCGGACTGGCGAGACGCGCTACGCCTATTATCCGTCGATCCCGAAACCAGTGATCGGCATGCTGAACGGCGCCACCGCCGGCATCGGCCTGGTGCACGCGCTGCTATTGCGACCTGCGCTTTGCCGCCGACAACACCGTGTTCACGACCGCGTTCTCGCGCCGCGGGCTGATCGCCGAGCACGGCATCAGCTGGATGCTGCCGCGCATCGTCGGCCACGCCAACGCGCTCGATCTGCTGATGTCCGCGCGCCGCGTCTCCAGCGACGAGAGCGCTGCGCATCGGGCTGGTCAACCGGCTCTATCCGCCGGACCAGCTGCGCGAGCAGACCTATGCCTATGCGCGCGATCTCGCCGATTTCGTCTCGCCGAGCGCGATTTCGCGTGATCAAGCGGCAGCTCTACGACGTGCCGTTCCAGACGCTGGCGGAAGCCACCATCGACGCCAACCGGGAGATGGATGATCGGCGCTGCGCGGCAGCGATTTTCGCGAAGGCGTGGCGAGCTTCATGGAGAAGCGGCCGCCGCGGTTTACGGGGAAGTGAGTGGCGGCTTAGCGGCCAGGCCCGTCTTCGCCCTGCCGGGCTTCGACGCGGGCACCGCCTTCGCCTTCGCGCGATAGACTGTCGCGGGCTTGCCCAGCCGAAGCCGCGAAGCCAGCGAAGGCTGGTGGAGCCAGGCGGGATCGAACCGCCGACCTCGTCATTGCGAACGACGCGCTCTCCCAGCTGAGCTATGGCCCCGTCGCGACCGCCTCGACGTGAAATGACGCGGCCGACAATCGGCGCCATTTACAGTCCGCGCCAATGCTCAAGTCAAGAACGGTGAAATCGCCGGTTTTCGGCGCGCATTTGCCGGAACTTCCCTTGTTTGCGCGGGGTGAACCGATATCTAGCAGGCATCATCCGACCCCGCGAGCCACTCCGCCATGCGCGCCGTTCTCGACATCGTCCTGATCGTCCTCGACCTCTATGTCTGGCTGCTGATCGCCTCGGCCATCCTGTCCTGGCTGATCGCCTTCAATGTCGTGAACACGCGCAACCAGTTCGTCGTCGGCGGTGGCCGAGTTCCTGTACCGGATCACCGAGCCGGTGCTGGCGCCGATCCGCTCGCTTCATGCCCGAATCTCGGCGGGCTCGATATCTCGCCGATCATCGTGATCCTGATCATCATGTTCATCCAGCGGGTGATCACCTACTACATCTATCCCAACGTATTCTGATCGCGCGCGGAGTCGATGGAGCCTGATGGATGCTTGCTGATCCTGGCGCTATTCCACCGAGGGCATCAGTGTCGCGCTGCGGGTGACGCCGCGCGGCGGCCGCGACGACATCGACGGAATCGAGACGCTCGCCAACGGCCGCACCGTGGTCAAGGTGCGGGTCCGCGCCATCGCCGACGGCGGCGAGGCCAATCGCGCGGTGACGGAGCTGCTGGCAAAGAGCGCTCGCGCGTGCCCAAGGCGCAAGGTGCAGATCTTGTCCGGCGCGACCTCGCGCCTCAAGCAGGTCGCGGTCGACGGCGATCCCAAAACGCTCGGCGACGCCTTGCGAACAGCTGACCTGCCGCCAAGCGATTGATGAGACAGAAGGATTGAGATGACGGCCCGCGATCATCGATGGAAAAGATCATTGCCGCAGAACTTCGCGCCCGCGTCGCCGACGAGGTCGCGCGGGTGCAGCGTGAGCAACGGCTGACGCCCGGGCTCGCGGTGGTGCTGGTCGGCAGCGACCCCGCCAGCGAGGTCTATGTCCGCAGCAAGCACAAGCAGACGCAGGCAGCCGGCATGGCGTCGTTCGAGCACGTGCT
>ERZ1370068.3970-contig-3066_pt1 | contig 18348 bp, 27 predicted proteins | sample MGYA00561227_ERZ1370068 | MGnify/ENA primary metagenome ERZ1370068 (study PRJEB38410, sample SAMEA6850437) | metagenome | study: Metagenomic assessment of the ecological functions of the soil: analysis of the soil microbiota associated with the...
TTGTACTTCGTTCAGTTACGTATTGCTAGCAGGTCACGATTAGCTTTCTTCCCGCCGCGCTTGCCGAGCGCGTCATGAGGCTCGAATGGCCGGCGCACACCGCGCTTCGAACTTTCGCTGACCGGCGCTGAAACTTTGCACGAGCTTTCCTACGAACGATTTGCCGTTTCGCGTGGTTAACAACTACGGCCCAACAGAATGCACCCGTGGTAGCTACCTCTGGCTCAGTGCCGCGGGAAGACTACGATGACAGCCTGCCGACCATCGGCCGGCCAATCGCAAACACCGAAGTTTACATCCTCGACGAGAACCGGCAGCCGGTCCCGGTACACGTTGCCGGAGAAATCTATCTTGGTGGTGCGGGCCTGGCACGTGGCTATTTGAATCAGCCTGAGTTGACGGCTGAAAAGTTTATTGAGAACCCTTCAGCGCTGACGAGAATCAACCGAGTGCGCGTCTCTATCGAACCGGGGACCTGGCTCGCTTTCTTCGCAGCGGTGAGATCGCTTATCTCGGGCGCATTGATGAACAGATCAAAATCCTGGGGCACCGCATTGAGCCAAACGAGATTGTCAGCGTCCTTGATCGCCATCCGGCAGTGCAAGGCCAGCCGCGTAATCGCTCGCGAGGAAGCGTGCCGAGAAAAGCACCTGGTGGCCTACCTTGTTTTCAAACCCGCTGCGGAGGCTGCGGCGTCTGAGTTGCGCAGCTTTCTCGAAAAAGAATTGCCGCAGTTCATGGTACCGGCGGTTTTTGTGCGGCTCGAAGGATTACCGCTCACCCAGAATGGCAAAGTAGATCGCGCGGCGCTGCCCGCGCCGACCGCTGAAAACACTCTACGTGATGAAGTATTCACTGCGGCGCGCACTCCGTAGAGCACCGTCTCGCGGCGATGCTTTCAGCGCTGTTGGGAGTCTGGATCAGGTCAGCGTGCATGACAACTTCTTCATGTTGGGGGCCACTCACTGCTCGGCACGCCAGCTCATCTCCGCAAATCCGCGCTGCCTTCGGAGTTGAACTGGCGCTGCGCAAATTGTTTGAGGCCCCGACAATCGAACAACTTTCGCTCGAGATCGAGCAGCTCGTAATGGCGCGGGTGGAAGCGATGAGTGAGGAGGAGGTTCGTCGGCTACTGGCGTGAAGCCCACTACGCCTGATACACAGCTGAAGAGATTTTCCATTTCTCATCTGTCATTTCTCATTTGCCATCGGCGTTCAAGCTCGCGCGAACATCGTTCATTGCCTGGGTTCTTCAAACCGTCTACTTGAATGAGCTGCCAGTAGCAGCCGAGCGTCATGGGAAATCAATGGCCAATGAGAAATGACAAATGAGAAATGGAAAATCTTCTTAGAGACGCTATGACCACCACTAAGGCAACTAATCCGCGACAACCAAAGCCGCCACTCAGCCTATATCAACTGCTGGATCCTGACGTGCTTGCGAATCCCTATCCGCTCTACGCTCGTTTGCGCAGCGAGGCTCCAGTGCATTGGGATCCATATCTGCACGCCTGGGTAGTGACGCGCTACGCGAGACGTCATCACCGTCCTGCATCGCTTCTCAGCGAATCGCACACCCACGCCGGAACAGTTTGCGGCGATCGGTCTCGGCGAACTGGGACCACTCGCACAAGTGATGGTCAAACAGATGCTGTTCATGGACGCGCCCGATCACACGCGGCTGCGCAGTCTGGCGGCGACAGCTTTCACGCCGGCGAGAGTTGAAAATCTGCGTTCTCACATCAGCGAGATTCTCGACGATCTGCTGAAACCTCTGCTCGGACCGGGCGCATGGACGTGATTGCCGACCTGGCTGGCTCCGCTGCCGGCGATGTGTGACCGCCGAAATGATGGGTGTGCCGACCGCCGATGCCAACCAGTTAAAAGATTGGTCGGCGGACTTCGCGGAAGTGCTCGGCAACTTCCAACACAACCCGGACCGCGCTTCGCGCACCTTGAAGTGCGTCGAAGAAATGACTTCGTACTTCCGCGACGCCATCAGTTACGTGAAGGACAAACCCGCGCAGGGCCTCATCAACGCGCTGTTGACGGCGGAAATCGATGGCGATCGACTGACCGAAGAAGAGATCATCGCGAACTGCATCGTGACGATGGTCGGCGGGCAGGAAACGACTACCAACCTGATCGGCAACGGCGTGTTAAGTCTGCTGCGTCACCCCGATCAGATGGAGAGACTGAGGAACGATCTAACCCTGATTCCTTCGGCTGTCGAAGAGCTGTTACGTTTCGAAAGCCCGAGTCAGCACACCGCGCGGATTTGCCCTGAGGATACGGAACTCGGGGGCAAGTTGATCCGCAAAGGTCAGGCGGTGATCGCCGTGATGGCCGCCGGCAACCGCGACCTGGAACGCTTCGCAGATCCCGATCGACGTGACGTTGGTCGCACAGACAATCGTCACCTCGCGTTCGGGTGGGCCAGCCACTTCTGTTTCGGCGCGCCGCTCGCGCGCATCGAAGGGCAACTGGCGTTTGAGGCGTTGATGCGCCGTACGTCAAATCTGGCGCTTGAGCCGGGACCACTCGTCTGGCGCGATAATCTGGGTTTGCGTGGATTGACTGCCCTGCCGGTGACGTTTGCCGAAGTGCAAGCGCCGCTGGACAGCTCTACTCGCCGTCGCACCTGCAGATGGCGCGAACCGTTGTCCTTTTCACCAGTCTGCCTGAGGTTCGCAGAGTCAGCGGGCCAACCCCCAGCGCCGACGGTTATAGGTGAATCTTGCAAGAACATCCTTCAGCAAAGGCGGCAAACGAGAGTTTACCGAACATTTCCGAGGCCAAACGGGCCCTGCTGGAAAAGTATCTGCGCGGCCAGCTGACCCGGCAAGAGTCCGCCCTGCCGCGGTCCATCGCGCCACGCCCGGCTGAAGGAATCCCGCAACTCTCATTCGCGCAGGAGCGACTCTGGTTTCTCGATCAACTCAATCCGGACTCAGCACTTTACAACGTCCCGCTGACCGTCCGACTCTCCGGCGCGCTCGATCCCAAAGCGATTGAAGCAGAGCGTCAACGAAATCGTTCGCCGGCATGAGTCGCTGCGAACCGTTTTCCAGAGCGTCGAAGGCCAACCCAAACCTGTCGTTTCTCCGCAGCTCAAAGTTGAATTGCAACTCCGTGATCTCTCCGCGCTGCCCGACGGCGACCGCGAGGCTCGCGGGCAAGCGCTGCTGCACGCGGAAGGTGGCACACCGTTCAGCAGCTAGCGGTCCGCTCATCCGCGCCACTCTGATCAAGTTGAGCGAACATGATCACTTTTTCATTGTGGTGATGCATCACATCGTCAGTGACGGCTGGTCGCTGGTCCTGTTCTTTCAGGAACTCGCCGTTGTCTACGAAGCTTTTGCTCGTGGTGCACAGTCTCCGCTTCGGACCTTGAGATACAGTACGCGGACTATGCTGCCTGGCAGCGCGAATGGCTTCAGGGAGATGTGCTTGAGCAACAACTCTCGCTATTGACCAGGCAACTCGGCGGCGAACCACCGGTGCTGCAGCTGCCGACCGATCGCCCGCGGCCGGCGATGCAAACATTTGGCGGCGCCCGCGAATGGCTGGAGCTGTCTGGGCAACTGACGACGTCGCTCCAGGCGCTGGGCCAACGCGAGGGCGCCACGCTGTTCATGACCCTGCTGGCCGCATTCAAGACTCTGCTGCATCGCTACAACCGGCGACCACGACATCATCGTTGGCTCTCCCATCGCCAACCGCCGGCAGGCCGAGACCGAGCCGCTCATCGGCTTTTTCCTGAACAATCTGGCGTTGCGTTCCGATCTCTCCGGCAATCCGAGCTCGGCAAACGCTGGCGCGCGTGCGGGAAACCACGCTGGGAGCGTATCTGCACCAGGATGTGCCTTTTGAAAAGTTGATTGACGCGTTGAAACCTGGACGCGATTTGAGTCGGACGCCGATCTTTCAGGTCTACTTCAATCTCTTCAACTTCCGGGACGAGATCAAGTTACCGGGAAGTGATCGCACGACCTCCTTCGTCGAGGCGTGGGCGCATTCGGAAGAAGCGTTATCGAAGTTTGACCTGACGCTTTACGCCGGCTGGCAAGACCGCCAACTCGCACTGGCGTTCGTTTACAACACCGACCTCTTCGACGCGGCGACGATCAAGCAGATGTTGAGCCACTTCCAGACGCTGCTCGAAGAGATCGTCGCCGACCCGGAGCAAGGCATCGAAGACGTGTCGTTGCGTCGAGAAGCTGACACCGACCGCAAACGCTTCCAGTCCGAGCGCGTTCGCCCGGTCAATCCGTTTATCGAGTTTCGGCGCGAGGAGATTCAGCAATCGATTACCCAGCGCTTCGCTGCGCAGGTCGAAAAGTATTCTGACCGGCTCGCTATCCGCAGTAAGAACTACCAATGGACTTACAAGGATCTGGATACAGCGGCCAATACGATTGCCCAAACGATTGTGAATCTCCGCGGCCATGGCGAAGATCGCGTCGCGCTCCTGTTTGAGCACGACGCGCCGATGATCGCTGCCATGCTCGGCGCGCTGAGAGCGGGCACAGACTTACGTTCCACTCGATCCCGCGTCTCCTGCGGAACGCCTGGGCCGGATTATCGCGCACTCCGAGGCCACCCTGCTTCTGACAAATAACAGAAATCTTGCATTGGCCCGCGACTTGTCCGAGCAGATCACGCTGCTCAACATCGACGATGAGAAGCCCGAGACGGCATCCATTGCTCTGCCATCGGTCGCGCCTGACCGGCTCGCTTACATCCTGTACACCTCAGGATCGACCGGTGAGCCGAAGGGTGTCATGCAAAACCATCGCAACGTGCTGCACTTCATTCGCGTTTACACCAGCAGCCTCCACCTCAACGCCGGCGATCGCCTGACGCTGCTTTCTTCGTACTGCTTCGACGCCTCGGTGATGGATACTCTATGGCGCGCTGCTCAACGGCGCCACGCTCTGTCCAATCGACCTCAAGCAGGATGGCCTGGCCGGCCTGGCGCAACAAATCACCGACCGATCAGATCACCGTCTTTCATTCCACGCCCACCGTCTATCGCTACTTTCTCGGCGCTTTGTCCGAACCACCTTCGGTACCGGCAGGGCCGTGCGCGCTACAGCGGTGTCAATTCCCAAAAGTGCGGCTGGTGGTATTGGGCGGAGAAAAAGTAGTCAAGTCAGACGTCGAGCTTTATCAGCAACACTTCTCGCGGACCACTGTCTCTTCGTCAACGGTTTGGGCCCGACTGGAAGCGACGGTGACGCTGCAAAACTTCATCGACAAGCAAACGCGCCTCGCGGGAGACAGTGTGCCGGTGGGTCTGCCGAGTGGACGACACGGAAGTGCTACTGCTGAACAAGGCCGGCAAGCCTTCTGGAAGTTAGCGGCGAAATCGCGATTAAGTCTGCTCACGTGGCGCTCGGCTACTGGCGCAACGTTGAGGCCACTGCCCGGGCATTCTCCACGAACGGCAGCGGCCCTGAGGTGCGCATCTATCGCACTGGCGACATGGGCCGGCGTTTACCCGACGGCAGCATTAAGTTCGAAGGCAGAAAAGACTTTCAGATCAAGATCAGAGGTTTCCGGGTCGAGCTTGGCGAGATCGAGGCGACGCTGGGCCAGCACCCGCTGGTTCGCGAGGGCGTCGTGGTTGCGAAAGACAATGAAACGGGAGACGCACGACTGGTCGCGTAACGTTGTACCGCACGACAACTTCGGTCCGACAAACTTGAGCTCACCCCACGCGGGCTGCCCGCTTGGCCACCCCAACGGCGCTGCGCCGTCGGGGACCCCGGGCGGGGACCCCGGTCAGTTTGTCGTCTCAAGTTGAACCGGTATCTTCGAACGACGACAAACTAAAGTTCGTCGGACAGGTCCGCGACTTCCTGAAACACAAACTGCCCGACTGCACATGGTCCCCAGTTCGTTTGGTGATTCTCGATTCCCTGCCCTTGACGGCGAAGCGGCAAGCTAAACCGTCGCAGCGCTGCCGATACCTTCGGACTCCGTCGAGCGAACCGCGGTGGCTTTCACGGCGCCTGAAACCCGCCTCGAGAAATCACTGGCGGCGATCTGGGCTGATGTGCTTGCAAGTTAAGGCCATCGGTGTGAACGACAACTTCTTCGAGTTGGGCGGACATTCCTCTGTTGGCCGTGCGCCTCTTCGCGCAGATCGAGAAGCTGACTCGGCAACCGTCTGCCGCTCGCCACCTTGTTCCAGGCGCCGACCGTCGCGCAGCTTCGCTGCTGTCATCCAGCAAGGATTCCAAAGGGACCAAACGCAGACCTGGTCTTCGCTCGTCGCGATTAACCCGATCGACGCTCAACCTTCGCAGCCGCCGTTCTTCTGCGTCCACGCGCTCGGCGGGAACGTGCTTGAGTACCACGATTTGGCGCCGACACCTCGGCGCGGATCAACCGTTCTACGGACTGCAATCAGCGGGCTTGGATGGCACTCGCCCGCCGCACACAGCGCGTTGAAAGAGCATGGCCGCTGCACTACATCAGCGAACTGCGCGAGCTGCAACCGGAAGGGCCCATACTTCATCGGCGGTCGGTCGCTCGGCGGCATGGTTGCGTTTGAGATGGCCCAACAACTCACGGCGCAGGGCCAGGCTATTGGGTTACTGGCATTGCTCGATACGTATCCATCCAGGTTACGCAAAACTGTTTCGCAACGAAGCGACGCTGCGTGCCGCCCTCGCTCGTGGCTGGAGCAGGGCCCGAAGCGCACGTCGCTAATCTGCGGAAACTCTCAGGTTAATGAAGGTATCGAGTACGTAATCAAGAAAGCCCGGTTTGCGCCGCGCAAGATGAAGAGTCAGGTGTGGCGTCGCATCTATCAAACGTACGAAAACTTCAACCGGCCGCTGCCGCGCTGATGCTCAAGGACATTAAGGAGTTCAACTCTCTCGCCGTGCGCGACTACACCCCAAAGGTTTACGACGGCAAGGTCACACTCTTCTGGGCGAGCGCCGACCTGCGCACTTCAATCGACCTGGTCGAGGGCTGGCGCGCGCTAGCCGGGGGCGGCATCGAAGTCCACGAAATCCCCGGCAGCCACCTGGATATCATCAAAGAGCCCTACGTTGGCGAACTCGCGAAGAAGCTTCTCTCCTGCCTGGCTCGCGCCCACTGAGCAATCAGCAATCAGCAATCAGCGGTCAGCAGTCAGCGATAACTCAAACTGAATGCTCGCCGATGCTCACGCCGAAGGCGTGAAATATAGTAGCCAGGGTAAGTCCGATTTTCGGGACGCCACCGCTGGATCACACGCCGCACAACGCCCTCGCCTGGAAGGGCGCCCGCGTGATGGCCGATGATGGCCCGGGACTTGAGGAGAAATTCCGTCTGCCTCGCGGCAGGATAAGCGATCAAAACCTGCTGGCACTGGCCCGCGCCTTTGCCGCCGACGCGGCGCCACTCGCGGCACAATTTATCGCCCACGAACTACGATCCGACTTTCTCGAAGACTTAGCGGCTGACATAGCCGCTATGGAAGAGGCAATGAGCAGGCAAGCAAGCGGCGTCGGCGGATCACGTTGCGGCAAACGCAGCTCATCGACGACGCCATCAATCGCGGCGTCGAGATCGTGCGCAAGCTGGACGCGATCATGAAGAACAAGTATGCGAACAATCCGCCAGTCCTTGCCGAGTGGCTCAGCGCCAGCCACACCGAACGCGCGCCGCGGCGTAAGAAGTCAGCGGACAAATCTCCAGCGGCAGAGCAACCACCGAAGTAATCTGGTGGCGCCGATTCGACACCCCCGGTCTAAACCGGGGAGCACTACGCTCCGAAGGTCTCCGGCCGGACCACTCAGCCGGGCCGGGGCCATCCAGTCGATTGGGAGGTACCACCAACCAACCGACTTGTTACCCGGTGACATATCGACTACGAGCAATTATCATTTCCGGTCAGCGGTGGGAATTCGTGAAAACAAGAAAATATAGCAATGAAGTCGCCCATGATGGCTACCGTGTTGTTCTTGCTTTTGTGGGAAGCGATGAAGCTGGAAAACCAAATCCAACTGAACCGAAAGCAAAGCTAACCTGTCATAAAGGCGGGACTCTGGTTTGGGAAACTAGTTTTGAAAACAAAAATATGCCCGGGGAGCCTGGCACGGATTTCAGCTTATTCAAATTTCCGGCCCTTTCCTGATTTGCGGAATTGGCGCTGAAGTTCTGAAAATGGACCTGGCTACGGGAAAGCTGGAAAAAGGGCTTCATTTGGAAATACGAACATTCGGTTCTATGAAGAAGGTTGCGAAATCAAGCGGAAAGATAACTTGGCCCTGGCAGGAAATCGAATCGAACTTCATCGTCCAATACGATTACTATGAATTCAGCACAAGTGAGTTCGCCTCCAATGTTGTCCTGGTCAATTTGGATTTGGAAGTAATTTGGAAAGCTGAACTTCCATCGTCTGATGATATCTTTTGCAAATGAACCTCAAATTACAAGACATCTGCTTTCAATTGGAAGTTGGAATGGTTTCACGTGTTCGATTGATATTGGCACTGGAAGAATAAACTCTACGGAATACACCAAGCAGACTCTTCGCTCGGTGTGCGCAAGACCTCGGACGGCACGGCCGTCTACGCCGAAGGCGTTCGCAAATGCAGCCCAGGGTAACACCCTGGGAGAAGCGAGCGACGATCCCATTCCAACCCTGAAAGGGTTTGAATATGATTTCGCCGAGATTGTGGAGTTGTTTCACCCTTTCAGGGTGATGAATCATGGATTGGATTGCTTACCCAGGGGTGTTACCCTGGGCTGAAGTTAGCGAACGCCTTCAGCGTTGGGCGGTTGGGCTACGACGATGCTTCGTTCTGACGTTTGTCGTAGCGAGGCGGCGCTGATCCAGCCAACGAGGAGCCAACCGATTGGAGCGACTGAGTAGAGCGTGAAAGTGTTGCCGAACATGCTGTTCAGCATAAGCACCGGCATGAGCGCCGCGGCGATGCGCCAGACGCGAGCTTCGCGCCAAGCTGCGTCAGACACCGAAGGGCTGCTCAGTTCAAAATCGGGCGAGCCGACTTCCCAAGTTTCAACTTCACAATGGTTCCGAAGTCTCAGCCTCACGATGCTCCACCGCATGTTGAGCTGACCCGCTTACGCAGGTGGTTCTGACCAGCGTTCGATTCAACTTCACGCGACCGATCTTCTGCCACGCGAGACGCGCGCCAGCTCAGGCGTGCCGCACGAAACAGGATCCACATGAAGAGCAACGCCGCCGGCAAGCCGCACGTGATCACGGTCGAGATGAAGTAACTATCGATCGGCGGCAGTTCCAGATCGCCATTGAACCTCCAGGCGCCGACTGAGGTGCCGCCCAGGCCGATGCCCAGCGGGTGGTAAGGAATATAGTCCGTCGCCAGCGAAGTCCAGTTCTTGAGCCGTTCCTGCAAACTCTCTTCTTCGGCTGGACGCAACGTGCCGCGAGCGGTGTGCGAGAGCACCGCGCCCATCTTGTCGTCCGAGCCGTGGCTGAGCATGTCATCGTTAGTTGGCGCCTGCACGAAGACAGCGATGAGGACCACCGGCGCGAGGGCCAGCAGCACGCGGGCAAACGCTCCGCGCCAGGTTCTCGCTCCCAACATCAGCAGGACAAACCCGCCGAAGATCAAACCAAAGATCGCAGTGCGTTGACCCGTGAACAGCAACATCAGGCTCAGTGCCGCTCCGCAACCGAACCAGACCGCGCGTTGCGAATGCCGGCGCGCACAAACGCCAAAGCCAAAGGCTATCGAGGGCGCCGATCTCAATGTAACGTCCCCACTCTTCCGCACTGCTGTAGGTGGCCAGCGCGCGTTTCACATTGCCTACCTGGATGGAGTTGTAGAATTCCGTGTGCTCGATCCAAAACTGTTCGAAAGCCGGAAAGCCGAAAGCGAGTTGGTAAAGCCCATAAAGCGAAGTGAGAACTCCCAGCACGACCATCAGGCGCAAGACGGTCTCCATGAACGCCGGTTTCACAGTCTGACCAAAATAGAACCAGCAGACAGGCACGAGCATGAACAGCGCGCCGGAGAGACCGACCGAAAGACCGCCCTGCAGCGGGTTGAAGATTTCGAGCGTGTAGACCAGGCCGAGGATTGAAACCAGGCCCGCGAGCGGGGTCGCGCGGAACATTTTGAGCCCACGACGTTGCAGCACCATCGCAAAGGCCAACATCGTCACCAGCGGGGTGACCACGTGAATCGGATCGGCTTGTGAGTAGGGCAAGAAGAGATACTGCGCGCGCCGAAGAAAACCGGCGCAGCGGCTCAAACAACATCATCGCGAACAGGCCGGCTTCGAGACTCACGAGCAGCGGCACTACGAGCGACCAGGCAAGCGCACCGAGACCGACCCAACGAAGAGCTTCGCCACCGGCGTTGACCGCCCAAACGGCGAGCGCGGACAACGGCAGCGTGACCGCGGGCCAAAGCTTTAGCTGGCGGCGGGGTGTACTCTTTCCAGGGGTTCATTAATGATGACGCTGCTCATAGTGTCGCTCAAGGCAACCCGCGGAGCGGGTGAAGCATAAAGCCTGGGGTGAAGCGAAGCGAAACCCCAGGACAACAAACGCTAAGAAATCGAAGCGCGCGAAGCGTGCGACAGCGCGCCACCTACCAAATGTGAACGGCTGTCGCCCGCTTCGCGGGCTCTGTCTCTTGTCCCGAACCGATCCTGGGTTCCGCTTCGCTCCACCCCAGGGCGGGGTCCTCGGCCGAGCATCTCGGCTGGGGTAGACTTTCCTCGCCGTTCGCGGCTGCGCTGCGCGTCATTGCGGGCGAGACGCCCGCGGTCCCAGCCGCGTTCACCTCGCCACGGCCAATCTGGGCCAGGCGCGGGCCGCGACATTTCCCGAGAGCAGTCGGGCTCCGGCGCTCAGTTCTCCGGCACACGATGCCGGCGCGACTGCGGCAAGAAACTGCAACACGCGAAACGCGAAGACGCTACGATCAAACTTCTCGGCGTGCCGCCGCAGCGCGTTCTGGCTCCACGAGCGACTCTCAAAGTCTTCGATCGCGCCAATCAATGACGCAGCAGTGGGTGTGTTGAAGAAGACTCCGGTCAGCCCTTCGATTACAGTTTCCATGGCGCCGCCGCCACGGTATGCGATCACCGGCCGGCCCGCCGCGTTTACCTCGAGCGGCACCATGCCAAAGTCTTCCTCACCCGTAAACAGAAGCGCACGGCAACGGCTCGCGTACAGATTTACCTGACTGTCCGGCTGGCGCCCCAGAAATTCTATTTTTGGCCCGGCAAGCTTTTCCAGTCGCTCGCGATCCGGGCCGTCGCCAATGATCACCAGTCGCCGGCCCAGACGATTGCAGGCTTCGATGGCGAGATCGATCCGCTTGTAAGGAATCAACCGCGACAGCACCAGGTAGTAATCGTCTAACTGCGTGGACATCTGAAAGCGATCAACCTCGATCGGCGGTGGAATCACAATCGACTCACGACCATAGTATTGCTTAATGCGCAGGGCCACCTGGCGAGAATTCGCGATGTAGTAGTTTGGCTGCTGGGCCGCGCGCAGGTCCCACTTCCGCAGTCCCCAAAGCGACAGCGGCAACAACGATCGCGTGACGCGGCCAAAGCTCTCGCGGGCTACGTAATCTTCATAGCGCCAAACCCAACGCATCGGCGTGTGGCAATAGCAAACGTGGATCGCGTTGCTGCGACGGCGCACTCCCTTGGCGTAGCCGGAGCTGCTGCTGAAGATCAGGTCGTAGGCGGAGAGATCGAAACGCTCGACCGCGAAGGGATAGAGCATGAAGTATTGTCGAAAGCGCTGCTCCATTCCCGGCAGGTGCTGCATGGCCGACGTCCTGATATCCGCGCCACGCAGTTCCTTCGGCAGACGATGCGGCAGGGCCACGGTGGTGTACATGGGAGCGGAAGGAAAAGAGTCGTGCATGGCCGCGGCCACGCGCTCGGCTCCACCCATCTGAATGAAGTAATCATGAACGAGGGCGATTTTTGACAATGGACTTTACCTTTCTGGGTACTTATGTAAAAGACTCAGAATAAGGCCGGATTTTCAGTGAAATTGACCGGAAACAGCGGATTGGAACCAGTGCTTTGAACTTTGGACTTTGAGCTTTGAGCTTTGAACTTTGAGCTTTGTACTTTGAGCTTTGCCTTTGGTCTTTGGATCTTTGGTCTTTGACTTGGACTTTCGACTTGGGTCCTGGATTGTTCTGCCATCAGAGCTTGGCCCGATAGGAAAATCAAAAACCTAAGACCAAAGTCCAAAGACCAAAGCCAAAGACCAACGAGTGTCAGCTCGCCCCACGCGCGAGGAGGATCGCGGGAATGGTCCGCAGCAGGATCAAACCATCGAGGCCAAGCGACCAGCGATCGATGTATTCGAGATCAAGCTCCATCCATTGTTCGAAGGAAAGATTGTTGCGACCCGAGACTTGCCAGAGACACGTCAATCCCGGTTTGACGCTAAACCGTCGCTTTTGCCACGCGACTTCCATGCGCAAGGCATCGCGCTCCGAGAGCGGCCTGGGGCCAACAATGCTCATGTCGCCCAGCATTACGTTGATGAGCTGCGGCAGCTCGTCGATGCTCGACTTTCGTAACCACTTGCCGACGCGCGTCATGCGCGGGTCGTTAACTATCTTGAAGATCGGACCAGACTTTTCATTCAGGTGCTCGATCTCCTCCAGACGCTGTTCAGCGTCAGTACACATCGTGCGAAACTTGATCATGCGAAAGCGGCGTTTGTTAAAGCCCACGCGCGTTTGAATGAAAAATACCGGCCCGGTTGAATCAAGCTTGATGGCGAGCGCCACCAACGCGAGCAGCGGAGACACCAACAGCAGCGCGCTGAACGCAACCGCAATGTCGAGCATGCGCTTGATTTCGGTCCGCCAGGTGACCGGCGGCGCACTGTGAATCGACAACAAGGGCGTGCCTTCAAATTCGGAAGGGTGCGAACGGGCCAACCGGTGCGGAAAGTGATCCGAGAAGAGATGCACCATGATGCCCTGCTCCTCGAGCAGCGTGATCGCAGTTTCGATTTGCGAGTACTGCGACTTGATGGGCAGCGCGACAAACACTTCATCAATCACGTCGTGCTCGATAATGCGCGGCAGGTCACCGACGTCGCCAAGACGGGGAACACCCTTGACGCCGTGTCCGTTGAAGTTGGTTTCGTCGTCGACGTAACCAATGACGCGATATCCCAGATCGCTGCGCTGTTTCACCTCATTCGCAAACCAACGCGCGCGCGGCCCGCCGCCAACAATCACCGAAGCGTCTTGATATTGTGGCCGTGCAGACGCAGCCGGCGCAGGTTTAGCCGCAACAAGACTCGCATTCCCACAATCAGACCAAGGCCTATGAGACCAACGCAGACGGCGGTCCAAAGCGTGATGGTTTGCCAACGTCCGATCTGCGCCACCGTCAACAACATCAGCGTCGCCAGGAACACTGCGCGACCGATCTCCTTGAGTTCTTCCGTGAAACGGCTGAGGCGGTGCGAGCGATAGATTCCCTGTAGGTTGAAGACCAAATACCAGACCAGCGCCATCGCGATACACAGCAGCACATTCGCGATTTTCACGCGGGTTGAGAGAAAGTCTACGGCGTATACGGAAATCGGCACGCGCGCTTCCGGGGCGTAGTTGAGCACCAACGCCAGGCTCAGGGCCGCGAGCATCAGCAGCAGGTCGCTGACCTTCAGAAAAAGATTTGCAAGTTGTCCGTAACTGAGCGATCATCAATGTCGGTTTCCTAACGAATCAAGGGATTCAGGAACGTAGCCAGGCTTGCGATCCGCACGTAACGTTCGATCTTGCTCAGTCGATTGCGCGGCACCAGAATCATGTCACCCGGTTGCAGCGTCAGATCGTTTTCCAAATCGCTGTTTTGCTTCAGAGTTTTAAAATTCAAGAATTTTGACTTCCGCCATCTCACCGTTGAGTTTGCGAAACACCAGAATCTGCGACGACTTCGCGCTATCCTTGAACCCGCCGGCCAGCAACACGGCCTGTAGCGCGGTCAGTTGCTCGCGAACTTCAAACTTTGCCGGGTTGCGCCACTCGCCGGCCACCACCACGTAGGGTTTTGAAACTCCTTTAGGATCACCGTCAACTCCGGCGACGCCAGCCGTGTGCGCGCCTTCGCCAGTAACCCCGCGCGCACTTGTTCCAGGTTGCGGCCGCCGACTTTCAGGTCGCCGCCGATCTCCAGCGAAACGTAACCGTCGGGTTGGACGGTCACTGTCTGATTAAACTCAGGCGTGTAGCGATACTGGATCTCCAACACGTCGCCCGGGTGCAAAACATAGCGCTCTTCAGTGCCAAAGGTTCCCAGCCGCGGTGGCTGGGGGCCTGCGACGTGCGCGGACGCACTGCTTGTGGCGAAGTGGATTGGGCTTGCGCGGTGGATTGAGTTTGCGCGGCAAAACCGAGCCCGATCACCAACACCGCTGCGACTGCAATTCGTTTCATCAGCACAATCGACCTCTTCTTACAGCCTTCGATACAACCAGCCCGGCATGGGATATTGTCTTTGGTTGAGAATGAAACCGAGGAAACGCCCGCCTGGCGTTTTCGATCACCTGTTGGCAGCGTTGTATTTGTCCTCGTCTGGTTTGTCCGGCTTTCACTACGACACACAGGCCATCAACCAAAGGAGCAAGCGTGGTCGCCTCTGACGAAACAGCCGGCGAAGGACAATCAATCAGGATGTAGTCGAAATTCCAGCGCAAAGCCTTCAAACATTCTGGCACGACACTCGGGAACGGACTCCCATTCGCTGGCCTGGCGCGAAGCGCCCACTGCCGCCAGTCGGGACGGTTGACTTCGCTGCTGATAACATCAGCAAGTTATCGATCTCCGTTTCTTCACAGTGGCTCCAAACCTGACGTGGATCGACAAGGCTCTGCAACGCGGACGACTCGACCAGCAGTACGCGATTTTGTGTTTGCGCCGCCAATTCCTGCGCCAGCAGACTGACTGTGTGGCTCACACCTTCGCCGGGCGTTGCCGAAGTAAAAGCCACCACCCGATGGCGCAGCTTCCCTGCTCATCGACCGCGTGAAAAACCGCGCGAATTAGTTCCTGGTAAAATCCAGCTTCCATCGTTTTGGCACTCATCTCAAATTTCTGCTGACACCTACTCGCCCGAAGCCCATTCCAGGAACGGATCATTAGCAACTTTTTGGTGCCGACAGCCTGACTGAACCGGTTGCGGCCGCGCAACTCGTGATTCAGGAAATGTGTTGGGTACAACCAAAACTGGCACGTCGCCGTCCACCCATTTTCGGCAACGAAGCAAGCACGCGCCCGCCGGTCAACAGCTCGAGGTCGCGCGGCGTCAATACCGTGTCGCGCATGAATTCGGCAACCACCACACTGCCAATGCTGAGCAAAACGCCGAGAAATACGCCGAGAATCAGGTTCAGGGGCCGATTGGGCTTCACCGGAAGCTGCGGCTGACTGGGTGCTTCCGCTATGGAAACGTTGGTGATCTTGTTCTGGTCTAACTCGTCCGTGATGCGCGCTTCTTCTTCCTTCTTCTTGTAGAGCTGGTAGTTGTCTTCACTCTGCTTGACCTTGCGATTGAGATCGTCGTACTGGGCAGTGATGCCTTCGAGGCGCGAGAGCTGCACCTCGTATTGCTGCACCTGGCCGGCGAGCATTTCACGACGGCCCAGCGCGCCCGCCTGGTCCACGCGGCTGCGGGCCAATTCTGCTTCGAGGGTTTGCCGCAGAGGATTCGGGCCGGTTGATTCTTCCGTGGCCGTTTCCTGCGAAGCTTTCTCCAGCGCTCTCCTCGTATCTTTGATTTGCTGATCGACTTCCCTTCACCAGCCGGTCGTCGGAGCGGAACTTGGTTAGCAACTGCGTGCGCCGGTTCTGCAATTCAACGAACAACGTATTGCAGACGCTCAGCCGAATACTGGTTTGGCAATGCCCGGCTCTGCGTCACGCAACTCTGCGGCGCCAGCGTTTGCATCTGCTGCTGGCCCTGGCGATTCGGTCGTTGACTTCGCGGAGGAACGTCTCCGTTTCGAGCAGTTTCGACTTGGCTTCGGTGAGCTTCTGTACCGTCTGATCTTTTGCTGCGTCAACGAAACAACATTCATCGACTGCTGAAAACCGGAGAGTTCCTTTTCCGCGGACTGCAACTGGTCTTCATGCCGCTCGGCCTGGCCCTTGAAAAACTCGTAGGTGCCTGGCGTCCGGTGGAGCTTCAAGTGCTTTATCCAGGTAGAGGTCCTGGAGCTTTTTGAGCACGTTGGCCGCCAGTTCCGGCGAGCCTGACGTATACTTAATTTCGATTAGATTGGCTTTCTTGACCGGAGTTATGGCCAGGTCCTTTGCCAGCTTCCGGGTCGCCTCTTCCACTTGGGCGGCAGACGAGCGCGTGACTTCTTTCAGCCCAAGCTTTGCCGAGATCGATGAACCGTTCGCGTGATACAACCCGCATTCGGTGACGATCTGCTTCAATAGGTCTTCGCTGGTCAGCAGCTCAATCTCAGAATTAATTTGATTCTCGGAGACGTCGTTTTCGAAGTAACTGCTGGTGGCGCCGGTGGTCCGCTCCGGCGTGATTGGCACGTCAGAACGCGTGTTCTTCACCAGAATTTTCATGCGCGACTCGTACTCGTTCGGCATGAGAAACGTGAACACGGCAGTACCTACGGCAACAGCAAGGAACGTCACACAGATTAGTAGCTTGTGACGAAACAAGACGTTGGCGACGTCGCGAACGGAGACTTGCGCCTCAGATTTACCAGGGCTGGGAATGCTCATAAATAGGTTTGCCAAATGAGTTAAATGAACAATCGACAGGTGATTCCGGCTTTTCTGGAAGTGGCGGGCGGCAGCGAAGGCGAATTCAATTTGGTGAGAAGGGTCTGCGCATCGAGTTATAGGTCTGATACTATGGCAACTCACGACCAACCAATGACAACTCCAACCCAGGCATCATCGAGCATCGCTTCAACCACCGACATCCGCGCCTGCTTTCCGGCCCTGGAGCGTGTGCACAACAACTTTCCAGTTGCTTACTTCGACGGGCCCGGCGGCACACAGGTGCCCAGGCAGAGTCGTCGAGGCGATGGCTGACTACCTCTTTCATCACAACGCCAACACCCATTGGGCCTATCCGACCAGCGAAGAAACGGACGCGGCGCTGGAACAGGCGCGGCAGCACGTGTGCGGATCTCTTGAATGCATCGGCTCAGGAGATCGCGTTTGGCGCAAATACTGACCACGCTCACTTTCCACCTTGCCCGGGCGCTGGGAACACAGTACGCGAGCGGCGACGGAAATCATAGTCACTGAACTGGACCACCACGCGAACGTTGCGCCCTGGCGGCGGATTGGATTCGAGCGCGGTCTCCAGGTGAAAACCGTGAGGATGGTTCCCGAAACCGGCCAACTCGATTGGAACCACTTTGAGCAATCGTTAACCAGGCGAACCGAAGCTGATCGCGATTGGCGCGGCTTCCAACGCGCTTGGCACAATCAATGACGTCGCCCGAGCGACGCGAATGGCGCGCGCGTTGACGAATGGCGGCGCTTTGGTTTTTGTGGACGCGGTTCATTACGCGCCTCACGCGCTGGTCGACGTTCGGGCCTGGGATTGCGACTTCCTCGCCATGTCGGCTTACAAGTTTTACGGCCCGCACGTCGGTGTCCTGTTTGGCAAGCAAGCGTTGCTCGATTCAATCGATTTTCCCAAGCTCATTCCCGCGCCCGACGCCGCGCCGGAGAAACGTTGAGACCGGAACGCAAAATCAGGAGGGCATGGTCGGGGCCGGAGCGGCGGTCGATTTCCTGGCAACGCTTCGGGGATGGAGATACGCGCCGTGCTCGATTGCAGGCGGCGTTTGCTTTGTTACACGAACGGAGCCGAGCACTGACCGTGCAGCTGTGGCAAGGGCTGGCGGCGATCGATGGCGTCCGGCTTTACGGGCCAACGCCGGACTTACCGCGGACGCCGACGATCGGGTTTACCGTCGCTGGCGTTGCCTCAACAGGAGGTCTCGCGCAGATTGGCCGCGCGCGGTCTGTTCCTTTCGCATGGAGACTTCTACGCCGCGACGGTTGTCGAGCGTTTGGAGCTGGGCGCGGAGGACTGGTGCGCGCCGGCTGCGCCTGCTACACGACAGCGGATGAGATCGAGCGAGTTAATCGAAGGGCGTCAGCGAGATAGCCAATGGAAGGTGAAGAGTGAAAGGTGAAAAGTGAAGGGTAAAGAATAGAACTGATAGGTCAGTTTCGACTTTCACCTGTTCACCCTTTCACCTTTCACTCTTCACCCTTCACCTTCACTCTTAACCGCATTTATGAAGTCCGCAAGCAATCCGTACGCGGTACTTTGAGCAATACGCAACTGAACGAAGTACGT
>ERZ1370068.9182-contig-7979_pt1 | contig 18347 bp, 18 predicted proteins | sample MGYA00561227_ERZ1370068 | MGnify/ENA primary metagenome ERZ1370068 (study PRJEB38410, sample SAMEA6850437) | metagenome | study: Metagenomic assessment of the ecological functions of the soil: analysis of the soil microbiota associated with the...
CATGCGCCCGCATCCCCGTCGAGCCGCCCGTTTCTTCCATCGCGGGCCGACGCCGCTCGCGGCTCGCGTTCTTCGGGCTGATCTCGATCGCGCTGCTGTTCGCCGACACGCGCTTTCGCTATCTCGAAGGCGTGCGGCAGCGTCGTCGCGGTGATCCTTTACCCGTTCCAGCGCGCGCGTGCAGCTTGCCGGCGAGGCGTTCGCGTGTCGTCAGCGACTACTTCGCGTCGAAGCGGTAGCTCGCCGACGACAACGCCAAGCTGAAGCAGCGATCTCGTCGCGCAGGCGCCGGCCGTCGCAGGGCTTCGCCGCAGCCAGGCGAAGAGAATGCGCGATTGACGCGCGCTGCTCGCGATGCAGAAGCGCTACGCGCGGCGCGGCGATCGCCGTCGAAGTGCTGTACACCGGCCGCGATCCGTTCAGCGCAGAAGGTGTTCGTCAACAAGGGCAGCGATGCCGGCATCAGGCCGGGCGACGCCGTCGATCGACGATCAGGGCGTGGTCGGACAGGCTACGCGCGTGTTCCCGGCGATGACGGAAGTGACGCTTCGTCACCGACCAGCGATCACGCGGTGCCGGTCAAGATCGAACGCAGCGGCATCCGCACGGTGATGTTCGGCAACGGGCACCGGCCGCGCGCCCGAGTTGCGCTTCACCGCGCCCACCGCCGACATTCGCAGCGGCGATCGCCTCGTCACGTCGGGGATCGACGGAACCTATCCGGCGGGGCTCGCGGTGGCCGAGGTGGTCGAGCATCGACCGCGACACCGGCCAGATGTTCGCGCGCATCGCCTGCCAGCCGCTCGCGAGGCGTCGACCGCAGCCGCTACATGCTCGTCATCGGCCGCGACAGCCGCGCTGCCCGCCGCGCCCCGAAGAGCCGACCGAGGCCGAAGCCGCGAAGAAAGCGGCGAGGCGCAAAGGGCGCAAGGGATGAGGATGATCCCCAGCGTGTCGGGACTCACACCGGCGTCGTCGCGACGAGATCCTGCGGCCGGTCAAGCCGTGGATTCATCGTGCTGACGCTCGTTGCTCGGCGCTCGTTCGCCAACGTCGTGCCAGCACGCCTGCGGTCGTCGCTGCACTGCGGCCCGGATTTCCTCGCGCTGGTGCTGCTGTACTGGTGCATCCAGGAGCCGCGTTACGTCGGCGTCGGCACTGCGTGGGCTGTCGGCCTCGTGATGGACGTCGCCGATGCGACGGTCTTCGGGCAGCACGCGCTCGCGTATGCGGTGCTCGCGCTGCGCGGCCGAATATTTCCGCCGCCGCGTGCTGCGCTTTCCGCTGTGGCAGCAGGCGGTGCAGGTGGCAGCGTGCTGCTTGCACTCGTGCGCGCGCGCTGGTGCTGCTCGTGCGGGTCGTCGGCGGCGCAACGATGCCGCGCTGGACGTACCTGATGTCGCCGATCGTCGGCGCGCTGTTGTGGCCGCCGCTCTCGATCGTGCTGCAGCGGCCGCAGCGGCCGCCGCGTTCGCGCGTGGAGCGTTAGGATGAGGGTCCGCAGACCATGACGCGCCGCCTGCTCTTCACTCGTCGCAACAGCCTGCACCGGCGGCGGGCTCGGCGCGTCCGACCTGAGCAGCGCCGGAGCGCGACCGCTTCCTGTTCCGGCGCCGTCTGGGCATCGCCGGATTGCTGGCGCTCGTGGCGTTCGCGGGACTGTTCGCCCGCTTCTGTCTACCTGCAGGTCGTCCAGCACGAGCACTACCAGACGCTCGCCGAGACCAACCGGATCGCGATCGTGCCGATCGTGCCCAACCGCGGCGTGATCACCGACCGCAACGGCGTCGTGCTCGCGCAGAGCTACTCGGCGTACACGCTCGAGATCATGCCGTCGAAGGTGAAGAACCTGGACGAGACGATCGACGCGATCTGCCGAGCTGGTCGAGGTCCACGCCGCGCGACCGCAAGCGCTTCCGCAAGCTCCTCGACGAGTCGAAGAACTTCGAGAGCCTGCCGATCCGCACGCGCCTGACCGACGAGGAGGTGGCGCGCTTCGCCGTGCAACCGCTACCGCTTCCCGGGCGTCGAGATCAAGGCGCGGCTCTTCCGCCAGTATCCGTTCGGCGAGCTGGCGTCGCATCGTCGTCGGCTACATCGGCCGCATCAACGACAAGGATGTCTGAGCGCATCGCCGACTGGGACGAGACGGCGAACTACAAGGGCTCCGACTACATCGGCAAGGTCGGCATCGAGCTCTCCTACGAGCGCGAGCTGCACGGCGACGACGGGCGTCGAGGAGGTCGAGGTCGACGCCGGCGGGCGCGCGGTGCGCACGCTGTCGCGCACGCCGCCGGTGTCCGGCAGCAACCTGACGCTATCGCTCGACCTCAGGCTGCAGCAGGCGGCGGAGGCCGCGTTCGGCGACCGGCGCGGCGCGCTGGTCGCGATCGATCCGCGCACCGGCGACGTGCTCGCGTTCGTGTCGAGACCCGGCTTCGATCCGAACCTGTTCGTCGACGGCATCGATCCGGCGAACTGGCAGGAGCTCAACGAATCGCTGGACAAGCCGCTGCTCAACCGGCCGCTGCGCGGCGCGTATCCGCCGGGCTCGACGATCAAGCCGTTCCTGGCGCTCGGCGCGCTCACGTCCGGCAAGCGCACGCCGACGCAAACGATCTTCGATCCCGGCTATTTCCAGATCCCCGGGCGCTCGCACCGCTTCCGCGACGACAAGCCCGGCGGTCACGGCACGGTCGACATGTACAAGTCGATCGTCGTGTCCTGCGACACGTACTACTACCTGCTCGCGAACGAGACCGACATCGACGACACCGCGCGCTTCCTCGTCGCTGCTCGGCTTCGGCCGCAAGACCGGCATCGACATCGAAGGCGAGCTTCACCGGCATCCTGCCGTCGCGCGAATGGAAGCGACAGCGCTTCGCCGGCAAGAATTATCCGCGAGGAGCACCGCAAGTGGTATCTCGGCGATTCGATCTCGGCCGGCATCGGACAGGGCTACAACGCGTTCACGCCGATCCAGCTCGCGCACGCGCATCGCGACGATCGCCAACAACGGCGTCGCCTACCAGCCGCACCTCGTCAAGACCGTGCAGAACGCAGAAGACCGGCGAGACGCTCGAGATCGCGCCGCGATCTCGGCGTACACGGCTCGGCCGTTGAAGCCCGAGCATCTCGCGATGGTCAGGAACGCGCTCGTCGGCGTCAACAAGGAAGGCACCAGCGCACGCGGCGTTCGCCGGCGCGAAATACGTGAGCGGCGGCAAGACCGGCACCGCGCAGGTGTTCTCGCTCGAAGGGCGAGAAGTACACCGAGCACAAAGTCGACGAGCGGCTGCGCGACCACGCGTGGTTCATCGCCGTACGCGCCGGCCGACAAGCCGACGATCGCGCTCGCGGTGCTGGTGGAGAACGGCGGCTTCGGCGCGCAGGCGGCGGCGCCGATCGCGCGCAAGGTCATCGACCAGCTACCTGCTCGGCGAGCAGCGACGCCCGGCGCAGCGCCCATCGTGCCGGGCGCCCGCGGCGACGACGAGAGCGACTGACGACTGCAGTGCGCTTCGATTTCGCGATTGCTGGGAGGTGCTCACCCGCCGCATCGACAAGATGCTGTTCGTATGCGCGCTCGCGATCGTCGGCGTCGGGCATCGTCACGCTGTTCTCCGCCGCCGACCAGAGCGTGCCGCGCGTCACGAGCCAGGCTGTCGAGCCTCGGCGTTCGCCATCGTGCTCGATGTGGCTGTTCGCGAACATTCCGCCGCAGACGCTTGCGCGCGCGGCGGTGCCGCTCTACGTCGCCGGCGTGTCTGATGCTGGTCGGCGTCGCGCTGTTCGGCGTCGTCGTCAACGGCTCGCGGCGCTGGCTCAGCTTCGGCGTCGCGCGCGTTCCAGCCGTCCGAGCTCATGAAGATCGCGCTGCCGCTGATGCTCGCGTGGTACTTCCAGAAGTTCGAGGGCGGCATCGGCTGGACGCGACTTCGCGCTCGCCGCGGTGCTGATCGTCGTGCCGGTCGTATCTGATCAAGCGGCAGCCCGACCTCGGCACGGCGCTGCTGATCGCGGCGTCGGGCTTCTACGTGCTGTATCCTCGCGGGCCTGTCGTGGAAGGTCATCGTCGGGCTCGCGGCGCTCGGCGCGGCCGCGGGTCCTTCCGTGTGGCAGCATCTGCACGACTATCAGCGCGAGCGCATTCTCACGTTCATCGACCCCGCGCGCGATCCGCTGGGCGCCGGCTATCACTCGACGCAGGCGTCGATTGCGATCGGCTCCGGCGGCGTCGTCGGCAAGGGCTGGCTGAACGGCACGCAGACGCACCTCGATTTCCTGCCGGAGCGCCACACCGACTTCATCTTCGCCGTGTTCGGCGAGGAGTTCGGGCTGATCGGCAACGCGATGCTGCTCGATCCTCTACCTGCTGCTGATCGCGCGCGGCGATGGTGATCACGGCGAACGCATCGACGCTGTTCGCGCGCCTGCTCGCCGGCGCGATCACGCTGATGTTCTTCACCTACGCGTTCGTCAACATGGGCATGGTGAGCGGCATCCTGCCGGTCGTCGGCGTGCCGCTGCCGCTCGTGTCGTACGGCGGCACCGCGATGGTGTCGCTGTTCATCGGCCTCGGCATGCTGATGAGCGTGCAGGCGCACCGCAAGCTCGTCGCAACCCGACGCTCAGCTCGGTCGCTCGACCCCGCGTCCGGCGCGCTGCGGCGAACCCAGCGGTCCGACACCGCGGCGCGGCGACGCTTCCACGCCGCGGCGTAGAACGCAACGTTGACTGCGACGACGAGCCCGCCGATCGCAATCTGGATCGACGGCGTCAGGCCCGCCGGATAGATCACCGGAATCACGTAGTGCTCGATGAAGCCGCCGGTCGTAGCCCGGCGGCGCTGGCGCGACGGCGCAGCGCGTTCTCGAGCGGCGTCAGCGGACAGATCGTGGCGGTGAACTCAACGTAGGCCGCCCACGCGACCGCGGGCAGGTGCAGCCAGGCGATGCGCGGCCGCCACAGCACGAGCGCGCCGCCCGCGAGCGCGAACGCGATGAACAGCAAGTGAAGGAGAACGACGGCCGTCGGCGAGCAGGCGGTCGATCACGGATCGCGCGACCCCACGCGCAAAGACAAGGGCGCTACTTGCGGGGCCGGCGGGCGCGCGCGCCCTGCGGTTGCTGCCCGCTTTAGACTTCGTCGGCTTCGCCGTGGAGGATGTCGACCTGCGCCCGCTCGCGGCCGGCTTGTCAGCGGGCGGATCGTCGTGCGATCGGGCTTGTAGTCGCCGATCACGGACTTCACCGGGCACACGGAAAAGGCAGGACAGCGCTTGCAGCCGACCGCGAGCGCGATGGGGGCAGATCACCATGGAAATCTCCGGTGTTCGCTCAAGGATACACCCGCCACGCGATCAGCAGGCTGCGCCAGCGGCGAGCTTTGTGTTGCACCAGGTCGATCGCGAACGTGCAGACGTGACCCTTCGGCTTCACGGTCGCCGTGCACTGCACTTCGCCGGCGCGCTTGGTCATCGAGCCGTCGTCGAGACACGCGTCGCGCCGCGGTGTCGCCTTGAGCTTCTGGTAGAGGTCGCGCGCCGCCGGGCCGTCGAGGGTGACGACGAAGCTGCGTGTCCGGGCGCTCCGACGGCGGCGGGTCGACGAGCGTCTTGCCGGTGAACGCGTAGGTGCCCGTCAGCGGCAGCGGCGGCGCGGCGTGCGCAGACACCGCGCAGGCGAGCGCAACGGTCAGCGGTCGTCACGCGTCGCATCGTCACACCTGTTTCGGCCAGTATTCGGCGATCACCGGCGCGACGGCAGGATCGGCTTCGATCCGCTGCAGCAACGCGTGGAAGGCGAGGACGCGACGTCTCGACGTGCTTGCGTGCACCCGACCAGCGCGACACGATGCAGGCGAGAAGGTCGAGCGCGCCGGAGCCGCGCGCCGGCAAGGAATGGCGTCGCGGCAAACGTGTCGGCGAACGTGTCCCACAGTTCGTGCAGCCGCGCGCGAGTGCCGGCGCGGATGCGCTCCTTCAGCGCGTCATCGGCATCGGGCACCGCCCGCTCCGGGGACGTCGATCACGCCGATGCACGCGTAGCAGTTTGCCGCGATGTAGACGAGTCCCCGCAGCGAGCGCGCGCGCACCGCCGGATCGGCCGGCAGCAGGCCGCTGTCGGGATAGCGCAAGCCGAGAACCGCGAGAATGGCCGCGCTCTCGCTCATCACCGTACCTTCCGGCAACACGAGCGTCGGCACCTGCGCGAGCGGATTCACCGTGCGCAACTCGTCGAGGCCGGGGCCGGGCTGCCACGACGCCGCGTCGACCACGCGATACGGCGCGCCGGCGATCCGCAGCGCGGCCTCCACCGCCGCGGCGCCTGCATCCCTTCGCGCTCATAGAGCACCATCATGTCCGCCATGTCCATTTCCTCCCGATAGTGCGCAAATTGTCGCGTGGCGCGCCGCGGTGCGGCAATCGCGGGCGGCCATCGGTCTAGGACGCCGGCGCGATGGCCGCCCACAGCATCGCGATGCCCGACGCCGCCATCATCCCGTCCATCAGCAGGCGGAAGCGTTCCGCCGGCAGCTTGAGGACGAAAGCGCTTGGCGAGATACGAGCCCGCCATCAGCGACGCGCCGATGACGAGCCCCCTTGGCGATCGCGTCCCACGGCAGCGCCGCCGAACGAGCGGAAGACGAGCGGACTTGGCGACGTAGATGCCGAGTGAGCCTGCGCCCTCGGTCGCGAGAAACGCGCCCCTTGACGAGGCCGTACGCGAGAAAGACGGGCACGCTGAGCGGCCCCGTGGTCACGACGATGCCGGTGAGAAAGCCGATCACGAGCCCGATGAGCGCGAGGTGCCAGCGCTGCAGCTTGAACTCGCGCGCGGCGAGCCAGCGCCGAGCAGGAATCATCGCGAGGAAAAAACGCGCCGAGCGTCACTTCGATCCACGCGCGGCGGCAGCGCGAGCAGCGTGCGGGCGCCGAGCGCGGCCGCGGGGATGCCGGTCGCCGAATACGCCGCGCAGGCGCGCCAGTCGACGTCGCGCCACCACACCATCACGCGTGAACAGGTTCGCCATGATCGGAGGCGACTGCCATGATCGGAACTGCGGCCAGCGGGCCGTAGGAAATCACCAGCACCGGCATCAGCATGATCGAGGCACCGAAGCCGACGATGCCGCTCAGCGTGCCCGCGACGAGCCTGATGGCGAGGACGAACGCCAGATCCACTGGAACCCGCTACCGCGGCCAGGCCAACGGCGGTCAGGCCATCTGCAGCGCGATGTCGAACGTCGCGGCGAGACCGCCGTCGCGCTCGACCGGCGCCAGCGTGAGCTCGCGGCCGCCTTGCCGATAGAGGAAGTCCCGTGCGCTGCGCGCGTCCGCGCGGCCGCGCGAGGCGTAGGGCGCACGCGCGAATACACGATCCGAGAGCGCATCGTCGAAATAGAACTGCGAGGTGAGCTCGCGCGTGCCGCTTCTGACCTTGAAGTGGATGTGCACGGCGCGGCCCGGATACCAGCCCGGATAGATGGTGACGAAGCGCACGCGGCCGTTCGCATCGCTGACCTGGTAGCCGCGCAGGAAGCGCCTCGGCGCCGCGCGTGCCGGAATAGACGCCGTCGGCGTCGCACTGCCAGATGTCGACGACGGCACTGGCGAGCGGCGCGCATCCGGCAGCGCTCATCCGGCTGACGGTCGAGCTCGAGCGCGAGCGGCGTGCCCGCACGTACTGGCCCGCCGCCGGGGTCGCTCCGCACGTCGGAGCGCTCGAGCCGCGTGTCCACGAAAAACGGCCCTTCGGTCTGGGCGGGGGTGGCGACACACGCGGCGGCGGCCGCCGCAGCGCGCACCGGCGCGGAAGACGAGCGGCGCCGCGCCGAGGAGCGCGAGCGCCTCGCGTCGGGTCAGCACGCGGCCGCGCGGGACGTCATCCTTGTCCATCGCGGTTCGCGCCGGGCCGTCCCAAGTGAGGCCTGCCCCCCCTGTGGGGGCAGCGAACGCAGTGAGCGTGGGGCCGTCATGCCTCGCGCCGGGCCGTCCCAAGGGAGGCCTGCTCCCCCTGTGGGGGCAGCGAACGCAGTAAGCGTGGGGCCGTCACCTATACACCCTCGGTGAGGAACAGATCGCCCTTCGACGCCTGCTTGCGCAGCGCGAGCAGCGGCGCGTATTCCGGCGACGCGTACCACGCCTTCGCCGCGGCCATGGAGGCAAACTCCAGGATCACCACGCGCTTGGGCATGAACGACCCTTCGAGGTGCTCGACCGCGCCGCCGCGCGCGAGAAAGCGCCTGCCATGCTGCGCGATCGTCGCCGCGACGCCCTTTGCGATATTCGTCATACGTCGCCGGGTCCGTCACTTCGATGCTCGCGATCACGTACGCTGCCATCGTCATCCTCTGCGGGTCGTGGTGGAGTTCGTCGCGACTATACGCCGGGCGTCGCCGCGCCGATCACTTGAGCGCGAAGTCGACGCGCGTTGGCGCGCCGCCGTCCTTGACGCCGTCGGCGCCGAGCTTCGACGCGACGAGGAACATGCGCTCCGACGCAATGCTGCCGTTGGCGGTCAGCCATGACTTCACGGCTTGCGCGCGCTCGTTGGCGAGCGCGTTCAGCGCCTCGTCGTCGATGGTATAGCTCGCGAGCAGCATCGCCTCCATCTCCGCAGGCGGGATGTCCTTCGCGAGTCCGACCGCGTTCTTCGGCTTGTCCGGCAGCTTCGCGTCGTCGTACACGGCCTTGAGCAGGCGCGGATACTCGGCGGCGTCGACGGCGGTCGCATCGAGCGCTGCCGGGCGCAGTGCTTTGGCCCGACGCTTTCTGCTTCTGCGCGCGAACCGCGCGATCGAGCCGTGCGCGCTCAGGCCGTCGCGATCGACGTCGGCAATTGCGCGGCCGGTGACGTCGAGCTTGAGTCCGGGACGGTCGGCAAGCGCCTTCGCGAGCGTCTTGAGCTTGGTCTCCGCCAGCGGGGTTATCTCGGCGCGCCCCGGGCCAAACTCGACGAACGCGAGCTGCTCGCCGCCGCCGGCGAGCGCGCCGCAGGATCGCGAATGGCGCCGTCACGATCTTGGTGATCAGGTTGATGATCACGCGGATGATCAGTCCGCCGACTGAGAACTGCGGATCGTCGAGCGAGCCGGAAATCGGCAGCTCGACGTCGATCACGCCGTGGCGGTCCTTGAGCAGCGCCGACGGCAAGCAGCACCGGAAGCTTGGTCGCCGTCGGGACTGTCGACGCGCTCGCCGAACGTCAGCTGGTCGAGCACGAGCTTGTTCTCGGCGGCGAGCTTGCGGTTCTCGATCCGGTAGTGGACGTCGAACGACAGCTTGCCCTTCTCGATGCCATAGCCCGCGTACTTGGCCGAGTAGGGCGTCAGCGGCGGCAGGTCGACGTCGCGCGCCTTGCCGGTGAGATCGAGCGACAGCTCGCGCGCGAACGGATTGATCTTGCCGTGCACTTCCGACCGGTGCGTCGTGCTCCGACGCTTCGCGTCGAGCGCGACGTCGCCGGCCTGTGTCGGCGCGACATCGCGGAGACGCTGCCCGCGACGTCGGTGAGGTTGGCCGAGTAGTTGGGCTTCACGAAGAAATCGGAAAGACGCACGTTGCCGCGCGCAACTCGATGCGGCCGATCGACACCGGCACGGGTTCGCTGTCGCCCGACCAGCGGGGCAGCGGCTTCGGCGAGCCGGTAGGGCGCGGCAAAGCCGCGCGCGCTGCCGGTCAGACGGCGCTGGCGCGGTCGCCGCCGCGCGCGCGTGCGGGAGGGCGAGAGCGGCTTGCCGCCGCGGCGACGGCCGATGCAGGTGGGCGGCGTCGGGGCCGGCGTCGGGGCCAGCGTCGCGCCCGCGGCGTCGGGCGACGCCATCGTGCAACCGCAGATTCGAACAGTCGCGTCCTCGCTTGACGGCGACCCGCGCGTTTAGAAATCGTCGAGCGACGGCGCCGAGAGGCGAGGCGCTGGCGGCGCGCTCGCGGTGCCGGACCGCGGTGAGCGTCAGCGTCTTCAACGGCCGATTTGCGCCCTGGTTGGTCGGCCGGTCGGGGCGCCGAAGTCGCTGATCGTCACGTCCGCCCGCGTAAGTCGTGCGCGTTCCGCCCGCTGCCCCGGTATCGAGGCAGGACGAGGCGACCACTTGGTCGCGAGCGCGCCCCCGGTGAAGACGATGTTCGCCCGGCGAGCTCGACGTAGACGCGAAGTGGCATGAGATCGACGCCGGCGGCATCGACGCGCCAATCGCCGGCGAAGGGGGTTGGTGGCGGAGACTGAGCCGACTGAGCGCGGCACTTGCCGTTGTTGCCGACGCGTGCGCGGAAGTCGAGCGTCCCGCTTTGGCGCCGCGGGCGTTACGCTGAAGTTCTGGCCAGCGGTGGCGCGGATCGTCCGTCAGCCGCGTTGCTTGACCGGCGGCATCGACGCCGCCCCGGTCCTCGACGTCGGCGGTCGCGCGCTTCGAGCGTGATCCTGCGCGCACTGCGTACGCCCACGTTGCGTCGGCGCTGCCCGCGGCAGGCAGCGCCGGGGCCGGCCGGCGCGCCTGCGCCGGTTTGCGGTGCGGGGGTGCGCACGAGGCGCGCGAAATTGATGAGTTGCCGTCGGCGCTCGCGATCGACGCGTCGTCGCCGCAGCGTCCGCGGTCCGCTCGTCGCGATCAGCAACGTCACGCGATGCCTGCCGCGAGGTCGAAATCGCCATGCTCGGCGAGCGCGCGAGGGAGGGAATGCGCCACGGCGGGTCCTTCTCGTCGCTGATTGCGGGCTCGACGTCGGTCAGCGTCGCGCTGCCGCCAAGGTGAGCTTCACCTGCAGCGGCGCGGCGCCCGCGTGCGACGTCGAAGTCGCCGGCAGAGTGCCAGCTGATCCCGCGCTTGACGTTTCGAGCGCAGCGCGCCGTCATATGGGCAGGCCACAGACGCACAGGCGCGCGCAGGGGCTGAACTTCGACAGCGCGAAATTCCCCGCGTCCGGCCTGTTTGCGCACGTCGGAGCTCGCCCTGTGCGTCGAACGCGCGCGCCGTCGGAATCGAACGCGAGCTCGATCCTGGCCGGCGGCGCGTCGGCGGTGGACAGGCTGGTGGCGGGTGAGCGTGACGCCGGTGAGCGTCGCGGCGAACGCCGGATCGATCGGCTGCGTCCAGGACCAGCTCAGCGTATGCCAGTCTGACGATGCGCGCGTCCGCGACGCTACAGCGTCCGCGACCTGCGCTGGGCGCCCGGCGCGGCGGCCGTCGCGGAAGCGGCGCGATGCCGCCGGAGGCGCCGGCGCGGCGGGCGTGATGAGCCGGACTGAATTCGAGCTGCAAAGACCGTCGGACAGGCGGCGCAGATCGACGTTCGGCGCGTCGACGGCAGTCCGCCTCGATTGCCACCGTGCGCGCGAGCGTCGGCTTGGCCGCTGATCGTGGCGTCGACCTTTGGCCGCTGCCGCGAGCGGCGTCGCCAGTGCGTTGCGCGTGAGCGCAAAACAGATCGACGCGCGGGCGGTGCCGCCCACCTTCAGCGTCTTCGGCACGCCCTTGCCGGTCACGAACGCGATCTTGAGGCGCGTCGTCAGCGCGCCGTCACTTGACCTTGGCCGCGAGCGGTGCCGTCAGCGTACTGACGCGAAGCGCGGAGCGGCAGTGCGTCCAGATTCACGTCGAGCGACGCTTCCTTGACGTCGACGAACGGCGACGACGCGTTGCCGCCGAGCGCGAACGCGCTGCCGCTGACCACCGCCGCAAGCTTCGGCGTCACCCGAATCTCGGCCGCATATGGCAGGCTCGACAGGGAATGGATGCTGATGCCGCAGGTGACCTGCGTACGCGCTTGTGCGGCTTGTCGTCGAACGTAATCGCGCCATCGTCGATCTCGATGTTGCGACCGAGAAATCAGCGGCGGCGCAGGCCCCGGGCGCGGCGCCGCTGCGATGCGCTCGATCAGCGGTCTGATGGTTGTAGTTGCTGTCGAAAGCAGCGTCATGACGCGGCTGGACGACGCGCAGACGGCGTCGAGCACCGGCGGCAAGGCGATAGATCGACGCCGAGGACACGTCGAGGTCGAAATATCGAACGCGAGCAGGCTTGCCAGACATCGGCGAGCACGAAGTCCCGGATCGTCGCCTTCAGGCGAAGGGATCGAAATTGATCTTGCTTAATCAGGGCCTTGCCGGCCGAGCTCCTCCTCTGCAACGACGATTCCAGCCGACTTCACGATCAGCGGTACTGCGAAGTAGCCGAACGCGATGAGCGCGGATGGCGAGCACGACGAGTGCAATAGCGCATTGCGGAGCATGCCACGGCGAGGGAGTCACGGCGTCCATATGTCGGCGGCTCGAAATGAGCATGCGGCAGCGGAGAAGGCGGATCATCACACTGGCGCGGCACGTGCGGTTTTATCGGCAGCGACGCCACCTCGGCGTGCGGTAAAGTAGCGCGTCTCGAGTTGTTTCCTCGCCGTCCGGCTTCAATGTGCCGCCGATGGGCCGCGCCAGGAACACCGTCGAGACGAACGCAATCTCGTCGCCGTTCGAATACCATCGCGCGCGATACAGGCCCGCCGAACACGCCGAGAAAGCAATAGCTCGACGCAGCTCCCGTCTCCTCCCAGGTCTCGCGTACGGCGGCGTCGGCGGGCACTTCCAGCGGCTCGGATCATGCCGCCGGCGTGGTCCGTCCAGGTTGCGCCGACGTGGCGGACGAGCAGGGACGTGCGCCCGGAATCGTCGATGATTGATGATAGATGACCTGCTCGCAGAACCTCGAGAAGGTCGGTCCCGATTTTCGCCCGCAGATCGCGGACATAGGTCGACATGGGCAGAGGATTTCCTTCGCGCTACGCGCTCCGGCAATTCGCCCCGGGGCGGCCCGGCGGGCTCATGACGACTTCGTGGTTCGCTATCGCGCGGGCTGCCCACCTGCCGCGACTGCACGCTCGACCGCGCTGATGCGATTGAACCGTAAAGCGACAAGAGCGCCGACAACAGCGCGCCAGCACCGTGGTGAGCCGCAGCAGCGAAACAGCGCGGTGGATCTCGGTTTCCTTGCGTTCCAGCACCATCCGCGAGTTCAGCGTCCGTAGGGGATCTTCTGAGTTCGGCCGCCAGACCCGGCGTAGAAATACTCGCCGCGCGTGGATGGCGATCCGCTTCAGCGACGCCTCGTCGAGGCGCACGCGCATCGACCAGCCTTCGGCGCCGATCATCTCGCCCTCGTCGGTGCCGATGCCGACCGTGAAGACGCGCACGCCGCGCTCGGCCGGCCATGCGCGCCGCCTCGATCGGATCGGGGCCGGTCGTCGTCTGGCCATCGGTGAGCAGGATGATCGCCGGCCGACGTGTAACGAGCCTGGCGGCACCGGCTTGACCGCGGCTTTGTCCGGAGCGTCCCGCCTGCTGTCGAGCGGCGTCGCCTTCGATTGGTCGGCGCGCGGATTCCACGACCGCAAGTCGAACTCGGCGTCGGGGAAGATCGTCTTCAGCGACACCAGGATGCCGCTGCCGACCGCGGTGCCGCGCTGCAGCTGGAAGCGGTCGATCGCGGCGATGATGTCTTCGCGCGTGCGCGTCGGCGGCTGCACCACGGCAGCCGTGCCGGCGAACGACACGACGCCGATCCGCGTGTGCTGCGGCTGGTCGTTGACGAACGCGCGCGCCGCCGCCTGCGCGCGCGGCCAGGCGATTGGGCTCGACGTCGGTGGCGCGCATGCTGCCCGACACGTCCATCGCCAGGATGATCGTCTCGTGCTGCGACGGCAGCGTCACCAGCGCCTGCGGCCGCGCGATCGCGACGATCATCAGCGTCGAGCGCGATCAGGAACAGCACCGGCGGAACGTGGCGGCGGAACCGCTGGCCGCATGCCCATCGCGTCCTTGACCATCGCGAGGCTCGCGTAGCGGACGGCCAGCTTCTTCTTGCCGCCGCAGCAGCAGCCAGTAGCGCGAGCACGACGCAGCGGCACGCAGCACCAGCAGCCACAACAGATCGGGCCAGAGGAAGGTCATGGTGAGCTGCCGCCGTGGGCTCACGAGCTCCGAATGTGCTGCGGCATGCCGCCGCCCGCCGCCAGCTGGCTGCGCCGCTTGCGCAGATCGGCGAAGCGCATGATCGCGTCGACGAGGTCGTCGTCGGTCGGCGAGCTCCAGCGCGTCGACGCCGGCGTCGCCGGAACGCGGTGCGCAACTCCTCCTCGCGCTTGCTGCGCCAGCCGCGGCGAAGCGCTTGCGGAAGCCGCGGTCGTGCGTGTCGACGAACATCTGCTCGCCGGTCTCGGCATCCTGATCACCAGCAGCCCGAGGTCGGGCAATTCCATCTCGAGCGGATCGTAGAGCCGCACCGCGATGACCTCGTGGCGCTGCGCGAGATGCGCCGAGCGGCTCGCGCCCAGCCCGGCCGGCTGATGAAATCGGAGACGACGAACACCAGCGAGCGCCGCGCGCATGACGTCGTACGCCGGTGCGCAGCAGCTCGTTGCAGGTCGGTGGCGCGCTAGCGCTTGGCGAGCTCGGGCCGGTTCAGCATGCGCGTGCAGGATGTGCAGCACGTGCCGCCGCTCCGCTGCGCGTGGGAATCACGGTGTCGCACGCCGCCGCCGTAGAACAGCGCGCCGACGCGGTTGCCGTGGCGCGTGAGCAGGCGCGCGAGCACGGTGACGAACTCGGTCGACACCGCGCGCTTCTTCACCTGCTCGAGCCGAAGTCGACCGACGGGCGCAGGTCGAGCAGGAACCACGCGGCGACCTCGCGCTCCTCGTGGAACTCGCGCACGTAGGGCGTCTGCAGCCGCGCGGTGACGTTCCAGTCGATGTGGCGGACGTCGTCGCTGATACTGGTACTCGCGCAGGTCGGCGAGGTCGAGGCCCGTAGCCGCGGAACAGCGTCCGGTAGTCGCCGTGCAGCAGCCCGTCGAGACGGCGGATCACCGTCCACTCGAGGCGGCGCAGGACGCTCGTCAGGCGTTGCCGCGACGCGGACATGGCGTGCTTCGAGCGGCTTCTCCGGCGCGCGCACGTGCTGCATGATCCTGCGCGATGAGCATGTCCGGCGGTCTGGCCTTCGGCGAGCGCCTCGTACGACAGCACCAGGCGGTGGCGCATGCACGTCGGGCACGAGGTCGGTGACGTCCTCGGGCAGCACGTACGTGCGCCCGCGCAGGAAGGCGAGCGCGCGCGCGCCTTCGATCAGGTGGATCGATCGCGCGCGGGCTCGCGCCGTAACGTCAGGTATTTGGCGAAGTCCTTGATGCCGAAGCGTTCCGGATCGCGCGTCGCGGCGACCAGGCGCACCGCGTACTGCATGAGCGACGGGATCGACGTAGATCGCGGCGGCACTCGCGCTGCAGCGCGCGCGAGCTGCTCGGTGGTCGCCACCGGCGCACGACGTCGTGCGCGGTCGCCGGTGACGCGCTGCGACGATGACGAACTCCTCCTCCTCGCTCGGATAGCCGACCAGCACCTTCATCATGAAGCGGTCGACCTGCGCCTCGGGCAGCGGGTAGGTGCCCTCGGTCTCGATCGGGTTCTGCGTCGCCATGACGAGGAACGGCTGCGGCACGCGGTGCGTCTCGCCGGCGATCGTCACCTGGTGCTCCTGCATCACCTCGAGCAGCGCGCTCTGCACCTTGGCCGGCGCGCGGTTGATCTCGTCGGCGAGCAGCAGGTTGCGTGAACACCGGCCCGAGCGACGTCGCGAACTCGCCGGTCTTCTGGTTGTAGATGCGCGTGCCGACGAGGTCGGCCGGCACCAGGTCGGGCGTGAACTGGATGCGCTGGAAGCTGCCGCGCACCGTGCGCGGCGAGCGTCTTCACCGTCAGCGTCTTGGCGAGGCCCGGCACGCCTTCGACCAGCAGGTGCCCCTGCGCGAGGATCGCCACCAGCACGCGCTCGAGGAAGTGGTCCTGGCCGACGACGATCTTCTTCACCTCGTAGAGGATGCGCTCCATCAGCGTGGCGACATCGCTGTCGTTGTCCCGGTTCCATGGCTGTCCTTGCGTGAACTGCTAGAAACGGCGACAGGCCGACTGCGCGCCGGCGGCATTCTCGATCGGCACCGCGAAGCCGATGCCGATGAACACGCGCTGCTCGGTCGGGTTGAGGATGCCGGTGACGATGCCGACCACCTCGCCGTCGGCGGTGACCAGCGGGCCGCCGGAGTTGCCGGGATTGGCCGCGGCGTCGAACTGGATCAGGTTGGTGAGGATGCGCTTGCCTTCGGCGCGAGCGGTATTCGCGCTTCAGGCCGGAGATGACGCCGGCGGAGGCCGACGGGCCGATGCCGAAGGGAAAGCCGACCGCGACCACCTGATCGCCCGGCGCGAGATCGGCGGTCGAGCGCAGCGTCGCCGGCACGAGATCGTCGGGCACCGCCTGCGCCTTGCAGCACGGCGAGATCGTGCTCCGGCCGCAGTGCCGATCACCATCGGCCTCGGCTTCCATGCCGTCGAAGAAGTCGACGCGTGATCCGCTTCGGCGCCGAGCGACGACGTGCAGGTTGGTGAGGATGATGCCGTTGTCGACGATGACCACGCCCGTGCCCGAGCCTTGCTCGCGGTCGCCGTCCTCGTCCTGGTCATAGTGCATGTTGCGCACGCGCACCACCGACGGCTGGATCACCTCGAACGCCTTCGCGTACAGCGACGGCGGCGTCTTGGTCTCGAGGGAGTGCATGACCGCTGCGTCGATGTCCTCCTGCGTGAGCTCCTTGTGCGGCGGCGCGAGCAGCGGCCGCCCGAAATAGAGTGCGGCGGCCAGCAGCGCGCACGCTGTTATCCACAATGCGCGCTCGTGCCGCCGGAAGAACGCGCCGACCGCCGCGCGCGCCTTCGGCGACGCCGGCGCGGCGGCCTCCGCCGCGGCCTCAGCGTCGGCGCCGGCCTTGCGCGTCGAATCGAACGACTGTACAGCGTCACCTTGTTCATGGGATTTCGGCTGAACCGTTTCAGCGCCGGGACCATTCCGTGCGCGTCGAACCCGTGAGACCCGGCGGCGGCGGGTTTGTTGCACGCCGCGGGTTGATTTCAGCGTGGCCGCCTTCGCCGACGTCCGAAGATTAGCGCGGGCGCCCGCTTCTGGCAAAGGCGTGCGGATCAGCGCGCCAGCGCGTCGTAAACGCCCTGGTAGCCGGCGACCATGGCGGGGAGGCTGAAAGCGTTCCTCCGCAACGGCGCGCGCGTTGCGACCATGCACCGCGCGCAGCTCGTGTCGGCAAGATAACGCCCCAGCGCGCGGGCGAGCGCGGCGTCGTCGCCGGCGGTGAACAAGCATACCGGTCGCGTCGTCGACCAGTTCAGACGTTGCCGCCCACCGCGGTGGCAACGACCGGCAAGCCCGTCGCCATCGCCTCGAGGATCGTGTTCGAGATGCCCTCGTTCGAGCGACGGCAGCACGAACACGTCGAACGCTCGCAGCAGCTCAGGCACGTCGGCCCGGCTGCCCGCGAACCAGGTCGCGGCCTCGATGGACAGCGTGGCGGCGAGCGCGCGCAGCGCCGCGAGCGACGGGCCGTCGCCGACGATCACGAGCCGCGCCTGCGCCGCCAGCGCCGGCGCGCTCGGCGGAAAGCGCAGCGAACGCGCGCAGCAGCGTCGCCTGATCCTTCACCGGCTGGACTCGCCCGACGGTGCCGACGACGAACGTTCCGTCGGGCGCGAATCCCGCCGGCAGCGACGCCCGCGTGCGCGGGCCTGACCGGCGCGAAGCCGCGCGTGTCGACGCCGTTGTAGATCTGCGTGATCCGCGCCGGCGCGATGCCGATACGCTGCACGAGATGGCGCTCGAGATCCTTCGACACCGTGATGTAGCGGTCGACGAGCGGGCGTGAAGGCGACGCAGGCAGCGCGGGACGCCGTTCGGTGCCATGCAGATGTCGTCCACATCCCAGCCGTGCTCGCCGTGCACGATCTCGCGCACGCCTGCGGCGCGCGCCGGCAGCAGCGCGTCGAGGCCGGACAGGTTGCGCGTGTGGACGATGGCCGGCTTCAGCCGGCGGCACCAGCCGGAACAGCTCGCGCCGCATCCGCCAGACGCCGATCCGCGAGCGATGGAGCGCAACGACCTCGACGCTCGGATCGGCGAGCCGGTCGCGAAATCGAGAGTAGTCCTCGATGCAGGCGATCGCATGCCGGAACGCCGTGCGCGGCATCGTGTTGATGAGGTTGACGAGCCCGTTCTCCAGCCCGCCGGTGGTGAGGTGGTGGATGACGTGCAGGACGAGCGGCGGTTCCGGCGGCGTCATGCCGCGGTCACTTGTGCGCCTCGAAGAGCCTCGATCGGATTGCCGGACGGGTCCTCGATCAGCACCTGCCGTCCGCCCGGGCCGGCGATCGGCTTGCTGCGAAAGCGCGCGCCGGCGTGCCCTAGGGCGGCGATGCTCGCGTCGAGATCGTCGAAGCAATACGTAACTGAACGAAGCAA
>ERZ1370068.6871-contig-5826_pt1 | contig 18333 bp, 39 predicted proteins | sample MGYA00561227_ERZ1370068 | MGnify/ENA primary metagenome ERZ1370068 (study PRJEB38410, sample SAMEA6850437) | metagenome | study: Metagenomic assessment of the ecological functions of the soil: analysis of the soil microbiota associated with the...
CAACGCATGAATACCCAGTTGCAGGTAGAAATTGCCAAGCGCCAACACGCCGCCGATAAAGCCCAGCAGGCTGAGCAGGCCTTACGCAGTTCACGCGAACAGCTCCGGCAGCTGGCCACGCATCTGCAAAATGCCCAGGAGCAAGAACGCGCCCATATTGCGCGGAACTGCACGATGACCTGGCGCAAGCGCTCACCAGCTTGCGTCTGGACGTATCCTGGCTCGCCAGGCGAGCGCTCACGGCACCGCCAGAATGGCGCGAACGCCTCACCACTATCGCAGCGGCCATCGATACCCTGCACCAGACCGTACGCCGTATCGGTACTGAACTGCGCCCCAATGTCTTGGATGCGCTTGGGCTGACGGCCGCCATTGAATGGCAACTGCAGGAAATCCAGCAACGCACCGCTCTGACCTACACCTTGCAAAAACCGACCCAGGAGTTGACCTTAGACCAAGCACGTGCCATGGCCACGTTCCGTATCTTCAGGAAGCCGTCACGAACATTGTGCGCCACGCTGAAGCGAGCCACATCTCTGTCCGGCTTGTGCAGCATAGCAATAGCCTGCTGCTCGAAGTGGCGGATAATGGCAAGGGATTCCCCTAGGCAGGTGACGGAGCCCACCTCCTGGGCATTTTGGGGATGCGCGAACGGGCGCGCCTGTGGGGAGGCTACGTGACCATCAATAGCACACCGGATGTAGGCACCACGGTGACTATCTGGATACCGCGTGAGACCGCACCCATAGAGGTAGGCACCAGCGTCACCCGTGTGCTCGTGGCCGATGATCATGCCACAGTCCGTGAAGGCATCCGGCGCTTTCTGGCCGATACCCCTGACCTGGTGGTCGCTCGGGAAGCCTATACGGCGCCCGAGATCTTCGAGGCCGTGGCAGCCGGGGACTGCCATGTGGTGTTACTCGATATTTCGCTGCCAGGCAGAGATGGTTTAGATGTCTTAAAAGAACTCAAGCAACGCTACCCCACGTTACCCGTCTTGATGTTCAGCGTCTACGCCGAGGAACAATATGCCATACGCGCTTTGAAGACCGGCGCAGCCTATTATGTCACCAAGAATAGCGAGCCCGGAAGTCTTGATTACGGCGCTCCGCAAGGTGGCGCAGGAGGCCGCTATGTCAGTGCGTCTCTGGCAGAGCGCCTGGCCATGGAGATCATCACCGATGTGGACAAACCCTTGCATGCCACCCTGGCCAATCGTGAGTATCAGGTGCTGCTCATGCTGGGGGAGGCAAAACGATTAAGGAAATTGCTCGGCATGCTCTCGCTCAGTGTGAAACCATTAGCACTTACCGCACGCGAATTTTGCACAAACTGCATTTGCACACGACTGCGGACCTCATCCGTTATACGCTCTCCCACCAATTGCTGAGCCAACCCAGCTCTCGTTCCATACCTGTGTAGGACATAGACCTGGCTTCTAGCCCAGCCAGAATCTGATACACAAAAGCGCCCTAGACTACCTAGTTCTTCCCTGGCGCTCACCCCTACTCTGCTCTCCCGCTGGGGCGTCTCTGCCAGTACCTTCGGTTGCTTGACCAATAAGCATGGCACGCTTCTTGCTCCCCTTCAGAAGCAACCTATGTTCGTCCAACTTTCTGGGGCAGGAATAGGAAAGGGACCATGATGCCTATACATATACTATGGCTTTGCAGCTACATTGTCCTGTGCCTCGTCCTCACATGGGTGAGGGGCACTGCCCAGGCGGCCACGCCGGAACAAATCTTTGCTCGGGCAGCCCCAAGTGTAGTGGTAGTGGAGGTAGTGGATGAGAAAGGGCGCCCGCCGCCCAGGGGAGTGGGGTGGTCACTGGTCCCGGACTCGTTATTACGCCCCGTCATGTGGCTCCAGGCTGGCAGACACCTGCGGGTCTGGCATGCAGAGACCCCGTTTGCCGCTACTCTGGGCTACGCCGACCCCGAACACGACCTGTGCCAGGTGCACACGCCGAAGCTGCAGGCACCGCCCGTGACACGTGGTGCCGTGAAAAACCTCGCTGTAGGGCAGTCTGGCCTATATCATCAGTGCCCCGCAGGGACTGAGTCTGACGTTTACGGCGGGGATTATTTCGGCACTGCGCCCCGTCCTCGGGTCGGTTTTGATCCAGACGGACGCAGCAGTCTCGCCCGGCCTCAAGCGGGGGTGGTCTGTTTCGACCGGGCAGGGCGCCTCATCGGGATGCCGTGCTTTCAGCTCCAGGAGGGCCAGCAGCTCAACTTTGCCTTACCCGTGGACTGATCGTGCATGTTGCCCTGCGGCCCGTCCAGCACACGGAGCCCTCGCCTGGTGCCGCCCCATCAGATTGGGTACAGCGTTCCATAGCACTGCGCACCCCCAAAAGCTTGCTGGTACCAGCCAAACCGGGCAGCAATGACTGAGGCTGGACGCCACCTGGGCTCCTGTTAAAGAGCGAGGCTTCTCGCCATATCAGGATGTCTCTCAGTCTGAGAGACGTCTCTCATTTCACAACAAAGGAGGTTCTATGCAAAACTGGCATAGACATATACGCATGTGGGTACTTGTTGGCAGTCTGCTATTGACTGGTCATATGACGCGGGCGCAAGCTGGTGAACCCTGGACAAGGTCCGCCAGACTGTCGATAACGTGTTGACCATCGTGAACAATAAAGCCCTCCAGCCTCAGGAGCGCCATACGCAGATTCGTCAAGCAGTGCTGCAGCGCTTTGGCTTTGAAGAAATGGCGCAGCGCTCTATGGCTCAACACTGGCGCACGCTCACCCCGCAGCAACGGCAGGAATTCGTGGAGCTGTTCACGGATCTCCTGAACGCTCCTACATTACCCGTATTGCAAACTATAAAGCCGGGCCGCAGGGCGTGCGCTATCCCAAAGAGGACATCACTGGTGACCAGGCCATTGTGCATACCGAGATCACGAGCGAGCGTGACCCGCAGCCAGCCATGGTAGACTATCACCTGCTGCACAAGGACGGGGACTGGAAGGCGTATGATATTGTCATCGAGGGAGTCAGCCTGGTGAATAATTATCGCACGCAGTTCAATACGATCATCCTGAAGGACTCCTACGCAGGCCTCGTGAAGCAGATGCGCACGAAGCTCGCCCAGGAGCAAGCCGTCCCTGACAAGGGGTAGGAAGACGGGGCTTGCAGAAAGCGTGCCGCTATCCCCGCACGGAGCGTGACAAGAAATCCAGAGCACGCTCCAACTGGGGATCTTTGCCCTGGGCATACTCCACAGTAAAGGGCACCTCAAGTGTGGGAGTTACTCCCACAGCTTCGAGGCGCTGACCATCGACGAATACATCATTGACAGCCAGGAGCAGGAGGCTCCCGTCGCTTAAGAGGAAAGCACGTGCCGCCAGCACTGCTCCCGCAGTCCGTGTCCCAATAACCTCTCCCAGTCCATACTTTTTGAAGCCATAGGCCAGAATCTCTTTGCCGCTCCGGGGTCCCGCCGTTGACCAGCATGACCACTGGCTTGCGCCACTTCACATTGGCAACCGACACGTCCCCGTGGCGGTCCACCATGGTAACCGTGGGTCCCTGCGCGCTGAAGAGGTCCAGATAATGGGCCTGCGCACCACCCCAGCCGTCACGGAGGTCCAGTACCAGGGCCTCCGCCTCCTTGAGCGTCCCGGAAAAGATCTCGTGCTCCAGCAACCGCTGATACTGCGTGCCAGCGTAGGACCACACGTGAATGTAGCCGATCGCGACGCCATGCGTGTGGATAACCCGTGCGCTCTCCTGCATGGCCTTCAGAAATGCCTCGTTGGGCCTGGTCTGCTGCGGCACGACCACGACGTCATGCGGCGGCTCATCAAGACTCCGTCGCACCTTGCAGGGTCACCTCCTGATTGACTTTTGTCGTCGAAGGATCGGATGGGATGATAGGGAGTGCCATCCGCGGCCAGGAGTTCATCGCCCACCCGAAGTCCAGCTTTGGCGGCTGGGAACCCATCGAGGATCCCACTAATGAAGGTTTTATCCTCGCTACGCTGCGTGAAAATCCCGATACTTGGATACATCACCTGCCCGTCGGGAAAGACCCGGCGTAATTCGCGCCGCAGAGGCCCTGCGAAAATATCGAGGAGCTGGTAGTACGCCGGATCAGCCGGGGTGTAATACCCTCGTATGTGAGGCGGCGAGTTCGTCGAGCATGCGATTGATCACCGCCGAGCGCCCTCGTCCGACGCCGCTGCCACAAGGGGTCGGTACTTTTCCTTAATAGCGGCCCAGTCGAGGTGGCGCAGAGTCGGATCATAAAAATAATCGTGCACGCTCTGCCACACTCTGTCAAAGACCGCGAGCCTGGTCTCTGAACGGGTCACCTCAGCAGGGGAGGCTGTGACTGGGGGTCAGGCGTCTGGGCCAGGCTCAGCCGCCCAGGACCAGTACGATACCCAGGATAAACCAAGACTCTCACGTACCACGTCATCGTGACCTTCTTGGCGCCCTCTCCCGGCGGGAGAGGGGACAAAGGTCCCTGATCATCCATCAAGGCGACGGCGGTGTCGGGGGCTTGGCGCGATCGAGTGCCTGCTCTAGCGCCTGGTGCAGTTCATCCGCTCCACCCTGCGGGGGCGGGGCAGTCTCCGCCTCGGGCTGCGGGCGCTGTACGGGCCTGACCAACGCGCACATATGGCCTGTACCGGGCTTGCCATGGCGGGGTGGGTACGCAGATCGGATATGTCGGCCCGCCTCGGCCCCAAGGTCCACCTCAACCTGCATGAACTGCAGGAGCCGGGGGCTCACTGGGGTTCGCTGTCGTCTCCTCGGACGGTGGGGTGAGGGGTGACCGTGGCGGTTCTTGGGCCAGAGCGTTGTCCCTGCCACTGCCAAGCCATGCCAGGACAGCAAACAGTAAGAGGATATGCAGGGACCGCATCGCGAATCCTCCCGATCTGAAATAATGTGTCCTTTACAGATACTATACCGCAGCAGCAGGCTCCAATACCACCAATCCTGTGCCAGCGGTGACCTGGTCGCCTTCGCGGCACAGGAGGCGGGTCACCACACCGTCTCTGCGGGGCGGTGATTTGCTGCTCCATTTTCATCGCTTCGAGGATGAGCAGCGTGGCGCCTGGCTTTGACGTGTTCGCCGGGTTGGACGAGGACGCAGATGATCTTCCCAGCCATGGGAGCGTGCAGGTCACCAGCGCGAGTGGGGGCAGGCCGTCGACGCTGGCTGGCGTCAAAGAGGCGATATTCTCGCCCCTCAAACTGGAGCGTAATCTCTCCAGCTTCTTTGTAGAATGCCGCGTGGTGCAAGAGTCGCTCGGCCAGCTCGAAGACGTGCTCTCCCACCGTGATCCGGTAGACCCCGGCGCGCTCTGGGACTGGTACAATGTCCACCTCAATAACCTGGTCGTCCGTGGCGCTGCGCCGGTAGGCAAATTTCACGTCTGCCCTCCGATACGCCAGCCATCGTAGCGCTGCCAGGGGTAGTCAGTCCGGCTTCAGGAGCGGCGGATGCGGTCGCCGCCGCGCAGTGGAAGCGCCCACGGCGTTGCACGAGTTCTCCCAGCGCTGCCAGTGCCAGAACCTCGTCAGGGACCTCTGCCAGCTGGCTGCCAGCTCGCGAAATGACGGTCGAGAAAGGCGGTATCCGTTTCCCCTGCAGCAAACGCGGCGGAAGTCATAACGTCGAGTAAAAACTGGCGGTTCGTCGTGACGCCGAGGATGGTGTACTCGCGCAGGAGCGCCTGCATACGCAGGAGCGCTTCCTGGCGTGTGGCGCCATAGGTGATCAACTTGGCCAGAATAGGGTCGTAGTAGGGAGTAATTTCCTGATGCAGGGCAATACCGCTATCGATCCGTCGTCCTGGACCGTGGGGCTCGCGCAGCACGCTGGATACGTCCGGTGGCAGGCAGGAACCCATGCGCTGGGTCTTCGGCGTAGAGGCGACACTCGATGGCATGACCGCGCTGACTGCACTTGCTCCTGCGTGAACGCTAAGGGTTCGCCGCGGCAATGCGGAGTTGCTGGTGCACGATGTCAATGCCAGTGACCAGCTCGGTAATCGGGTGCTCGACCTGCAAAGCGCGTATTCATCTCCAGAAAGTAAAAATCACCGTCAGCCCCTCACTAAAAACTCCACCGTGCCAGCATTCGGTGTACTGCACCGCGGCGGCGAGGCGCAGCGGCAGCGCTGGTCAGGCGCTGCCGTAGGGCAGCATCAAACGCCGGTGCGGGAGTCTCCTCGACGATTTTCTGATGCCGACGTTGGATCGAGCACTCGCGCTCGAACAGGTGCACGCGGTTGCCGAAGTGATCGCCGAGCACCTGCACCTCGATGTGGCGCGGGTGGGGATGTACTTCTCCAGCATCAGCGTCGCATCACCAAACGCCTGCTGCGCTTCGCGGGCTCCGGCCTCCAGGGCAGGGAGTAAGTCGGCCGGACGCTCCGACAAGTGCGCATGCCCTTTCCACCCCTCCCGCCGACGCTTTCACGAGGACAGGGTAACCTAAGCGTCCAGCGACATCAGGTCCCTGCTGCGCCAGCGTGGCCGCATCAGGCGCGTGGTAGCTGGGGACAATCGGCACCCCGGCGCGCTCGGCAATCTGCTTCGAGAGAATTTTGGAGCCCATCTGCCGGATCGCCTCTGACAGAGGGCCCACGTAGAGCAGGCCAGCACGGCGGCAATCCTCAGCAAAGGCGGCATTTTCGGCGAGAAAGCCATAGCCCGGGTGCACCGCATCAGCGCCACTGGTGCGGGCGACGTCGAGCAGACGGGCGCTATCCAGGTAGCTCTGCGCGGGTTCCGAGGGACCAAGGAGGTACGCTTCATCGGCCAGATGGGTATGAGGCGCGTCGCGGTCGGCTTCAGAATAGACGGCGACGGTGCGCAGGCCCAGCTCACGGGCAGCATGGATGATGCGCACGGCGATTTCACCACGGTTGGCAACGAGGAGCTTGTGCATGCACCCAGGACCCTCACCCGCGCTACAACCTCTCCTGGGGGAGAGAGGAAGATTTTACATGCGGAAAATGCCGTAACGTGGCGGTGCCAGAGGCTGCTTCATGGCCATGGCGATGGACAGACCCTAGGACACGCCGGGTCTCCAGGGGATCAAGAATACCATCGTCCCAGAGCCGCGCTGTGGAGTAGTAGGGCGATCCTTCATGCTCGTAGAGGTCGAGCGTCGGCTGCTTGAAGGCACGCTCCTCGTCCTCAGCCATGAGCGGTTTGCCCTCTTTGCGGAGCTGTTCTTGCTTCACCGTAAAGAGCACACCCAGCAGCCTGCTCCCCACCCATCACTGAGATGCGGGCACTAGGGCCACATGAAGAGCAGACGGGGAGAATAGGCACGCCCGCACATGCCGTAGTTCCCAGCCCCAAAGGAGCCCCCACATGATGAGGGTGAAGCGCGGCACTTGCGTATTGGCCACGGCCATGACCATCTTCGCGCCATCCTTGGCGATGCCGCCGCTTTCAGCCTGCACGCCGACCATAAAGCCGGTAATGTTCTTGCAGAAACAGGATGGGAATCTGGCGCTGGTCGCACAACTGGATAAAATGCGTCCCCTTGAGTGACGAGTCAGAAAATAAAATGCCATTGTTGGCCAGAATGCCCACCGGATAGCCCTCGATGCGGGCAAACCCGCACACCAGCGTGGTGCCATAGAGCGGTTTGAATTCGTGCGAAGCGTGAGCCATCGACTAAACGGGCAATGATCTCACGCATGTCGAAGGGCTGGCGTGGCGTGGGTGGTAAAATGCCGTAGATCTCGTGCGGATCGTACAGTGGTTCTTCCGGCGTCGTCAGACTACAGACTGGCCGACGCGTGTCGTTCAGATTTTCGATGATGCTGCGGCACAGTTCGAGGGCGTGCTTATCGTTATCGGCGAGATGATCCGTGACCCCGGAGCGGGTCGAATGCATCAGCCCCCGCCCAATTCCTCAGCGCTCACCTCTTCGCCAATGGACGCCTTCACGAGAGGCGGACCACCCAAAAAGATCGTGCCCTGGTTGCGCACGATGATGGTCTCATCCGACATGGCTGGGACATACGCCCCGCCGGCCGTGCATGAGCCCATGACCACGGCAATCTGCGGAATGCCGGCCGCCGACATGGTCGCCTGGTTGTAAAAATGCGGCCAAAATGCTCGCGGTCGGGAAGACCTCGGCCTGCAGCGGCAAAAGGCCCCACCGGAATCGACCAGGTAGATGCAGGGCAGGTGGTTCTCACGGGCAATCTCCTGGGCGCGCAGGTGTTTTTGACGGTCATGGGAAAATAGGTGCCGCCTTTGACGGTGGCGTCGTTGGCGACGATCATCACCTCCGTGCCGTGCACCACGCCAATGCCCGTGACAATGCCGGCGGCAGGGCGCGGCGTTGTCGTACATGGCATGCGCCGCCAGGGCTGAGAGTTCCAGGAACGGTGCGCCAGGATCGAGCAGGGTATCGATGCGCTCACGGGCCAGCAACTTACCACGCTGGCGGTGCAGCGCCACGGCGCGGGCTCCGCCACCCTCCTGGACTTGCTGGAGCCGCTCGCGCAGGAGGCGCACCTGCTCCAGGTTGTGTGCCATGTTGCTTTTGAAGGTCGCGCTCGCAGGATTGATCTGGGATTGCAAGACCTCCATATGGCTTCCGTCCCTTCTGTTACTGGGGGACTTCCATACGTCGAAACGCCTCAGCGTAGCGGCAACCGATCTGCTCACCGCGCTGGCCAGCCATCTGCCGGACGTAGCGGGCGATTTCCTCCGGCTCGGTCAGTTGACTCGCGGTGACTGAGCAGCGCTTGAACTTTGAGCTCAATGGTCTCCGGTGATATCGACATACGTATTGGGCTGCTCTGTGCCACTGAAGTAGACCTCACGCACCTTGTGGGCTGGCAGCCCGGCATCGGGTTGTGGCACGTAGCAGGGGTTCCCGGCGGCTGGATAGAGAGCGTCAAACACGGCTAACGCCGTGGCCCGATGGTCTGGATGGATACAGGTAAAAATTGTCGAACGCCCACGACCCCTGGGTCCATGCTGATGACGATCTGGGGCCGCAGGCGGCGTAACACATTGACAATCTGATCACGAAACGCCAGCGTCGGTTCCACCCGCCCGTCCGGCTGCCCGAGAAAGATCACGTCCTTGACGCCCAGAATATTGGCGGCGAGCCGTTGCTCCGCCTCGCGTATCTCCGCAATCTCAGCCGGACGGCAGTGCCAGGCCCCGCTGGTGATCTTCACCGCTTTCGCCGCTGGTGGTGAGCACAAAGTAGATTTCTTTCCCGTCCCGCACCCACGCGGCTGTTGTCCCGCCACAGGCCCAGTCCAGGTCATCGGGATGGGCCCCAAAGACCGCTACCGACCTCGTTTGCCATGCTGTATCACTCTCCTATGGATGCATGGATCTGACAGTGTAACTCCGTCGTTAAATATTAGAGCGCGACTGGCAGCCATCCACATTGATACAGGCACCCGTCATCAGAGAGGCGCGTTCAGAGGCCAGGAATGTCACCATCGCCGATATTTCTTCTGGTTTGCCAAAGCGTCCCAGCGGCATCTCAGTGCGCACGAAATTCTCGATGAACACAGGGTTTTCTTGCTGGCGCCGCTCCCACGAACCGCCTGGGAACAGGACGGAACCTGGTGCCACCACATTTACCATAATACCGTCTTTGGCAAGTTGCTTGGCAAGCGATTTGGACCAGCTATTCATGCTCGCCTTCACGGCGTTGTAGGTCATCGCCCCGCCAGCCTCACGTCCATAGATCGACGTAATGTTGATGATACGGCCCCAGCCGCGTTTGCGCATGAGCGGAATCACCAGGCGGGAGGTCCGCACCGCGGCAAAGAGGTTGAGGTACAGCGCTTCCGCCCAGTCCTCGTCGGACGTATCCCAGGTCTGTCCGCCCCGCGAGCCACCGACGTTATTCACCAGGATATCAACGCTGCCAAAGCGCTCGACGGCTTTGTTGACGAGGTGCTCGACCTCCTCGGTGTTGGTCATGTCAGCCTGCACTGCCAGGACCTGTGCGCCTAGAGCCGCGACCTCGCGCTCGGTGGCGCGCAGGGTCTCCTCCCCGCGTGCCGAGAAGGCGACGTGACAGCCCTCTTTGGCCAGATCATGCACAATAGCCCGGCCAATGCCCCTGCTGCCTCCGGTGACCAGCGCGACTTTCCCTTGCAGTCCCAGATCCATACGCACTCCTTTCGCACCATATTCAACCAACGCAGCAGGATATGCATATCCATCACATTCGTCCCGGTCGGTCCTGTGATCAGGAGATCGTCCAGAGCGTGAAACAAGTGGTAGGAATCATTCCGGCGCAAAAGGTTTCCGGCGCCAGCCCCAATGCTCGCGCCCGCGCCACGGTGTGACCATCCGCCAGTGCCCCAGCGGCAGGCGTTGGTCCGTCCGTGCCATCGGTGCCCCCACTCAAGACCACGACGCTGTCCAGACCCGCAATATCGAGTGCCGCGGCCAGGGCAAATTCTTGATTCCGCCCTCCGAGTACCATCGCCTCGGATGGTGCACGGTCGTTTCACCGCCCGTCAGTCACACATGCTGGAGGGGCCAGTGGCTCGCCAGTCTGCCGTATCTCCCGCGCGATAGCCGCATGCATGCGGGCAATATGCCGCGTTTCCCCTCCAGCGAGGACGACAGGAGCAGCGTCCTGTAGCCGCGCGCCTGCGCCGCCGCGCGCTGCCGCCTGCAGGGCCATGACGATTACTGCCAATGATCACGGTCTGGCAGCGTGCAAAGGCTGGATCGGTAGCTTTCGGCGTTTCCGCGAGTTCTCCAGCCTGTCCACGCTGGAGATGCGAGCGCACGCTCACCGGGAGTCGTGTGAGCAGATCATAGCGCCGGATGATCTCCAGGCAATCCTGATACGTCGTCGGGTCCGGCACCGTTGGGCCAGAGGCGATGACATCCAGCCGGTCGCCCACAACATCCGAGAGCACCAGTGTGATCAGTGTGGCTGGCAGCCACCAGGCGCGCCAGCTGGCCGCCCTTCAGCTGGGAGATATGTTTGCGAATGGCATTGATCTCGTCAATACTGGCACCGCACTCCAGCAACAGACTGGTCACCCGCTGCTTTTCCGCGAGGGTGATGCCAGGACTCGGCGCTGGTAACAGCGCTGAACCTCCCCAGAGAGGAGACAAAACACGACATCGTCTGCGCCGGCCTGCTGCGCCAGATGTCTCGAGCGCCTCTGCTGCCCGTATGCCAGCCGCGTCAGGCACAGGATGGGCGGCTTCATGGATGGTCACACGCGAGACCGGAGCGCGGTGCCCATACTTCGACCGTCACCATGCCCGCCTGTCAAGCCGCTCTCCCAGGACCTCTTCCAGGCCCTGCGCCATGGTGGCACCTGCCTTACCCGCCTCCTACGACGTACACGTGGGCGTATCGCTGCAGATCATAGGGCACACCGTCAACGCGGAGCAGTGTCTCCCTGGCGCACGACGGCGCGCTGCACCGCGGCAACAGGATCAACCGCCGCTACCCCAGCGGCAAAGATGTGCCGGCTATCCTCGCGGAGTTGTTGGACAGTGCGTGACATCTTTTCCAGACTACGCCGTCGCTGGCGTGAAGAACGCGCTCTCCATCGCCTTGAGGTGTTGCAGACGCTGGAAGGCATCGGTGCCGCCGCGACGCTCAGCCTGCTCCCGTTCAGTGCTGCACATACGCGGTCATCGCCTCGCGCACCAGCCCACGGGCATCCTTCCCATAGGAGGCCAGATGCGTATCGATCCAGTCCGAGACCTCCTCCTGGGAGGTGGTCCCGTGACACAGCGCCGCCGCCCGCTCCTCCAAGCCTGGCATGAAGTGCTCGACGAAATCGAGCCGCTTATCGAGCGGCACCAGGCCCGAGATGCGCAGCGCGTAGTCCGGCAGATGGACGTCGATGAGCGTCAGCATCTGGCGCGTAAAGTCATCAGCAATGCGCTGCGCCACCGCGTCCGTGTCCGCTTTACAGCGCGCCAAGGCTTCCCGCCCTGCCTGCCGCCCCACCGGCGGCGCCGGGACTTCAATGTACACCTTATTTTTCGGCTCAGTGCCTGATGGACGCACCACGACACGCGGGCGCCATTGCTCGAGCCGGAAGACCAGCACATTACGCGACGCCCTGTCCGTCTCAGACAGAAAACGGCCATGCCGCCCGGTTTCGTCCCAATGATCGCACGTGCTGCGTCACCGCCCAGCCAGCGACCGCGGTGGGTGGCTGCTGGCGCAGCCCCTGCTGGATGGCCTGAATCTGCACAGTGCCTTCCGCACCGGTCATGACCATCGGAGGTGCCCAGGTTGGCATAGTAACCGTAGCGCATGTAGAGGTCGTCGAGATAATCCAGCAGGGTCTCGCCCTTGTGGCGCTGCAAGCGCCGCCAGTTCTGCCAGTAAGCAGGGCTGCTCCGGCAGCGTCCTTATCGCGGATCTCCGGTGTCACCAGCAGTCCATGGCTTTCCTCAACGGCGATGACAAAGTCCTCCAGCCGTCCCCCGCACGGCGCCAAAATGGCCGTGACGCTCCAGCTGGTCCAGCACGTTGGCGTGGTACTTTGAAACCGACCAGCAAATCGCCGATGAGCACCCCGTCGAACGCCTCAGTAATAGGACGCAGCAGCTCCGTGGTGACTTCGGTCTTGATCACCAGCGGCCGCCCCGGTAAGCGCCCGAGATGTTTTAACTGTTCGAGCTTATAGTGGGTGGTCAGGACGGCGATCTCATTCCCGGTCAGGAACCGGAAGGTCCCGTCCGCTGTCCGTGAACAGACGCCGAGGCGATCCGCATCAGGATCACAGGCGAACACCGCATCCGCTCCCACCTCACGCGCCAGGTCCATGCCCTGCTGCATCGATTCGGGCACTTCGGGATTGGGCGCGCGATACGGCACCGCCGGAAACGCGCCGTCAGGCACCGCTTGTGCCGCCACCAGATCGACCTGAAACCCGGCCTGCCGCAACACTGCGCCCCACGGTCGTATTCGCCGTCCCGTGCAGCGGCGTAAATACCAGATGGGCCTGGCGCGCCGTTGGGTGTAGCGACTGTGCCACATTGAGCGCCACGTAGGCCTCGTGCACGTCAGGCGTGATCCAGGTCATCAGCCCCGTGGCCTTTGCCGCCGCAAAATCCAGCATCTCGATGTGCGAGACGCGCTCGACCTGGCTGGCCATGGCCTCATCGTCGGGCGGCACTTCCTGGGCCCCACGGTCATTGTAAAACTTGCCGCCATTATCATCCGGATGATTGTGAGAGGCTGAGATGTTCAGCCCGGCAGTGGCGTGCAGATAGCGGATGGCGAACGACAATTCCGGGGTAGAGTAGGTACGTGGTCGCATCCTCGGGCAGCATGTAGACCCGTACGCCATTAGCCGTGTACACTCCCGCGGCTACCTGCGGCGAAGGCGCGTGAGGTCATGCCGAGCATGGGATTGGGGAGGTCATGGGCGTAGAGACCACGCAGATCGTTGAACACCCGCACATCGTAGGCAATCACCACCGTCATGTCCTGGTTGGGATAGCGCTCCTGCAAGTACAGCACATGGCCTTGCACTGGAGGAGGCCAGGGTCCAGGCGTTAAAGCGATTCGGTCCCGAGCCCCACAGGTCCGCGTCGCCCCCCGGTGCCAAACGGCAGCACCCGGTAAAAGCTGTCAGAGCAGGAGGGACCAGCGCTGCTGCGCGATGAGCCATTCGAGCTGGGGACGGTAGGGCACAAAAGGGGCTCTGCGAGCCATTGTTCGAGGTGGCGTAAGGCGGTCTGCTGGGTATCGTGCGCCACTGGTAAGCCGCTCAATCCCTGTGCTACCTGTTGCAAGATTTCATGCATGTGCAATACCTCCTCCGTATGCCCCTGGCAGCACGGTGATGCGCAAGGCGAGCTCATCATCCAGAAGACGCCGGACGGATAGGAATTTTAAACGCATTTTTTCTCAATGTCTATCCGTAGGGTAGCTCCACAGCTAACCGTGGTCTCCGCACCACCGTGCAATCAGGCGCTTGAGCGCATGCGAGGGACGCCCACGTTGCTTGGGTGGTGTCCAGCGCGGCGGCGGTACAGGAAACGACAGCAGTGCCCGGACGGTCCAGCAATGATCCGTGATGCCAGCAGCCATCGCTGGCGTCTGCGTGCCACCTGCCATGGCAGCAAACTCTCATGCGGTGTGCAGAAGTTATAGACCGTACCGATCAGATACATGCCATGCTGCAAGCGTCAGCGTGCGGCGTGCCAGCGCGCGGCCTCGGCGTGTCAGCGATGCCAGACGCTCACGGAACGTCGCGTTCAGCCGCTCGATGGACGCCGTGTTGATGACGCCGTCGCCTTGCGAGCGCCGTCTGAGCGTCTCGACGCGCGCCGGCGTGCCATCCACGATGCGGCGTTCGATCGTCGACGACGCGGCGCTGCGCGTAGCGCTTCACGACCTGGGCGATGCAAGACGTTGCGCCACGGACGCAGCCGGGGCCGTCCACCGGCTGCCCGTGCGCACTGGATCGCGAAACGTCTCCCGAATGGCCCGGACATAGGAGCACCAAGCCATCGGTACAGAACAACAACGGGACGATGGGCGGCACAGCGGCGCACGCGCTCGATGAGGCGCCGGATCAGCGGCATGTCACGCGTGCTCACTCACCTCGCCCGCCCAGCCACAAGCGTGTGCTCGACCATCATGGCCAAGGCCATCCAGACAATGCCGCCCTGTTTCTTGACGCGGATCTCGTCGGCTTGCACCTGCCCCAGGTCACGCGGTTGCTCGACCAGATGCTCCTGCACCGCCTGTCCTTGGTCGCCAGCACGCGCCAGCCACCCCGCCACCGTCCGCTCGTCATAGCCAAACGCCACGACGATCGCTTGGAGTGGACACCCGTGGGCCATCAGCGTCACCACCAGGCTGACCGTCTCCGCAGAGGTCCGCAGGCGATAGAATGCCGTGCCTTTCGTGGCGCTGAACGTCTTGTGGCACTCCGTGCAGATGAAAGCGCTTGTCCTTGCACGAGTGGATGCCAATGTTGCCTTGGCCGGTTTGTCCTCTGGCGGGGCACGCCAGATTGGGGCAGAATGTCGTTGTGGGGTCCATGCTTGATGCTCCTCCAGTGGCGTTGTGGAGAACGTACCAAGAGGAGTATGCCTGGACCCCCATTTTCATTGCAAGCGAACCATCACCACGGTTAGCTGTGGAGCTGCCGTATAAAGTCGGTAATCGCTGCTTTGTTCAGACCTGTCGCAGGTGCCCCTGAGTGTTGCCCAGCAAGGAAACTCATGAAGGCATCTTTCTGCGATTCTCCCATAGCTGAACGCCAGGTTTTGCCAGTGAGTCCAAGCGCGCGCATGTGAGGAGCATGATTTCCCGAGGGTTCCGCCATGAAGCAATCAGCTCATCGACGAGGGTGATGGTGTCGACGACGAAGCGTTTGGATCGGCCTTCGTCAGGAGAATTCCCGCTGTAGGATTGGTCATGTTTGAGGTTCACCTTTTATCAGCCGCTCTGAGCCCGCCAGAAGAGGCGCTGGCCGTGTCTGGAGCGCGCTTCCACTCTGTCTGGACGCACAATCTCAATCGATTTCGTGCGCTTGGCCATGCCGATAAGGTCCCTTCGACGAACCCCGCGGTCGCCTTCTCCAATGCTTGGTTGATGTCGTCTTTAGATCGGGCTTCCAAATTCGTTGTGGGAAGCAGCTCTTGCTTGAAACCCTGTTTTAAAGTACTCCCTGTTGTGTTTTGCCATTTCTGGTTTCAGTGGTGGTACCCTCAGGCCCTATCTCACACACCCGCACGTGAAAGGGGCAATGCCTGATGCAGCTTCCAATCGTGGCTCCCGCTCCCCTGGTGACTGCTCATGCGGACGTCTTCCGGGACCTCTTCGAGAATCGGTGCCAGTTTCACCATTGCCAGAATTATTTGACAGGCCTGATCGTCCTGGACAACAAAAGCCTGACCAACATCACCCGCTGTGTGCTGGAGAGCGCTGACAAAACGAACCGGTCCCGCTTCTTCTCTGAAGCGCCCTGGTTTCAAGAGCAGGTCAACGATCGTCGAGTCGCGTATCTCCTCCAGCAGACGAAAGGGGTCCGCAGTCCGACGGCCGACGCCGCCCTCATACTCGATGACACCTTGGGCGAGCATGTGGGCAGTCTCTTTGACTACGTGGACCGCCATGACAACCACGGCGACGACACCTATCCGCTGGCCCACAATCCGGTGACCAGCCATTCCCTCAGTGGTCCTGTACGCTTTCCCGTCGATCTCCGGGTGTATCGACGCTATGAAGAGTGCACCCGCTGGGAAGCATTCGTCCATAAACACTTCCCTGACCGTGTCATTCCGACCAAGAAAAAGGAACGGACGCGCTTCCATAAGGAAGTGGCTCCCGTCTTGTTGGCAGACCCCGCATTGCAGACGCTCCACCAACAGTTTCGTACCACAATCGATCTCGGCATCGAGTTATTGGAAGCAGCGATTGCCCACAAGGTCCCGTTTAGCGTCCTCCTGTTTGACAGTTGGTATCTCGCGGAAGAGCTGGTGTCCATGGCCCGCTACCGGAAAAAAGACTGGATCAGCTTGCTGAAGAAGAACCGCAACCTGGAGACCCACAGCTTCACCCGCAAGGACGCGGCGGGGACCCCCTTCGCTTGGAGCGGCCCCAGATTGCCGTGGAAGACCTCGTCCCACTCATCCCACCCACTGCGTACCGGGCGGTGACCGTGCGGGACAAAACCTATTGGACGTTTACCTGGGCGGTGCGGCTCCCCGGACTGGGCAAAGTGCGGCTGGTGGTGAGTTGCAAAAGCGCGGAGTTGACGGGCACGTATGTCGTGTTGGTGACCAATCGGGTGGACTGGGATGCGCAACGGATCATTACGCTGTATTTGCAACGCTGGCCAATTGAGACCTTTTATCAGGATGGTAAAACGCATCTGGGCTTGGACGAGTATCGCATGCGTCACGCCGAAGCCATTGGGAAACATTGGTGTCTGGTGTTCGTGGCGTATGCGTTGTTGCATCTGGATTGCCTTCCTCCGTCACTGAGGCAAGGGAGCTGGCCCATCAAAACCATTGGGGAAGCGTGTCGTCAGCAAGCCCAAGCCCTTATGCAGGCGTTGATCCTCTATGTGCACGAACGACTCCAACTCGGGCAGAGGGTCGAAGACCTCTTCGCCTCTTTGTTTGCCAAGCAACAAACGGCGGCGGCGAGATGAGTGTGCGCTTGGTACTCACCAAATCACAACAGGGGAGTAAAGATTCTAAGGAGCTGGAGCAACTGAGGGAGGGCCGGTCCTGGAAAATGGTGGTGCCAGCTGGGTCGAAGCCTCTGACCTTTGGGTCCATGCAAAGGAGCGGCGAACGGACACTCCCTTTACTTTCACTCGATCCTCAAGTTTTTTCAGGTTGACATCACAGGCATAGTTCGCATGACCTCATGCGCTCGGTACTTCAAGGAAGGAGTGGGTTCGAGGCGTCCCAATTGGCGCTGGCTCATGTGCTTCTTGGAGCTGCCGAAGGCAAAGACCTCGTGCAAGGCGTTCGTGAAGCGCTTGAGTTTATCCTGCGGATCGTCGGACGACACCAAGTCGTCGATGACATCGACCAGGCACTCCACTTGCACATTGTGCCCGTAGACTCCCCACAGTGTATGCAGGCAGGTTGTTTTTAAGCTGGCGCTGTTGGTCGGGATGCAGGAAGAGACTATGATCAACCAGCAGGCTCAGGATCACGCTGTGGCGTGCGCCCTCGTCGCCGGGCTGCTTGGTCAGCTGGCTCCATCCTTCATATGACTTCCAGTCCTGAATAAAAACCTCAACGAGCCAACGGAGCGTATGGCCCTGGACAATATCAAGGGTCCGCCAACTCAGGTCGGAGGCGATCAGATAGCGATAGGTCTCTTCCTCTTCATATTTGATGGCCACGATGAACCGTTTGGTTTTGTGGGCGCAGACATACAACCGTGCACTCCCTACCATCGCCACTACCTCCGCGCCGCCTCGGATGCGGATGGAGTAGGGCGTCCCAGGATGGGTGGCAAAGTAGTCAGCGACGTGCTGGTGCACGCTTGCCGACCCGAATGTTCTGATTGCTGCGGATTTGCGAGATCACTTGGACGCCACTGAAAGAGCCGAGGCCCCATCGACAAACGTCGCCGTGCCATAGAGCGCATCCGCCATGACAGCGTGAATCCGGACATCGGGATGGTGGGCCTTGAAGGACGCAAGTAAGCGCAGGGCGAGTTGTTCTTTGGTGGGATACTGCGGGTTGGGTGCCGGTTTGCGCGGTCGCTGTTTTGGGGGGACCCCTGCTTCTTGAGGGCCTTGTCCGTTTTATACCATGCACTGATCTCAGGGGCGGGCTGATAGAAGACCACCCCACGGGAATGGAGATTTTCGGGAGCAATACGTAAC
>ERZ1370068.10543-contig-9232_pt1 | contig 18329 bp, 26 predicted proteins | sample MGYA00561227_ERZ1370068 | MGnify/ENA primary metagenome ERZ1370068 (study PRJEB38410, sample SAMEA6850437) | metagenome | study: Metagenomic assessment of the ecological functions of the soil: analysis of the soil microbiota associated with the...
CGTTACGTATTGCTAACCAGGCTGCCGTAGATGTCGCCGATCGCCTGCATTGCAGATGCGCGCGCCACAGGCGGTGTTGACCTCGATCCTCAGGGCCGAAAAAGGTGCTGCGGCAGCACGATGGCGTACGGCCTGAAATCGAGATCGCGTCATCGATCATCGCGGAGCGACGGTCCTTCACATTCTTGCCCATGCCCAGCAGCAGCATGTTGTCGCTCGCTGCAAAAGCGTCGACCTCCTGCGCCCGAGCTTGCCGTCCCTCCTCGCGCGCCTTCACTGACGACCGCTGCGTTCACGAGGCGCCTTCCTTGAGGCCGCGCGTAAGCGTTGCTCGTTGGTGGTCCCGGCGACCACGGCGATCTTCTTGCCGCCCAGGCCCGCCAGCGTGCGCGCCTTCAGGTCGGCAAGGACGCTGGTGCCGTCGACGAAGATGTAGCTGGAGAAGTCGACCTGCTTTCATGCGCGGCGAGCGTACACGCATCGCGGCGCACTCCATGTCGGCGTCGCCCTTGGCGACCGCGTCAGAAGCGAGTTCTGGGTGGTGACCGGGACCCACTTGACCGTCGATGCCCTGGCACGCCGAGCTGCTGCTCGAGCTGGGGCGACCACGACGCTTGCACAGGTCGATCGGAGTAGCCCGATCGGCGGGTGCTTGGCGGGCGCCGAGGAAGCTGTAGGGCGTGACGCGTCGGTGCGATGGGCGACCGCGAGCTTGGTCTTCGAACGTGATGCGCTCGAGGCGCCCAGCGGACTGGGCGGACGGCGAGGGGCTTGGCGCGAAGCGCCATGTGGCGAGGGCTGCGAGGACGATGCAGTGTCACGGGGGTGTGGACGATCTCTCAGGGTCAGGTGAACGGGGGAGGCTACGTAAGGCGGCACGGCGGGCGCTACCATGCGACCAGGGTGCCGTGTGCGGCCCGCTCTGGCGCTCGAGCATCTTGAGGATGCTCTTCAGCTCCTTGCGGATGTTGCCGGGCGAGATGGGCTGCGGGACCGTCATCGTCTTGGTGCCGGCGCTGGCCGCGGAGCGGACGGTGCCGCGCGGGCTCCTCGAGGCGGTTGCGCGCGCCGTTGATGGTGAAGCCGTGCTCGTAGAGCAGCTCGCGGATGCGGCGGATCAGCAGCACTTCGTGGTGCTGGTAGTAGCGGCGGTTGCCGCGCCGCTTCAGGGGCTTGAGCTGCGTGAACTCCTGCTCCCAGTAGCGCAGCACGTGCGGCTTCACCCCGCACAGCTCGCTCACTTCGCCGATGGTGAAGTAGCGCTTGGCCGGGATCGGCGGGAGCTCAGTCGTCTGCCAGGTTCTCCATGGCCATTGAAGGACTTCTCCACCATGGCTCTTCAGCTTCTGGCTGGCGTGGAAGGTGACGACGCGGCGCGCGGTGATCGGGATCTCCTCGCCGGTCTTCGGGTTGCGGCCGGGGCGCTGCGGCTTCTTGCGCAGCTGGAAGTTGCCGAAACCCGAGAGCTTCACCATCTCGCCGCGTTCCAGGGCGATCGCGGATCTCCTCGAAGAAGGACTCGACCATGTCCTTGGCCTCGCGCTTGTTCAGGCCGACCTTTTCGAACATGAGGTCGGCCAGCTCGGCCTTGGTGAGGGTGACTTTGTCTTTCACGTGCGCGGCTTGGCTTGGAATTGTTCGGTTGAGCTGCTCGCGAATGGAGGCCACCACCTCCTCCACTTCCGAATCTGTCAAAGTCCTGTCAGTATCCTGCATAACTATCCGTAGGGCAAGGCTTTTTTGCCAGCCTCGACCCCCTTTCCGCGGTACTGATCGAACACTTCGACCTCCCGGACGAAGGCCGGAACGCGCCCCGGACGGCCTCCAGGATGGCCCCGACGGGGCGTTTCGGCCACCGTGAAGGCGATGTCGCGGCGCACCACGGGCATGCGGGAGAGGCCCCCGAAGCGCGGCGATATCGCCCTCCAGGAGGGGTTCGGTCAGCAGCTCGAAGACCACGGGGGCGCTCGGCAGCTCGTAGTTCTGCTGCAGCCGCGGGTGGAGCTCGCCGACGAGGCCCGACGCGGCCTTCCCGCGCGGTCACGACGGCGCAGCGGCCGGGATGGCAGGCCGGATGGGCTGCCGGCCGCGAATTCGAGCGCGACGGCCGCGGCAAGCGCTTCCAGGTCGCCCTTGGCGTCGAAGAAATCGACGCCGCGGCCCTTCTCGCGCCCACTGCTCGGGCCAGCGCGCGTGCCGAAAGCCAGGCCCGCGATGCGCTCGGGCTGCACCGTCGACGTCGGCCTCGGAGCCCTCGAAGCAGCGGCCGATCTCGAAGACGCGCGCGCGGCCTCGCCCCGGTTCAGGTTCGCCCGCAGCGTCTGCACGAGCCCGCCGAGCAGCGTCGTGCGCATGACGCTCATGTGGCTCGCGATCGGGATTGGCGAGGCGCACCGGGATCGGTCGTTGCCGGCGAAATCGCGCTCCCACTCCTCGGCGACGAAGCTGTAGTTCACGACTTCCTGGTAGCCGCAGCGCGGCGCAGCAGCGTGGCGCAGGTCGAAGCGGCTGCGCTCGCCCTCGCGCAGGTGCAGCATCGGCACGCTCGAGCGCGGCGGGCGCGGCGGGCACGTGCTCGTAGCCGTGGATGCGCGCGATCTCCTCGACGAAGTCCTCCTCGATCGCGAGGTCGAAGCGCCACGCTGGGGGCGTCGCGCGCAGATCGGCGCCGCTCGGCTTCGCGGCGCGCACGCCAGGCGCGTCGAGGATCGTCGCTGCATCTCGTCGTCGGCGACGTCGTAGCCGAGCAGCATGCGCACGCGCGTCGGGACGCACGCGCACCGCATGCGCGTCGCGGCAGCGTCGCCGTCGGCGTGCGCCACCGGCCCGGCGCTTGCCGCCGCAGATCTCGAGCGTGAGGCGCGGTGGCGCGCTCGAGCGCCGCGGCGTCGCCGCCGAAATCGACGCCGCGCTCGAAGCGGTAGCGCCGCGTCGCTCGTGAGCGCGAGGTCGCGCGCCTTGCCCTGCACCGCCGCCGGATGGAAGAACGCCGCCTCGAAGAAGACGTCCGGTCGGTCGCCGCGCTCACCATCGTGTCGAATCGCCGCCCATGACGCCGCCCAGCGCGACCGGGCCGCGAGTCGTCGGTGATGCGCGAGCAGGTTCGGCCGGTATCTCGACGACCTGCTCGTTCAGCAGCTTCACGCGCTCGCCCGGCTTCATGAAGCGCACGTCGATCGCCGCCCTGCAGCTTGCGCGTGGTCGAACGCGTGCATCGGCTGGCCGCGCTCGAGCATCACGTAGTTGGTGATGTCGACCAGCGGGCTGATCGCGCGCAGGCCCGGCGCGCTCGAGGCGCCGCACCATCCAGTCGGGCGTCTGCGCGCGCCGCGTCGATGCCGCGGATCACGCGCGCCGAAGTATTGCGCCGCAGGCCTTGCGGCTCGCGAGATGCGGATCGCGCGCGCATCGGCGATCGCCGCGGCGACGGCGCGGCCGCCGGCAGCGCCTGAGCTTCGCGCCGGCGATCGCGGCGACGTCGCGCGCGATGCCGAGCATCGAGAGGCAGTCGCCGCGATTGGGCGTGAGCTTGAGCGTGAGGTAGACGTCGTCGAGGCCGAGCACCTCGCGCACGTCGCGCCCGACGGGCGCTGTCGGCATCGAGCACCAGCAGCCCGTCGTGGTCCTGCGAGAGGCCCAGCTCGCGCGCCGAGCACAGCATGCCGCTCGATTCGACGCCGCGCAGCTTCGCCTTCTTGATCTCCGAGCATCGTCCGCGAGCGAGCTTCGCGCCGACCAGCGCGCACGGCACCTTCTGTCCCGCGGCCACGTTGGGCGCGCCGCACACGATCGTGCAGCGTCTCGCCGGTGCCCGCGTCGACCTCGGTCACGCGCAGCTTGTCGGCGTTGGGATGCGGCGCCACGCTCTTCACGTGGCCGACGACGATGCCGGAGAACTCGGCCGCGACCGGCGTGATCTCCTCGACCTCGAGCCCGCCCATCGTGAGCGCGTGCGCGAGCTCGCTCGACCGGCATGTCGCCGATCGTCGACCAGCTCCGTCAGCCACTGCAGCGGAGACTCTCATCGGAATTGCGCCAGGAACTTCAGGTCGTTCTCGAAGAAGAGCCGCAGGTCGTTCACGCCGTACTTGAGCATCGCGAGGCGGTCGAGCCCCATGCCGAAGGCGAAGCCCGAGTACTTCTCGGGATCGATGCCGCACGTTGCGCAGCACGTCGGGATGCACGCACGCCCGGCGCCGGCGATCTCCAGGTAGCTGTCGACCTCGGCTGTCCGATCCGTCGGCGCCGACCATGCCATGTCGATCTCGACGCCGGGCTCGACGAACGGGAAGTACGACGGGCGGAAGCGCACGCCGATGTCGTCGCGCTCGAAGAACGCGCGGCAGAACTGCGTGATGGTGCCCTTCAGGTCGGCGAGGCTGACGCCCTCGTCGACCCACAGGCCCTCGACCTGGTGGAACATCGGCGAGTGCGTCGCGTCGTGGTCGACGCGGTAGACGCGGCCCGGGCAGATGATGCGGATCGGCGGCTTGTGCGTACTGCATCGTAGCGGATCTGCACCGGGCGAGGTGTGCGTGCGCAGCACGCTGTCGCCGCCCTCGACGTAGAACGTGTCCTGCATGCTGCGCGACGGATGGTTCGGGAACATGCGCTGAGCGCCGTGAAGTTGTAGCAGTCGTCCTCGATCTCGGGACCGTCGGCGACCGCGAAGCCCATCGAGCGCGAAGAGCCGCTCGACGTGCTCCTGCGCGCGCGTGATCGGGATGCAGCCCGCCCGGCGCCCTGGCGCCGCCCGGAAGCGTCACGTCGACGCGCCTCGGCGGCAAGCCGCGCATCGAGCTCGCGCGCGCGAGGATCGCGTCCGTGCGCGACTGGATCAGCGCCTCGACGCGCGCCTTCGCCTGGTTGATCGCGCGCGCCCGCCTTGCGGCCGCTCTTCGGCGGAGAGCTTGCCCAGGCCCTTCAGCAGCTCGGTGAGCGAGCCCGCCTTGCCGAGGAAGCGCGCCTTGGCCTGCTCGAGCTCCGCGATGCTCGACGTGGCGGCGATGGCGTGCGCGGCGTCGGCGACGATCTGTCGATGTTGTTCGAGTTCGTTGCATCGGAACGAAAAAGGGGCTCTTGCGAGCCCCTTGGTCTGCTTTACGTCGTGCTAGGCCCCGAGGCTCGCCTTGGCCTGCTCGACGATCTTGCCGAACGCAGGCTTGTCGAACACGGCGAGGTCCGCGAGGACCTTGCGGTCGACTTCGATGCCGGCCTTCTTCAGGCCCGCCATGAACTGGCTGTAGGTCATGCCGCGCTCGCGCGCGCGCCGCGTTGATGCGGGTGATCCACAGCGCGCGGAACTCGCGCTTCTTGTTGCGGCGGTCGCGGTAGGCGTATTGCCCCGCCTTCATCACCGCCTCCTTGGCGATGCTTGAATACGTTCTTGCGGCGGCCGCGGAAACCCTTGGCCTGGTCGAGGACCTTCTTGTGGCGCGCGCGCGCCGTGACTCCACGTTTTACGCGTGGCATGGTCGGCTCCTTAGGCGTAGGGAAGCATCGCCTTCACGTGCCGCAGGTTGGTCGCATGGACCGACGTGGCTGCCGCGCAAGCTGGCGCTTGTTCTTGGTGGTGCGCTTGGTGAGGATGTGGCGCTTGCCCGCCTGGTAACGCTTGATCGATGCCGCTGCCGCGGACCCGGAAGCGCTTGGCGGCGCCACTCTTGGTCTTCATCTTGGGCATGGTTGCCCTCCTTTTGCATTGGTGCAGCAGGTGGCGGAACCCTTCCGCGCTTCTGAACCTGAAGACACCTTGTTTCGCTTCGACCGCTTCGGCTCGGCAGCTTCCGTTCGCTCCTTCGAGTCTGCTGCATCCTATCGTCGTTCAGCTAATGCTTCTTCTTCGGCGCCAGGATCATGATCATCTGGCGCCCTTCCAGCTTGGGCCACTGCTCGACCACGCCCACTTCCTTCAGGTCCGCCTCGACTCGCTTCGAGGAGCTGCATGCCGAGCTCCTGGTGCGCCATCTCGCGGCCCCGGAACCGCAGCGTCACCTTCGTCTTGTCGCCCTCGGTGAGGAAGCGGGTGAGGTTGCGCACCTTGATCTTGTAATCGCCTTCGTCGGTGCCAGGCCGGAATTTCACTTCCTTCACCTGGATCTGCTTCTGCTTGAGCTTGGCCTCGTGGGCCTTCTTGCTCTCGCGGTACTTGAACTTGCCGTAGTCCATCAAGCGGCAGACCGGCGGCTTGGCGGTCGGTGCGATCTCCACGAGATCGATGTCGTTCTCTTCCGCCATCCGCATGGCTTCCTCGATCTTCACGATCCCGATCGGCTCGCCCTCGACTCCGATGAGGCGCACCTCCGGGCGAGTTGATCTCTCCGTTGATGCGTACTGCTTTGTCCTGAGCTATGCGAAATTCCTCTAAAAATCAATCGATTAGCGCGGATCCTCATGCCGTCTCGACACGGATCCGGGCCCCTGGCATTCACTTGCGTGCGTCGATTCGCTTCAAGCGCGAAATAAAGGCCTCGAGCGGGACCGGTGCCAGATTCTCCCCGGCGCGCGTTCTCGCTGAGACCGTCCTTGCGGCGACTTCCTTATCCCCGAGCACCAGCTGGTAAGGAAGCTTTTGAATGCTATGTTCTCGAATTTTATACGTTATTTTCTCGTTCCGCAAATCGGCGGCGACGCGGAACCCGGCGTCCCGCAGAGCGCCGGCTCGACCTCCCGCACATAGGCCTCCTGGCGGTCCGTCGACGTTCATCACGACGACCTGCACGGGCGCGAGCCACAGCGGCAATGCGCCCGGCGTAGTTCTCGATGCAGGATGCCGATGAAGCGCTCCATCGAGCCCACGATGGCGCGGTGCAGCATGACCGGGTGCTTGCGCGTGTTGTCCTCGTCGACGAACTCCGCGCCGAGGCGCCGCGGCATGTTGAAGTCGACCTGCATCGTGCCGCACTGCCACGCGCGGCCGATCGCGTCCTTCAGGTGAGTACTCGATCTTCGGGCCGTAGAAGGCGCCCTCGCCCGGCGAGCACCTCGAACGCGCACGCCGCGACTCGCGCAGCGACTCCATGCAGCGCGTCCTCGGCCTTGTCCCACGGCGTCGTCCGCGCCGACGCGCTTGTCCGGCCGCGTGGCGACCTTGTAGATGATGTCCGTGAAGCCGAAGTCCGCGTAGACCTTCTGCAGCGAGCGTCGTGAAGGCCACGCACTCGGGCAGGATCTGGTCCTCGGTGCAGAAGATGTGGCCGTCGTCCTGCGTGAAGCCGCGCACGCGCATGATGCCGTGCAGCGCGCCCGAGGGCTCGTTGCGGTGGCAGGCGCCGAACTCGCCGTAGCGCAGCGGCAGGTCGCGGTAGCTGCGCAGGCCCTAGTTGAAGATCTGCACGTGGCCCGGGCAGTTCATCGGCTTCATCGCGAAGTCGCGCTTCTCCGACTCCGTCGATGAACATGTTCTCCTTGTAGTTCTCCCAGTGGCCCGACTTCTCCCACAGGCTAGCGGTCGAGGATCATGCGGGCACCTGCACCTCCTGGTAGCCGTTGTCGCGGTACACGCGGCGCATGTACTGCTCCACCTGCTGCCACAGCGCCCAGCCCTTCGGGTGCCAGAACACCATGCCCGGCGCCTCGTCCTGCATGTGGAAGAGGTCGAGCTGCTTGCCGATGCGGCGGTGGTCGCGCTTCTCGGCCTCCTCGAGCATGTGCAGGTACGCGTCCTGGTCTTCCTTCTTCGCCCAGGCCGTGCCGTAGATGCGCTGCAGCATCTCGTTCTTCGAGTCGCCGCGCCAGTACGCGCCCGCGACCTTCATCAGCTTGAACACCTTGAGCTTGCCGGTGGACGGCACGTGCGGGCCGCGGCACAGGTCGATGAAGTCGCCCTCGCGGTAGAGGCTGATGCCTTCCTCGCGACGGGATCGGCGCCGATGATCTCGGCCTTGTAGTTCTCGCCGATCGACTTGAAGAACTTCGACCGCGTCGTCGCGCTTCCATTCCTCGCGCGCCACCGGCAGGTCGCTTCTTCGCGAGCTCGGCCATGCGCTTCTCGATCGCGGCGAGGTCCTCGGGCGTGAAGGGGCGCTTGTACGCGAAGTCGTAGTAGAAGCCGTTCTCGATCACCGGACCGATGGTCACCTGCGCGTCGGGGAAGAGCTCCTTCACCGCGTAGGCGAGCAGGTGCGCCGTCGAGTGGCGGATGAGGTCGAGGCCCTCCGGATCCTTGTCCGTGACGATCGCGAGCTTCGCGTCGCGATCGACGCGATGCGACGTGTCGACGAGCTTGCCGTCGACCTTGCCGCCGAGCGCCGCCTTGGCGAGCCCCGGCCCGATGGACGCGGCGACCTCGCCCACCGTGACCGGGTTTTCGAATTGCCGGACCGAGCCGTCCGGGAGCGTGATGGCGACCATGATTTTCGCCGTCCCCGCGCAAGCGGGGTCCAGTCAGCAAATGAAAAAGCGCGGACGAGCCGCGCTTTTGTCGAACGTCGACGACAGGGCGAGCCCGTCCTACCGGGTTGACCTCGGAAGCAGTACGTAGTTGGCGGTCTCATAACCAGCGGCCCTTTCGCTCGCCGTGCGCTTTCAGTGACGTCGAAATCATAGCATCTCAGCGCCCGGCCGCTGCGCCGTCGGCCTCGGCGAGGATGCCGGGCAGCGCCGAAGGATCGAGCGGCTTCACCAGGTGGGTGTCGAAGCCCGCGTAGAACGACTTGCGCGCGGTCTTCTTCCGGTGCCGTAGCCGGAGAGCGCGATGATGTACGCGTCGGTCATGCCCAGCTCGCGGCGCATGCGCGTCGACGCACTTCGTGGCCCGACAGGCCCGGCAACCCGATGTCCATGAAGATCACTTCGGGGTTGTATTCCTGCGCGGCCTTCAGCGCGCCCGTTGCCCTCGTGCGCCTGGCGCGTCTGCTGCCCGAGGAGCTCCAGCATCATCGCCAGCGTCTCCGCGGCGTCGAGGTTGTCGTCCACGATGAGGACGCGCTTGCCGGCGCCGGCGGCGGCCTTCGCGGGCGGTTGCCGGTGCGTTTGCATGTGCTTGGCTGCCATGTCACGTCGCACCGCGCTGCGGCAGCCGGACGGTGAACGTGCTGCCTTTGCCCAGGCCCTCGCTGTGCGGCCTCGACGCGTGCCGCCGTGGCGCTTCACGAGGTCGCGCACCAGCGCGAGGCCGATGCCCAGGCCCTTGCGCGTGCGCTCCGGCGACTCGTCCACCTGCACGAAGAGGTCCCAGACCTGCTGAGCTTGTCGGGCGAGATGCCGATGCCGTTGTCGCGCACGCGGATCACGACCTCCGGACAGCTCGCTCTCCGCGGACACGCTGATGCGTCCGCCGCGCGTCCGTGTACTTCACGGCGTTGAGGATCAGGTTCTCGAGGATCTGCTGCAGGCGCACGCGGTCGGCGACGACGTGTAGCGGCTCCGTCGGCAGGTCGATCTGACCACCGTGTGCCGGCCGACCTCGATCGCGCCGTGGCACGACTCGACGGCGTTGCGGATCTCGGCGCCGACGTCGAGCGTCTCGCGGCGCAGCTCGATCGCGCCGCGGGTGATGCGCGAGATGTCGAGAAGATCCTCGACGAGGCGCGTCATCTGCCCACCTGGCGGTCCATCGTCTCGAGCAGCGAGCGTGGCGCTTCGCCGCATCCACGGGCTGCGGCGCGCAGCATGTGCAGCGCCGCGCGCATCGGCGCCAGCGGGTTGCGCAGCTCGTGCGAGAGGGTCGCGAGGAACTCGTTCTTGCGCTGGTCGGCGCGCTGGATCTCCTCGTAGAGGAGGCAGTTGTCGAGCGCGCTCGCGGCGCGTCCGGCGAGGCTGTCGGCGAGCGAGAGGTCGTGGCCCGCGAGGCGCCGCGCCGAGGGCCGAGCGCGAGCAGGAGCGCGCCGCGCGCCTTGCCGCGCGTCATCAGCGGGAATGCGTGGATCTCGCCCGCCGGGCGATCGTCCGACGCGGCCGCCGTCGGTGAGGCGGTCGCAGACCTCGATGCATCCGCGCGCCCGATGGCGAGCTGCTGCTGCCGCGCGCAGCAGCTCGTCGAACGCGGCGCGATGCTCGCCGAGGTAGTTGTCCCATCCCGCCACGCTGGAGCTGCTTGCGCACGCGAACCTGGCCCTCGTCGCCCACGAGGACCATCGCAGCCGTAGTCGGCGAGGAAGGGCACGACGAGCCCCGAGGCGCCCTTGAGGATGGTGTCCACGTCAGAGCGAGCTCGCCATCACCTGCGTGGCTTCGGCGAGGAAGCTCGCGCGCCGCTGCGACTCCTCCGCCATGGTGCGCGCGGTCTGCTCCTTCACCAGCGCCACGCGCTCGTCCGAACGCTTCTTCACCTCCGCGTTGAGGCGGTGCAGCTGCACCAGCGCCTTCACCTTGCTGCGCAGGATGTTCGGGCACGACGGGCGAGAGGATGTAGTCCACCGCGCCGAGCGAGTAGCCGCGCGCGGTGTGCATCTCGTCGGCGAACGCGGTGATGAAGATGATCGGCGTGTGCGCGGACTTGCGCCGCGAGCGGATCAGCTCCGCGGTCTCGAGGCCGTCCATGCCGGGCATGTTCACGTCGAGCAGGATCACCGCGCAGTCGTTGTCGAGCAGCCAGCTGCAGCGCCTCCTCGCCCGAGCGAGGCGGTGACGATGTTCTGGTCGAGCTCCTCGAGGATCGTGCGGAAGACCACGCAGCTTGTCGAGGCGGTCGTCGACGATCGAGGATGTTCGACCGCTCGCGGGCAGCGCCGAGCGCGTCGTCGGTCGAGCGCGATCCGGCAGTTGCGTCATCGCGCAGCTCGCTTTCAGCGCTGCAGCCAGGCCTGCAGCACCGCGAGGAGCTGCTCGCGGTCGACCGGCTTGGACAGGTAGTCCCAGGCGCCCGGCCTCGATGCAGCGTCTCGCGGTCGCCCTTCATCGCCTTGGCGGTCACCGCGACGATCGGCAGGTCGCTTGCAGCGCGGGATCTTGCGGATCTCGCTGCATGGTCTCGTAGCCGTCCATCTCCGGCATCATGATGTCCATCAGGACGACGTCGATGCCCGCCGCTGCTCGGCGATGCTCGATCGCCTCGCGGCCGTTGTCGGCCGTCTCGATGTCCATGCCGTAGTCCTCGAGCACGGACGACAGCGCGAAGATGTTGCGGATGTCGTCGTCGACGATCAGCACGCGCCGGCCGGCGAGCGCCTTGGTGGAAGCCGTAGATGTCGTCGAGCACCCGGCGGTGCTCGTCCTTCACGCGCGCGACGTCGAGGTGTGCAGCGCCGAGGACCACCTCGTCGAGCAGGCGCTCGATCGAATGCACCTCGTGCACGCCCGGGATGCGCTCGGGCGGCGCACGCTCGCCGCGCGACGGAGGCGGCGGACGTGCGGCCGTAGGCGATCACCGGCACGGGGCGCGGTCGTTGTCGCGGATTTCCTCCATCACGCGCGGCGAGGTTCGAGCTCCGGCGTGTCGGGATTCACGATGGCGCAGTCGATCGTTGCCCATGCGCGCAGCAGCTCAGCCGCGCGCGGCACCGTCGGTCGCGGCAGATGACGTCCACGTTCTCGAGGCCGCCGAGGTACTCGCGGATCGTGGCGAGGCGCACCGGATCGGGCTCCACCACGAGCAGCTTGCGGTCGCTCCGTCGTCGGTGTACGCGTGCGATCTCCTGCGAGCACCTCGTCGACGGCCTTGCGGCTCTGGATCGGCTTCGCGATGAAGCGCCGCGCGCCCGAGTCCAGCGCGCGGTCGCGCGCCTCCTCGGTCGAGATGACGTGCACCGGGTATCGACCGCGTCGTGAGGTCGTTCTTCAGGCGCGAGAGCACGCGCCAGCCGTCGATGTCGGGCAGGAAGATGTCGAGGAGGATCGCCGACGGGCTTGCACTCGTTCACCATCGTGAGCGCCGCGGTGCCCTGCGACGTCACGACGCCCTTGAAGCCCTGCTCGCGCGCGCGCCTCGAGCAGCACCCGCGCGAAGGCGAGGTCGTTCTCGACGATCAGCACGCGTCTTGTCGCCCGGATGCACCGACTCGCGGTCGTCGTCGGCCTCGTTCATCATGTTCGACGGGCAGCGGCTGCGGCTCCGGCGCCCGACGAGGCTGCCCGTGTCCTCGAAGGACGCGCGGCGCGCTCCGGTCGACGCGGCGCTCGGCGCATGGCGCGCCGCCTCGATCGCGGCGCTCGCGACCGCGGCGGCATCCGGCGGACTTGCGCGGCAGCGCGCGACGGCGGGAAGGCCTGCGGCAGGTAGAGCGAGAAGACGCTGCCCTTGCTGCGGCGCGCTCACCAGGCGGATCTCGCCGCGCAGCAGCGCGCGAAAGCTCGCGCGAGATCGCGAGGCCCAGGCCCGTGCCGCCGTACTTGCGGCTGGTCGAGCCGTCGGCCTGCTGGAACGCCTCGAAGATGATCTGCTGCTTGTCCGGTCGGGATGCCGATGCCGGTGTCCGTCACCGAGAACTCGACCACGTCGGTCGCGCGCGTTCAGGTCCTCGTTGTCGGCGCTCCAGCCCGCGCGACGCCGGGCGGATCACGCAGGTTCGACCTCGCCCTTGTGCGTGAACTTGAACGCGTTCGAGAGCAGGTTGCGCAGGATCTGCTGCAGGCGCTTCGCGTCGGTGCGACACCGACGCGGCAGCCGCGGATCCATGCGGATCTCGAAGCTGAGGCTCTTGGTCTCCGCCACGTGGCGGAAGCGTGCGCTCGACGAAGTCGCTGCAGCTCGTCGAGACGGACCTCGCCCACGTCGACCGCCACCGTGCCCGACTCGATCTTCGACAGGTCGAGAATGTCGTTGATCAGCATTCAGCAGGTCGTTGCCGGACGAGTGGATGTTGCGCGCGAACTCGACCTGCTTCAGCGTGAGGTTGCCGCCCGGGTTGCCGGCGAGCTGCTGTCGGAGAGGATGAGGAGCGAGTTGAAGCGGCGTGCGCAGCTCGTGCGACATGTTCGCGAGGAACTCGGACTTGTACTTCGAGGTGAGCGCGAGCTGCCGCGGCCTTCTCTTCCAGCGCCTGGCGGGCCTGCTCCACCTCCGGTCTCTTGCGCTCCACCTCCTGCGTTCTGGTGGGCCAGCAGCGCGCGCCTTGCTCGCTGCAGCTCGCTCGTTGGTCGTCTGCAACTCCGCCTGGCGCGCTCTGCAGTTCCTGCGCGAGCGTGCTGCGACTGCGTGAGCAGGCCCTCCGTGCGCATCGTTCGCCTCGATCGGTGTTGATCACGACGCCGATGACTCTGCGTGAGCTGGTCGAGGAACGCCTGAGCGGACGCTCGGCGTGAAGCCCTCGAGCGACGCCAGCTCGATGCACGCGCCTTCATCTGGCTCTCGAACACGCACCGGCAGCACGACGACGCTGAGATTGCGGGCGCGTCGCCGAGGCTCGAGGAGATGCGCGACGTAAGTCCGGCGGCACGTCGGTGAGCAGGATGCTGCGTCTTCTCCAGCGCGCACTGGCCGGCCAGGCCCCTGGCCGGCCGATGCGACGCCGGTGCGGCCGTCCTCGCCGCTCGGAGGCGTAGCTCGCACAGCAGCGTTGAGCCGCGGCGTCGTCGCCGCCTGCCGGCGACGTGGAGATCGCGCCCTGCTGCGCGCTGCACCACGCGGCGCCAGCTCCGGACAGGCAGCATCTGGCCCACGGTGTTGAGCTCGCTGCTGGCCCTGCAGCATGCCGGTGAACTTGGCGAGGTTGGTCTTCAGCCAGTCCTGCTCGCGGTTGCTCTCGGTGGTCTCGCGCAGGTTGCGAGATCATCGTGTTGATGTTGTCCTTGAGCTGCGCCACCTCGCCGCTGCGCCTCGCACCTGAATCGATCGCGTCAAGGTCGCCCTTGGTCACGGCGGTCGCCACCTCGGCGATCGCGCGCACCTGCGTGGTGAGGTTCGCGGCCAGCAGGTTGACGTTGCCGGTGAGGTCCTTCCACGTGCCGGCGGCGCCGGGCACGTTGGCCTGGCCGCCGAGGCTGCCCTTCGACGCCGACCTCGCGCGCCACGTTGGTCACCTGATCGGCGAACGTCGCCAGCGTGTCGGTCATGTTGTTGATGGTGTCGGCGAGCGCCGCGACCTCGCCCTTGGCCTGCACGGTGAGGCGCTGCGTCAGGTTGCCGTTGGCGACGGCGGTCACCACCTTCACGATGCCGCGCACCTGCTCGGTGAGGTTCGACGGCCATGAAGTTGACGTTGTCGGTGAGGTCCTTCCACGTGCCGCCGACGCCGGCCACCTGCGCCTGGCCGCCGAGCTTGCCTTCGGTGCCGACCTCGCGCGCCACGCGCGTCACCTCGCGCGGCGAACGACGTTGAGCTGGTCGACCATCGTGTTGATGGTGTTCTTCAGCTCGAGGATCTCGCCCTTCACGTCCACCGTGATCTTGCGGTACAGGTCGCCGCGCGCCACGGCCGGTCGTCACGTCGGCGATGTTGCGCACCTGGCGCGGTGAGGTTGGCGCCCATGGTGTTGACCGAGTCGGTGAGGTCCTTCCACGTGCCGGCCACGCCCGGCACTACGGCCTGGCACGCCGAGCCGGCCTTCGGTGCCCACCTCGCGCGCCACGCGCGTCACCTCCGAGGCGAACGAGCGCAGCTGCTCCACCATCGTGTTGATGGTCTCCTTCAGCTGCAGGATCTCGCCGCGCACGTCCACCGTGATCTTCTTCGACAGGTCGCCGTTGGCCACGGCGATCGTCACCTCGGCGATGTTGCGCACCTGGCCGGTGAGGTTCGACGGCCATCGAGTTGACGTTGTCGGTCAGGTCCTTCCACGTGCCGGCCACGCCCGGCACGGCGGCCTGGCCGCCGAGCTTGCCTTCGGTGCCGACCTCGCGCGCCACGCGCGTCACTTCCGAGGCGAACGGCGTTGAGCTGGTCCACCATCGTGTTGATGGTGTTCTTCAGCTCGAGGATCTCGCCCTTCACGTCCACCGTGATCTTGCGGCGACAGGTCGCCGCGCGGCGACGGCCGTGGTCACGTCGGCGATGTTGCGCACCTGGCCGGTGAGGTTCGACGCCATCGAGTTGACGTTGTCGGTGAGGTCCTTCCACGTGCCGGCCACGCCCGGCACCTGCGCCTGGCCGCCGAGCTTGCCTTCGGTGCCGACCTCGCGCGCCACGCGGCGTCACCTCGACGGCGAACGACGTTGCAGCTGGTCGACCATCGTGTTGATGGTGTTCTTCAGCTCCAGGATCTCGCCGCTGCACGTCGACCGTGATCTTCTTGCGACAGGTCGCCGTTGCGCGACGGCGGTCGTCACCTCGGCGATGTTGCGCACCTGGCCGGTGAGGTTCGACGGCCATCGAGTTGACGTTGTCGGTGAGGTCCTTCCACGTGCCGGCGACGCCTGGCACCTGCGGCCTGGCCGCCGAGCTTGCCCTCGGTGCCGACCTCGCGCGCCACGCGCGTCACCTCCGACGGCGAACGCGTTGAGCTGGTCCACCATCGTGTTGATGGTGTTCTTCAGCTCGAGGATCTCGCCCTTCACGTCCACCGTGATCTTGCTTCGACAGGTCGCCGCTGCGCCACGGCGGTCGTCACCTCGGCGATGTTGCGCACCTGGCCGGTGAGGTTCGACGCCATCGAAGTTCACGTTGTCGGTCAGGTCCTTCCACGTGCCGGCCACGCCCGGCACCTGCGCCTGGCCGCCGAGCTTGCCTTCGGTGCCGACCTCGCGCGCCACGCGCGTCACTTCCGAGGCGAACGCGTTGAGCTGGTCCACCATCGTGTTGATGGTGTTCTTCAGCTCGAGGATCTCGCCCTTCACGTCCACCGTGATCTTCTGCGAGAGGTCGCCCGTGGCCACGGCGGTCGTCACCTCGGCGATGTTGCGCACCTGGCCGGTGAGGTTCGACGCCATCGAGTTGACGTTGTCGGTCAGGTCCTTCCAGGTGCCCGCCACGCCCTGCACCTGCGCCTGGCCGCCGAGCTTGCCTTCGGTGCCGACCTCGCGCGCCACGCGCGTCACTTCCGAGGCGAAGCGCGTTGAGCTGGTCCACCATCGTGTTGATGCGTGTTCTTCAGCTCGAGGATCTCGCCCTTCACGTCGACCGTGATCTTGCTGCGACAGGTCGCCGCTGCGCCACGGCCGTCGTCACCTCGGCGATGTTGCGCACCTGGCCGGTGAGGTTCGACGCCATCGAGTTGACGTTGTCGGTCAGGTCCTTCCACGTGCCGGCCACGCCCGGCACCTGCGCCTGGCCGCCGAGCTTGCCTTCGGTGCCGACCTCGCGCGCCACGCGCGTCACCTCGACGGCGAACGAGCGTTCAGCTGGTCCACCATCGTGTTGATGGTGTTCTTCAGCTCGCAGGATCTCGCCGCTTCACGTCGACCGTGATCTTCTTCGACAGGTCGCCGCTGGCCACCGCGGTCGTCACCTCGGCGATGTTGCGCACCTGGCCGGTGAGGTTCGCCGCCATCGAGTTGACGTTGTCGGTGAGGTCCTTCCACGTGCCGGCCACGCCGCGCACCTGCGCCTGGCCGCCGAGCTTGCCCTCGGTGCCCACCTCGCGCGCCACGCGCGTCACTTCCGAGGCGAACGCCGTTCAGCTGGTCCACCATCGTGTTGATGGTGTTCTTCAGCTCGAGGATCTCGCCCTTCACGTCGACCGTGATCTTCTTCGACAGGTCGCCGTTGGCCACGGCGGTCGTCACCTCGGCGATGTTGCGCACCTGGCCGGTCAGGTTCGACGCCATGAAGTTCACGTTGTCGGTCAGGTCCTTCCACGTGCCGGCCACGCCCGGCACCTGCGCCTGGCCGCCGAGCTTGCCTTCCGGTGCCCACCTCGCGCGCCACGCGCGTCACTTCCGAGGCGAACGCGTTCAGCTGGTCCACCATCGTGTTGATGGTGTTCTTCAGCTCCAGGATCTCGCCCTTCACGTCGACCGTGATCTTCGACGACAGGTCGCCCTTGGCGACCGCGGTGGTCACGCTCGGCGATGTTGCGCACCTGGCCGGTGAGGTTCGACGGCCATCGAGTTGACCGATGTCGGTGAGGTCCTTCCACGTGCCCGGCCACGCCGGGCACCTGCGGCCTGGCCGCCGAGCTTGCCTTCGGTGCCGACCTCGCGCGCCACGCGCGTCACTTCGGAGGCGAAGCGCGTTCAGCTGGTCCACCATCGTGTTGATGGTTTCCTTCAGCTCGAGGATCTCGCCCTTCACGTCCACCGTGATCTTGCGCGACGAGGTCGCCGCGCGCGCACGGCGGTCGTCACCGTCGCGATGTTGCGCACCTGGCCGGTCAGGTTCGTCGCCATGGCGTTCACCGAGTCGGTGAGGTCCTTCCACGTGCCGGCCACGCCGGGCACCACGGCCTGGCCGCCGAGCGCGCCGTCGGTGCCGACCTCGCGCGCCACGCGCGTCACTTCCGACGCGAAGGAGCGCAGCTGGTCGACCATCGTGTTGATGGCTTCCTTCAGCTGCAGGATCTCGCCGCGCACGTCGACCGTGATCTTCTTCGAGAGGTCGCCGTTGGCCACGGCGATCGTCACGTCGGCGATGTTGCGCACCTGCGCCGTGAGGTTGCCGGCCATCTGGTTGACCGAGTCGGTGAGCTCCTTCCACACGCCCGACACGCGCCTTGCACCTGCGCCTGACCGCCGAGCTTGCCCTCGGTGCCGACCTCGCGCGCGACGCGCGTCACCTCGGACGGTGAAGAGCGCGACAGCTGCTCGATCATCGTGTTGACGAGCTTGGCGGAGCGCAGGAACTCGCCCTTCAGCTCGCGGCCGTCGACCTCGAGCTCCATCGACTGGCCGAGGTCGCCGCGCGCCACGGCGCCGATGGTGCGGGCGATCTCCGCCGTGGTCGGACGCACAGATCGTCGATACGAGCGTGTTGAACGACTCGGCCTCGGCAGCCCAGCCGCCGACGCGCGCCAGGCAGCGACATGCGCTGGCGCGAGGCGGCCTTCCTCGCCGACCAGTGGCGCTGAGACGGGTGATCTCGGCTGCGACATCCGCTCGGTGTGGCCGATATCGCCTGGTTCCGAAGGCGTCGGCGATGCGGGCGTCGGAACCCGACACGAGTGGGTCGGCGAGCCGCGACGGTCGCCGTCGCGGAAGGCGACCCATGGCGGCGACAGCAGCAGCTTCTCGTGCCGGGCCTCGGCGGGGTCGTGCGCGTGGGCAGCGCGCTGGAGCCGTTGCTAACGGCTCCGGTCTGGATCGAGGGTGGCGGCGCAGGGCAGTGACTTCTTCCACGGGCGCGTAAGGGTCTGGGTCATCGTGGGCTGCCTGTGCAGGTTCGGTCGGGGGCGCGACGGGCGTCGCCGAACCATCCGGCCATGCTGCGCCCAAATTTGGGCAAATGGTCGGGAGCGGCGTCGAGCGAGCTCAGTCCTTGTGTAAGCTCAACAATCTGGCTGCATTTTTACCTCTGGACGGTCGCAGCGCCCCAGCGAAAGCAAAAGCCGAGCCGCCAAGCAGAGGAGCATGCGTAATA
>ERZ1370068.6847-contig-5804_pt1 | contig 18322 bp, 25 predicted proteins | sample MGYA00561227_ERZ1370068 | MGnify/ENA primary metagenome ERZ1370068 (study PRJEB38410, sample SAMEA6850437) | metagenome | study: Metagenomic assessment of the ecological functions of the soil: analysis of the soil microbiota associated with the...
CCAGCCAGATCTACGACGCGACGCTGGCACTCGTTTATCCCCAACCCTGTGCGATTTGCGGCCAAAACGTCGAGTCGCGTCACGACGGCGTCGCCTGCGCGCGATGCTGGGACGCCACGCCGCTCTTTCATGAAAGCCGGTGCGCTTTGCTGGAAATGCGGAGCGTTAAGTCTCGCGCAGCGTCAGTGAAGATCAACGTCAGGAGCATCCGCTGCGGACAGCTGCGACGACGATGCGTTCACGGTCGCCCGCGCTTGCGGAAGTTACGAAGGGCGCTTTGCGCGCATCGATCCTGGAGTTAAAACGGCAGCCGCATCTCGCGCAGGCGACTAGCGGGTATTGCTGCACGAGGTGCAGCGGCGGGAACCTCTCGATACCGCAGATGTGATCATCCCGGTCCCTCTGCACGCCGATCGCGAACGTGCCAGAGAGGTTTCAATCAGGCAGCCGTGATAGGTCGTGAACTGACGCGACTCAGCCGGTTACCTCTCGACGAGCACAGTGTTCGTTCGTCGCCTTCACACCGAACGACATCGTGCCGGCATGGACGCGAAAGCCCGGCGCAAAAGCGTCGCCGATGCGTTCGCGGTTCGTCACCGCGATCTAATCGCCGGGAAACGCGTGCTGTTGATTGACGATGTGTTTACGACAGGCGCGACAGCTTCGGCGTGCGCTCAAGCGCTGAACGAAAGCGGCGCAAACACTGTCTTTGTTCTTACTATCGCACGAGCATAGCGTGGGAGTCTGAATCTCGGGAGTTAAGGTCTCGACACCGATTTATCCTTGTACACGATTTCCAGCTATCTCGTATTTTTCTATCCACGACGACGTTTTTGGGATCTTTCGGCGAGTTGCTGTGGCGGAAACTACCTGACCTTGCATCTTCCTCAAGGGCACTGAACAGTTTCTGTTTGAGTTCCTTGCTTCTGTGAGGGGCAATTTTCTTTTTCGTTTGCAGCGGAAAGCTTTGAATTGTTCTCCCTGGTTTCCCTGGTTAATAAAGGTGGCCGTCCATTTGACCTCGCCGAATCTCCCTTATCCAGAATCGTTGTTCACCAAAAAGTTCGTAGTAAACATCCAGTATTGCGACCGAGAAGATCTGGCAACCTTAGGACCTCCGGGCCATTGATTGTGGTCGGCAATGTCGCTTGCCTCGATTCTCTTCAGATATGCGCTGAGTCTTCCTGTGCGTCGGTGCATCCATGCACCAGCCCTGAGGGCCCGCAACCCTTGATTCTTGAGGCGGTGCTTCGGTCGGCCGAGCTTTGTGCCGCGGCGAGAGAGCAGGCAGCGACTATCGTGATCACCGCGCAGATATGGTTTTCATTGACGGCACCTCCAGGGCTGAAAGGGCGCTGGGAAAATTGGCTTGACGAAGGTCGACGCACCAAGGCTTCGATACCGACTTATCCGCGTACAGAATCTCAACTATCTCGTATTTTTCATCCACCGCAGTTCTCGTCGGGTCTTTAATTGGCTGTGTGGCTGAAACTACCTGACCCTGCAGTTTCTTCAGGGGCAGGACTAGTCTCTCTTTGAGCTTGCTGCTTTTGTGGGGAGCAATCTTCCTCTTGGTTTCCAGCGGAAAGCTCTGAATCGTTTCCTGGGTTTCACGGTTGATCAAGGTGGCTGTCCATTTGATCGAGCGAATCTCCTTGTCAGATTCGTTGTTCACCAAAAGGAGGTGGTCGAATACCAGCTTTACGACGGCGTGGACTTGGCTACCTGCCGTGGACACTACGGGCCATTCGAAATTGCATCATCCGGGGACCCGGTTTCTTGAGTATGTGTTGAGATCCCTCTGCGGGATCGGAGCGTTCACCAACCCTCCGCTGCAATTGGCCAGGTATCCCTGCGGGTGCGCTTTAGGGCGCTTGCGCCGAGCAGATAAATATCAAAATTATTAGCGTGAGAGTTGTCGTTCATCGGATATTCTCTAACCTGAACCGAAGCCCCTTCAAATTCCTCGGGCGAGAGTTACTGAACTATATACCTCGGCAGATGCGCCTGTCAACGGCTTCAAAACTGTAACTGGTATCCCGCCAGAAACGTCTGTAAGATGAGTGCCCATGCGAACTCTTTACCCTGCGATCGAACCCTTCGACACTGGTCGTTTGCGAGTTTCGGACCTTCACGAAATCTATTACGAGCAGTGCGGCAATCCTAACGGGAAGCCGGTGGTTTTTCTGCACGGTGGACCCGGTGGCGGCCTGACTCCGGAGTATCGCCAGTTTCACGACCCGGCCGCATATCGCATCGTTTTGTTCGATCAGCGTGGGGCAGGGCAGAGCACGCCGCACGCTTCGATCGAAGAAAATACGACGTGGGACCTGGTCGCTGACATTGAAAAGCTGCGCGAACATTTGGGCATCGAGAAGTGGCAGGTCTTCGGCGGATCCTGGGGCAGCACTCTGTCACTGGCGTATGCAGAGAAGCATCCCGAGCGCGCCACTGAATTCGTCTTGCGCGGAATCTTTCTTTGCCGGCCGCAGGAGATCAAATGGTTCTACCAGGAAGGTTGTAGCTGGATCTTCGCCGACGTGTGGGAAGAATATTTGAAAGGTCATTCCCACGGATGAACGCGGTGACATGGTCAGCGCTTACTATCGCCGTCTGACCAGCGACGACGAAAGGTGCGCATCGAAGCCGCCCGCGCCTGGAGCATTTGGGAAGGCATCGACTTCGAAACTGTTTTTGATTCGGCCTCGATCGAACGGTTTGCCGATCCAACTTTCGCGCAGGCGTTTGCGCGGATTGAATGCCACTACTTCATGAACAACTGCTTCTTCCCGACGGACAACTATCTGATTGAGAACCTCGCAAAGATTCGCCACCTTCGCGGCGTGATTGTGCAGGGCCGTTACGATGTTGTTTGCCCGATGACGAGCGCCTGGGACCTGCATCGCGCCTGGCCGGAAGCGGAACTGCATATCACGCCGGACGCGGGCCATTCGATCATGGAGCCAGGGAATCTGAGCGCGTTAGTTGAGGCCACGGACAAGTTTCGATGATCGCTGGGCGCACACCTCCGGCGTGCTAAATGCCGGAGGCTGTTCCCTTTAAGCACGCCAGAGGAGGCGTACCGGAAGGCCGAATTTTGACACCTTCCTCAGGCCTCGCGTAATATCGCCTCAATTATGAATGCGCGCGTCTTAGTGCTGAATGCTTCCTTTGAGCCTATCAACGTGTGCACCGAACGGCGCGCAGTGGTGATGATTTTCAAAGGTGTTGCGCGCATGGAAGAACATAACGGCCACATGTTGCATCTCGCAAAGAATCGAAATGCACGCGCCTTCTGTCATCCGTTTGACAGAGTATCGTCACATTCCGTTCGAGCGGCGTTCGCTCTCGCGGAAGAACATTCTGCTGCGCGACCATTCCTGTTGCCAGTATTGCGGCAAACAATCTGCACCTTCTGAGTTGACTCTCGATCATATTATTCCGCGTTCGCGTGGTGGCGAGTCGTCCTGGGACAATCTGGTGGCGTGCTGCAAGCGTTGTAATCACCGGAAGGGGAACCGTACGCCTGAAGAATCCGGCATGGACCTGCTGCGGCGGCTCCAGGGCATTTTCATTGCACGTTAATCGTCAAATCATGCGCTACATCGGCCGGGCCGATGAGACCTGGCGCAAATACTTATTCTATGAGTCTGATGGCCACAGGGAGTTGTGCGTGCGCGCCTGACTTTTCTAAATCGCTGCTGGGGGAATCATGATGAATGTAATGCTGTTCATAATAGGGACTGAATGGATCGTGGTGCTGGTAGTTGCTGCGATCATCCTGCTCTTTGGCGGGTCGAAATTGCCCCAATTTGCGAAAGCGCTGGGCCAGAGTAAGAAAGCATTCAAAGAAGGCATCTCCGAAGGCGAGAGCGGATCCGATTCAAAATCAAAGCTGGAATCGGTTGACGATGAGGCGCTGTTTGAAGAAGCCCGCCGGCGTGCGCAACAAATGCGCGCGGACGAAGCGAAGAAGATCGAACGCTGACGTAACGCCCTGTGACTAATCAGCGCTGTTAGCGCCCAACGGATTCTTAGAACTACAAGGCAAGAAGAAGGCGAGCACGAAAGATGTCATCTTTCGTGCTCGCCTTGCTCTCAGACCCAGATGCCGGGTTTGTTTCTAAAGCCTATTGGATCTGACCCTTTCTTCCTACAATCAGCGTCGCTTTTAGGGTCAATCGCAAACTCGCCACTGTGACGCTCTTCGTCGATGATCCGGGCGAGTTCCTGCGTGACTCGCTCGACGCGCCGCGGCCGGCACTGGCTCGAGCCAATTGGGCAGGAGAAAATCCGTTATCAACGGAGAGTTGAAAAACTGCTCGCCCTGAGTCGTAGTCGAATTCTTCGGCGGCAGTCCAGGAAGTGATATCAATCAGGCCGGCGTCCGCGCCCCACCGCTCAGCCTCTGGAGATCGAAGGCAGATCCGTGATCATGTGTTCGACTTCGCCGGCGTGGTCTTGCAGGCCGGCGCTCTGCAGTGCTTCCCAATAGATCGAAAAGAATTCGCCAAAACTGGAAAAGGTAGGTAACCACCAGGCGACGGTCGCGCCCGGCTTGGTGACTCGCACCATTTCAGCGAGCATCGGCTTCACCTGTTCAGAAAGCACGAAACGATGCGTTGCCGAGGACTAAATCGAACTGGTCGTCGCCGAAAGACAATGATTGGGCGGTCTCGCATTGAAACGTGGCTGACTCGTGTACCGCTACGGCCTTGGCGCGCGCCACTTCCAGGCATTCGTCATTTTGATCTATGCACGTTAGTTCGAGGGCGTCGCCTGCGCGTTCCTGCAGCGCCAGCGCGTGTCCGCCGGTGCCGGCTTCGATGTAAAGTGCGCGGCCTTTTTGGGCAACTCGACATGCTGATCAACCAATTCCGCGAAGCGCTCTCCCAATCGGTCGCGATGTAAAGGTCGTGGAGAAAGGCAAGTTCTTTTTGTGATTTGCGTTCCATAGTTTTTCACCACAGCGGACACAGAGAAGAGAAAAGAGAAAAACAGGAATTCAGTTTAGCGTTCTTCTCTCTTAGCTCGTCTCTGTGTCCTCTGTGGTTCGATCATCCTCGTAATAGATTTTTCCTTTTAACTTCTCTGGCAGGCACGACATGTCTTCTTTTGCGCCGGCATCTTCGTGAACATAACGATACTCGCTGCCATAGCCCAGGTGCTTCATCAGCGGCGTGGGAGCATTGCGCAGGTGCAGGGGAACCGGTTCACGCGAAGTTTCAGCAGCATCTTTGTGCGCTGCTGCGTAAGCGCGCAGGATGGCGTTCGATTTCGGGGCGCGCGCCAGATAGATTGTGGCCTGCGTCAAAGGAAATAAACCTTCGGGCATTCCAATCAATCGCACAATCTCCGCGGCGGCGGCCGCCTGCACCATTGCGTTTGGATCAGCCAGGCCAATATCTTCCGGAAGCCAGGATACAAAGCCGCCGTACGATAAAGACCGGATCCGCACCGCCCTCGATCATCCGTGCCAGCCAGTAAAGCGCGGCGTTCACGTCAGAATTTCTTAGCGATTTTATCAGGGCCGAGATCAGATTGTAGTGCTCTTCACCGCCTTTGTCGTAGGCGAATTGCGCGCGCCCCATAGCCTCGATCAATGTCTCGTAGTTGATCGCTCTAACGCCTTGAGCATCCGGCGGCGTGGCGGCCGCGGCAGCTTCGAGCGCGGCCAGGGCGACTCGCGCATCTCCGCCGGACAAGTGTGCGAGTCGATTCATTAACTCGTCGGAAATCGCAGCCTTGAAACGCGCCAGGCCGCGCTCTTCGTTCTCCACCGCACGCCGGATGATCGTCGTGATGTCATCTTCCGTCAGTGGGTTCAGCACCAGCACGCGAGATCTTGATAACAACGCGCTGATAACTTCAAAGAAGGATTCTCGGTCGTAGCGCCGATCAGGGTTACGGTCCCATCTTCGACAGCTGGTAACAACGCGTCCTGCTGCGCTTTATTGAAGCGATGAATTTCATCGATGAAAAGAATCGTTCGCTGTCCGCGCTGGCGAGTCAGACGAGCCTCGGCAATCGCGCCTCGCAAATCCTTCACGCCTGAGAAAACAGCCGAAAGCGCGACAAATCTCGCATCGGTTCGTTCCGCCAGCAAACGTGCCAATGTCGTCTTTCCGGTTCCCCGGCGGCCCCCACAGGATTAACGAAGGCAATCCCACACCTCCCTCGATTAGCCGTCTGAGCACGCGACCCTCGCCAACAAGATGCTGCTGGCCGACAAAGTCGCTGAGGTGCGCGGACGCATGCGATCGGCCAACGGGGCCGCCGTCGGGGACGCCGAGTTCATGCTGCTGACTTCGGCCATTTCCGGAAACAAGCTCGTCGAATTTCTTTCCTGCATCGTGTCAGGGGCCAGCCTATCACAAGTGGAAATCACAGGCATCCCGGCGATTCGCGATTAACAAATCGGCTTTGCTTCCCACCAAACGTGAAGGATAATGCAGCGCAATCAATTACCCGCGGAGGTGTCAAATGTCAAAACTCGTTTCGATGTCTCGACGCAGATTTGCTCAATTGATGGGGGTGGGTGCGGCCGGCGTGGTGGCGCGGCCCGGCACCCTTCTGCCCGGCGAAGTACTTTCCAAATCCTTCGCGGCGCCGTTGCTGTCGGCAGCCAGAGGTGTCGTGCGGCTGAACTCAAACGAAAACCCTTATGGGCCATCGCCCCAGGCGCTTAAAGCTATGACCCAGGCCTTCGACTTGCTGTGGCGATATCCGGATGAGCACGCTGGAGACGCTGATTGAAACCCTCGCAAAGATAAACGGTGTCAACCGCGATCAGATCATTCTGGGGGACGGATCTGGTGAGATTCTGAAGATCTGCGCGTCGGCATTTACCGGACCAGCGACCGGTAACCGGCGTCCGATTGAATTGTCGAAGCCCACCCGTGGACCAGCATTAACATTTGTTCCAGGTCGCGGCACACTGGTAGTGGCTGACCCGACATATGAAGCGATTGTCAATCACGCCCGTGTTAATCGAGCCAGCGTGGTTAAGATTCCGCTCAACAAGAACTTCGGTCACGATCTCCCACGGATGCTGGCGGCAGCTCGTGAGGGTTTGATCTATATTTGCAATCCGAATAATCCTACGGCGAGCATCACGCCAAAAGACGAGATGCGCGCGTTTCTCGAAAAGGTTCCGCCCCAGACAATTGTCCTCGTGGACGAAGCCTATTTTCATTACGCTGATAATCCGGCCTATGAAAGCGTTATTCCGCTGATTAAGGACCATCCGAACCTGATCGTCGCTCGAACGTTTTCAAAGATTTATGGAATGGCTGGATTGCGTTGTGGCTACTGCATTGCGCAGAAGGAAACATTGCAACGCATGAGACCGCATCTAAGCTGGGACAGCGTTAACATTATGGCCCTGGCCGCAGCCATTGCGAGCCTCAACGATGCCGATCAGGTCTCAAACAGCCGTCGCCTGAATAGGGAGACGAGGCAGTTTGTTTCAGACGAAGTGGCGAAACTGGGCTATCAACATATTCCAACGGACGCGAACTTCATGATGATCGACTTGAAGCAGCCGGTGCGCCCGGTTATCGACGGCCTCAGGCAGCGAAAATGTGAACGTCGGGCGGGTTTTTCCATCGCTGCCGACGCACATGCGCGTCACCATCGGCAAGCACTCCGAGATGGAGGCGTTCCTCGACGCCTTCGTGAGACGATTCGATCTTCATCATGAGGCGACTCTCAGACTCGCACAGTAACCGTTAAGATCCCTCACGATCTCTGCCCAGACAGCACGACGCGCCATTTGGCGACCGCTGTGGCAATTGCCAGGACGAGCGGACCTGATTTTTTCGCTAACCAGACGCGAATTGGCCGCCCGATATCGTGGCTCGATTCTCGGAATACTCTGGGCGCTGCTGACTCCCGTAGTGATGATTACGATCTTCACCTTAATCTCTTCCGGTATTTTCAAGGCAAAATTCGGCGCCAGTGGTTCGCAGTGGGACTATGCGCTCTATCTATTCTGTGGGCTGTTGCCCTGGAACGCGTTTCAGGAGTCGCTACAGCTTTCGGCGAGCACTATTGTTTCTCACGCTAATCTCGTCAAACGCGTGGTTTTTCCCCTGGAGACTTTGCCGGTATCAATCTGTTTGGCAGCGGTTACCAACCAATTGTTCGGCACACTGGTGTTAATCGTCGCGGTAGTGATCCTGCGGCGAGAAGTTCATGCGACGATCCTGTTTCTGCCATTGGTATTATTGCCCCAACTCATCGCAACCTGCGGGATCGCCTGGCTGGTCGCGTCGCTGGGAGTATTTGTGCGCGACATCGTCCAGGGTATAGCCCTCGTATTGATGGCGTGGATGTACCTAACTCCGATCATTTATCCGGAATCGCTGGTACCGGTGAACTATCGAGCGTTGGTGAATTTGAATCCGTTTACGGCATTGGTGCGAAACTATCGCCGGTTTCTCATCGAGGGTGCGACCCCTGACTGGACCGGGCTCGCCTACTTTGGGGCATTTGCAGCACTTGCTTTCCTGCTGGGCTACTGGTGGTTTGCCCGCACGCGAAAGAATTTTGCCGATGTTGTTTAAGCAAAAACCTAGCAAAATTCCGGGTTTTGCCGTTGTTGGGCGAGGAAAAACGTCGTTGACACTTACCTGTTACCGTGTTAGGTTGTGATGGTGCCGCTGCGGCTCCGAAGCGGCTTTCGGCATGCTATCGTCCGATGTTCCTCAGTGGCGCTGAGCAACCGCCTCCGTCTTAAAATTCATTCCGCGATTCTCAAAACATGGCGTTCGATAAGGTAAAGACTTTGCGCGCGGCCGAGAGGTATCTCGAAACCGGGAAGATTCCTGCGGCTGTAAAAGAATACTCCAAGGTTGTTGAAAGCGAACCAGAGGATTTCACAACGCTGAACATCCTCGGCGACCTTCATGTGCGCACGGGAAATCAGGCGGCGGCGATCTCTTGTTTTCGTCGCATCGCCGAGCACTATCGCGATCAGGATTTTGCCCTGAAGGCGATTGCAATGTTTAGGAAGATCGATCGCCTGCAACCCGGCAATATCGAGATCGCGACGCACCTCGCCGACCTTTACGCCCAGCAGGATTTGGTTATCGAAGCCAGGGCGCACTATCTGATCGTGGCAAACGCCCACGCCCAAGCCGGGGCTACGCAAGCCGGGCTCGAGGTGCTGCGAAAAATCGCAGATTTGGATCCGCAGAACACTGAAGTCCGGATCAAACTTGCCGAAGGCTATTTGCACGAGGGCATGTCCAAAGAAGCCGCGGCCTCGTTCACTGAAGCAGGTCACAATTTATTAACGCGCGGCTCGTTGGATGATGCGCTGGAGGTCTTTGGCAGATCGTTGAAGATTCGAGCCAGGCGATCGGGAAACCCTAAAGGGCGTGTTGGACACCCATGTGGCTCGAGGTACGGCTTATGAGGCGGCAGACATCGTCGCATCGGCATCAAGGAAAATCCCGACGATGCCGATCTACTTTCACGCGCTGGCTCGCGCCTATATCGAAGCCGAAGATCCCGGAGCAGGCTGAGTCTGCAACCGCTTCGTTGATTGAAAAAGACGGATCTTTCTATCTGGGTTTGATTGAGGTTGCGCGTCTTTACGTGCGAACAGACAAGATTGAAGAAGCCATTCGCGTCGTGGCAGGCATTGCTGAGCAGATGCTGGCAGAGCGCGAAGAAATTCAACTACTCGAAGTTGTCGACGAACTTCTTACCAGTGATTCAGAGATAATGTTCAGGCCCTTCGTTTATTGGATGCGCGCGCACTGGTGGCAGCGCGATATGGAGAATCTGAAGGCGGCGCTTGAACGCCTCGCCGAAGCGGCCCAGGCGGCTGGTTTGGAAAGGACGAGCGCTATGCGTTGACACAGTTAACCCGACTGTCACCAGAGTTGACTCCATCACGCTGAACGATTGAATGAACTTGGCGGCGCCGCGAGAAGATGCCGCTGCCGAAGTACTGCCGGAATTCGAACCTGCGGCTCCGGTACAGGCTGAGGCTTCGGCTGAAGAACTTTCTGACGACGCGAGAAGATCGATCTTTGGCCGACGGTGAAACCGAATTCGAATGGAACGGTGTGGCCGACATGGCCGCAGCTGCGGAATGATCTCGCCATCGGAAGCTCCAGTTCAGTCTGAGCGCGGCTTCACTTTGAAGCGGTGGTCGCTGAAGAGCTCCAGTCCTCATCCGATCACGCCGTTGAGGCTTCCAGCCCCGACGACGAGGACCGTCACGCAATGATTCGCGCGCAGGAGTTGGAAAGCGTCGACTTCTATATAGCGCAAGGGTATACCGACATCGCCGTTGATACCCTGGATCTTCTGGAGAGGCAATTCGGAGGACACGAAGACATTCAGCGACGGCGAAAGCAGCTCAAGATCCTGGCTGCCGGTGGATCGTTGGTCGCCGAACCTGAACCAACATTTGAATTCAGTGCGCCCGAGCCGGGACTCGAACCGTCACCGTCAATGATTATCACCGAACGCGAAGCCGGCAACGGCAAGCGCGCGGCCCGCCCAGGTTATCGATCCCGGTTTGGCTGAAATTTTTGAGGAATATCGCGTATCCGCTGAAGCTGACCCGCACGGTAACGGCGATTACGAGACTCATTACAACCTCGGTTTGGCTTATCACGAAATGGACTTGTTCGAAGAAGCGCTCGAAGAGTTTCAAATCGCGATTGGTTTGATCTCTCCCGATGACGGAACGCCAAGGTATCTGCAGTGCTGCAACCTGCTCGGACATTGCTTTATGCAGAAGGGCGTGCCTCAACTTGCTGTGAAATGGTTTATTCAGGGCCTGCGGCGCCCCGAATACGTCTCGATGACGAGCGGCAAGCCTTGAGATTCGAGCTCGCGGCCGCCTATGAGCGAGCCGGCGATTTGGATCGGGCCAAGGACCTGTTTACCGAGGTCTACGGCGTCAACGTCTCTTACCGCGGCGTGAACGAAGAGACTCAAGGCGCTCGAAATGCGTATGGCCTGAGGATCTTGTTACCGGCTTCGTCTCCTCCGGCTACCTAACAGCTCAATTTCACGAAACATTCTGCCACGAGGCTAAGACAGAGGGCTTAGCTTTGTGGTATTTTTGTTGCGAAGGAAACAAAACTGATGTCTTCACGGCTGTCGGTCATCTTCTACGTAATTCTCTGCTTTGAGATTGGCATTGTGCTCACCGTCTTGCCGTGGGTCCCGCATGGCTGGTGGGGCCTGAGCGATTGGGGTAACAATTATTTTCTGCTGCTCGCTTCGCGGAAAGTCGGTTTCGGCATCCAGCGCTTCGTCGCCTCAGGCTGGGTACGCGGCGCGGTGTCCGGAATAGGCATTCTGAATTTGGGCATGGGTGTATGGGAGCTGTTCAATTTTCGGCGGACAGTTCGGGCGCTGGATGCCGGCGCGCCCTTGGTGAAAAGCTCGCCACAGAAAATGGCTACAGCGACGCCATCACATGTCGAAAAACCTGTCACGACCGATCCTTTATCTGATTACCCGCGGCGCAACCACTGAAACAACTTCGCGCGAGAGCCCGGATTTTCAGGACGTCCTGCTTCAAATCAAAGCCGCAGCTGCGGCTGAAATCGACTCTGATTCAAATTCGAGAGAAAAGACTCAGTGCACGCGCCTTATTCGAACTGGCCGAGTGCGCTGTAGAGATCACTCGGGGATCGTCAACTCGACTCTTGACTAAATGATCAGCGCCGACATAGCGGCGGGCGCGGGCGCGGACGGGGTGCATCTCACGACGCAATCGCTGCCTGCGGCCGCTGATCAGAAACAGTTTTGGCGACAAATTCTTGATTGGCGCATCCACGCACTCGTTGAAAGAGGCCCAACAAGCCTCCAGCTGCAGGCGCGGACTTCATCGTGCTGTGTCCCATCTTCCCAACGCGATCCAAAGAGCAATATCGAGGCCCCCACTAGGGCTTGGAAAAGTTATCCGAGGTTTGCGGTACGCTGCGTGGCTTTCCGTGCTGGCTTTGGGCGGCGTTTCGGAGCACCTCGCGCCACCAGTGCTTTGAAGCAGGCGCCAGTGGCATCGCGGGCATTAGGCCATGTTAGCGAGGCGAAACATCTTAAGAGCGTAGTCGCCGCGATTAGAGGCGCGAAAGGAGTGTGCGGATGAAGAATAAGTTCACGAGTCGAGACTCGCTGGCGCGAAAAACTTCGAGAAGCCGCAGGAACCGAAGGTCGCAGACATCCCGCCAAAGATGTCGCGCTTTGGCACGGGACGATGCTCATCCCCACGCCAAGCCTCGTAGACGCGCTGATTCGGAAATTCCCCGAGGCAAACTCGTAACCGTCAGTGCATTACGGCGTGCGCTGGCCGCTGATTTTGAAACTGACGTAACCTGTCCGCTGACCACCGGCATCTTCGTTCGCATCGTTGCCGAGGCGGCAGAAGAGGATCGTGCCAGTGGCCGGAAGCAGTTGACTCCTACTGGCAGGTGCAAAAGACGACGGCAGCCTCAACCCAAAAGTTCCCAGGCGGCGCCGAGCGGCAAATCCGCCTTTTGCTTGCAGAGGCTTCGGGTTTCGTTCATCGCAGCAAGCCGCCCGCGGTGAAGGGTTCGAGGCAGGCTCCACGCTTTCAAATGACGCCCGACGAGAGATCCGATTGCGCTGACGCAATGCGCCGGTCTCGATCCTTCCGGCGGCGCCGGCATCATTGCTGACGTGCGGACGTTTGTTCACTTCGGTGTGCGTCCTGCGGCCGCAATCACTTCGCTCACCTTTCAAAATTCTGAACGAGTCTTCGGGGCCATACGAAACAGCCAAGTCTCTGCGCGCACAGGTCCTCCCGCTCGTGGAAGAGCTTGGCATCGCTGCGTTAAAGATCGGCATGCTGCCGACGGCGGACATCGTGTTAGAAGTTGCGCGACTGCTGGCCGAGACCGACCTCCCGGCGCCGGTCATCGATCCTGTATTCCAATCCAGTTCCGGCTATGAATTGATGGAGAAGGAAGCTATCGAAGCGCTGGTGACTGAGCTGATGCCTTTGGCTCGATTGCTGACGCCGAAGATATTTCTGAAGCAGAGGCCTTAACCGGACTGTCAATCACCTGGCGAAGCCGGTATGCGCAAAGCCGCTTCGATGATTCGCGCGATGGGCGCGCCAACGGTGTTGTTGAAGGAGGCCATCTGCAGCCGGGACTCAGCGAAGGATCAGGACAGGCGATTGACCTTCTCGACGCGGAGGATAAGGTTACGGTTTTCGGAGGCGAAGTGGATCGCGTCGCCTCCGGTCCGAGGCACAGGCTGTATGTTGTCTTCGGGATTGCCGCGTGCCTGGCCCGGGTTTGAGTTTGGAAGAATCAGTTCGTGCCGGAAAAGAGTTTGTGTCGGAAACAATTCGTCGCAACGCGGCGCTCACCAACGGCTCGCTACCGACTCTGAGAGCGTAGCCGGATGTTAGCCCGCGTTTCTTATTCGCTGATCGTCACCTTTTCCATCTTCACTTCTGAGACGGGCCGATCTCCGGAGCCGGTCTTTGTAGTCGCGATAGCGTTGACGACGTCTGGCCTTCAGTCACGCGTCCAAAGATTGTACTAACTCGGCGGCAGCGGATAATCGACGATGCATGATGAAGAATTGCGAACCGTTCGTGTTCGGACCCGCGTTGGCCATGGCCACCGTTGCCTGCCTTATAGCCGCGACGGTACACCTCGGATGAAGAATCTATCTCGTCATTGAATCGGCCGCCCCAGGCTGAAGCGCCGCCACGACCGGTCCCGTCCGGATCACCGCGCTGAATCACGAAGCCATTAATGACGCGATGAAAGATTACTCCGTCGTAGTAGCCCTTTTTCGGCAAGCAGGCGGAAGTTCTCGGTGGTTTTCGGAGCGTCTTCCTCAAGCAGTTCAGAAGTTTGATCGTGCCGTGGTTAGTTTGAATAGTTGCCGTTCGGTTTGGCATGCTGTCTCTCTGGTTTCGGATTTTGATTGCGGCGCAGCAAAGCCTCACGTCCTGAGCCTCAAAGTGCACGTTCGGAGAGGTGTCAGCCGACGGCGTCGGGGAGGGCACTTCAGCGTGGACTCTTGAGATTAGTAGCGATCGCAGGGTTATCGTTACTCTTGACGGTCGGGCTTCTGACACGTCTGTTCAGCCGCAGAATTCCCGCTCCACCTGACGGAATCCCCGCAAAACGCTATCATGTTCGGCCCGCCACACTTTTGACGAAGGCCTTAAAACTCAATGAATGTCACTCATCTTGAATGTGCTGCCTGTGGACTGCGACACGAGGCACAACGGTTGCTAACTTATGCAGTCAATGCGGAAAGCCTCTGCTGGTTCGTTATGACTTGAGAGCGCGGCAGGCTTCTTTGACAAAGGAATCGTTGAAGGGACGGCAGCCGGACTTATGGCGATATCGGGAGGTTCTTGCCGGTCGAGGCGCGACGAGAACGTGGTGAGTTTGGGCGAAGGATTTCACGCCGCTCGTGCGCGCATCGCGGCTGGGCAAGCAGCTGGGATTGAACGGGCTGTACATCAAGGACCGAGGGGCAGAACCCGACCCAGAGTTTCAAAGCGCGCGGCATGACTGCGGCCGTGTCGATGGCCAGGGAGCTGAGGCGCTAGAAACTCGCGGTGCCTTCGGCCAGGTAATGCAGCCAGGCGCGCTGGCGGCGTACGCGGCGCGCGGCGGAATGGAAGCGCACATCTTCATGCCGAAGGACACACCGCGCGCGAACGTGATCGAATGCGAACAGACCGGCGCGAATGTGACTTTGATGGATGGCTTGATTACGGATTGTGGCGCCGAAGTCGGCCGGCGCAAAGAAGCTGAAGGCTGGTTCGACGTTTCGACTTTGAAGAGCCATATCGCATCGAGGGCAAGAAGACGATGGGCTATGAACTGGCTGAGCGCAATTCGATTGGGAGTTACCGGACGTTATCGTTTACCCAACCGCAGTGGTGGGGCGCCGGATTGATCGGGATGTGGAAGGCTTTCGATGAAATGGAACAGATGGGTTGGATCGGACCAAAGCGGCCCGCGCATGGTCGCAGTCCAGGCCGGCCGCTGGCTGCGCCAATAGTCACCGCTTTTAAGGAAGGAAAGCGCTTCGCGCCGAAGAGTTTCCCAGTATGCGCTATACGACGGCGTCGGGACTCCGCGTGCCAAAGGCGATTGGCGATTTTTGGAATATTGACGCGTTACGCGCATCGGGTGGGACGATCGCTGTGACAGATGAAGAGCTATCGCTGCAACGAAGATGGCGCAGCAGAGGGAAATCTTGTGCGCCCGAAAGGCGGCCTGCCTACCGGCCCTGAGAAAATGATGGGTGATGGATCAGTGAAGGGGATGAACGCGTGGTGCTATTCAACACGGGAAGTGGTGTGAAGTATCTGGAGAGTTTTTCAACCTAGGAAGGGAATGGAGTTTTGGAATGAAAGCGTTAATTCGGATCGGCCTATTACTGATGATTGCGGCTCCCACGGTCGTCCCTGGCCCGTGGAAATCCCTGGCTCCACCGGAAACCGAACGCGCGAAATTCGAAACGCTGCGCATCGCCGGCTCGGAAGCGTTGTTCAATCTCGTTACGACTCGACTAAACACTTCAGAGAGATGGCGATTGCTTTTCCGAACTATCCGGCCGGCCCGCAATTCCTGGCGGACACTCTTTGGGCAGACGCTTTATCAAACCCGGCGTTTGCAGTCATCCAACTTTGCGGCGGCGCGACGACCACTTTCTATTCAGCCAGCGATGACAAAGTCGACCCGAGAAAATGATTGATGGAGTTTCGCCTTTGACTCACTTCCAGGCTCGTCAATTAACCAGCGCGACTGAAACATTTCCGAAGAAGGATGTAGGCGCTCCGGCCACCATGGGCGCGATTGAAACTGAGGCTGCATTGAAGAGGCAGTGGGCGCGCCGCTTGCGGCTCTGAAGAGACGGCTCCGACGCGGTTGATAAGCATCGGGAGGTGGTCAAACTCGATCCTTTGCCATGGGTAACAGAAATCACGATCTGCGCGGTTTGTAATGACTATACGGTGGGCGCTTTGCCGCTGCCGGGGTGAAAATTACCGCCGGTATGTTCGGTTTCGCGGATCAAGAAACGGGGCCTGGCGACGCTGGAAAGGGTGGCGAAAGAGGGAATTGGGTGCATGACGAAGCCAGGCGGTGGCAGATCGTTCTATACACGCGCGAAAAACGATTTGGCGAAGCAGCGCGTATGCCAAAGAGCTGTCGGCAAAGTATCCGCGCAATTATCCTCTATCGACTCGAAACGGCGGCGGACGCGCTGTTTCACAGGCCGCAATGGAGCGTGAGGCGAATCATTCGACAACCATCACGTACTGAAACTTGAGGCCTTTGCGCTCTGTCTGATTCGTTGCCAAAGACGAAGCAGTCACGGCTTTGGCGGTCCATTATAAGCTTGATTCATTTCAAATGCGACTGACGCTGACGGCGGCCAATTCGATCGAGCTGCGCAGGAGTTTCTGGCATTGGCTGCAGCGCGGGCGCTCAACGGGAAGTAGTTATGGCGCATCTCTATGCAGCCAGGTCACCTGGATTTGGCGAGCTTGGCGACGTAACAGCGCCCTGGCGCAATACCGGACCGTCCTCGCGGCCCAACGTTTTACGATGCCCACGATCAGGCGCAGACGGGGTTGAAGGAAGCTGCTATCGAAGCGGGGAAATTGACCTACGGAGGTACGCAACTCGGCGATGCGCGCCACCGAGTGGTCAAGGTTGAGTTCAGGCACGCCAGCGGCGCGTGCGTACCTAACCTTCCGCACTCGTTCCGTTTCTTTCTCAAACACAGGTACCGGTGTTTTATAGATCAACTTCGCTTTTTTGAGAAGCTTCGCTGGCCACATTCTGTCCTCAAACATACAGGCGTATCACGGTCGATCCATACCGCGACTTTTCGTTTCGCGCGAGTGTCGAATCAGACCAATGGTTTCGTGCCAGCTGACCGCGCAGCTTAGGCGTTCTACACGTGGCTGAAACCAGCGAAGGATCAAGTCCATCGATATCACGCAAAATCTCCAGATGAGGAACATTCTCACTGCATGATCCATCTGCGACCACGCGTCGTCCCGCCTGATCATCGCCGAGCCGAAACGCAATGTCTTTCATGAAGATTTTCGTGGGCAAGCCTTCCCCTAAGCGCGCGCGGCTTCATCACGAAATCCTGCGATCACAGATGCAGCCTGGATGGGCAAGGATCCTCAGATTATTTTTGTTTACCCGCGCGCATAATCGACGCGCGTGAGAGTACGGCGTGTGCGCCGTCGTATGTGTCGCGCAAATCTGCATCGCGCGTCGATCTGCAGCACCGAGAGATTCCGCATACGGTATACCAGCGTGCGCGCGAATGACCGGCGCGCTGGACTGGAATGCTGCTCGCCGCCGATCATGGCTACGAATTTTATTGCTTCGAGACACGAGTTCACCAGCCGGCGCGCTCGTAGAGTGAGTTCATCATTCGCTCAGGCGGATCGGATCGACGGCGATTCATCGAGCTGCATGGTTTCCCAGCCTGTAAACCTCGGCGTCCAGTCTCGTCAGTAACAGCGGAGTTCCATGTTGCGCGAGGCGTCGATGATGGCTGCGCAGGCCATCACGGTCCCACCGCCGTACGAGACGGTAGCGCTCCTTAACCTGATGACTGACCAGAACTCCGCGAGGCATCAGAAAGCTGGAGAGCTATCTTTCGGCGTGATGCCTCGAGGAGTTCATCCGGACGAGATTGGTGATTGAGTCATGGAGTGGCTTTGAGTTTGGCGAAGGCGCGTAGCAGGCCAGTGTCATCTCCAAGTTCATGCACTAAGACGATGTAGCTATTGGACTTTTGCTAACGTCTGCGCATATGTTGCGCGCGCCAACAAGGCTGATTCAATGCGAGCCTCTGCCACTCACAAGCATACTCGCTAACTCGGCGACGGTTAGCCGCCCCAGGCGGTCCCTAGCTTGAGAGGGTTTTGAGCGAGGGACTTTCTTCCAAAGGAGTCGACACGTGACTGACATCAAGAAACCTGCGGTGTGCTTAATGGTTGGTTAATTTTTGATCCGCGGCACAGCGCGCTGGTGTCGATGTGGCGATCTCGACTATTTTGGCCGACATGCTGTACCGCATTACCGAATCATTGGTGCTGCCGCCCCAGGACGAGAGCTATCACGGGAGGGCGATCCGGCGCTCCCGACGTACCTGCCCCGGATCTGACGGCTTTCACAACTACGGCGGTGGAGATCGGAATGTGGATCGACTATGTTGCGGACACACCGGTGATGGTTGGAACTCGACTATGCGGTGCCCCATCGTTGAGTCAGCCACAATTAAGTCTGCCGGGAACCAGAAGCATGCGTAACCT
>ERZ1370068.10742-contig-9413_pt1 | contig 18319 bp, 22 predicted proteins | sample MGYA00561227_ERZ1370068 | MGnify/ENA primary metagenome ERZ1370068 (study PRJEB38410, sample SAMEA6850437) | metagenome | study: Metagenomic assessment of the ecological functions of the soil: analysis of the soil microbiota associated with the...
AAGTTACGTATTGCTAGCCCCCGGAATGGAACAGCCGGCTCGCGGCCTCCCGTGAGTTCGGTCCACGCGCCCTGCGGAGTCACCGGCCCGTGCTCGTAGAACTCCGTGAGACCGCCCGTCTGCCGGTCGGCGACCGACAGGGACGACCGGTTCTCGCCGTGGGTCCAGACGAACGCGCCCCGATCCCCTCGGCCTGCAGGGTCTCCTCGAGCCATCTCCCCGCGTGACCGCGGCAGGATCGCGACGACCCGCACGTCGCCGCCGAGCCGGTGCGCGGCGCGCGCCGCGTTCAGCCCCTTTGCCGCCGGCGGTCTGGACGAACCCGAGCGGACGGTGGATCCCGCCGGCCACCAACCGTTCGACCTCGGAACAGCTTGTCGATCGAGGGGTTCGCGGCCACGCACACGATCACGCCGGGAACGTTACCCGTCGAGGTCGACGCCCCGCTCGGTCGGGTGCCAGACTCGCGGGCGTGGCGAAGGTCACGATCATCGGCGCGGGCAGCGTCGAGTTCACGAGGGGGATCCTCGCGGACCTGTGCGCGTACGAGGAGCTGCACGGGACGCTCGAGATCGCCCTGCACGACATCGACGCCGAACGCCTGGCCTACGCGCTGCTCGCGGCCGACCAGCTCGTCGAGCGCTCGGACGCCGGCTACCGGGTCTCGGCGCACGAGTCGCGGGCGTCGGCGTTCGACGGCGCCGACTACCTGATCAACGAGATCCAGGTCGGCGGGTACGCCGGCGACGCGGACCGACTTCGACGTCCCGCAGACGTTCGGGCTGCGCCAGACGATCGGCGACACGATCGGCATCGGCGGCATCATGCGCGGTCTCCGCACGATCCCGGTCATGATCGAGATGGCCGACGAGATGGTCGAGCGCTGCCCCGACGGCCTCCTGCTCAACTACACGAACCCGATGGCGATGGTGCCCTGGGGCATCTGGAGCGGTTCGCGGCTGCCCGCTCGCGAACGTCGTCGGCGTCTGCCACAGCGTCCGCGATACGCACGCGTTCCTCGCGCGGACGGTGGGCGTGCCGCTGGAGCGGGTCGAGTTCCGGACGGCCGGGCTTCAACCACCAGTGCTTCGTCTACGTGTTCCGCGGACCGCGAGACCGGCGAGGACCTCTACCCGCGGCTGCGCGACGATCGTCGAGGCCGACCCCGAGGGTCTCGGGCGTCGGGTGCGCGTCGAGCTGTTCCGGCGGTTCGGGTACTTCCCGACCGAGTCCTCCGAGCACAGCGCCGAGTACGTGCCGTGGTTCATGCACCACGACGACCAGGTCGAGCGGTACCGGATCGAGGTCGACGAGTACCTGCCGTCGCTCCGAGGAGAACCTCGCCGAGTGGGAAGGGATCAAAGCGCGCGCTCGACGCCGAGCGAGGAGCTCGAGGTCGAGCGCAACGACGAGCTCGCGAGCCAGTTCGTCCGGGCGCTCGAGACCGGCGCCGAGACCGAGCTGTACGGGAACGTCCGCAACGACGGGTCGATCGAAGGTCTGCCCGACGACGCCTGCATCGAGGTGCCGATGCGGGTCGGTCGCGACGGCGTCGAGCCGGCGCGGTTCGGCGCGATCCCACCGCAGTGCCTGGCGCTCAACCGGACGTTCCTGGGCGTCGTCGAGCTCACGGTCCGCGCGGTCGTCGAGGGCTCGCGCGACGCTCGTCTACCAGGCCGCGCGCTCGTCGACCCGAACACGGCGGCGACCCTGTCGGTCGAGGCGATCGTCGAGATGGTGGACGAGCTGATCGACGCGCACGGGGACCTGATCCCCGAGCCGATCCGCCGCGGCTAACCCGTCGCGACCGTCACGGCGACGCCCGCGGCCGTCAGCTCGCCGAGCATCGCCGCGGGGCGTCCTCGTCCGTGATCAGCTCGTCGACCGCGTCGAGCGCGCAGATCTGCGCGAACGCGACCCGGCCCAGCTTGAGCTGTCCGCCACGACCACGACCGATCGGGCGCGTTCGATCATCGTCCGGTTGGGTGTGGGCCTCGATCTCGTGGTGGGTGGTGAGCCCCCGCCTGAGCGAGATGCCGTCGACGCCGACGAACGCCACGTCCAGGTTCAGGCGTTCGAGCGCCTGCTCGGCGACGGGCCCCACGAGCTCGTAGGACTCGGGCCGCGCGGTCCCGCCCGTCACGACGAGCTTCAGGTCGGCGCGGATCGCGAGCTCGCCCGCGATGTTGAGGGCGTTGGTGACGACGGTGATCCCGCGCCGGTCCGAGATCGCCCGCGCGACCTCCGTCGTCGTCGTCCCGCCAGTCAGCCCGACCACGGCACCGTCGGCGACGCGCGTGGCGGCCTCCGCGGCGATCCGCCGCTTCTCCGCCTGGTGGCGCGCGGCCTTGTACCGCAGGCGGCAGCTCGTAGCCAGACGTCGTGCGCGACCGCGCCGCCGTGGGTGCGCGAGAGCATCCGCTGCTCCTCCAGGAGCTGGAGATCGCGCCGGACCGTGGCCGCCGAGACGCCGAGACGTTCGACCAGCGCGGTCACGTCGACCGTGCCATCGGCCGCGAGGGCCTCCAGCACGGCCGCCACCCGTTCGGTCTGCCGCATCGAGCGCGAGCATACCCTCGGTCGTGCGCGGTTCCGGCCGAGCCGCGCTTGACCGGATGCTTGTTCGTGATCTAGTTTGCCCCGGGAATGAGCGCGATCGCGCAGGAGGTCGAGAGCCAGCCCGCGTGCTGGAAGCGCGCCGCCCAGCTCGCGGCTCCCGCTCCGCGACGAAGCTCGCGCGCCTGGCCGCCGCGTCGCGGTCGCCGGGTGCGGCACCTCCCTCTACGTCGCCCGGGCGTTCGCGGCGCTCCGCGAGGCGAGCGGGAAGGGGAGACGGACGCCTTCCCCGCCTCCGAGTTCCCGAGGCTATCGCTCGTACGACCGGCGTCGTGGCGATCAGCCGGAGCGGCACGACCACCGAGGTCGTCCAGCTCCTCGAGACGCCTCGGCGACGTGCCGCGGACGGTCGTCACCGCGGATGCCTCCTCGCCGGTGGCGTCGCTGGCCGAGACGACGATCGCCCTGGACTTCGCCGACGAGCGCTCCGGTCGTGCAGACGCGGTTCGCCACGTCGGCGCTGGCGCTGTTCCGGGCGCACCTCGGCCAGGATCTCGGGCGGGCGGTCGGCCGACGGCGAACGCGCCCTGACCCAGCCGCTCGAACCCGAGCCGACCGGGTTCGAGCACGTCGTGTTCCTCGGCCACGGCTGGACCGTCGGGATCGCGGAGGAGGCCGCCCTCAAGCTCCGCGAGGCGACGCAGACGTACAGCGAGGCATATCCCGCCATGGAATACCGACACGGACCGATCAGCCTCGCCGGCGAGCGATCGCTCGTGTGGATCCTCGGCTCGCCCGACCCGGCCGTGGCCGACGACGTGCGCGCGACCGGCGCCACCGTGCGCGAGGCGCTCGCTCGACCCGATGGCCGAGCTGGTCCTCGTGCACCGGATGGCGATCGCGCTCGCCGAGGCCAAGGGCCTGGACCCTGACCATCCCGCGCACCTGACGCGCTCGGTGGTGCTGCCCTCGTGACCCGTTCCCGAACCCACGACCGGAGGTGCTCCTCGTGACACGACGACTGTTGGTGATCCTCGCCGCGCTGGGTCTGCTGGCCGCCGCGCCTGCACCGGGGGTGACGACAGAGCTCGCCGACGGGCGGGAACGCCGTCGGGTCCCGTCACGCTCACGATGTGGCACGGCTACACGGACGTGGAGGCCGACTGGTTCAACGCCGCGATCGAGCAGTGGAACTCGGAGAACCCCGACGTCCAGATCGAGCCGCTGTTCGTCAACAACGACAAGGCGCTGCAGAAGCTGACCGTCGCCCTGCAGGGCGACGGAGCCGCCGGACATCACGTACCAGTACGGCTCGTCCGCTGCCGAGCGTGGCGACCGCGCCGGGCCTGGTCGACCTCACCGACTGGACCCAGCAGCCGGACGTGAACTGGGAGGACTTCATCCCGGGGCCCGAGAGGCCGCGACCTTCGACGGGAAGGTCCTGGGCGTCCCGGCGCTCGATCGACAACCTGGCCATCGTGTACAACAAGACGCTGTTCGACGAGGCGGGGCTCGAGTATCCGAACGCCGGACTGGACGTGGGACGACCTCCGCGCCGCCGCCAAGGCGCTGACCGATCCCGCGAAGCAGCAGTTCGGCTTCTCCTATCCGATGGACGCCTCCGAGGACTCGGTCTGGCACTACGAGCCGCTCCTGTGGCAGAACGGCGGCTCGATCCACGAACGAGGACAACACCCAGGCGGCCTTCAACTCGCCCGAAGGGGTCGAGGCGCTCGATGTCCTGCGCGGGATGGCGGTCGAGGACAAGTCGGTCTTCCTCGACCTGCAGAACTCCCCGTACACGGGCCTGTTCAACAGCGGCAAGATCGGGATGCTCGAGACCGGCCCGTGGGACCTGCAGAGCTTCCCCGGACGTCGACTACGGCGTCGAGGTCCTGCCCGGGTTCAACGGCGATCATCAGACGATCGCCGGACCGGACATGTGGACCGTGTTCGACAACGGCGGCGGGCGGGCGCAGGCCGCGCTCGGGTTCCTCCAGTGGCTGACCGACCCCGAGCAGATCAAGCAGGAGGACCTCGCGACGGGTCACCTGCCGATCCGACTCTCGGTGGCGCAGGATCGCGAGCTTCATCGATGAGTTCGCGAAGACGATCCCTGGGGTCGACGTGTTCGCGGCGAACCTTGCCAACGTCGAGCAGGCTCGGCCGGTGATCGAGGCGTACCCGACGCTGATCTCCGAGGCCATGGGGCTCGCGATCGTGTGGCGCGCTGCTGGGGAGAAGGACTCGCAGACCGCGCTCGACGAGGCCGCCTCGCAGACCAACGATGCGTTGGCGCTCTCCGGGGTAGGCTGGCGACCTGACCGCCGGAGGCGCGCCAAGGTCACGGAGGAGGGTGGATCGGTTCCGGCGGTTCCTGGTCTCGGATCACGCCGCCGGCTGGGCGTTCATCCTGCCCTCGGTGATCCTGATCGTCGTCTTCGGCATCATCCCGATCGTCTGGGGGTTGATCCTCTCGTTCCAGAAGGCGGGCCTGATCTCCCCCGAACGCGAGTGGGTGGGGCTCGGCCAACTACGCGAAGATCGCGAGCGACCCGAAGGCGCGGCAGGCGGCCGTCAACACGATCTACTACACGGCTGTTGTTCGTGCCGACGTCGATCCTCGCATCGCTGTTCATCGCGCCACGCGCTGAACCGCAGGATCGCCTTCGTCCACTTCTACCGCCTGGCGGTGTTCATCCCGGTCGTCACGTCCACGATCGCCACCGGGATCATGTTCCTGTGGCTGTTCGACAAGAACTACGGCCTGGCGAACTGGCTGCTCGGCAAGGTCGGGCTCGGGCCGTTCGGATTCTTCGAGGATCCCAACCAGGCGCATGATCGCGTTGGTCCTGATGACGGTCGTGGGGCTGGCTGGGGTTCGACACGATCATCTACCTCGCCGCCCTCCAGGGCGTGCCCCAGGAGCTGATCGAGGCCGCCGTCGATCGACGGCTCGAGCCGGTGGAGCACGTTCTGGCGCGTGACCTGGCCGATGCTCGGCCCGGCGACGCTGCTGCTCGTGGTGTGGTCGACGATCAGCGCGCTCCAGCTGTTCGACGAGGTGTTCTTCGTCACGCACGGCGGGCCGCTCGGTCGGACGTCGGTGGTCGTCTTCTACGTCTACCGCCTGGCTTTCGAGCAGGGCCTCGGGAGCCTGTCGCTCGCCGGCGTACGCCGCGGCGATCGCCTACGTGCTGTTCCTGGTGATCCTGATGCTCACCCTGGCCCAGTTCTGGCTGGGCCGGCGCGTCGTCCACTACTCGTCATGAGCGCCGTCACCGAGGCACCCGTCGAGCTCGAACCCGGCCGACCCGCGGTCGCTGCCCGGCGAGACCGGGATGGTCGAGCGCCCGCGGCGGCGCTTCCTGCCGTTCGACCCGTGGCACCTGTTCCTCGCTGCCGCTCGCCGCCGTGATGCTGCTGCCGCTTGCTCTGGATGGTGGTGACCTCGCTCGAGACCGAGGCGCAGACCTTCCACTTCCCGCCGATCCTGTGGCCGGGCACGCTCGCAGTTCGGGAACTACCTGGACGTGATCCGAGACTCAGCCGTTCGCGCAGGTGGTTCTGGAACACCACCGTCGTGACCGTCACCGTCGTAGCGAGCAACCTGGTCCTGTGCACGCTCGCGGCGTACGCGTTCGCGAGGATCCGGTTCCTGGGACGCGCGTTCATCTACTTCGTGATCCTGGCCACGCTTGATGGTGCCGCTGCAGGTCGTGCTGATCCCCACGTTCCTGATCGTGAAGGATCTGGGTCTGCTCGACCGCCTCGGCGCGCTCGTCGTGCCGAACCTGGTCAACGTGTTCGGGATCTTCCTGCTCACCCAGTTCTTCCGAACGCTCCCGATCGACCTCGAGGAGGCGGCGAGGATCGACGGCGCCTCCCGGCTCGTCGATCCTGCTGCGGATCGTCGTCCCGCTGTCGCTGCCGGCGCTCGCCACGCTGGCGGTGATCCAGTTCCTGTGGACCTGGAACGACTTCCTGTGGCCGCTCGTCACGATCCTGACGAACCAGGACGCGTTCACGCTGCAGCTCGGGCTCGCGACCTTCCAGGGCGCCCATCAGACCCAGTGGCACCTCGGTCGCGGCCGCGAACCTCATGTCGATGGTGCCGATGATCGTGCTGTTCCTGCTCGCGCAGCGGTACTTCGTGCGCGGCATCGCCACCCAGGGACTGAAGGGCTAGCGCGATGGCCCGGGTCGCGTTCGACGAGCGTCACGAAAGTGTACCCGGGGCCGGTCGTCGCGGTCGATGACCTGACCCTCGACGGTGGCCGACGGCGAGTTCCTGATCCTGGTCGGGCCGTCCGGGCTGCGGGAAGTCGACCGCGCTGCGGATGGTCGCCGGCCTCGAGCGGATCAGCGACGGCACGATCTCGATCGGCGACCGCGTCGTGAACGACGTGCCGCCGAAGGACCGCGACATCGCGATGGTGTTCCAGAACTACGCGCTCTACCCGCACATGACGGTCGAGAAGAACCTCGGGTTCGGCCTGCGGCGGCGGCGAACGCCGCGGGAGGACGTCCGGCAGCGGGTCGACGAGATGAGCCGAGATGCTCGGGCTCGACGGACCTGCTCCGGCGCCGGCCGGGGCAGCTCTCCGGCGGCCAGCGCCAGCGGGTGGCGATGGGCCGCGCGCTCGTGCGCGAGCCCGAGGTGTTCCTGCTGGACGAGCCGCTGTCGAACCTCGACGCCAAGCTCCGCGTCCAGATGCGGTCCGAGCTCAAGCGGCTCCACGACCGCATCGGCGTCACGACGATCTACGTGACCCACGACCAGAGTCGAGGCGATCACGCTCGGCGAGCGGATCGCGGTGCTCTCCGAGCGGCGTCCTGCAGCAGGTGGGCCCGCCGCAGGAGGTCTACGACCACCCCGCGAACGTGTTCGTGGCCGGGTTCATCGGCTCGCCCCCGATGAACCTGCTGACCGGGCATCGCGCGCGGCGGGCGACGTCGCGGTCGGCGAGGTCGAGCTCGAGCGGACGGCGGGCGCCCGACGGCGAGGTCCTCGTCGGCATCCGGCCCGAGGGGCTGCGTCCGGTCGGAGCAGAGCACCGACGGGCCGGTATTCGAGGTCTGCGGTCGAGGTCGGTCGAGCCGCTTGGCGACGAGGTCCTCGTGCACGGGCTCCGGTGGCGGCTCCGGACGGCGCCCCGGCGGCCGAACCCGACGGAGGGGATCCTGGCCGTCGAGACCGAGACCGGCCGCGCGAGCGTGATCGTCCGCCTCCCGCCCGGAGGACCGCCCGGACGCCGGCTCGATCCTCCGCGTCGCCGCGTCGCGCCGAACGCGCTCCGCCTGTTCGACCCGGCGACCGGCCGGCGCCATCCTGAACGCCTGACGCGCCTTTCGGCGCCTGCGCGGAGCAGCGCGGAGGACCTCGTCCATCGTCGGCTGAGCATCCACGCCGCCGACGGCCCGCGTCGAGAGCGCGCCGCACGCGTTCGCGATCGCGAGCGACCGCTCGACCGGGTCGCCGGCGAGCATCGAGGCCAGGTAGCCGGCGTCGAACGCATCCCCGGCCCCGGTGGTGTCGAGCGCGTCGACCGTGGCGGCGCCGGCACGGACCAGCCGTTCGCCGTGGGCCGCGACGGCGCCCTCGGCGCCCGCCTTCGCGACGACGATGCCGGCGCGTTCGGGCGAGCGCGAGGACCGCGTCGTCGAGCTCGGGCAGGTCCGCGATGCGGGTGGCCTCGGTCGCGTTCGGCAGGAAGACGTCGATGTGGCTGAGCAGGTCGCGCAGGCCGCCGTCCCACCGTTCGGCCGGGTCCCAGTTGGGATCGACCGAGGTGGTGGCGCCGTGGGCGCGGACGCGTTCGAACAGCGCGGGGAGCTCCGGCGCGAGGCGCTCCTGCAGGAAGTACGAGCTCACGTGCACGTGCCGGGCGCGTTCGAGGCGTGCGCGGGTCGATCAGCTCCGGTCCGCAGGTCCGCGATCGTCCCGCGCGTGGGTGAGGATCGCGCGGTCGTTCGGGCGGGCGAGGACGACGGTGACGCCGGTCGGCCTGGTCCTCGTCGACGACGAGCCCGCCGACGTCCACCCCGCGGCGCTCGAGCTCCTCGCGCAGGAAACGACCGAAGTGGGTCGTCGCCCACGACGCCGCAGAACCCGACGCGGAGCTCGAGCGCGGCCGCGCCGGCCGCGACGATCGCTCCGGAGCCGCCGACGGTCAGCCGCGCCCCGTCGACGAGCCGCTCGGCCTGTCCGAACGCGGGCTCGACGGCCCCCGTCAGCACGAGGTCGGGGTTCGCGTCGCCGAGCACGAGGAGATCGAACGGGTCGGACACGCCCGGACGATACCGGAGGTCGCTCCACGGTCGCCCCGAGGTGCCCGGCTACGATGCCGAGGACGCGGGGCGAGGGGATGGCCGCGGATGGACGCCGAGATCGCTCGTCAGAGGTACGAACGAGAGCACGATCCCGCGCGCGTCCTGGCACTGACCGACGGGGTCGTCGCGATCATCATCACGCTGCTCGTGCTCGAGATCCACGTCCCCGAGCTGTCCAACGGCGAGTCGCTCAGCGGCGGCCCTGCAGGAGGTCCGGCCCTCGTTCTTCGCGTTCTTCATCAGCTTCGTCGTGGTCGCGATCTCGTGGGCCGGCCACCGAGACCTGTTCGCGCTGATCCGGCGCACCGACCGGCTGCTCGTGTGGCTCAACGTCCTGTACCTGCTCCCGCTCTGCATCATCCCGTTCGGCGCCTCGATGCTGGCTCGCTACGAGGACGCGGCGATCGCGCTCCAGATGTGCAGGGCCCTCCTGCTCGCGGTCGCGGCCACGAGGCTCGGCATCTGGTGGTACGCGACGGGGCGGTCGCATCTCCTGTACGAGCCGATCGACGCCCCGTCCCGGCGAGCGGGCGTGTCGGATCGTCGTGGCCCGGCGGCCGCCTACCTCGGCGGCCATCCTCGTCGCGGAGCCGGTTCCGCGGGTCAGTCGCCTGATCTACTGCCGTGGTCCCGGCCGCGTACTTCGTGCTCGTGTGGCGGCTCCGCCACTCCCGCCTCGCCGGACGCGGCCGAGCGCGACTTCACCTAGGTCAGCCGACGGACTCGACCGGCTGCCAATCCGGGAAGAAGTCGAACTTGCCGGAGGCTCAGCCTGTGTGGCCGAGGAGCCGTCGGCTCGGCATCACCCACAGGCCGAACCGGGTCGCCGGACCCTCGCGCGTGAACGCGATCATCGTCCCGTCGGGCGAGAAGACCGAGCCGAACTCGATCCGCTTGCTCTGGGTCAGCCTGGTCTGGTTCGAGCCGTCGGCGTCCATCGACCAGATGTCCTTCGCCGTTGCGCGAGAACGTGATCGATGAGCCGTCGGGCGACCAGTCGGGGCGTTCGTCCACCTTGGTGCCGGTGGTGAGGCGCGACCGGGTTCGAGCCGTCGGGTCCATCGACCCAGATGTCGTCAGGGCCGCGCGGTCGCCGGTAGAACGCGATCTGGCGCCGCCGGGCGACCACTCGGGGAACGCGTCGAAGATGCCGTTCGTCGTCGTGAGCTGCGTCGGGTTGCCGCCGTCCGGCGTCCATCACCCAGATGTCCTGGAAGTCGTCGGACGCGTCCGTCGTGAACGCGATCTGCGTGCCGTCGGGCGACCACGGCCGGCCAGGTCTCGATGTCGTCGGGCGTGGGCGTGAGCCGGGTCTCGTTGCTCCCGTCGGCGTCCATCACCCAGATGTCGCAGTTGCCGAGCTTCGACGGCGTGCAGCGCGCGAGACGCGATCTGCGTGCCGTCCGCGTTCCAGTCGGCGAGGCCCCTCGTCGCGTCGCGGCGAATCGGTGAGCCGCGTCAACGCCGACGTGAGGGGATCGAGGGCCCACAGGTCGTTCTGACCGTGCGTGAACCGGGCGAACACGAGGTCGCCGTTGGCTCCGGGAACGCCGCGTCCGCGGGGAGGCGGGTAGGAGCAGCACAGCGGCGACGGTCAGGGCCGCGCCGACGATCGAGAAGGTGCGCTTCATGTGAGGCTTCGACCTCCTGATGGGCGGCTCGTCAGCGTACCGGTTCGGGGATGGTGCATCGGCGGACACGTTCCGTTCGAGGATGAGGAGGTCCGGATGAACTGCGCGCATGAGAGCTGCCACTGCCAGGTCGAGGAGGCCGGCGGGTTCTGCAGCGACTACTGCCGCGATCACGCGAGCGAGGGGTCGCACGAGGGCACGCCTGCGAGTGCGTGACACCCCGCCTGCACCGCGGCCTGAGTGCGAGAGCGGTCGTAGACTGCATCGCCGACTGGGGAGGAGACGCCATGTCGATGCAGGGACCGGGAGGCGAGGGGGGCCGCGATCTGGGAGCCCAGCGCATGGGTGCCCAGGAGGAGCAGCTCTACAAGGAGGCGCAGCAGGAGCATCTCGCGCACGAGGCCGACCGCATCCACGCCGAGGAGGCCGCGGAGCGGGGAGAGCTCCGCGCGAAGAAGCCCTGGTGAAAGTTCTGGGCCTGAGACCCTGAGGATCACGGCCCGGTCGGTCGCGCTCGCGGCGCTGGTCGCGATCGTCGTGCCTGGGTTCGACGCCGGTGTCCGCCGCGCCGACCGTCGACGAGCGCGAGCTGCTCGGCGAGTCGTTGCGGGGCCGGCCGATCCGCGTCGTCCATCGCGGCGACCCTGACGAGATCCGCGTCCTGGTGGTCGGCTGCATCCACGGCGACGAGTGCGCCGGGGTTCGGATCGCGGATCGGCTGCGAGCGGGTCGTCCGCGCGGCTTCCTCGATCTGTGGATCGTGCCGGACGCTGAACCCCGACGGCCGCGCCGCGCACACGCGGCAGAACGCGCGAGGCGTGGATCTGAACCGCAACTTCCCCTACCGCTGGCGGCGCGGACCGCGCGGTCGCTACTACCCGGGCCGGCGCCCCGCGTCCGAACCCGAGACGCGGATCGCGATGCGCCTGATCCGGCGGATCGAGCCCGACATCACGATCTGGTTCCACCAGCCGCTCGCGCTCGTCGACGCGTCGGGCGACGTGCGGCTCGAGCGCCGCTACGCTCGCCTGGTCGCCTCCCGCTCGTCCACCTCGATCGGCTCACTGGACGGCGACCTCCTGGCAGAAGCACGAGCTGGACGGCACCGAGGCGTTCGTGGTCGAGCTCCCGGCCGGTCCGCTCCGCCCTCGCCGAGGCCGCGTGTTCGCCCGGGCCGTGTATCGCCTCGTCGACCCGCGATAGGCGGGATGCGGTTCGGGCCGGTGCCGAGCGTCGCGACGCGGCGACCGGAGCGCCTATCGTTGCGCGGGCGATCGACTCGGGAGGCGTGATCGTGGTCGAGAGATCGAGCGAGCTGCGGCGAACGTCTGCCGGCCTCTGATCGCGTCGATCCCCACCACGATCGTCTACTTCGCGGTCCTCGGCATCGTCCTGACGGCTGCGGGTCCGGATGGTCTCGACCTGACCGCCGCGCAGACCAGCGGCTGGATCGCGGTCCTCTATGGGTTCCCCACCCTGGTCGCCCTCGTCCTGACGCTCCGGTACCGCCAGCCCCTGCTCGTCACCGGGAACATCTTCGCGATCATCTTCTACGCGTCCCTCGGTGGTCAGGTCACCTTCCCCGAACTGGCCGGCGCCACGATCCTGGCGGGAGCGATCGTCCTGCGTGGCGACCCTGCTTCGGGCTCACCGGCCGGATCGCCGCCTGGATCCCCGCGCCGATCGTGTACGAGCTCATCGCCGGCGCCGTGATGCCCTTCGTCGTGAACATCTTCACGTCGTTGAGCACCTCCCGCGATGGTGTCGGCGTCCCGTACGAGGTGCCGTTGATGGTGGGGAGCGCGCTGCTCGCGTACCTGCTCAGCCAGCGCGTGTTCGGCACGCGGGTCCCGCCGATCCTGCCGGCGTTCCTCGCCGGGCTCCTCGTGGCGGCGCTGACCGGGCAGATCGGTCCCTTCCCGAGCTCGTTCGAGCTGCCGAGCCTCGACCTCGTGCATCCCTCCTTCTCGCTGAGCGCGATCGCCACCGCGACGCCGGTGCTGGTCGCGCTGCTCGCCGTGCAGTCGAACATCCCCTCCCTCGTCTACATGCGCACCCAGGGCTTCGCTCCTCCGGAGCGTCGATCAACATCGTGAGCGGCGCTGGGACGATGGTCGGTTCGCTCCTCGGACCGGTGGCCGTCTCGCTCGCGCTCCCGCCCGTCCTGCTCACCGCCGGACCCGAGGCCGGTCCCCAGGAGATCCGCTACCGGTCCACGTTCCTGCCGGTCCTCGCGGGTCTCACGATCGCGGTGTTCGCGAGCACCGCGGTCGAACTCGCGACCTCGTGCCGCCGACGTTGCTGCTCGCGATGGCCGGGCTGGCCCTGCTGGGCGCCCTCATCAGCGCCTCAAGGAGATCACGCGGGGTCCGCTGATCCTCGGCCCGATCCTCGCGTTCGCCGTCGCCCTGTCGAACATGACGCTGTTCGGGCTCGGGCCCTTCTTCTGGGCTCTCGTCCTGGGCGTGGGTGTCTCCCCTGCTGCTCGAGCGCGACGGTGGGAACGGTTGGCGGACCGCCGAGGCGTGACCGAGGTCACACCGATCGGTGTCGCCCGTCCGTGCGTCGCGCGCGCCGGCGCACGAGGCTGAAGCCGACGTCCGCGATCAGGGGTTGATCACGATGGAGGAACCGGGGGTGCAGCGATGATCCAGTACTCGGACACGAGGGTCGTCTCGCCGGACCCGAGACAGGCCCTGAACGCCGTCCGCACGTTGCGTGAGGGTCGCCGCAGGCTCGAGCTCGGGGACGAGGCGGGCGTCGCGGCCCGTCCTTGGCGCTCGACGAGATCGAGGACGAGCTCCGGATGCCCGAACCCGATCCGCGGCGTCGTGACCGCGCGGCTCGAACGGTTCACCGAGCTCGTCACCGGCGCGGGTCCGGTCGACGCGGCGACCCCGGGCTGATCCGACCGATCCGAGCGATCGCCGCGTGGGTCGGTCCGATCGGGGCGCCGCTGTTCGCCCAGCTTCGCCTGAGGTCTGCGGTCGTGCAGGCACCGGCCCTGCGGCGATCCCCGTCGCCGCCGGCTGACGCGTCCCTCGGGTCGTCCGAGCGGGGTGTTAGGGTCCGAACGGTGCCCGATCTCGAGAGCGTCCTCAGCGGCCTGAACGAGGCTCAACGCGAGGCCGCGACCGCGCTCCGAGGCCCGGTCGCGCATCCTGGCCGGCGCGGGGACCGGCAAGACCACCACGCATCACGCACCGGATCGCCTGTCAGGTCCGGAGCGGCGACGTTCGAGCCGTGCGCAGATCCTCGCGGTCACGTTCACCGACAAGGCCGCGGGCGAGCTCCGAACGCGGCTCGCGGCGCTCGGCGTCGAGGGCGTCGAGGCGCGCACGTTCCACTCGGCGGCGCTCTCGCAGCTCTCGAGGCTGTGGACCGCGCACACCGGCGAGCCGCTGCCCGCAGATCCTCGACCACAAGGCGCCGGTCATCTCCTCGCTCGCGAACGCGCTCCCGCCGCCGCACAAGTTCCTGCCGCGGCGCGAGCTCGCGGGCGAGATCGAGTGGGCGAAGAACCGCATGATCCCGCCCGAGCGGTACCTCGGCGACGCTCGGCGACCACGAGCCGCCGATCCCCGCCGACCTGATGCACCGCGTCTACGACGGCTACGAGCGGCGCAAGGCGCTCGATGGGGCGGCTCGACTTCGAGGACATGCTCGGGCTCGCGCGTGCGGCTGTTCGACGAGCACCCGGAGGCCGCCGAGCAGGTCCGCGTCGCGGTTCGCGGCGTTCACCGTGGACGAGTACCAGGACGTGAACCCGCTCCAGGCCGGCCTGCTCGACCGCTGGCTCGGCGATCGCGACGACCTGTGCGTCGTCGGCGACGACTACCAGACGATCTACGCGTTCACGGGCGCGTCGCCGTCGCACCTGCTCGGGTTCACGACGCGGTACCCGCACGCGACCGTGGTGCGGCTCGAGGAGAACTACCGCTCGACGCCCGAGGTGCTCGAGCTCGCCAACCGGCTCGCGACCGCGGCTTGGCGGGTTCCGCAAGACGCTCGCGCGCGACCCGGCCCGTCCGGGACCGCCGCCGCTCGCGCGCGGCCGAGCCGCGACGAGGAGGCCGAGGTCGGCGCCAGTCGTCGCAGGCGGTGCGGCGAGCTGCGCACGGACGAGGACGTGCCGCTCGAGGAGATCGCGGTGCTGTACCGGATCAACGCGCACGCTCGGAGCCGCTTCGAGGAGGCGTTCGCCGCCGCGGCGATCCCGTACCAGGTGCGCGACGGCGCGTTCCTGCGGCGGCCCGGGCCCGCGCTCGGTGCTGCAGCGGCTCAAGCGCCGCCGGCGGCTCGGTGGCCGAGGCCGTCGACGGCGATCACCGACCAGCTCGGGTACGACCCCGAGGCCGCGCCCGACGCCGACGAGGAGGTCACGCGCCAGTCCGACCTCGGCCGGATGCGCGTCGCTGGCCGCGGAGTTCGAGCCGCGCACGCCGGGCGGCGACGCGGCGCGTTCGGCGCCGAGCTCGCGCGAGCCGGTTCTCGACCGAGCACAGCGGCCGCGGCGTGAACCTGCTCGACGTATCACCGCGCGAAGGGGCTCGAGTTCGACGCGGTGTTCCTGCCGCGACTGCTCGACGGCGAGCTCCCGTTCCGTTCGGGCCGCGCGAAGGCCGACCCCGAGGAGGAGCGCCGGCTCCTGTACGTCGGGATCACGCGCGCGCGCACGTACCTGTTCCTCACCTGGCCGACCGACGGCCGCGCGCGCAGCCGAGCCCGTTCCTGGACGAGATGGAGCTCGCGACGTCCGCGCCCTCGCGTGCGAAGTCGGCGCGCGGGCCGGCGGTCACCGTCGGCCGAGGGCGGCGGCGGTGTTCGACCGGCTGAAGGAGTGGCGCCGCAAGCGAGCGCAGGCCGATGGCGTGCCCGCGTACGTCGTTGTTCCACGACCGCACGCTCGCCGAGATCGCCGAACGCCAGTGCAGGGACTGGGCCGACCTCGCCGCGATCTCGGGGGTCGGGCCGGCCAAGCTCGAGGACGCTACGCGGACGAGGTCCTGGCGGTCGTCTCGGCACGGCTGGAAGGGGGTCGTTCTCGCCGGGGTGACCTGGCGCTTCGTCTCCGAGCACCAGGCTGACCACGGGGTGTAGCGGCTGCGCTGCTCGGGTGCAACCGTTCGAGTGCGTAGCGAGGTTGAAACCATGAGGTCGGAGATCGAGCTGGCTCCCTCCCGGGCCGATCGCGCCCATCCTCGCGAGGGCCGCCGTCGCGGCGATCGGGCCGGGCTTGCCCGGTTCGGTGGTGTCCGACGCCGAGCTGCTCACGTCCGAGGTCGTCCCCGAACGCCGTCACACGCGGACCTGATCCCCGCAGAAGCATCGTCCTTCGGGTCGTGATGGACGAGCGCCTGCCGATCGAGGTCGCGGATCCTGGTGCCGCCGTTCGAAGCCGACCTACGGAGACAGAGAGCTCGGGCACGGGTGGCTGGGGTCTGTTCCCGATCGAAGCGATCGCGACGTCGTGGGGTCGAACCCGAGGGCGGCGTCGGCAAGAAGGTCTGGTTCGAGCTGGGCGCCAGCCTTCTCGATCGATCGTGACCTTCGCGTGCCCGTGCTCGGGCCGTTCTGCGAGGGGAGCCGGCATCGTGGACGCGGTGCAGGTTCGGGAGCGATCCGTCGACCCGGCACGAGGTCCAGCACCCGCCCGACCCGCGGCTGTTCACCGTGCAGGATGAGGCATCCCCGCCCCCTGCAGGACACCGCCGCGCGCAGGAACGCGCTGATGCCGGTGGAGTCCATGAACGTGAGCTCCGCTGAGGTCGACCGATGATCGCTCCACCTGCTCTCGACGCTCGCTTGCAGCACGTCGTCGAGCTCGGCTCTGTTGCTCATGTCCAGCTCACCGGCCAGGCGGATGGTCATGCCCTTTGCGCCACCGAAAGCAACTCCACGATCGACCCGTCCCCCTTCTCTGACTCGAGCGCTTAGTAAGTGAGGAAGTTACCCCTCAGTCGTGAAGTCACGAGGCTGTTCAGCAGATAGTGGCGAGATTCTGTCGAGATATCCGGCCTAGGGAAACTTTCACCGACTTCCTCTTTATCTCGGCACCCTGAACCGCCGTGATGATGGTCGTGCCTGGAAGTCGCCACGTACAGCGTCTGGCAGCCGTCGCACGGATGGTGCGGGTTCCCGCCGGCCACCGCTCCGCACGTGGAGGAGCGGTACGGCATCGCTGCGAGCTCGTTCGGAGCGCAGGGTGGCCATCGCGCTGTACTCGAGGATGGACGTCGAGCGCCTGCGCTTCGTCGTCGCCGTCGGGCGCGGAGGGATCTCGCCGGCGACGCGCACCGCATGCTCGTCGGCGGTATCCGGCAACCTCCCGACTGCCGGCCGCCGCCGACCGGCACCCAGGTCGTGATCCTGCTGGCGGAGCGCGACCCCTATGCGGCCGAGTTCGCCGAGTTCTTCCTCAAGACCGAGGTTCGGAGGTCGTCCGGCGCTCGATGCGGCCAGACGCCGTCCTCGCGCATCGGCGCCGATCGGCCTGGCTCGCGTCATCAGCCTGACCTCTCATCTCCGGGGCGCCGGGCTCGAGCTGTGCTCGAGACGTCCATGCCCGCGGGATCCCCGTCTGGCTGCTGTCCAGCGTCGCGACACGCGACGCGGCGCTCGAGGCCGGCGCGTCCGCGTTCCTGCAGAAGCCGCTCGGAGCCGCTCCAGCTCGTCTCGCCAGTGGAGGACCTCCTCGGGACGAGCTCGTTCCTGAACGAGGTCGTACCCACGCGGTGACGGATCGGGTCTCCAGCGGGAGCGAGCGGCTCGACGCTGCCGTCCTGGGCGGTGGTCTCCTCGCCAACTCCATCAACGTCGTCATGGGTCTGCCCGGTTCCGGGAAGACGATCGTGGCGCAGCAGTACCTGTTCGAGAACGCGAGCGAGGATCGGCCCGCGGTCTACCTCTCGACCGTCTCCGAACCGCTCGAGAAGATCCTCCGGGGGGTACGGACAGACCCCGTCCTTCTTCGGACCCGAACGCGATCGGCAGCCGGGGCGTCTACGAGACCTGGGCACCAGCCTCACCCATCGAGCGATCCCTTGTCCGAGACCGCTCGGGCGCGTGATCGCGATGCGTGCCTTCGCGGACGACCAGCCGGGGCTGTCTCGTTATCGACAGCTTCAAGCGTTGCATCCGTTCGCCTCGGATGCGATGGCGTTCCGGCGTTTCCTCCAAGATCCGCGGGGAGCCTGTCGGCCGTACCCGACGACGTCCCTGTGGGTCGGCGAGTACGGACCGGACGAGCATCGCGGTCGCGCCGGAGTTCGCAGTCGCCGACGGCATCATCTCGCTCGCCGTCGAGCCGGGCGGCCGACCGCGACGCGCGGCTCCTTCAGGTCCTGAAGCTCCGAGGCAGCGGCTTCCTGAGTGGGAGAGCACGGGTACCGGCTCTCGGCCGACGGCATCCTCGTCTTCCCGAGGCTGGCCGACCCGGTGGACCAGGGCACCTACACCCTGGAGACCGAGCGCGTCTCACGGCGGGATCCCCGCCCCGACGAGGCGCTGGACTCCGGTCTGTGGCGGGGATCGACGCTCGTCGCGGGGCCGTCCGGTTCGGGCAAGACCTGATGGGTTGCACTAGGCATCTTCAAGGGCGCGAGATCGGTCGGCCCGGCCTCATCGCTGGGCTCCAGGAGAACCCACACGCAGCTCGAGACGCATCGTCGACGGGTTCGGCTGGTCGCTCGGCCGCGACGACGTCATGTGATGTACCGCAGCCCGGTCTGAGCATGTACCTGGACAGAGTGGGTCTACCGGAGCTGTTGCAGCGTGAAGCGGTGGAGCAATACGTAACT
>ERZ1370068.1529-contig-11430_pt1 | contig 18313 bp, 23 predicted proteins | sample MGYA00561227_ERZ1370068 | MGnify/ENA primary metagenome ERZ1370068 (study PRJEB38410, sample SAMEA6850437) | metagenome | study: Metagenomic assessment of the ecological functions of the soil: analysis of the soil microbiota associated with the...
GAGTGGGCCACCTGGCTGATAGAGGCATCCGAGGCCCCGGGTGACGTATACCATACGGCCGTCGTTCTTCATGCCTCGGGCTCGAGCGGACCGCCTGTCCGCCACATCCAGCCAGGCTCGCCGGAGGCCACGCAGGTGGTCATTGACCAAGGTCCCATTGCCCCGGCCGAGGTTGCAGTTTAGACTGCTGACTATCAAGGAGGAACACCCCGTGAAATCGTTGCTGCTTGCCACAGCTCTCCTCGGATCGGTGAGCGTTCCTGTGGTGGATCTCCCGAAGGAGCTTCCCGGAGACGGAACGTCGGACGCGACCGCTACGGTTCATCTCATGCTCGCCAAGGGCCCGGCAGCTCCGGCCCTTCCCGGGGCCGTGCCTCGAGGGGCTCCAGCTCGTCTCAAGGGGCGGGGGTACAAAGGGAAACCGGCGAGGCGGCTACCGTGGGTCCGGCGCGAACAACCCAACAGCTCTGCTGACCAGCCAACGCCCAATGAACCCAGGAATGTTCAAAAGCTCTCCCCCTGGCCCCTTTGGGGCTCCCCCCGCTGCTCCCGGCTGGTAACTCCCCGTAGAGCCCCACTGTCTGGGAATCCAGTCACTAGAGTAGCAAGCGGCGCCCGGCAGCGCGTCGACCGCGACAACCGCATCCAGGGTTACCGGTCCTAGCTAGGTCCTCGGCCGAGCACGACTGGGAAGCGGCTCGAGCCAGAACTGCGATGCGGGGTGGAATCCGGCCCCGGGTCGCCACCGCGGAACGTTTCTACATTGCCGAGGGGTTCTGGGCTCACCGCGTGGCCATCACGGCCAGCACGCCGCGACCCGTCAAGGCCACCACCAGCCACGGCCGTCTCGCACCATGAGCTGGTCCGCCTCGGCCGGGCCCATGCTGCCCGCCGGATAGTTCGGAAAGTTTCGAGGCGGAAGCGACTTCCACACGTCGAGGATGGGCGTGGCGATGTTCCAGGCCGCCTCGACCATGTCGGCGCGGTGAAAGAGGGTGGTGTCGCCGACCATGCTGTCGTAGAGCAGGCGCTCGTAGCCGGTGGCCGCCGCGGTATCGCCGAAGTCCTTGTAGCTGAAGTCGAGCTTGACCGTATTGAGCTCGACCGTCGGCCCCGGCCGCTTGGCCTTCACCTGGATCTCGATTCCCTCCTCCGGCTGGATGTGCATCACGAGCCGGTTGGGATCGAGCTGCTCCCGTATCTCGTCCCGCCCGACATGATCGGGATCGGCTTCCTCGAAGAGCAGGAGCGGCGGTCGCCGGAACTGGATCATGATGACGGTGGTGCGCCGCGCCAGCCGCTTGCCCGAGCGCAGATAGAACGGCACGCCCGCCCAGCGCCAGTTCTCCACCTGGAGCTTGAGGGCGGCATAGGTCTCGGTGGCCGACGTCGGCGAGACCTTCGGCTCGCTCCGATACCCCGGCACCGGCTTGCCGTCGATCTCTCCGGGGCCGTACTGGCCGCGCACCGCGCGCTGGAGGACGTCTTCCGGCCGCATCGGACGGATCGACTTCAGGACCTTGACCTTCTCGTCGCGGACGGCATCGGCCTCGAACGAGCTCGGCGGCTCCATCGCCACCATGGCGAGGAGCTGGAACATGTGGTTCTGCACCATGTCGCGGAGCACGCCCGCGGTGTCGTAGTAGCTGCCGCGGTCCTCGACGCCCACCGTCTCCGCCACCGTGATCTGCACGTGGTCGATGTAGCGGCGGTTCCACACGGGCTCGAAGAGCCCGTTGGCGAAGCGGAAGACCATGATGTTCTGCACGGTCTCCTTGCCGAGGTAATGGTCGATGCGGTAGATCTGCCGCTCGTGCAGCACCGCGCGGAGCCGGCGTGTTCAGCTCCCGCGCGGACTCGAGGTCGCGGCCGAAGGGCTTCTCGACGATCACGCGCCGCCAGCCCGTGCCCTCCTCGCCCGTCAGCCCGGCCCGACCGAGCCCCTCGACGATGGGCGCAAAGAAATCGGGCGGCACGGCGAGGTAGAAGAGCACGTTGCCCCCGGTCCCGTGGCGGCCCTCCACTTCCTTCAAGAGCTCGCCGAGCTTGGTAGTAGGTCTCGTCGTCGGTGAACTCGCCGGACTGGTAGTAGAGGGCGTCCCGCAGCTCGCCCCAGAGCTGCTCGTCCACCGGGCGGGTGGCGAACTCGCGGATCTCCTTCGACTGCTCGGCGCGGAACTCCTCGTGGGTCTTGGGCTTCCTCGTGACGCCGATGATCGCGAGCTCGCGCGGCAGGAGCCCGTTGGCCTTCAGGTTGTAGAGCGCGGGGAAGAGCTTGCGCTTGGTCAGGTCCCCGGCGGCGCCGAAGATGACGATGGCGCAGGGCCCCGCCACCCGCAGCGCCCGCGCCTTGACCGTCATGCCGGGCGCCCCGAGTCGGCCCCGATCTCGCACCAGGCGCGCAGCGTCTCGGCCACGCTCCACGCCTGGGCGATGGCGCCCCGGGGCGCAAACGGCGCGTCGCCCTCGAAGATCTCGGCGATGCTCCCGAGGCCGTAGTCGCCCAGGTGATGCGCCATGGGCAACAGGTACGCGCGGGCGGCCTGCCGGTCCCCGTACACCCGCAGGTGGGCGAGGGCAAATGGGCCGAGCAGCCATCCCCATGCCGGGCCCTGGTGATAGGCGCCGTCGCGCTCGGCCGATCCGCCCCGTAGCGACCCGTGTACGCGGGATCGCCGGGCGCGAGGCTCGGAGCCCGAACGAGGTCAAGAGCTGGCGCGCGCAGGTATCGACCACCCGTCGCTGCCGCTCCGGCGAGAGCGGGCTCGCGGGAGCGAGACCGCGAAGATCTGGTTGGGCCGAAGGGTGGGGTCGGCGCCCGCGGGACCATCGATGACGTCGTGGCACGCACCGGCCGCCTCGTTCCAGAAGCGATCGAAGCCCGCGGCGGCGCGCCCGGCCATCTGATCCCAGGTCGCATCGTGCTGGCCCGCCACCCGCGCGAGAGAGCTCATGGCGCGGAGCGCATTGTACCAGAGGGCATTGATCTCGACGGGCTTGCCGGTGCGCGGCGTCACGACCCGGTCGCCGACCACCGCGTCCATCCACGTGACCTGCACGCCGGGCTCACCCGCCCGCAGGAGCCCGTCGGCCGCGTCCACGCCGATGCCGTAGCGCGTGCCCTTCACGTGCCAGCCGATCATGTCCGCCAGCACCGGGAACAGCGCCTTCACCAGGCCGGCGTCCTGCGTCGCCGCGTGATAGGCGCGCACCGCCTCGAAGTACCACAGCGCGGCGTCGGCGGTATTGTATTCGGGCTTCTCCCCAGAATCGGGGAACACGTTGGGGAGCATGCCCTGGTCGACGAAGCGCGCGAACGTGGTCAGGATGTGCCGCGCGACCTCGGCGCGCCCGGTGCAAAGACAGAGGCCGGGCAGGCTGACCATGGTGTCCCGTCCCCAGTCGCCGAACCAGTGGTATCCCGCGATCACCGACATCGCACCGGGATCGGCGGTCAGGGGCCGCCGGACGACGAACTGGTCGGCGGCGAGCGCCAGCCGGTCGACCCAGCCGGGCGCCCCTGCCGGCTGCGCGGTGCGCCATCGGGCGAGCACGTCGGACTCGTGGGCGATGCGCCGCGCCCATGCCGCCGCGCCGTCGAGCGACGGCGCGTCCTCCGACGAGAGCACCACGGTGACGGAGGCGCCCGGCGCCAGCGCGATCCGGAGGGTCCCGGCGTGGAGATTGTCGTCGACGGCGTCGAGCCCGCGCTCGGCCTCGCGGGCGAGGCCATACCGCAGATACCACTCGTGCGCTGGCGCCGCGGCGGTGCCCTCGGCGAGCACGGCGAATGGCCGGGCGCCATCGTAGGCCGTGACGCGCAGCCCGTGCGGGATGGCGTCGACCGCCATGCGCCAGCCGCCGGCGTGTGTGCTCGCGTGGAAATCGCGGTAGTTCACCACCGCCTTGAGGGCGAGCGTGGCAGGGGCACTGCCGCGCAGCAGCGCGTAGCGCACATAGGTCGTATTGGCGCCCGGCTCCATCCAGATGCGCTTTTCGATCTGGGCGTCGGCGCACGCGAACGTCCACACCGGTGTGGTGCCGTCGAGGCGGAAGCGCTCGATCAACCGGTAGCCGTGCGGTCCCAGCGTCCCGTCCGCCCAGCGATTGGCGTAGAGCTCCCACGCCGCCCCCGTACTGCGACCGTCTCGTCCAGCTTGGCGACGAGGAGCGTGCGGCCCACGGGCGGCTTCAACGCGGCCACGAGCAGCCCGTGATAGCGGCGGGTCAAGAGTCCCGCGACGGTTCCCGAGGCGAATCCCCGATGCCGTTGGCGCAGAGCCACTCCCGCGGCTCGGCCGTGTCGAGGCGGCCGCAGGTCTCACGGCCGACGTCGAGGAGCGGGCCGTCCCCGCAGATCGCCCGTGGCTTCCGCCGATGCATCGCTCATGGCTTGGTCTCCCGTCCCGATCAACAGCTCAGGGCGTTCGACGCCCCTCGGTGGCGGGCGGGTTCGCGGCGCTCACGCCCCCGGCACGAGCCGTACCTCGGTCAGCCCGCCCAGGCCGATGTGCCGGGTCCGCAACCCTTCCACCAGCGCCTGGTAGAGCTCGGCCTGCGCGGGGATATAGTCCGTCGCCGCCACCCACGGGCCCACGTTCACGGTGAGGCCCTCCCCTCCGAGCCCGCCCACGCCGATGACCGGCGGAAGGTCCCGGAGCACGCGGGCATTTCCCGCCACCACCTCGCGGGCCGTCTCGAGCACCTGGCCGAGGTCCGACCCGTATCCGACCTGCACGCTGAGGGCGAGCTGGCGTACCGCGCCGTAGTTGTGCAGGATCTCGCCCACGATCTTCCGGTTGGGGATCACGACCCGGGAGCGATCGGGATGGACGAGGGTCGTCGAGAACAGCTCGATCAGGCTCACCTCGCCCTGCACGCCGAGCAGCGCGATGTACTCGCCCACGCGAAACGGCTTGGTGAAGATGATGCTGAGCCCGGCCACCACGTTGCTCAGCACGCCCTGCAGCGCGATGCCGATGCCGAGGCCGGCGACGCCGATGCCCGCCACGAGCGGGGCGATCTGGAAGCCGAACTTGTCGAGCGCGACCACGAGCGTGAAGACCATCACGACGACGCGGACGACCCGCACGATGAGCGTGCGGACGGGCGGCTCCATCCTCCGCGTCTCGAGCCACTTGCCCGTCGCGTTGCCGACCCACCGGGCGAGGAGCGCGCCCGCGACGAGGACGACCACCGCCCCCAGGAGCTGGAAGCCATAGCGGATCAAGAGGTCCGTGGTCACTTCCTTCGCTGACAGCATCGACGTCGGCATCCGCCCCTCCTTCGGTATGATGATGTGCACGCTGCAGGAGTTGCCTCATCATAAGCGGAAGGTCGGGCGCCATGGCGATTCAGATCGGGACCTCGGGCTACAACTATCCGGAGTGGCGGGGCACGTTCTACCCGGACAAGTTCCCCACCGCGAAGATGCTTCCCTACTACGCGGAGCGCTTCTCCACCGTCGAGGTGAACTACACCTTCTACCGCATGCCCAGCGCGAAGGCGGTCGCGGGCTGGGACCGCGAGACGCCGGCGCGCGTTTCGCTTCACGCTGAAGGCGCCCCAGCGCATCACCCACTTCGCCCGCCTGCGCGACGTGGGCGAGCCGCTCCGCTATTTCCTCGACACCGCGCGCCTCCTCGGGCCGAAGCTCGCCTCCATCCTGTTCCAGCTCCCGCCCAATTTCGCCCGGGACATGGGGCGCCTCGGGGATCTCCTCGCCCAGCTCCCGCCCGACCTCCGCTTCGCCTTCGAGTTCCGCCACGCGAGCTGGCTCGCCGAGGACGTCTACGCGCGGCTCCGCGCGGCCAATGCCGCCCTCGTGATCGCCGACAGCGCTGAGAGCAGCACGCCCCTCGTGGCCACGGCCGACTGGGGCTACCTCCGCCTGCGGGACGAGGGCTACACGCCGTCGGACCTCGAGGCCTGGGCCCGGACGGTGAAGGAGCACGAGGCGCGCTGGCGCGACACGCTCGTCTACTTCAAGCACGAGGAATCCGGCACCGGCCCCGCCTTCGCCCGCGCGCTCGCCGAGCTCGTCGGCACCGCGCTCCCCGGGTAGCCCTTCCTCACGCTCCGGAGCAATCAGCCGATACAGCCGTCGCCGCGCTGACGGCATGTAGCCACCACACAAATCTCCACCCACGTTCTCAAATCGCGGCCCCTCGGACGTCGAAGCCCAACGCGAGATCGGCTGACTGCCCTCGGACGGCTCCCGCTCGAGATTCGCGCCCTCTCCGGATATCCACGACCTGCCCTATCGTTTATCCGAGCCGCGCGTATTTTGTATCCGCGGTCCAGGTATCTCGGGTGGCCGGCACCAGGCGCCGACCGCAATGTCCTGTTCTTTCGTTCGCCGCGGCATCCCGTCGGCGGCCGAGACCCGGTTACGCGGCAGAGTCACCCGTGTTACGTTGTTGGGCCTGCCGCAGCGCTGACGCGATCAAGGAAGGAGACAAGAATATGGCCGAAGTGAGCGTGCTCTACGACCGCGAAGGACAGACTCTCACCGTCTGGTTCAGCGACCGGCACCAGGAACACATCTGCGAGGAAACGGGGATGAAGTCGTTCTCGATGAAGGACTCGGCTGGTCGTGTCATCGGCTTTGAGAAGCTCAATTTCTCTATCCCGGAAACCGACCGGCTTCGAATCGCTCTTGAAACGTCACCTGCGTAAGGTTCCGCCCAACAACACACATCGGACGGCGAGATTCGGCAGAATGGCAGCGCCGAAGGGGCTAACTAACGCGATACAGAAGGGACCCGCACTATCCCTAGCCCTCGCCACCACCCGCCACCACCATCCGTGCGGTACGCGACGTCGGTTGGCGCTGCACGGCGCCCGTGGTAGCGTGGAGCGCATCAGACTCTCGTCACCGGAGGAGCCGTGCGATGCCCCCTCATTCCGTCGGTACTGGGACGATCTCTTTCGGATTGGTCTCCATCCCGATCAAGCTCTACACCGCCGCGTCCGCGGAGGGCGTCTCGTTCAACATGCTGCACGTCAAGTGCGGCAACCGGATCAAGCAGCAGACGTTCTGCCCGGTCTGCCAGTGAAGTGGTGGAGCGCAACCAGCTCGTCCGGGGCTACGAGTTCTCCAAGGAGCAGTACGTGCGGCTGGACGAGGAGGAGATCAAGTCGCTCGAGGGCGAGAGCTCGAGGGTCATCGACATCGCCGAGTTCGTCCCGCTGCCGAGCGTCGACCCGATCTACTTCGAGAAGAGCTACTACCTCGGGCCCGACAAGGGCGGCGAGAAGGCCTATCGCCTCCTCGCCGACGCCATGGCCAAGGCCGACCGCGTCGCGCTCGCCACCTTCGTGATGCGCGGCAAGGAGAGCCTCGTCCTCATCCGGCCCGCCGACAAGGGCCTGATGCTCCACACGATGTACTTCGCCGACGAGGTCCGGGACTTCGGCGAGGTGGAGAAGGGCGAGGGCGCCAAGATCCGCGACGGCGAGCTGGAGCTGGCGGAGAAGCTCATCGCCGAGCTCACCCACGACGAGTTCAAGCCGGAGCAGTACAAGGACGAGTACCGCCAGCGCGTGCTCGACCTGGTGAACACCAAGGTCGAAGGCAAGGAGATCACGACCGCGGCGGCCCCGGCCGAGCGCGCCCAGGTGATCGACCTGATGGACGCGCTCAAGCAGAGCCTCGCCAAGCGCGCCTCGTCTCCCGCCGCTCCCGAATCGGAGCGCAAGCCCCCCATCAAGCTGGTCAAGCGCGACGCCGCAGGCGGCCCCAAGCCGGAACGGAAAGCCCAGGGCGCGAAGAAGTAGCGGCATCTCCGATTTGACACGCCCGGCGAGCGGCACCTATCATGGCCGCGGCTCGGACGGCTGCCACTCGACCCAGGCTCACCCACAGACGAGGAGGTCTCCTATGGACCGGCGCTCATTTCTGACCACCACCACTCTCGGAGCGGCGACCCTCGCCTTCCCGGCCGTCCTGCGCGCGCAGAGCAAGGATCCGATCCGCATCGGGGTCCCGCTGCCGCTGACCGGGCCCTTCGGCGCCCTCGCCGCCGACATGCAGCGCGGCGCCCAGCTCGCCGAGGTCGAGCTGAACGCCAAGGGCGGCATCCTCGGCCGGAAGGTCGAGGTGCTCTTCCGCGACGACCAGCTCAAGCCCGCGGTGGGCGCCCAGCGGACGCAGGAGCTGATCGAAAAAGAGAAGTGCCAGTTCATCGTGGGCGGCCTCGCCGCGCACGTGCAGATGGCCATCAACGAGCAGACCAAGAAGTCCAAGGTGCTCTTCGTCTCGACGAGCCAGTCGGACGAGATCAGCGCCAAGCCGGATACGAGCCCCATCACCTTCCACGAGGCCCTGAACCCGACCATCACCTGCCGCGCCGTCGGCACGTGGGCCGCGCAGAACCTCGGCAAGAAGTGGTACCTGATCTACGCGGACTACGCCTGGGGCAAGCAGTGCAACCAGGTCTTGCAGGAGACGCTCAAGAAGAACGGGGGCACCGTGCTCGGCGCCATCCCGTATCCGCTCGGCAGCGCCGAGTTCTCCGCCCACCTGCCCAAGATCCAGGCGGCCAAGCCGGAAGTCCTCATGACGGTGACGCCCGGCGCCGACAATATCGCCTTCCTCAAGCAGGCCATCAGCTTCGGCATGAAGAAGGAGATGAAGATCGCCCAGCCCCTGCACTGGCTCTCGTACGGCAAGGAGGGCGGCCCCGACCTCTACTCCGACATCTATGCGGGGATCAACTTCTACTGGGAACTTCAAGATACGATCCCGCAGGCCAAGCGCTACGTCGAGGCGTTCCAGAAGAAGTTCAATATGCCGCCCGGCGACTATAGCTGCTATGCCTACAGCGGCTGCCTCGAAGTCGCCCGCGGCGCCGAGCTCGCCAAGTCGACGGAAGCCGACAAGGTGGCCGACGCGCTCCGGAAGAACCCGACCTACGACCACTACAAGGGCAAGGAGTGGTGGCGCGCCTGCGACAACAAGGCCATGCAGGACATGTGGATCGTCAAGGGCCGGGACAAGCTCAAGGGGAATGGGGCCTCTACGACGTCGTGAGCCGCATCCCGGCCAACGAGGAGTACGACCGCACCTGCGGCGAAAAGGGCTTCGCCTAGCGAGCGATGATAAGGGCCCATCTGCTTCGTTGGCGCCCTCGACCGCACGCTCAACGTACAGAGAGTACGCCTCGCGTGCGGCCATCGGGCGCCGCCTCGCAGCTGGACCCTTCTCATCGCTCTAGCCGGGTTTCTCCGTCAGGCTCTCTAGCCGGCGTGATCGACATCACGGCGTCCGCGCTGGCCGCACAGGTCTTCACGGGCCTCGTGCTCGGGATGATCTTCGTGCTGCTGGCGATCGGACTGTCGCTCATCTTCGGCCTCCTGACCGTGGTCAACTTCGCCCACGGGTCGCTGTACATGCTCGGGGCCTACTTCGGCGTCTTCGTGTTCGGAGTCACGAGGAACTTCTGGCTGTCCCTGATCATCGCGCCCTCATGGTGGGAACGGTCGGGCTCCTCATCGAGCGCTTTCTCATCCGCCGCCTCTACGGCCGCTCGCCCGACGACCCGCTGCTGCTCACCTTCGGACTCTCCCTCATCATCGTCGAGGGCGTGCGGATCATCTGGGGCAAGATCGGCCTCACGATCGACCCGCCCAAGGCATTGGGGACCGCCGTGAACCTGGGCTTCATGAACTTCCCCGCCTACCGGCTCTTCGTGATCGCCGTCACGGTCGCCGTGCTCGTGGCGATCTGGCTCTTTCTCGGAGCGCACCAATGTCGGCCTCATCATCCGCGCGGGCTCGCGTGACCCCTGATGGTGCGGGCGCTCGGCATCGATCTGTCGCGCATCTGGCTGCTCGTCTTCGGCATCGGCACCGGCCTCGCCGGCCTCGCGGGCATCCTCGCCGGCCCGATGCGCGGCGTCTACGCGGAGATGGGCGTCACCATGGTCATCGAGTCGTTCGTCGTGATCGTGGTGGGCGGCATGGGCAGCCTGGTCGGCGCGGTGGTGGCGGGACTCCTGATGGGCCAGGTCGTCGGGCTCACGACGTACTTCGCGCCGGCGCTGGCCGAGATCATGGTCTTCATCGCCATGGCCGTGGTCCTCCTGGTGCGTCCGAGCGGCCTCTTCGGCGAGGCCGGCCTGCTGGATTGATGCCGGTGCCAGGCGCGCTGCGCTCCGTCGCCGATTGGGTCGCCGCGCATCCCGTGTCGACTTTCCTGGCCGTCTTCGCCGTCTTTCCCTTCCTCGTCCCGTATCAGGCCCTGGCCACGCAGGTGCTGATCTGGGGTCTCTTCGCGCTCGGCTTCAACCTGCTCCATGGCTATACGGGCCTCCTGTCGTTCGGGCATGCCGCCTACTACGGGCTCGGGGCCTATGGCGCGGGCATCCTCCTCGCCAAGCTCCACTTCGCGTCGGTCTGGGGCGCGCTCGGCGCCGGGCTGCTCCTGGCGGGCGCGGGCGGGGCGATCATCGGCTTCTTCTGCCTGCGGCGGCATGGCATCTACTTCGCGATGCTCACGCTGGCCTTCGCCCAGCTCCTGTACTTCATCGGCTTCCACCTGTCGAGCTGGACGGGCGGAGACGACGGCTTGCGGGGATCCCGCAGCTCACGCTCGGCTTCCCCGGCTTCCCGGTCTCCCTCGAGAAGCCGCTCGCCTTCTACTACTTCTGCTTCGTGCTCGTCGGCCTCGCCGTGGCGCTCCTCAAGCGCATCCTCGACTCCCCGTTCGGCGCGGTGCTGCAGGCCATCCGCGAGAACAGCGATCGCGCCGTCGCCTGCGGCTACGACATCGACCGGGTCAAGCTCCTGTCGTTCGTCTTCTCGGCCATGTTCGCGGGCCTCGCGGGCGCGCTCGACGCCCTGCGCCTCACCGTCGTGCCGATCGAATCGCTCTACTGGACGACGTCGGGCCAGGTCGTGATGATGACGCTCCTCGGCGGCGCCGGAACCTTCTTCGGGCCCTTTGTCGGCGCGACCGCCTTCCTCGTCCTGGAGGACCGGCTGAGCGCGTTCACCGAGTCCTGGCCCCTGGTCATCGGCGCGATCTTCTCCGCGTTCGTTCTCTTTCTCCCCGGGGCATCTGGGGGACCATCATCGGAGGGTTCCATGGCCGTCAAAGTGCTTGAGCTCCACCATCACGGGATCCGCGTCGGCCCCAGCGAGCCCGAGGTCAAGAAGGCGCTGTCCTTCTACCAGGACGTGCTCGGCCTCAACCCCGACCCCGGACGTCCGACCATTCCCAGCATCGACGGCTACTGGATGGACGTCGGCGGCACCGCCCAGATCCACCTCATGGGCGTCGACGGGCAGTCCAAGTTCGCGGAAGGGCCCGGCAAGGATCCCTCCCATCCCCACGTCGCCCTCGCGGTCGAGGACATCCAGGAGGCGAAGACGGAGCTGGAGCGCATGGGCGTCTCGTTCTGGGTCACGCGCGGCGTGGTCGGGCCCGAGTCCCAGCAGATCTTCATGCACGACCCGTTCGGCAACATGATCGAGCTCCATCAGGCCGGCACCTGCCGCTGCATCGGCGCCAAGCGCCCGGCCGTGGCGGCGAAGAGCAGCATGAGCTAGGAGCTGTGGCGCCACTGACACCGGCCCAGCAGGCCTTCGTCGACCGGGCGGCGCGCATCACGCGCGAGAAGGTCGCCCCGCGCGCCGCCGAGTACGACGCGGCGGGCGCAAACCCAGTCGATAGCTGGCGCGAGCTGCAGCGCGACGGCTTCCTGGCCTCTGCCATCCCCCGGGCCTACGGCGGGCTCGGGCTCGACATGGCGACCTATATCGCCGTCATCCGCACCATCGCACAGGGCTGCGCCAGCACCGCCATGACCCTGCACATGCACTCGACGGTCATGCGCTTCATCGACTCGCTCGCCACGGACGCCCAGAAGCGGCGCTATTTCCGCGAGGTGGTCGAGCACGGCCGCCTCTTCGGGAGCTGGGGCAGCGAGCCGGCCGTGAGCCTCTCCCGCGCCCTTCTGATGGAGACGGTGGTCACCCAGGACGGTTCGGAGTACGTCGTCAACGGCGTGAAGCACTTCTGCACGATGGCGCTCGGCGCCTCGCAGTACATGGTCTGGTGCGCGCTCGACGGCGGGACCGACATGAGCAAATCCTTGCTCCTGGTACTGGTCCCTGCCGACGCGCCGGGCATCAGCACCGACGGCAAGTGGGACACACTCGGGATGCGGGCCACCTTCAGCCCGTCGGTGTCCTTCAAGGATGTCCGCATGCCCGCCGAGGCCGCCCTCGGCGATCCTGGCGCGGCCACCCGCGCCGGCGTGATCGAAAGCTTCGCCCTCGGCTATGCCGCCGTGTATCTGGGAATCGCCGAGTCGTCCCTGGCCTTCGCAATCGACTACGCCAAGAAGCGCATCGTCAAGCCCGAGAACATCGCGGTGGCCCAAGATCCAACGGTCCAGCGTCACGTGGGTGAGCTGTCCGCTCACCTGGACGCCGTCCTGCTAGTGCTCGCCGATTCGGCTGCGAAGTGGGACGCCGCCGACACGCTCGAGCGCGGCGTCCTCGCCAACCGGGCCAAGTACCTCGCCACGGAGGTCAGCCTCGAGCTCACGTCCAAGGTCATTCAGATCGTCGGAGGCCGAGGGGCATACAAGGACTACCCCGCCGAGCGCGCCTTCCGCGACGTCCGCACCTCGACATTGATGCCCCCGACCATGGACCGGATGCTCGAGGCCATCGGCAAGAGCGCCCTCGGCCTCGACGCCGCGATGTTCAATATCCCCGGGCGCCGCCGCGCTGACGGCAGTCCGAGTCGCTCACCGCGTCGCGGCGATCGGGCGGCGAGCTGGGCGATGATCCCGGGCGTGCGGTCGCCCACGGCTGGGTGGTGATCTCGCCGGACCGCGTGAAGTACGAGACCCGCTGCTCTCTGGCGCCGCGCGCAGACACGAGGCCGATCAGCGGATTGTTCGGATCGGCCACCACCGTCAACCCCGTGGTCAGCACGAGCCCCTCCGACGGCCCCGTCTCGCCGGGGAACGGGGAGAACACCGACACCGGGAGGAGGCGGCCTGAGGCCACAGACGCCGCGTGACCGTGCGCCCCATGACCGCCAGCGCCCAGGTAGCGGAAGAGCGTGATCTGTGGGCTCGGCAGCGCCACGGCCGGCGTGACGGCGATCAACGCCTGAAATGATCGCGGCACCGGCGGGTTCACGCCGACCATCGTGATCGGCGGGTACGCGGCAAAGCCACCGCCCAGCACATCCGCGGCGATGTTGAGACCCTGCGTGCCGGGGATGAGGCCCGGAGCGTCGACGATGACCGCATCCTTGGCCGCGGCGCCCTGCGACAGCGCCTGGCCGCTCCAGACCATAACCCGGTTGGCCGCGCCGGGCCCGTTGGCGACGACGATGTCGTCCCAGTTGTCGCCGTCCACGTCGGCCGCCGCCACGCGCACCCCGCGCTGCGGTAGCCATCGTCGAGCACCGGCACCTCGAACATCAACCGTGCCTTCGGCGACCCGTCGGGCGCGACCTCGAGCCGGTAGACGGCGACCATAGGCTTGCGGCCCTTGCCCGAGCCCACCAGGATCTCGGGCACACCGTCGCCGTCGATGTCTCCGACCGCCACACTGCCACCGTCGCCGCTTCCGTCGAACGGTCGCAGCTCGAGACGCGGGCGCTGCAATTGGGTGCGCTCGAACACCCGCACCAGCGGCGATCCCGAGAGCGGGATCGTCACCACGTGGGCGCGGCCGTCCCCGAGCACGTTGCCCACGGCGGCGCCGACACCACCACGATAGGCGCGCCCATACGGCATGAAGGAGCCCACCGTCTCGCCGGTGACGGCGTGGGCCAGGCTCACTGTCGGCAGCTCGCCGCGCCGCGCGCCGACTGCGGTGAGCACCTCGCTGCGTGGCGGGACCACCCGCACCGCCAGCATCATCCCATCGTCCTCGTGGAGGAGCAGGTGGCAGTGCATCACGAACTTGCCGACGAACCTCGAGGTCCGCAGCTTGATGTAGGCCTTGCTGCGCCCCGGGAAGGCGAAGGTATCCAGCTCTCGCGGCACGTCGTTCACGAGGGGATTCTGGGGAAGATCCGTCCGGAGCTGGGTGAGCGCCTGGTCCGAGTAGTACTCGATCTTCTCGATGACGAACTGTCCCTGGTGGATGTGGAACGGATGCGCCACCTGGGAGAAGGTCGACACGACCCACCGCTCCACGTCGCCCGAGTAGCTCTGCACGACCGCGAGATCGGGAAAGGAGCCGAAGTTGATGCGGCCCCGCAGGCTGACCTCGTCGAAGTCGAACGCCACCTGATCGCGCAGCACGGCCGGCGCCTTGGCGAGCTCGGCGGGCTCCGGAACGGGACGGCCTCCGCCCGGTGGAGGCGTCGTCACCGGCGCCCCTGCACGCGCACGGTGGCCATGATGACCGACGGAACGTACGAGCGGGGCGGCTGGAACGACAGCATCGCCGGCAGGTTGGGCACCTGGTTCGTGTACGCCGAATCGCGGACATTGACGACGTAGTAGTCGCCCGGCTCCGCCGGGGCCGTGATGCCCCACGTGAGCCGCCCGCCCGGAGCGAGAAACGTGTCCTTCATGATGTCGCGCTGCTTGGTGAAGAGCGTCGTGACGGGCGTGACGTAGTCGTTGCCGTCCTGAGCGAGGAGCGTGCTGCGGAACAGGGGGCGGACGCGGCGATCCGGCCGTCCGACCCGATCCGGTAGATCCCAAGCGAGTACGCGGCGAAGGGACTGAAGTTGGCGACGGTCCAGACCTGGGTCTCCCGGGCCGCATGGCGATGATGGGGTTCACCTGACCGTTGACGAAGTAGGTCGGCGCGTACCTCGGCGCGATGCTGGGGCCGCCCGCGGCGGCAGCGGGATTCGGATCGGTCAGCGTCGGGCTGGTGCCGTTGGCGGTGGGGCCGATCTCGAACATCCCCGGATGCTCGATGCTCGGCGCCAGGCTCATGCCGGTGAGCACCAGGATCCGCTCGGGGAGCGGCCCGTACTCGGCGCGGAGGCTCGTGTCGATGGCCCGACCGATCTGGACGATCCCCGCCATCCCGCCATAGACCTGCTGAGCGGTCGAGGGTGATAGTGCGGGTGGTACCAGTTCACGCCCTGGTCGTGGTCCTTGAGGATCCGGATCTCGGTCGTATAGTCCCCTCCAGGCGCGAAGGCGCGGTAGACGTTGTCCGCGCGGCCCGTGGGGCTCGTGAGAACGCCGTGGAAGTGGATGTTCGCGAGATCCGGCACCGGGTTGGTGGGATCGAACGCCGTCGGGCTCTTCTGCATCTCCTCGCCGGGTACGCGGCGGTCGAGGATCCTCAGGCGGATGGTGTCGCCGGGCTCCGCCACCAGCGAGCGCCCGGGAAACATCCCGTCGTAGGCCGCGGCGATCCCACCGAGCCGTGCCGCGCCCGCATAGGTGATCACCGGGTACGGCTTCGAGCCGACCCTGACCGGGGTTTGAGGCGTTCCGGACGTGACGGTGAGCGTCGTCTCGAGCAGGCCGTTCACCGCGCGGACGGCGCGATCGCCGGAGAGAAGGTCCAGCAGTGGCCCATCGCTCGGGAGATCTTGCCCCGCGTAGGGCACGAGGCTCTTCCCGACGGCCGAATGTGCGAAAAACATCTCGGCGCACGGCAGAAAGGCGGCGTCACCCTGCTGGGCGGGACAACGGGCCTGCGTCAAACCGCCCACGGCCTGGCTGTGCGATACGTCAGGACCGCCGGCGGTGAAGACCAGCAGCAACGCGCCAGCGGAACGTTCGGCCACCACCAAGCGATTCGGCTCATCGATCGGGTCCTCCGCGAGCGAGCGCGGTGACTATCCACTCACGCGTCTTCGCGGCCGTCAGAACAGGACGGTGGCTCGCAGCGTGATAGCCGTGGCCGGAGACAGGTTCCGGCTCTGTCCAGGGTTCGGGACGTGCGTCACGGTGGGCTGCACGTAGATGTCGCCCCACACGTGCGCCTGATAGTACGCGGCGAGCATCACCTCGCTCCCACGGAACCCGAGGTTCTCGTTGAGCCAGGACACCGCGATGCCCGCGCCCATGGAGTCTTTCGGTCGTCCCGGCACGAGCCCGAATCCGGTGAGCCCGGCGCCGAAGTACTTGTTCACCGGCATGGTGTCCGAATCGTTGATCCCGAACTGGAAGAACCCTGAGATGCCGCTGTTGTCAATTCCAGGATGCCGGGTCCACAGCCGCTGGCTGCCGAACGCGTAGAAGCCCTTTGCCCCTTCTTCCGTGATGCCGGCCGCGGTCAGGGTCCCGGTCTGGCCCCAGGCACCGGCGGCCAGGGTCCCGGGCATCTTGTCGGCGCCGACCTGCCACGCGTAGCCGACCTCACCAATCATGAAGTAGTAGCCGTTGAACTGCGGCGTCACGTTCAGGCCCGTCTGCTCGCCGCGCGCGATGTTGCCGTCGTAGATGCCATAGGACACGTAGAAGTTGTTGACCGGGGCGACCGTCGCCGTGATGCCGTAGGCCGAGTTGTAATACCCGGGCATCGCGCCCAGCAGCGTCGGGTTGATGAAGATCGGGGTGTAGATCAATCCCGACACGGCCGGAATGAAGTACGTCTCGTCGGACAGCGCGAGCGGTCGGAGCACGTTGTTGAAGTCGTAGGTCGGAGACGTCTTGCCGATCCTGAGGATGAGCTTGTCGTCGAACAGCCGCTGCCGCCACCACAGCTCGTAGAGCTCGCTGCGGACGAGCGGCGGCGGCCCGGTCAAGCTGTTGTACCCGCCACGACCCCGGCTTGATCGTTGGTGGGCTGACCGTTGAACTGCAGGAACGCTACGCCGAACTGGGCCCCGGGATGCGCAACAGCTTCCGAGGTCCAGCGCCAGATCGATCAGGAGCAGGCTGTTGAAGCTCCACGTCTGCGGGTCGTTGCCGCCGGCGAAGAGATAGTTGGCGTCGCCGATCCACAGCCCGCCCAGCCGGACCCCCGAGTCCTTGCCGAAGCCGAGCAGCCTCCCGAGAAGGCCCGTGCCCGTCAGGAAGTTCGTCGCTCCGGGGTTACCGCTGATACCTCCAGCGGTGTTGTCGAACAGACTCACGCCCTGTGCATCGGCAGCCGGCGCGGCGTCGCGAGGCTCCTCCGCGGCCGGGTGCCCGGCGCGACCATGACGAGCACGAGGCACACGCACACGGTCAGCGCGAACGACCTCGGACGATCGAATAGCGGAGATGGCCGGGTGCTGGTCATGGAGTCTCCTGAGGCGGCCTGGTGCCGTCCATCACGGGGCAGCGCATTTCTGTTTGACGTGGCTGGGCGGCACGTGTGCTACGTTCGTGCTCGCAACGTCCAGGTCCGGCCTGAAGCTTCCTGCAAGGAGAGAAACCATGAGCGCAGACACGAGCGCCGCGCCGCCTTCAGCCACGGTGGTCATCGCGCAGAAGGTGCGGCCGGGGCGGGAGAAGGACTATCTCTGCTGGCAGGCCGAGATGAACGAACTGTGCCGCACCTTCCCCGGCTACGAGGCGGCCGAGGTCGTCCCTCCGGTTGAAGGGGTCCAGAGCGACTACGTCGTGGTCTTCCGCTTCGACACGTTCCCGCACCTCGAGGGCTGGCTCAAGTCCGATGCGCACCGAACGCTCCTCGCCCGCGGGCAGGAATTCTTCGTCGGGGACGCGCGACAGCACGTCGTGGCGGGCCCTCATACCGCGACCGTCGCGGCGGGCATGGTCGTGTCCACCCGGTGAAGCCCGGCCGTGAGGCCGAGTTCCGCACGTGGCAGACCACGATCGACCAGGAAGCAGCGCGCTTCCCGGGCTTCCTCGGCAACGAGGTGTTTCCGCCGGTGCGCGGGTTGCAGGAAGAGTGGGTGGTGGTCGTCCGCTACGATTCGGCCACGCATCTGCAAGATTGGCTCGAGTCGAGCCGCGTCGCCGCCTGAACCAGCAGGCGGCCAAGCTGTGGGACGAGGCGCGCGTCGAGAGCTTCGGGGGCGGCTTCCCCGGCTGGTTCTCGGCCGCCCGGGACGAGTCGGGCAAGGGGCTCCCGCCGAACTGGAAGCAAGCCATGAGCGTGATCCTGGTCCTGTATCCGACCGTGTTCCTGCTGTCTCGCTACCTGTCGCCGTGGCTCACGGGCCTGCCCTTCGCGGCGTCGTTGTTTGTCGGCAACGTGGCGAGCGTGTCGATCCTCACCTGGCTGCTGATGCCCGTGGTGGTGCGCGCGTTCGACTTCTGGCTGAGCCCGCCGCCGTCGCGCCGGATGCAGTTCGAGGTCCTGGGACTGCTGGCGGTGCTCGCGGGCTACGCCGTCGCCATCTTCATCTTCACACGCCTCAGCTAGACTCCCGTGGCCCGGGCAGATCGCGGTCCCGGGCTCGACTCTC
>ERZ1370068.3296-contig-2412_pt1 | contig 18310 bp, 21 predicted proteins | sample MGYA00561227_ERZ1370068 | MGnify/ENA primary metagenome ERZ1370068 (study PRJEB38410, sample SAMEA6850437) | metagenome | study: Metagenomic assessment of the ecological functions of the soil: analysis of the soil microbiota associated with the...
CGTTCTCGCCAACGAGGGCATCATCGAACGCCTTCGGGCATATCGGCGCGCGCCATCCCGGACGATCCGAACCGCTATTTCATCTCCCGCCATCGCGCCTCCGAGCTGGTCGAGCCGTCGACGTGCTGGAGATGACGCTCGATTCGAGCCGGTCGTTGCCGACCAGCGTGCGGCTCTACAGCGAGATGGTGATCCACGGCGAAATCTACAAAGCGCGGCCGGACGTCAACTCGGTGTGCCACCACCACTGCGCCGGCGGTGCTGCCGTTCTGCGCCACCGGCGTCGAGCTGGTGCCGCTGTTTCACCTCGGCGGCGACGCTCGGCGCCGAAGGTGCCGTTCTGGGACAGCCGCGACGAGTTCGGCGACACCAACCTGCTGGTGCGCACGCCCGAGGAAGGCGCGTCGCATGCGCGCGCGCTCGGCCCGCACTTCATGCTGCTGCTGCGCCGGCATGGCGCGTCGCTGGCGGGCAAGAGCAGTGCGCGAATGCGTGTTCCGCTTGCATCTACACCACGCGCAACGCCGAGCTGCAGCTGCGCGTACGCGCGCATCGGCACGCTCGGGCCGCTCTCGCCCGGCGAGGCCGAGAGACGCGGCGGCCACAATCATGGGTTCGCGCGGCAGTCGAGCGGGCCTGGGAATGTGGGCGACGCGGCTGCAGAAAGCGCGAGGCGACGTGGGCGGCGCGCCGGGCTGCCGACTGGTCGCCGGCAGGCCGCCTGCCGCGCGGCCGCGCAGGCATCCGCGAGCGCGCCAAGCCGGCGGCACGCGCGGGCGCCCAAGGCGAAGAGCCGGCAAGCGGAAGTAAATCTCGCGGCGCAGGATGCTCCTGACTGCCGATCCGCTTGCCGGAGACACGCACGGTTACGCCGGCTTTACCCCGGTGTTCCGCCGCCGCGGGCGGCGTTACGCGCCATCGTAATCCCGTAATGACAGCCGACACCAAATCAGCTCGCATCGAAGCTGTTGCAGCAGGCGGCGCAGCGTCGCTCAGGCGCAGCCGTTCGAGGAGGCGCCGGAATGACAGGCATGTACGAGCAGGCGCGGCCGGGCATCGGCCACAACCAGCCCGACGAGATACGCCGAGGAGAAGAAACACCAGAAGTGGGAGCGCTGGGCCAAGAAGCGCACCTTCGTGCGCGCGCTCGAAGGCACCTACAGCCATCTCTACAAGGCGCTGCTCGAGGAGCAGCGGGTCTATCCGTCGAGCGACGTGCCGTGGAAGGGCGGCCCGGGCCAGTTCGGCAAGAGCGTGATCAGCCCGCAGGCCGCCAACATCATCGCAGTCGATCGAGATCGCACATCGAGGCCTACGCGCCGAGCGCCTACGGCCAGAAGCACGGCCATCTCAACAGCGCGGTGTTCTACGTGCTCAAGGGCCGCGGCCACGACGTGCACGACGGCCGCCATATTCCAGTGGAAGGCCGGCGACGTGATGATCGTCGAGAACGGCTGCGTGCATCAGCACTTCAACGACGATCCCGACGAACGAGGCGATCCTGCTGGTGTTCAAGGCGAAGCCGCTGTTCCTGTTCATGCACCTGCTGTTCCAGAAGATCGTGGAATGGCCGCCCGACAAGTTGCCGCCCAGGCGCAGGAGGACTACAAGCCGCCGGCCGACGTCTGAGCGGAGGAAGACGCATGACATGTTCAGGACAAGGCTCCGGCGCTCTCCGGCTACGCAGACCTGCACCTTCCACGCCGACGACATCGCGGCGTCGCAGGAGTTCCGCAAGGCACTACGAGACGCTGCCCAACGTCGTCAGAGCCGAGGACATGCCGTGGGAGCGCTCGCCCGACGGCCTGATCAAGCATCTCGTCCATCACAAGCTGAACACGCGCGAGTGCTGCGTCGAGGCCTACATGCAGTTCCTCAAGCCGGGCGAGCGCTCGGGCAAGCACCGCCACATGTGGGAGGAGGTCATCTTCGTGGTCGAAGGCTCCGGCTACGACCTGCACTGGGACATGAAGTTCGACTGCCTCGACGCCTTCAAATGGGAATGGGCGGAGGAGCCGAAGAAGTTCGAGTGGAAGCGCGGCGACTACATCTACATCCCGCCGTTCACCACCCACCAGCACTTCGCCACCGCCGAGGATGCGCGGCTGATCGTGATGAGCAACCGCATCGTCAAGGAGATGGGCTTCGACTGGTTCGACCAGGTGGAGAACGCGCCCGGCGTATGAGCCCGCGCAGCGCGGAAATCAGCATGCGGCGCTAGTCGGACTGCAGGGAGCGTCTGCATGCGTCGTGGCGACGGTGGACGCGCGCGTCGCGACTGCCAGCGGCTTGCCGCGCGGCGCTACTGCCGCATGCGCAGATCGCCGGCGGAATTCTACAAAGGCAAGAACGTCGATCTCTACATCGGCTACAGCGTCGGCGGCGCCTACGACCTCTATGCGCGCGTGCTGGCGCGCCATCTCGGCAAGCACATCCCGGGCAATCCGACGATCGTGCCGAAGAACATGGAGGGCGCCGGCAGCCTGCGGCTCGCCAACTGGCTCTACAATGTCGGCGCCGAAGGACGGCACCGCGTTCGGCACCATCGGCCGCGGCACCGGCTTCGATCCGCTGCTCGGCTACAAGGCGCGCGCAGTTCGACGCCGACAAGTTCACCTGGATCGGCAGCGCCAACGACGAGGTCAGCGTCTGCGTCGCCTGGAACACGCAGCGGCATCACCAAGTTCGAGGACATGCTGACCAAGGAGCTGATCGTCGGCGGCACCGGCGCGGCGGCCGACACCGACCAGTTTCCGCGCATCCTCAACGGCGTGCTCGGCACCAAGATGCAAGATCGTCACCGGCTATCCCGGCGGCAACGACGTCGACGCTCGCGATGGAGCGCGGCGAGGTGCAGGGCCGCTGCGGCTGGTCGTGGTCGAGCGTGAAGTCGACCCACAAGCGCTGGATCGACGACGAAGAAGATCACCATCCTGGTGCAGCTCTCGCTCAGCAAGCATCCCGACCTGCCCGACGTGCCGCTGATCATCGACTTCGCCAAGACCGAGGAGCAGCGGCAGATCTTCAAGCTGATCTTCGCGCGCCAGGTGATGGGCCGGCCGTATCTCGCGCCGCCCGGCGTGCCGGCGGACCGCGCCGAGGCGCTGCGCAAGCGCCTTCATGCGACACCATGAAGGACACGGATTTCCTCGCCGACGCCGAGAAGGCGCAGCTCGAGATCACGCCGGTCGCCGGGCGACGGAGGTCGAGAAGCTGGTGAAGGAGATCTATCAGACGCCGCCGAAGTCGCTCGCAGCCAAGGCGGCCGGAATTCATCCGACATCGCAGGCAGCACGTTGATGCAGGACGCAGTCCGGGCGAACGCAGGCGCAACCGAACTATCACGCGGCTGGCAGTCCGACGTCATCGTCGACCTGATCAAGCGCTACGGCTTTCCCTACATCACGCTCAATCCCGGCGCGAGCTTCCGCGGCCTGCACGACTCGCTGGTCAACTACGGCGGCAACGAGCCGCCGATGATGCTGTGCAAGCACGAAGAGATCGCGGTGCAGATCGCGCACGGCTACGCCAAGGCGACCGGCAAGCCGATGGCGGTGATCCTGCACGATCTGGTCGGGCTGCTGCACGCCTGCATGGCGATCTACTACGCCTATATCGACCGCGTGCCGATCTTCATCATCGGCGCCACCGGCCCGATGGACGAAGGCAAGCGCCGCCCGCACATCGACTGGACGCATACCGCGCTGGTGCAGGGCAACGCGGTGCGCGACTACGTCAAGTGGGACTACCAGCCGACCTCGATCGAGGGCGTGCCGGAAAGCTTCGCGCGCGCCTATTCGATCATGATGACCGAGCCGCAGGGCCCGATCTACATGTGCTACGACGCGGCGCTGCAGGAGGCGCCGCTGACGCACGACGGTGCCGCTGCCGCCCGCCGGCGCGGCCGCGACGCCCGTCGCCGATGGCGCCCGATCCGCGCGCGATCGAGGCGATCGCCGACAAGCTGCTCAAGGCCGAGCATCCGATGCTGCTCGCCGGAATATGCCGGCCGGCGCGCCGGCGGCTTCGAGAGCATCGTCGAGCTGGCCGAGACCGACCGGCGCCGCGGTGTGGGACGTCAACAACGCGCTCAACTTTCCCAACAAGCATCCGCTCTGCCTGAGCATGGACAAGGAGTCGCTGCAGCACGACCGACCTCGTCGTCGGCCTCGACGTCAAGGACTGGGAGAAGCAGCTCACCGAGCTCAACAACGCCAAGCGCACGCGCGAGCAGCTCACGCCGCCGCATCGTGCGATTTCGTCGAGATCGGCTTCGGCGAGATCAACATCAGCAAATGGGCGATGGACTATTGCCGCATGCAGCCGTGCTCGGTGCGCGCGCTCGGCGACACCGCGCTCGGCATTCCGGAGCTCACGCGCATCTGCAAGGCAGCGCATCGCCGGCGACGCCAGGCTCGCAAGCGCGCATCGCCGACGCGCAAGGTCGCGATCGGCAAGCGCCACGACGAGGTCTGGGCGAAGTGGCAGGAGGAGGCGCGCAAGAACTGGGACGCCTCGCCGATCACCTTCTCACGGCTCGCGCTCGAGGTCTGGGAGGTGATCAAGGACGAGGACTGGGTGCTCACCGCCAACAACCTCAAGCAGCAGGTGCGCAAGCTCTGGGACTTCGACAAGCCCTACCGCCATCCCGGCGTCGAGCTCGGCACCTCGACCCAGATCGGCATCTCGCTCGGCGTCGCGCTCGCGCACAAGGGCAAGGGCCGCGTCGTGGTCGACATCCAGCCCGACGGCGACCTGATGTTCGACGCCGGCGCGCTCTGGGTCGCCGCCAAATACCAGATCCCGATGCTGGTCGTGATGCACAACAACCGCGCCTATTACAACGACTGGGAGCACCAGATCCGCATGGCGCAAGCTGCGCGGCACCGACGAGGCCAAGGCCCATATCGGCATGGACCTGTTCGGGCCGGAGCCCGACTTCGGCGCGCTCGCGCGCTCCATGGGCTGCTACGGCGAAGGCCCGATCGACAAGCCGCAGGACATCCGCCCGGCGCTCCAGCGCGCGCTCGCCGAGGTGAAGAAGGGCCGGCTCGCGCTGGTCGACACGATCACGCAGCACCGGTAGGCGCCATGCGCTAGGACATAAAACGCCCTGCCGGCCATCGCCGGTCGGGCGAACTTCGTTGCAGGACCAGCGGTGCCGCGACCGTCGGGATCGCCATCTCAGTGTCCTTCAGCGGCCCGGAACGCCACCTTCCTGCTGGCGCTGATCGTGATCGCCTCGCCGGTCGCGGATTGCGGTCCATGCGTGGCGGCGCGCTTGCGTGACCTGCAGGATGCCGGAGCCCGAGATTCCTGATGCGCTCGCCTTTCCGTGTGCGTGCGCAGATCAGTCCGACCAGATCGCCGAGCAGGGCCGCCGGCGCTGCTTATCGTTTGATGATCCTCGCTGGCGTTGCCGCCAGATCGCTTGAGCGATGACCGGCGGTTGGTTTGGCCGCAGCGTTTGGTGCCACTGATGGATGCGCTTCTTCAGACGCGCAAAATGCGCGTACCAGTAAGGACAGATATGATCTGCCCTCGAAAAGAAAGTGGTCAGCCCGGCTCCAGACCCAACTTTCTTGATCACCGGCAGCGCCGGCTCGGACCGAGGAACTTCACCGGCGCGCCGCGGCATCGCGTTCCTGGCGGTCGCCGGCGTCGCCGTCGCATAGATGATGTTGGCCTGCAGCTCCTGCGGCAGCGGCCCGACGAAGTCGATGCCGGAGATCTAGCAACAGCTCGGTGATCTGCTGCACGCCGATCTCGGCCTCGCCCTTGGCGATCAGCGTGCCCACGCGCTGGCCGAGCGGCGGCACCACGCCCTTGGCCTTGATCTCATCGGCAATGCCGAGCCTCGTCATCGATGCTGCATGAAATGCGACGCCGCTCGGGCCCTGGCTGTAGCCGACCGGACTTGGCGGCACAGGCAGCGCAGCGCTTGAGCGCGTCCGGCGTGCTCGACGTCGGGCTGCGCGCCGGCGCGCACCGCGACCCTGCGCCCGAGCGGACGAAATCGAGCACCGACTGCCGGCAACCACACTTCCATGCCTGCACCAGGTCGTCGATGGTCGCCGGCGTGGTGACGACCAGATCGGCCTGCACCCCTTCCTGACCTTGCCCGGCAGCACGGCGCCCGACAGGAAGCGTCGATCGGCGACCTTGTGGCCGCTCGCACGCTCGAACATGGGCACCAGCTCTTCCATGACTTCGCGCATGGCGGTGGAGGCGATGACGCTGATCTCGGCGGCGTTCGCCGCCGTTGCCGCACACCACCGCGCCGAGGCAGCCCGCCAAAGGCGCAGACGGCGATCTTCGGTCAGTGTTCATCACGTTTCCGTCTCGTCGATGCGCTGGGCTTGTGCCGCGCATGGTCAAATCCAATCGCGCCCCGGCCTGAACGTCAATTGGTCTTGCTGGCCGTACGCGCTACGAAAGCCGCGAGCTCGGCATTGAAGCGCGTCGTGTCCACTCCAGAACGGCGCGTGGCCGATGCCGTCAATAGAGCGAGAGCTTGGCGCCCGGAATGGTGTCGGCATGTGCTTGAGGCAGGCGGGCAGGGACGAGCTTGTCGGCCGCGCCCTGGGTCACCAGCACCGGAAGCTTCAATGCCTCAAGGTCTCCGTCCATGCTGAGCTGCGCGGTTGCCCATATTGGCGCGCACCTTGGGCGGCACCATCATGTTGAAGGCGAGCATGGTCTCGAAATCCTCCTGGCTGGGCTGCTTTCTCGAAGCTGAGTTGCGCAGGAAGATGCGGTAGTCGCCGCGATATTGGTCGCGAGGTCTCCGGAGGTCATGAGGGTGCAGCACCTGAGCCCCTCCCGAAGAAGCTCGGATCGGATTTCGACACCGCATCGACGTAGTTGGAGACCAGCCAGCGGGCGGCGCGCCGTGATCCTGAGATAATCGGCGATGACGCGCCCGCCATAGGACCAGCCGACCAGCACCGGCCGCTTGAGCTTGGCGCCGTCGATGACCGCCTGGACCTCGTCGGCCCAGGCCTTGGACCTTTGTACTTCTCCGGCTCGAGCGGCTTGTCGGAGTTACTGCGGCCGCGCAGGTCATAGGTGACGATGCGGAATTCCTTGGCCAGCTCGCTCTCGACCTGGCGTCTGCCACGACATCGAGGCTTGCGAGAAGCCGTGGATGAAGAGAATTTCCGGGCCGGACGGGTTGCCCCATTCCTGTGCGGCGATGGTAACGCCGTCCGGAGCTCGCCGAACCACGAGCGTATCATCTGAGCGATTTGTCCTGCGCCACCCCGGGCGTCGAGATTGCGACCATCAACAGCCCGCACACCGCGCTAATCATAAAGCGGCGCAAACATGCTCGACATCATCGGTTCGGTCCTCCTGTTCGACCGTTTTTTGCGCATTGATGATCGGTCTTGCGCATTGATTGAAGCGAAGCCTAACTTGAGCCGCGCTGCCTTCAATATTCCAACGATAACACGCTGCAACGCGCGGCAGCGACGAATAATCCGTGGGGCAACTGCCCATGCGGTCCGGCTTTCTCGCAGTCCCACCGCCCGCACGATGTTTGAGATTGCCGATCGCGATCCATCGGCGCAGGGCGGTCACTCGCGGCGGCTGGCTGGTGCGGACCGCTGTCCCGACGCGTCTGAGGCGTGGCATCGCGGACGCTCAGCAAACGGCAGGAACGCCGCAGGCTCGGCGGCACATGAAAATTCAGACATGGATGAGCGCGCCGCAAGATCGTGGTCGTCGGCGGCGGGCCGGCGGGCGTCGCGGCCGCGCTGGCCGCCAAGCAGCAGGACGCCGCGGCCGAGGTCGTGCTGCTCAGCGACGAGCACTGCGAGCCCTACGAGAAGCCGCCGCTGTCGAAGGCGGTGCTCACCGGCAAGGCGATGCCGCATGACGCGCCGATCGCCGGCCCGCAGGGCGTCGCCGGCAGCGGCGTCACGCTCAAGCTCGGCACGCGCGTGCAGGAGATCGATCGCGGCGCGCGCGCGGTGGTGACCGAGGCCGGCGAGCGCATCCGCTATGACGCGCTGGTGCTCGCGACCGGCTCGATCAACCGCGTGCTGCCGATGTTTCCGGCCGGAGCAGAAGGGCATCTACTACCTGCGCACCGAGGCCGAGGCGCGCGCGCTCAAGGCGCATCTCGCACCGGAGCCAAGTCGCTGCTGGTCATCGGCGGCGGGCTGATCGGGCTCGAAGTCGCCGCCTCGGCCGCCGAGCTCGGCGTCAAGACCACCGTCATCGAGATCGCGCCGCGCATCCTGGCGCGCGTCTGCGACGCGGAGACCTCCGCGCTCATCCACGAGCGCCACCGCGCGCGCGGCGTCGATATCCGCATCGCGCACCGCCGTCGACCGCGCTGCGCGCGACTGCCGGACGGACGGCTTGCGGTCGACACCAAGGCCGGCGACACCGATCGCGGCCGATCTCATCGTGGTCGGGACCGGCGTCGCGCCCGACGATCGGCTGGCGAAGGCGGCGGGCCTCGCCACGCAGGACGGCATCATCGTCGACGACCACTGCCGCACCTCCGATCCGGCGATCTTTGCGGCCGGCGACTGCACGCGCTTCCCGGCCCGCACGGGCCGGTGCGGCTGGAGAACTGGCGCCATGCCCAGGAGCACGGCGCGATCGCCGGCCGCAATGCCGCGGGCGGCGACGTCGCCTACACGGTCGCGCCGTCGTTCTGGTCCGGAGCAGTTCGACATGTACATCCAGGGCGTGGGCTGGCCGATCGCGCAGCCGAGCGCGCAGCGTGCGCCGCAGCGATCGGCGACGAACGCGACGCTGCTGTTCGAGCTCGACGGCGCGACGCCTCGCCTATGCGGTGGGCATCAACGCGCAGCGCGACATCGCGGCTGGCGCGGCGGCTGATCGAGCGTGCGCGTGCCGGTCGACGACGCGCGAGCTCGGCCGATCCCGGCAAGCCGCTCGCGGCCGATGCTCAAGGCGAAGGTGCCAGACGGAACGGACACATCATGGCGAATGAAGCAGACGAAGGAACGCGTCGGCATCGTCGGCGTCGGACGCATGGGGCTTGCCATGCTCAAGCACCTCGTCAAGCACGGCCATGCGGTGACCGCCTGCGACATCGACGACAAGCAATTGGCCAAGGCGCGCGAGGCCGGCGCCGCCACGGCCGAAGACGCCCGCCGAGGTCGCGCGCGCCGCCGAGCTTCGTGATCATCGGCGTCGGCTACGACGACGAGGTGAACGAGGTCGTGCTCAGGCGCGGACGGGCTGCTCGCCGACGCTCGCGCCCGGATCGATCATCGCGGTGTCATCGACCGCCAAGCCCGACACCGTCAAGGCGCTCGACCAGCGCGCCCAGCACGCAAGGCATCGACGTGCTCGACGCGCCGATCTGCCGCGGCCGCTTCGCCGCCGACGAGGGCACGCTGCTGGCGCTGGTCGGCGGCGAGCCCGACGTGGTCGAGCGCGGCCGCGCGGTCTATCGCTGCTTCTGCTCCGACTACGCCCATCTCGGCGAGGTCGGGCACGGCCAGGTCGGCAAGACCATGAACAACCTGCTGCTTGTGGATCAACGCCGGTCGGCCTGATCGAGGCCGGACGGCTCGCCGAGACCACCGGCATCGATCTCGTCAAGCTGCGCGACGCGCTGCTGATGAGCTCGGGCGCCTCCGACGCGCTCAAGGAATGGGACATGATCTCGTTCACCTGGGCGCTCGAAGGACATGCAGATCGTCGCCGACATGACCGACAAGGCCGGGCTGTCGCTGCCGATCACCGGCGCGATCAAGGAGCTGGTCAAGGACGCGCGCCGGCTCCAAGGCGACGAGCGCGCCGAAATGGACGGGAAGCTAGCCGTAGGTTGGGTCGAGTTCTTCACGAGACCCAACGTCTCACCGCTCGGCCTCGATGTTGGGTCTCGCAAGCGCTCGACCCAACCTACGAGTGTCATCTGCTGATCACGACAAATCCATCGCCGAGACGCCGCCGTCGACGAACAGGTTCTCGCCGATAGACGAACGACGAATCCTCGCTCGCCAGGAACAGCACCGCCTTCGCGGCTTCCGCCGGCTGGCCGGCGCGCTTGAGCCATGTTCGGCACCGGCCGCGTCGGATCGAACTCGTCCTTGCCGACCGGCGAGCCGATCTTGTTCGGCACGATCGCGTTGACGCGGATGTTGTGCGGCGCAAGCTGCACCGCCATGCGCGCGGGTGAAGTTCGCGATCGCCGCCCTTGGCGGCCGAATAGGCGACTGGCGCGCGGCTGCGCCCATGCCAGCCCGAGGTCGAGCCGACATTGACGATCCGGCCGCCGGTGCCCTGCGCGACCATCTGCTGCGCCACGTGCTTGCGCCATCAGGAACTGGCTCTTGAGCGTCACCGCCATGCACCCGGTCCCATTCCTCCTCGGTGATGTCGAAGATGCTGCTTGTTGTCGGAGATCGCGACGTTGTTGACCAGGATGTCGATGCGGCCGAAGCGGCCGACCACCGCCTTGACCAGCGCCGCGACGTCGGCTGCCCTTGGAGACGTCGGCGACGAACAGCTCGGCATCGCCGCCCGCGGCCTTGATCGCGTCGACGCGTACGCTCGCCGCGCGGCCGGTCGAGATCGACGACCGCGACCTTGGCGCCCTCGGCGGCGAACAGCTTGGCGATCTCCTCGCCGATATTGCGGCCGGCGCCGGTGACGATCGCGACCTGATCCTTGAGCTTCATGCGGTCGTGCCCTGATCGAGCTCGCGTCCGCGGTCATTACATTTACCGAGGCTGCAAGCCATGCGGCGCATCATCGGCCGTCTCGCCCGCGGTCGCCGCCGGACATGATAGGGAAACGCTCGGACGTGGATCACAACGCCATGACCGCGCCGCTCAAGACCGTCGAAGCACGACCGACATCGCCGGCCTGATGCACGAGCATCGGGCCGCCGGCGCGAAGCGCCGCGCGCGTGCTCGCGCTCGCGCCGACCGCGCAGAAGGACGAGGCGCTGGCGGCGATGGCGCGCGGCGATCCGCGCGCGCAGGCCGACGATCCTCGCCGCCAATGCCGAGGACCTCGCCGAGGCCAAGGCCGCGGGCGCGACCGCGGCCTTCCTCGACCGGCTGCGCGCTCGACGACAAGCGCGTCGCCGCCATGGCCGACGGGCTCGACGTGGTGCGCGCGCTCGCCGATCCGGTCGGCACGGTGACCGAGCGCTGGACGCGGCCGAACGGCATGACGCATCGAGCGCGTGCGCGTGCCGCTCGGCGTCGATCGGCATCATCTACGAGAGCCGGCCCGAACGTCACCGCCGACGCCGGCGCGCTCTGCCTCAAGGCCGGCAATGCCGCGATCCTGCGCGGCGGCTCGGAGAGCCATCGCTCAACGCGCGCGATCCACGCCGCGCTGGTCGAAGGGCTGACGGCGCGCCGACCTGCCGGAGGCCGCGATCGCAGCTGGTGCCGACGCGCGACCGCGCCGCCGTCGGGCATGATGCTCGCCGGCCTCGACGGCAGCCATCGACGTGATCGTGCCGCGCGGCGGCAAGAGCCTGGTCGCGCGCGTGCAGGCGGAGGCGCGCGTGCCGGTGTTCGCGCATCTCGAAGGCATCTGCCACGTCTATGTCGACAAGGCCGCCGACGCTCGACATGGCGCAAGACGATCGTGCTCAACGCCAAGATGCGCCGCACCGGCGTCTGCGGCGCCGCCGAGACGCTGCTGGTCGATCGCGCGGTCGCGCCGACGCATCTCAAGCCGCTCGTCGCGCATGCTGCTCGACGCCGGCTGCGAGGTGCGCGGCGACGACGCGCCGTGCAGACGGCCGACGCGCGCGTGAAGCCCGCGAGCGAAGCGGACTGGTCGACCGAATATCTCGACGCCATCATCGCGGCCAAGGTGGTCGACGGCGTCGACGCCGCGATCGACGCATATCGAGCGCTACGGCTCGCACCACACCGACGCGATCGTCACCGAGGACCAGGCGGCGGCGGAGAAATTCCTGCGCGAGGTCGATTCCGGCGATCGTGCTGCACAACGCCTCGACGCAGTTCGCCGACGGCGGCGAGTTCGGCTTCGGCGCCGAGATCGGCATCGCCACCGGCCGCTTGCACGCGCGCGGCCCGGTCGGCGTCGAGCAGCTCACCAGCTTCAAGTACCGCGTGCGCGGCATCGGGGCAGATCAGGCCGTGACATCCCGATCGTCTCGAGTGCCGCTCGGCCTCACGCTCCCCGCACGCGCCGGGCATGCGCATCGGCCTGTTCGGCGGCACCTTCGATCCGCCGCATCGAGGCGCATCTCGCCGCCTGCCTGCTCGCGATGAAGCGGCTCGGCCTCGACCGCGTCTGGTGGCTGGTGACGCCGGGCAATCCGCTCAAGGACACGCGCGGCCTGCGCCCGCTCGCGCGAGCGCATCGCCGCCGCCCGCGCGCTGGCGCACCATCCGCGCATCGACGTCACCGGTCTCGAAGCGCGACATCGGCACGCGCTACACCTACGACACGATCGCCTATCTGCGCCGCGCTGCCCGGGCGTGCGCTTCGTCTGGATCATGGGCGCCGACAATCTGCGCAGCTTCCATCGCTGGCAGAAATGGCGCGGCATCGCCGCCATGGTGCCGATCGCGGTGGTCGACCGCCTCGGCCCGAGCCTCTACGCGACCGGCGGCGTCGCCGCGCAGGCGCTGCGCGCGCTGCCGGCATCCCGAAGCGGCGGCGCGCACGCTTGCCGACCGCAAGCCGCCGGCCTGGGTCTACCTCCACGGCCTGAAATCGCCGCTGTCCTCGACCGCGCTGCGCGCGCGCGACGCCGGTCATGAAGCGCACTGATCGCGTAAAGACGCCACAGATGGAGATTGCAGGAACGGCAGCGGTTGAAACCGTTAACCAGCCGTGCCTATCTTACGGCGTGCCCCGCTTCGCTCGGGCGCGGTGATGCAGCGAAAGGAAGCGAAAGGAAAGGAACCCCTGTCCACACCTGCAATCTCCCGGGCCGGCGCACGTCGCGCGCCCGAACCGATCTCCAAGGTGCGTCCTGACGCCGAGGAGATCCTTCGCCTCGATCCTCGCCCGCATCGACGACATGAAGGCCGAGGACACCGTCACCATCGATCTCACCGGCAAGACCTCGATCGCCGACTGCCATGGTTGTGACCTCCGGCCGGTCCAACCGCCAGGTCGGCGCGATCGCGGATCGCCTGCTCGAGGACCTCGCACAAGGCCGGCGTGCCGCGACGTGCGCGTCGAGGGCATGCCGCACTGCGACTGGGTGCTGATCGACGCCGGCGACGTCATCGTCCACGTGTTCCGGCCGGAAGTGCGCGCCTTCTACAATCTCGAGAAGATGTGGGCGCCGGCGCGGCCGCAGGACGGCAGGCGAGCTAGACCGCTTCGAGGCGGCTAAGCGCTCCGGCGGATCGCGGCGCATGCGGATCGTGGTCGCCGCCGTCGGCCGCTTGAAGCAGGGTCCGGAGCGCGAGCTGGCCGAGCGCTACCGCAAGCGCGCCGGCCGATGCCGGCCGCAGCGTCGGCTTGCACGCGCCTTCGACATCGTCGAGATCCGCGAGAGCCGCGCCGAGCGATGCCGAGCGGCGCATGCTCGAAGAATCGATCGCCATCGCCAATATCATGCCCGAGCGCGCCGTCACGGTGCATCCTCGACGAGCGCGGCGAGAGCCTCGAGCAGCGCGCGTCGTTCGCCGGCCGGCTGCAGGCGCTGGCGCGCGCAGGACCGGCCGGCGGCCGTGTTCATCATCGGCGGCGCCGACGGGCTGGCGCCGAGCCTGCGCGACAAGGCGAGCCTGGCGATCGCCTTCGGCGCCGCCACCTGGCCGCATCAGCTGGTGCGGATCATGCTGCTGGAGCAGCTCTACCGCGCCGTCACGATCCTGGCCGGGACACCCCTATCACCGCGCGACGTCAACTGGTTCGTCGATGCCGACCGCCTAGCCTTAATGGCGCTGGTAAATCCTGGCGTCGTTAATCTGGTGACATCGCATGGGTCGTGACCGATATCTGCACTAGAACATGCGGTTGATGCGCACGATCGGCCCTGTTCTGCACCTCCGCGTCGTTCGGCGCTCGGCTGCATGCGCCTGGCGATGCTCGCCGGACTGCTGCCGCCTCCGGCGCCGCTCGCCGCGCTGTCGCGCCGAGCGTGCCGCGCCTCAGCCGCCGCAGGTGCCGCCCCGCATCGCGGCGCCCGCCCAATGTCGCTCGACGCGCTCAAGCAGCGCGACCAGGAGCTCGAAGCGATCCGCGCCGAGCAGCAGCGCAGCGCGCTCGAGAACCGAGGCCAAGCTCAAGCGCGAGATCGAATCGATCGGCGACGACCGGCGCAAGCTCAACCAGCAGCTGATCGATACCGCCGCGCGCGTGCGCGGCGTCGAGGACCGCGATCGCCCAGACCGAAGACGCGCCTCCAGCCGCTCGACGACAGCGAGCAGGCGCTGCGCAAATCGCTCGAGGAGCCGGCGCGGCGTGATCGCCGAGGTGCTCGCGGCGCTGCAGCGGATCGGGCGCCAGCCGCCGCCGGCGATCATGGTGCGGCCGGAGGACGCGCTGCAGTCGTGCGTGCGCTCGGCCATGCATGCTCGGCGCGGTGCTGCCGGAGATGCGGCAGCAGGCCGAGGCGCTGGCGGCCGATCTCGCCGAGCTCGTGCGCATGCGCAAGGAGATCGCCGACGAGCGCGACCGCCTGCGCGCGCGATCTCGCCGCTGATTGCGCGACGACCGCCAGCGGCTGACGCTGCTGATCGACGAGCGGCAGAAACAGCAGGCGGATGCCGAGAAGGCGCTCGGCGAGCCGAGCGCCAGCGCGCCGCCGACCTGGCCCGCCAGGCCGACAATCTCAAAGACTTGATCGGCAAGCTCGAAGCAGGACCTCGACAGCGCCAGCCGCGCCGCCCGGCTCGGCGGCCGCGCGCCGATGACGAAGAAGGCGCTGGACATCCGGACCGACCTGCGCCGCCCTCAAGGACCCCGGCCGGCTGGCCCCGGCGGTCGCCTTTGCGTCCGCCAGCGGCACGCTGCCGCTGCCGGTCAATGGCGTCAGAATCAGGGAATTTGGGGCCGCGGACGGCCTCGGCGGCACCGAAAAGGGCCTCTCGATCGCCACCCGGCCCGGCGCCCAGGTCACCGCCCCGTGCGACGGCTGGGTGGTTTATGCCGGCCCCTTCCGCAATTACGGCCAACTCTTGATCCTGAATGCCGGCGGCGGATATCATGTCTTGCTCGCTGGGATGGAACGGATATCCGTCGATCTGGGGCAGTTCGTGGTGACGGGCGAGCCCGTCGCAGTGATGGGCGGCGGAGCCCAGTCGGCCGCTGCCAACGCGGGCGGTTCAAGCCAACCGGTGCTCTACGTTGAGTTCCGCAAGGACGGGATACCCGTCGATCCAGGCCCATGGTGGGCCGCAAGCGAAGGCGAGAAGGTTCGCGGATGATGCGCAAAACTTCCCTGATACTCCTCGGTGCGGCGGCAGGCGCGGCCCTGACGCTGATCGCAACCCAGCCCCGCATCGTGTTCGATGGGTCGAGCGCGCAAGCGGCCGCCGCCGACACCTATCGGCAGCTCAGCCTGTTCGGCGACGTGTTCGAGCGGGTGCGCGCCGACTACGTCGAGAAGCCCGACGACAGCAAGCTGATCGAGATCGGCGATCAACGGCATGCTGGCCGGGCTCGATCCGCATTCGAGCTACATGGACGCCAAGAGCTTCCGCGACATGCAGGTGCAGACCCGCGGCGAGTTCGGCGGCCTCGGCATCGAGGTCACCATGGAGGACGGCCTGATCAAGGTGGTGGCGCCGATCGACGAGACGCCGGCAGCCAAGGCCGGCGTCATGGCCAACGACATCATCACCCACCTCGACGACGAGCCGGTGCAGGGCCTCACGCTCAACCAGGCGGTCGAGAAGATGCGCGGGCCGGTGAACACCAAGATCAAGCTCAAGATCATGCGCAAGGGCCAGGACAAGCCGATCGAGGTGTCGATCACCCGCGACCTGCATCCAGGTGCGCTCGGTGCGCTCGCGCCTCGAAGGCGACGACGTCGGCTATATCCGCGTCACCCAGTTCAACGAGCAGACCACCGAGGGCCTGAAGAAGGCGATCACCGATCTCGCCGCCCAGGCCGGCGACAAGCTCAAGGGCTTCGTCATCGACCTGCGCAACAATCCGGGCGGCCTGCTCGATCAGGCGATCTCGGTCTCCGATGCGTTCCTGGAGAGGGGCGAGATCGTCTCGACCCGCGGCCGCAACGCCGAGGAGACCCAGCGCTTCAACGCGCGCGCCGGCGACCTCACCAAGAGCAAGCCGGTCATCGTGCTGATCAACGGCGGCTCGGCCTCGGCCTCCGAGATCGTGGCCGGCGCGCTGCAGGATCACAAGCGCGCGACCGTCATCGGCACGCGCTCGTTCGGCAAGGGCTCGGTGCAGACCATCATCCCGCTCGGCGCCGGCAACGGCGCGCTGCGGCTGACCACGGCGCGCTACTTCACGCCGTCCGGCCGCTCGATCCAGGCCAAGGGCATCTCGCCCGACATCGAGGTGCTGCAGGACGTGCCGGAGGAGCTCAAGGCGCGCACCGACACGCAGCGGCGAGGCCTCGCTGCGCGGCCACCTCAAGGCCGAAGGCGACGAGCAGACCGGCTCGCAGTCCTACATCCCGCCGGATCCGAAGGACGACAAGGCGCTCCACACCGCGCTCGATCTCATCCGCGGCATCCTGAAGAACTCGGCCTTCCCGCCGAACCCGAAGGCGGCGCCGAACTGAGCGATGTCGCGCAGGCATGATCGATCGGCGGGGCGGCCTTCGGGCCGCCCCGTTGCTGTTCGGCGCGCCAGGTCGGCTGGCGCCTCGAGCGCGGTAAACGAACGAGTTAACGACTCCGGCTGCTACGCTGCGGACGATGATTCGCGAGGGCTTGCGGCCGTGGCGACGGATGACCTGAGCGCCCCGCTCGGCCAGAACACAGACGCAAGCAGCGCCGCGTCACTGCCGATCGCGCGTGCCGCACGCGATCGCCGGCGGCGCTCGGCGCTGTTCGCTTGCGTCGTCTGCCGGCTGGGCGATGGTCGCCGACGATCCGTTCGGCGGCGAGCCGATGGCGGTGGTGCCGGCCGACCTGCGCGCCGCCAGCGCCGGTCAAGACAGCCGAGGAGCCGAGCCGCGCGCCCGCGCAAAGCGACGCCGACGCGGCCCGCACCGCTACGACGCGACCGGCCGCCGGCGCAGCCGGCCGCCGCGCAGCCGCGCCCGCCGGCAGCCAAGACCGTCACCATCATCGACGGCATCGAGCGGCAAGCGCCAGGAGGTCGTGATCCCGGACACGCGGACGGCACGTCCGGCGGCATCGACCAGCGCGCTCACCGAAACGTCGCGCCACGGCCCGCTGCCGAAGGTCGCGCCGGACGGCGCGCGCCCGGCCGGATGTCTATGCCCGCCCGGTCAAGGCCGATCGCCGGCAAGCCGAACGCGCCGCGGGTCGCGATCGTGATCGGCGGGCTCGGCATCGGCGCCGCCGGCACCAGCGACGCGATCGCCAAGCTGCCCGGGCCGGTGACGCTTCGCGTTCGCGCCCTACGGCGCGCGATCTCGACGCGATCGCCGGCCGCGCGCGCGCGGCGAAGGCCACGAGGTGCTGCTGCAGGTCGCCGATGGAGCCGTTCGACTATCCCGACAACGATCCCGGGCCCGCAGACGCTGCTCACCTCGCTCGACGCCGAGCAGAACATCGACCGCCTGCATTGGCTGATGAGCCGCTTCCAGGGCTATGTCGGCATCGCCAACTCCATGGGCGCGCCGCTTCACCGCGTCCGAGCAGGCGCTTGCGCCGGTGCTGCGCGGAAGCGGCGCAAGCGCGGGCTGATCTACGTCGACGACGGCTCCTCGCCGCGCAGCGCTCGCGAGCCAGATCGCCGGCGCCAACAACCTCGCCTTCGCCAAGGCCGACGTCGGTGCTCGACGCAGCTGCCGACGGCCGCCGACGATCGACCGCGCGCTCGGCGCGGCTCGAAACGATCGCGCGCGAGCGCGGCATCGCGGTCGGCATCGCGGGCGCGCTGCCGGTCGTCGATCGAGCGCATCGCGCAAATGGGCGAAGGCAGCCGAAGGCCGCGGCGTCCTGCTGGTGCCGATCAGCGCGGCGGCGAGCACGGCCGAAGTCGAGCTAATCCTTGGCTGTCGTCCCGGGCGACTGAGCGTAGCAGCGGCAGACCCGGGGCCCATATCCTCCGCTTCACCTGCGATGCTGATCGCTGCGGGCTCCTGGCTCCGCACCGCTGCGCAAGGGGCCTCACCGCGACGACGGAAAGAGCGCGCCATGCCCCGCTTCGAAGACCTCCCCTACCGTCCCTGCGTGGGATCGTGTGTCCTCGACCGCGA
>ERZ1370068.926-contig-10847_pt1 | contig 18305 bp, 29 predicted proteins | sample MGYA00561227_ERZ1370068 | MGnify/ENA primary metagenome ERZ1370068 (study PRJEB38410, sample SAMEA6850437) | metagenome | study: Metagenomic assessment of the ecological functions of the soil: analysis of the soil microbiota associated with the...
GGTAATACTTCGTTCAGTTACGTATTGCTTGATTATCCCGGACAACTGATTGGCGGGTTCTTCTGCTTCAGCGTGCGATCTGCATTGGATCGACAATGCTCCGCTCATGCCCCGTTCAAGCGAGCCATGTCGATCTTTCCGGCGCGCTCAAAAGCGAGGGCGCCGGCGTGGTCGGCGGCAGCGGCCGGTCGCGATTGCGCTCGGCGCTGGTGCTGGTCCAGGTCTCGCTCAGCTTTGTTCTTCTCGCCGGCACCGGCTTGCTTTTGCAAAGCCTCCAGCGAATGCAAAACACGAGTCCCGGTTTCTTCACCAACAATGTGATGGTGGCGGTCGTCGATCTGTTTTCTGCAGGTTACAAACTCGATCGCGCGAAAATTTTTCACACGCAGTTGCTCGACCGCGTTCGCGCGCTCCCCGGTGTCGAGTCCGCGGCTTTGACGCGGGTAATGCCGTTCAGTTACAACCCTCCTTCTTCCGCGCCGATCGAGATCGACGGCTACCAGTCCGCGCCCGATGAGCAACCGAATGCGGACTATGTTCAGGTCAGCGAGGATTATTTTTCCACTCTTGGGATCCCGCTTCGTCGCCGGCCGCGAGTTCACTCGAAACGATGACGAGAACGCGCCGCGAGTTGCGATCATCAATGAAACGATGGCGGCGAAATATTGGCCCGGAAAAGATCCGATCGGTCAACGGCTCAAAGTTAAAGATACCTGGATGCAAATCGTCGGTGTCGCGAAAAATGTCTACTACGAGACGAAGCTCGAAGCTCCGAGGTCGTTCTTTTATGTGCCGGTGCGCCAGAATTTTTTCGTCGGGAACACTTCTGCTCATCCGCACACGGGAAGCTCCGGCCGCGATCACGAATGCGCTGGCACGCGAAGTCCACGCGCTCGATCCCACCTTGGCGCCGCACGCCGCGGATCGCTTGCAGGAGGCAGTGGACCAACGAGGCTACACTCAGCGACTCGCGGTCACGTTGCTCGCGATTTTCGGCGGGATGGCGTTGTTCCTGGCCGCAATCGGACTTTACGGCGTCATGTCGTATTCGGTTTCGCAAAGCACGCGCGAGCTCGGCGTCCGCATGGCGCTCGGCGCTGCGTGTGCGAGATGTTTTGCGATTGGTCATGTCACGCGGTTTGCGATTAACCATCGCCGGAGTCGTGATCGGCGCCGCCGCGGCGTTCGCTGCTGACGCGCTTGATGGCCAACCTGCTTTATAAAGTGAGCCCGCGCGATCCGATCGCATTTGGCGCCGGCTTTGATTGTTTTGATCGCCGTCGCGCTCGTTGCCTGTTTTCTCCCGGCCCGCCGCGCCACTCGCATCGATCCAGTGCAGTGCCCTGCGTGAGCAACAGCCGATGAATATGCCCGACGAATTCGCACCAAGTCGCGGCCCCAAAACAAAATCCACGACATCTTATGTTTGAAGATACCTCTGGCAAAGATCTCCGCTTCCGGGGTGCGCATGTTGCGAAAGTCTCCCGGCTTCACGGCGATTGCGGTGCTGACGCATTGCTTTAGGCATCGGAGCGACCACCGCGATTTTACTGTGGTTGACGCCACGCTGCTGGAGCCGTTGCCGCACCCGCAACCGGAACAACTCGTCGGCATTCAGGATAATTTCCCCGGTATGGCGCACAGGACGTCGGAATGTCCAGCCGAGTGGCAGGACCTTCAGGAGTCCGGAATTTTTCGAATACGTTTCCCCGACGTGGTTCGACGAAAATAATCTCGACCGGGTCGTCTCAACCGGCGCGAGTCCGACTGCTGCTTGTCGCACCAAATTATTTCTGCGCTGCTGGGCCGTCCAACCGCAATTGGGACGCGCTTTCGATCCGCAGGATCATTCGCCCGGGATAATTCCTGAAGTCGTCATCAGTGATGGACTTTGGAAGCGCTCTTCGGGAGCCGATTCAAATATTCTGGGTAAGAGCGTGCGAATGGACACCGACTTGTATCGGATCGTTGGCGTGATGCCGGCGGGTTTTCGACGCGCCCGGACGAACTGCGGAAGAAAGGAACATCGAAATTTGGGCGGCGAGCAGTTTTTACGGGCACGCCTATGTCTGACCATCCACCGAGGAATCGGCGCGTTATCTTCCGACGGCAATAGCCCGGCTGAAGCCCGGAGTGAACAATTGCCGTAGCGCAGAAGCAGACTGGATGCGCTTACCGCATCTTTGCAGAAACAGTTCCCGGTGATTACCCGCCACAAAACGCGTGGACCGTTCGGCTCCTGCCGCTTAAAGAGAGGGTGGTTGGCAACGTTCGCCAGTCGCTGGTGCTGCTCCTGGCCGCCGTCGGATTGGTTCTCTTGATTGCCTGCGTCAACGTTGCCAATCTTCTGCTTGCCCGTGCCAGCGTGCGAGGACGCGAAATGGCGATTCGACGCGCGCTCGGAGCGGCGCAAGGGCGATTGACGCGGCATTGCTGACCGAAAGCCTGCTGCTTTCTTTGTTCGGCGGAATCCGCCGGTGTGGCGATCTTGTTTTTATTGAAGGATTTTCTGTTGCGGCTGAGTACCCGAGAATTTGCCGCACCTGAATGAAATATCGATCAGCTGAAGCATTTTACTTTTCGCTCTCGTCGCTTCCGTTGTTTCCGGCGTGCTCTTCGGCCTGGCCCCAGCGCTGCAAAGCCAGCCGATTGGACTTGAATCATGCACCTCAAACAGGAAGGGCGCCTCAGCCGGCTCGCGCGAACGCGAGCGCGAACTCGGCGCGGCCTGGTCATTACTGAACTTCGCTTTGTCTTTGGTGCTAATGGTCGCCGCCGGCCTTCTCCTGCGCAGTTTCTGGGACCTGCTTAACGTGCAGCTGGATTTAGCCTCGATCGAAATGTGATGATCGTTCGCACGAGATTGCCCGCGCCAAACGATCCGAACAACGACAGCTACGCGATTCGGGCTGTTCAGGAAACGCCGTTCCTTCGTGAGCCGATTCGCAAATGCACACTTTTGCCCGGCGTTCAAGAAGTCGCGATCGGAGATACAGCATCTATTCCGCTCGACCAAAGCTTGCGCGATCTAAAAGTGATTTCGGAAGGCCAGTTTTTCTTTTCGATTGAGGGGCGCAATGTCCAGACCGATCACCCACGGTCGCCGAACGATCAAGTGTTACATCAGACTATTTTCACTCTGCTCGGAATCACACTGCTGCGCGGGCGTTTGTTTAATGAATCGGATAACGATAACACGTCCGCAAGTTGCCGTGATTAATCGGGCAATGGCGGACACTATTGGCCTAACGAAGATGCACTGGGCAAACGCTTCAAGGCAACCAGAGAAGGCTCGCATGGATTACAGTTGTCGGCGTAGTTGCGAACGCGCGAACAGAATCGCTCGCGCGCGCTGACGTGCCGCAAATCTATTTGGACTTATATCAGACTGCAGGAAGACGACCTCGCGTCTTTCTACGCGGACGTTTCCATACCTGCTGCGATCGCGGAGGAAGTCCGAGAGCAAGGTGCAGTCGCTCGATCCAACGCTTCCCGTTTACGGCGCGCAGACGCTCGACGAAACGGTTTCCGCGTCTCTTCTCAAAGACGATTCTCGATGGAACTGGTCGGTCTCTTCGCATTGACGGCATTGCTTCTCGCGGGACTCGGGATTTATGGAGTGATTTCAGCATGTGGTAAGCGAACGGACGCACGAAATCGGGATCCGTCTCGCGCCTTGGCGCGCAACAGGCGGAATATTCTGCACATTGTTTTGCGTCATGGACTGGGCCTCGCGATTGCGGGTGCTGCAGTTGGACTTATTTTGCGCGCTGATCGTTTCGCAGTTAATGGCCAGCTTGCTTTATGGAGTTCGGCCCACAGATCCGTTTGACCTTTGCCGGTGTCGCCCTTCTTCTTATCGGTGTCGCTTTGCTCGCCTGCTATATCCTGCGCGGTGCGCCACGCGCGTCGATCCGATAGAGGCTGCGCTCCGTTATGAGTAATCTTCGCCTCGCGTTTCGGCAGTTGATTAAGAACCCGGCGTTCTCTGGCGGTCGCTGATTATCACGCTCGCGCTCGGCATTGGCGCGAACACGGCCATCTTTAGCATCGTCAACGCGGTTCTGCTTCGACCGCTGCCGTATCCAGACGCCAGACCGGATCATGGTGCTCAACGAATCGTCCGGGACCCGGACAGGATTATTCCGGTCGCGCTGCCTGATTACTTCGATTGGCGAAACGACAACACGGTTTTCGAACATCTCGCCGCCACCCACAAAGAGTCACGAAATCTGAGCGGAATTCCCGGTCGTGATCCGGAACGCGTCTCCTGCGCGTCAGTCACGCGAAATTTTTTCAACGTTGATCGGTCTGAGCGCCGGAATTGGCCGAACGTTTCACCGAAGATGAAGATAAGGTCGGCGCGTCGCCGTTGTCGTCCTCAGCGATCGTCTGTGGCAGACGGGCATTCAATGCAGACCCGACGGTGATGGGTCGCTCGATCACCTTGCACGACCAGAGTTTCACCGTTGTCGGTGTGCATGCCGCCGCAGAGTGACCTCGCCGCAAGACACCGACGTCTGGCTTTCGATGATGCGGCGCAGCAACAACCCCGCGTGGATGGATCGCTCGCATCACCCGATGATTTATGTCTGGGGCAAAGCTCAAGCCCGGCGTGACTGTCGATCAAGCGCGGACGGAAATGAAAGGGATCGCGGCGCGTTTGGAGAAAACGTATCCGGATACGAACGGTGGAGAGACAGCGGTCGTTACTCCGTTGCTCGATAATCTCGTCGGCAAATACCGAACGAATCTCGGCCTGCTCCTTGGACGCGGTGGGCCTCGTTTTGCTGATCGCCTGCGCCAATCTCGCCAATTTGTTTGCCGCGCGAGGCGCTGCCCGAGCGCGAGAGAGTTCGCCATCCACGCGGCAGTCGGCGCGACCCGCGGGCAGATTATTCAAAAAGCTTTTGCTCGAGAGCTTTTGATCGCGCTCCTTGGTGGAGCGCTTGGCTTTTTTATCTGCTGTTTGGGTCGCGCGGCGCCCTAATCGCGTTGAGTCCCGGAGGCGTTTCCCGATTTCAACAGATCTCATTCGATCTTCCGGTCCTCGGATTTACATTTCTGATCGCATCGCTGACGACCGTGATTTTCGGATTATGGCCGGCCTGGCAGACTTCGCATGCTAACGTTCAGCTCCGCGTTGAAAGAGGGTCTTCCGGCAGCGGCGATCCGCCGTCCGCCAAACGTGCGCGTGATTGGCTCGTGATCAGCGAGATCGCGCTGACCCTCACGTTGTTAGTTGCAGCCGGACTTGTTCTGAAAAGTTTTCGCAAGATGCAGATCGCTTCAACTCGGTTATGAGCCGCGAGATCTTTTCAGCGCCCGCTTTGAGTTGCCGTGGAAAACTTATTCGAGTCGAGAAAAGATCGGCACGTTTACGAAAGCGCTGCTCGATAGAGTCAGCGCGATTCCGGGTGTTCAAAGTGCCGGCATCGGCTCCAATTCACCATTGATGGGCGGTTGGCAAACCGGGTTTTACCGCGAAAGCGCACGCCCACCGTCGCCAAGCAACATGCCGTCGGCCGATCTCGAAGTCATCACCGGCGATTATTTCGCAGACTGTTCAAAGTTCCCCTGCTTCGCGGCCGCGCTTTCAACGAACGCGACACGAAAGATTCGCCGCGCGTAATCGTCATCGACCAGGCAATGGCGGAGCAATTTTTCCCGGGTGAGGACTCAATCGGCAAACGGCTTCTCGGTTGACGCCGGAAACGACGAAGAAGGCTACGTCGATGTCGGAGATCGTCGGCGTTGTGGGCGCGAATGCGATTTCACGCGATCGATGAGATGGCGCCACTGCCGGTCATTTATTGTTCCGATGGCGCAGGCGCAACGGACCGAGTCTTGGTCTGTTTGTGCGTTCGAGCATGAGTGCCGCGGCGCTAAGCAAGTCGATTCGCGATGTTGCCGCTCGATCGATCCGATCCAGCCGGTGTTCGACGCGCGGCCGATGTTGGATCGTGTCCACGAAACCTGGGGCACGCAACGGCTGCTGAGTTTTCTATTTTCCATCTTCGCCGGGCTCGCGCTGCTGCTGGCCACTATCGGTCTTTACGGATTGCTCGCATTACACCACGCTCAAACGCGTCCGTGAAATCGGTATTCGGCTCGCGCTCGGGCGCGCGTCCGGCCCAAATCCGCGCGCTCGTTCTTTCGCACGGACTGCAATTGCTTGTTGATCGGTTCTGTGTTCGGTCTGGTTGCAGCGCCTTGCGCTGTCGCGCGCATTGCAAAGCGTGCTTTTGAGAGTGAAAGGGATCGATCCGAGGATTTACCTCAGCGTCGGCGCGCTTCTTTTCGCTGCAACGCTTTTGGCTTCGTGGATCCCGGCGCGCCGTGCCTCGCGCGTCGATCCGATTCAAGCCCTCCGTGAGCAATGACGAATATGCCTAACGAATGCCAACCGAATCGCATTGGACTGAAGATAGAACAGCACTTGTTTATGCTTAAAGATCTTCGATTCGCTTTGCGCCAACTACTCAAGCAATGGGGCTTTACAGCCATTGCGGTCCTTACGCTGGCGCTCGCCATCGGCGCGACTACTGCGGTGTTGAGTCTGGTTAACGGCGCTGCTGGTTCGGCCGTTGCCCTATCGAGAGCCGCAGCAGCTCGTCCTGCTCTGTTCAGCATTTCAAATCGCAAAATCTGGAGCGCATTCCGGTTTCGCCGCCGGAATTCGTCGATTACGAAACGCGAGCGCACGGTTTTGAAAAAGCTCGGCGCGTTCGGTTACACAAATTTCAATCTCGCCGGCGAGGATAAACCGGAACGGATTTCAGGCGCTACTGTCACGGCAGGCGTGTTGCCGTTGCTTGGTGTTTCGCCAATCAAAGGGTCGATTTTTCGAACCCGAAGAATGCACGCTCGGTCGCGACGATGTCGTGATCATCAGCGCGCGTCTGTGGCAGCGCCGGTTCAACAGCGATCCGCAGATCATCGGGACGAAGCTTCTCCTCAACGGCAAAAGCTTCACCGTTGTCGGCGTGATGCCGGCGAGTTTCGATTTTCCGCTTCAGCTTTTTCAATCTCGGCAACGGCGGCCAGTTTGGCGGGCGCGCTGAAATTTGGCAGCCACTCGCATTCACCGATGATCAGATGAAAGCGCGTTCCTCGCGCAGTTTTGCGCGATTATCGGACGATTGGCACCGGCGGACGTCGGTCGGCGCAAGCGCAGGCGGAGATCGAGACGATTAATGCGCAGATGCGCCGCGAGCATCCGAATAACTACGGACAGGACAATAGCTTCGGCGGCGACGTAGTTGCCGCTTGCACGACCTGGCGGTGGGCGGGATGCGTCCAGCGCTGCTCATTTTGCTCAGCGCTGTTTTCTCGTCCTGCTAATCGCCTGCGCGAATCTCACGACGATGTTGCTCGCGCGCGCGACGCGCGCGCGAACGCGAAATGGCCATTCGCGTCGCGCTCGGCGCGGGTCCGCTGCGATTGCTCAAACAGAGTTCTGACTGAGAGCGTGTTGCTGTGCGCTGATCGGCGGGGCTGCGGGCGTTCTTCTCGCGTTGTGGGGCGTGGAATTGCTGAAAGGTCATCGGCGCGCAAACACGTGCCGCGTCTGCGCGAGGTGAATGTCGATCTTGGCGTGCTGGGCGTGACGCTCGCGATCGCTGTCGGCACAGGAATGATTTTCGGTCTCGTTCCCGGTCTTGCCAGCGCGCGACCGGAACTGACCGAAGCGCTCAAAGAGGGCGGCCGAAGCTCAACGCAAGGCACGGCACGCAATCGTTTGCGCAATGGTCTCGTCATCGCCGAAGTCGCGCTCGCGCTCGTCCTGTCTATAGCGGCGCCGGACTTCTGCATGAGAAAGTTTCGCGCGCTTGCAAAACGTGAATCCCGGTTTCAATCCGCGCAATGCTCTGACTTTCGAGGATTTCGCTGCCGAAGGTTCAATATCCGGATAACCCGTCGATCGTTCGTTTCAACAATGAAGCGCAACGTCGAATCGCGGCGCTTCCGGGCGTTCAGACTGCCGGATTCGGCACTAATTTTGCCGCTCGCCGGGACAAACAGCGATTCATCCTTTGCCATCGAAGGCAAGCATCGAACGATCGTACTCGAGCCCCGACGAAGAAAACCGCCAGACGTTTCTCCAGATTATTTTCGCGCGCTCGAGATACCACTGATCAAAGGCAGATTCTTCACTGACGCTGATAAGACGGACGCGCCGCCGGTCATCATCGTGAATCAGGCTTTTGCCAAAAATTCTGGCCGAAGCGGGATGCGGTCGGGAAACGGATCGTAATGGGAGGCATGTCCAGAGCACCCCGAGTTGGATTACGATCGTCAGGTTGTCGGCGACGTGCGTCATTTCGGTTTGGACATTGATCCTAAACCGGAAATGTACGTTCCGTTCGCCCAGGACCCGTGGCTTCGACAATCTACGTGGTCAGGAGCAACCAGGATCCGGCGGAGCTTGCTTTCCAGCGATTCGACGCGAGATTCAGGCGATCGATCCTGCGGTGCCTCCTCGCGAATATTCGCACATTCGAGGACGTGATCGCCGATTCAGTCGCGCCGCGACGGCTTTCCGGTCGTTTTGCTCGGAGTGTTTGCCGGCGTCGCGGTGTTGCTTGCGAGAGTGTCGGGATTTACGGTGTGATGTCGTTTCTTGTCGTTCAACGCACGCAGGAAATTGGTGTGCGGATGGCGCTTGGCGCGCAGCGCAGTGACGTTCTGAAACTGATCCTCGGCCGTTCGCTCAAGCTTATTTCTGCTGGAGCGGCCATCGGACTCGTCGTCGCGCTAATGAGCGCGGGCGCTGTTGCAGGCGTTGCTCTATAACGTGAGCGCATTCGACACGCCCAACTTTCGTGCTGAGTGACGATCTTTGCTCGCTGCTGTCGCCTTGGCCGCAAGTTATCTGCCAGCCATGCGCGCAACCAAAGCCGATCAATGACGCGCGCTTCACGCCGAATGATATGAAGATCTAACGTTCGCTCTGCGCCAGCTCCGTAAAGCGCCGGGATTCACGTTCATTGCCGGTCCTGGTGCTCGCGCTTGGCATCGGCGCGAACACGGCAATCTTTCAGCGTTGTAAACGCGGTGTTGCTGCGGCCGCTGCCGTATCCCGCATTCGGAGCAACTGGTGTTGCTTGCGCGAGAGATTGCTCGGGCCTGCCGGTTTCGAATCGGGCTCAAGTCAGCTACATGAATTATCTCGACTGGCGCGCCGCGCAGAAGAGCTTCACCGATCTCGGACTGGCAAGGGCGGAGCGCGTCAGCCTTTCGGCTCTTGACGGGAAATCGGCAGCCGCAGGCAGCTCGAGCAGCGCGCGTGACCGCGAAGTTATTTATCAATTTTGCAAGTCCCGCCGCTGATCGGCCGTGACTTCGTCGAGGGCGACGACGTTCCCGGCGCCGCGAAAGTAGCGCTGATCAGCGAGCGAGTTTGGCGGGCGCCGTTTCGGCGCATCGCCGGGCATCGTCGGTCAACGGCTGAACGTCGATGGAGTTCCGCGCGAGATCATCGGCGTTGTGCCGGAGCGAGTTCGCTTTCCGCGCAGCTGCGACATTTTCCTGCCGCTGGCTGATCTGCGTGCGGATCATGATTTTCTCGCTCGCGGAAATCACGAGGCTTTTTCCGCGATCGGCCGGCTCAAATCGAACGCGACGCTGCGGCAGGCCAGAGCAGAACTGGACACCATCGCAGCCGATCTTGCCCGACGTTATCCTGATTCGAATACCGGGCGTCAGGTTTCCGCAAAGTTGCTCCTGGAATTTTCGGTAGGCGAATACCGATACCTTCTGGCTGTGCTGCTCGCTGCCGTGGCTTGCGTGTTTGTGATCGCGTGCGCGAACGTGGCGAATCTTCAGCTCGCGCGCGTGGTCTTGCGCGGCGCAAAGAACTCGCGGTGCGCGCAGCGCTTGGTGCCAGCCGCTGGGACCTGGCGCGTCAAATGTTGGTGGAAAGCGGAGTGGTCGCTTTGCTAGGCGGCATTTGCGCTGTGCTGATTGCGCTCTGGAGTCTGGACACAATTCTGCACCCTTGTTCCGCCGAACGTGCCGCGATTTCAGGAAACGCAATATCGACGCTGTTGTGCTTGGGATCACGACAATCATTTCAGTGTTGGCCGGGTTGCTCGTTGGAATGTGGCCCGCGTTCCGCGTCTCGAATACCGCCTCAGTGGCAAGCGAGGTTGCACGAAGAGGCCGCGCGCGGCAGCAGCGGCGCACAACGACAGCGCGCCCGCGGAGTGCTCGTGATTGCACAAGTCGCTCTTGCGGTCGTGTTGCTCGCAGCGGCCGGATTAACGCTGAAGAGTTTCTGGCGTTCGCAGCAGGTGCCGCTTGGATTCGATCCGCGTGGAGTGTTGACCATGACCATCGCGCTGCCGGCAGTCGCGCTACGATTCACCGGAGAAAGATCGTTCGCTTTTACGATCAACTGCTCGAGAAATTGAGACGCCTCCCGGGTGTGAGCGCGGCGGCGATTTGCAGCAACGCGCCGTTCGATCACAACGAATGGGACAGTTCGTTTCACATTACCGGCACGCCGCCAGATCCTCCCGGTCAGGAACCCGGCAGCGAAATGGCGATCGTTTCGCCGGATTATTTTCGCGCGCTCGGTATGCAGATTTTGCGCGGCAGAGATTTTGGGCCGGCAGATGTTAGTGGTCGCCCCGCAACGGCCGTGATCGATGAGCTCGCCGCGCAGAAATTTTTCCTGGCGTCGATCAATCGGGAGACAGATAGACGATCCAGTTACCACTGGCGACAGCAACGAGAAGGCCCGTTCCGGTCACCATTGTTGGAATCGTTCCGCACACCCGCAATAATGCGCCGGGCGACAAAGTTGATGTTCGGAATTTGCCAATGATGTAAACTTCAGCGCGTCGCAGTTCGCGAAGGGCGAGGAGAACCTGATCGTGCGCGCGAAACCCGGCTTGAATCCGCATTCGCTCGTCGGCCCGATCAAAGAGCAAATCGCAACGCTGGATCGTGATCAGGCCGTGACCGAAATCGCCACGATGGAGGAAAACATCGGCGACAGCCTCGCTTCGCGGCGTCTGACGATGACATTGCTCGGCGTATTCGCGGGACTCGCGCTGGCCCTCGCGAGCATCGGGCTTCTACGGCGTCATGGCGTTAATTGTCAGCCAACGGACGCGCGAGCTCGGCATTCGTTTCGCGCTCGGCGCCAATCGCGGTGATGTCCTGCGACTTGTCCTTCGGTCAAGGTGCTGTGTTGGTCGGGCTTGGTCTCGCCGCGGGATTGCTCGGCGCGTTCATTGCCAGCCGCGCGCTAAGAAGCGTGCTCTACAACGTCGCGTCGCTGGACACCGCGGCGTTGATCGGCGCCATGCTGGCGCTCTCACTCGTGGCGTTTGTCGCCTGCTTTCTGCCCGCGCGGCGCGCCAGCCTCGTAGATCCAATTGAAGCCCTGCGCATGGAATGAACTCGACCATGATTAAACTCAAAAATCTGGAACGCAGTTATCCTCTCGGGAAGGAGAAATTTTTTACGTCCTGCGCGAGATCAATCTCGATATCGAGGAAGGCGACTTTGTCTCGATCATGGGGCCGTCCGGCGCCGGCAAATCCACGCTGTTGCACATTCTCGGAATGCACGATCACGGGTGGGCAGGGCGAATATTTTTTAGGCGAAGCCGCAGTTCATCATTTGAAGCCGAAGGAACGCGCCACACTGCGGAACGAGCAGATCGGCTTCGTGTTTCAGCAGTATCATTTGCTCGATGACCTCACGGTTTACGAGAACCTCGATATACCGCTGTCGTATCGCCGTTACAGCAAAAGCGAGCGCGCCGCGCTGGTGGCCGACACGCTCGACCGTTTTCAAATCGTCGGCAAAAAGATTTATATCCGCGTCAGCTTTCCGGCGGACAACAACAGCTCGTCGGTGTTGCGCGCGCGATCATCGCTGAGCCGAAGCTTCTGCTCGCTGACGAGCCCACGGGAAACCTGCACTCCAGTCAGGGCGAAGAAATCATGGAGCTGTTTCGCAAGCTCAATGACGAAGGCATGACCATCGTGCAGGTCACGCACTCGGAGAAAAACGCATCTTATGGAAAACGCATCATTCAGCTGCGCGACGGCTGGGTCGTTCCAAAACAACTCAACTTCTTAACTCGTATGTTTGATTCATTCTTTCAGGACATTCGCGTCGGGCTGCGGCTTTTGTTCAAGGACAAAACGTTCTGCTTTTTGGCTGTGCTCGTGCTCGGGCTCGGCATCGGCGGCGCGACGACGCAGTTCACAGTTGTGAACGCGAATCGTGCTGCGCGGTCTTTTCTTTCCCGCATCCCGAGCAGTTGATGTCGGTTGGCTTGCTCGATCCAAAGAGCGAGCGATCAAAACAACAACTTTGGGTTGGGCTTCATCCCGACAGCGCAGGATTACGAAGATCTGAAGAACGCGCAGCAGTCGTTCGCGATGATGGCCGGTTACCTCAACGGATCGACAATCAACGTCAGCTACAAAAATAATCCGCAGCGTTACACCGGCGGCTACGTGACCGAGGATTTTTTAAGATTCTCGGCGTCTCGCCGATTCTTGGCCGCGATTTCACCGCGGAAGACAACAAACCAGGCGCGGAGAAGGTCGCGATTCTTGGTCACGAAATCTGGAAACGCGACTTCAACGGCGATCCCAACATCGTCGGACAAAGCGTTCGGATGAATGGCAAGGCCGCGACGATCATCGGCGTGATGCCGCCGAATTTTAAGTTTCCGGTGTCGGAGGAACTCTGGACGCCGCTTTACAATCAGTTTCCGCCGATTCCGCGCGGCGAGTTGCGGATCGGACCTAATAACGCAGCGCCTGTCGGTGATGGGCCGGCTCAAACCGGGCGTCACTCTGGATCAGGTGAACGCGGAGTTTATCGCGTCTGGCCAGGCGTTTGGCCCAGGAATACCCGAAGACGAATCAAAATTTCACGTCCGCAAGCGTGCAGCCGCTGTTGAACTCGATGATTGGTCCGCAATTTCGCCAAACGGTTTGGGCGATGCTCGCCGCCGTCATTCTGGTGTTGCTGATCGCGTGCGTGAACGTGATGAACATGCAATTCGGCCGCGTGGCGTTGCGCGCGAAAGAACTGGCGATTCGCGGCGCGCTGGGCGCGACTCGTTGGCGGCTGGTGCGGCAAATGTTGACCGAAAGTTTCGTGGTCGCGGGACTCGGAGCGGTCGCGGGAATTCTCCTCGCCTTCTGGGCGGTCGATATGTTCACGCGCGTAACGAGCGCACTGTCGAATCCATTGCCCTACTGGATGTCAATTCACGATCGATGCGCGCGTTCTCGCATTCACGGTCGGCATTACTTTGGTCGCAACGATCGCTTCGGGGCTTGTTACCGGCATTGATCAGTGCTCACGGCAATGCCGCGGAGATGATGAAAGAAGGCGGGCGCGGCAATACCAGCCGGCTCGCCAACATTATCATGCGCGTGCTTGTGGTCGGCCAGATCGCGTTGACCGCGGCGCTGTTGATTGCGGCGACGCTGCAGATCAAGTCGATCCGCAATCAGCTCAAGCTCAACTACGGCTACGATGAAAATGCGGTTTACACCGCGCGCATGGCCTTGATGGAAGGCGCTTACACTGAGGACGGGCGCCGCGAATTTTTCAAACGTGCCGTGCGCGAATTGCGCGCGAATCCGCAGTTCGAAGCGGCGGCGCTGAGCGATCGTTTTCAAATGACCTTCGCCGGCGGCGGCCAGTACGAAGTGGACGGACAAAATTATCTGACCGATCGCGACCGGCCGCGCGGAAATTTCGAATCGGTCTCTGACGATTATTTCAGCGCGCTCGGGCTGAAAATTCTCGAAGGCCGCGATTTCACCATCGACGACGCCGATTCGAAACAACCGGTCGCGATCGTGAACGCGAGTTTTGCGCGCAAGCATTGGGGCAATCAAAGCGCGCTTGGTCATCAGGTCCGGATTTTCAATCCCGGTCAGCCGCCAGCCGTGGCGCACCATCGTCGGCGTGGTGCCGGACACGTTGATGCAGGGACCGTTCGACCAGCAAACCGACAACGCCGGGTTTTACATGCCGCTGCTCGGCGCCCAGCCAGCGACGCAGTTTTGCACAATCATCGTTCGGCCGCGCGCCGGACAGCGCGCAGAAACGCTCGGACCAGCGCTGAGCAAAGCGGTCGCTCAGCTTGATTCGGACCTTCCGATCTATTTTCCCGGCACACCAGCGCGGTTACACAACGACATTCTCTCGGCGGCAACCGAATCATCGCGACATCTGTTCGTGATTTTTGGCGTCGTCGCCTTTGTGTCTGTCGGCCGTCGGTCTCTACGGCGTGATGAGTTTTTCGGTGAACCAGCGCACCCAGGAGTTCGGAATTCGAATGGCGCTCGGCGCGGATGCGGCGCGGATTTTCCGAATGGTGATGCAACAGGGCGCATGGCAGCTCGCCATTGGTCTTGTGCTTGGCGCGGGTGGCGTCGGCGTTGCTGCTCGGAGTGCTGGCCGCGGCTGCGTTGAAAAATATTTTGTTCAAGGTCAACGCGCTCGACCCAACGATTTATTTCGCCGTCGCGGGACTGCTCACGCTCGTGGCCGCGGCGTCTTGTTTCGTTCCCGCGCGCCGCGCCACACGCGTCGATCCCGTGGCGGCGCTTCGTTATGAATAATCCGCGGAGATCAATCAGATGCTAGACGATCTTCGCTACGCGGTTCGACAGCTCGTAAAAATCCGAGCGTTACCATCGATCGTGCATATTCGCGCTCGCGCTCGGCATCGGAGCGAACACTGCGATCTTCAGCGTGATCAACGCAGTGTTGCTGCGACCGCTGCCGTATCCGGATGCGCGGCAAACTGATCGCGCTCCGCGAACGCTCGCACACGTTTGAGCAGCGGCGCAGTCGGTTACATGAACTGGCCTCGACTGGCACGCCGGTCAGCAAGAGCTTTACCGATCTTCGCGACTCTGTTAGGACGCGAATCGGTCACCATTTCGGTCGGCGCCGGGCTCGGTTCGCCTGAGCGCCTCCGCGGTGTCCGAGCGAGCTCCGGATTTCTTTCCGTGCTTGGGATTCAAAGCCGAAGATCGGCCGCGACTTAGCTGCGGCAGATGACATGTAGCAGGCGCGCCGAACGTCGCGCTCGATCAGCGAAAGTCTCTGGCGACATGATTTCGCTGGCTTCGCTCCATCCGTCCTTGGCCGGCGCGTGCTGATCGATGACGGGCTGCAGCGCGAGATCATCGGCGTGTTCCCAGCTGAACTCCAATTTGGCCGGAATCCCGACGTGCTGCTTCCGCTAAGCGAAATTGCAAACGAACCGTGGATGCGCAATCGCGACTAATCATCAGGGTTTTTGGGCTCTCGGCCGATTGAAACCTGGCGTAACGATCTCGCAGGCGACGAGCGATCTGAATGCGATCGCGATCGATCTCGAGAAGAAATATCCGCAAAGCAATCACAGGACGGCGGAGTGAGCGCATGCGGCCGCTGTTTGAAACAACAGTCGGCGATTATCGCGCCAGCTTGAATCCTGGTTGCTCGCCTGCTGCGTGTGCGTGCTGCTGATCGCGTGCGCGAACGCCGCGAACCTGCAATTCGCGCGCGCGCTGGCGTCGCAGCCGAGAACTCGCGGTGCGCGCCGCGCTCGGCGCCAGCCGCTGGGTGATCGCGCGGCAACTGCTTCGTCGAAAGCACATTGCTCGGCGGTCATCGGCGCAGTTGCCGGAGTTTTGCTGACGCTGTGGTGCATGGATGCGATTGTAGCACTCACACCGCCGAACGTGCCGCGGTTTCACTGAGACGAAGATCGATTTGCACGTGCTCGCCTTCACCACATTCGCGGCTGTGCTGGCCGGAATCCTTGTTGGTGTCTGGCCGGCCTGGCGAATCTCTCACTCTGAAATCCATCTCACTCGCGCTGCACGAAGCAGGCGGTCGCAGCGCCAAGCGATGGCTTAGACAGACAACGTATGCGGTCCGGTCTTGGTGATTCACGCAGGCCGCGCTTGCGATTGTTCTGCTCGCCGGCGCAGGATTGACATTGAAAAGCTTTTGGCACGCACAGAACGCGCCGCTCGGTTTCGAGCCGCATGGCGTGTGTAAACTTCGAGATCTCATTGCCAATGGCGAAGCTACAAAACAGGGCGAGCAGAAGGAGCGCGTTTTGGACGCAATTGCTGCAACGCGTGCAGAGTATTCCGGGAGTCGAGGCCGCGGCCATAGAGTTCGAACAGCCCGTTCGACGACACTGAAAAGGACAGTTATTTCCATGTGACCGGCACTCCGCCGGCTCCGGCCGGCCAACAGGCCTACGGCGGAAGTGAGTGTCGGTTTCGCCTGATTACTTCCGCGTCATGGGAATGCCGATTCTTCGCGGTCGCGGATTTGGTCCTGAAGATTTGCCCAGGCGAAAAGGGCACTTCGCGCTCGATCATCATCGACGAGTCGTTCGCGCAAAAATATTTTGCAGGAAAAGATCCTATCGGACAGCACATCGATGACAACGAGACACTAGACGAACACGCGCCGCCGATGACGATCGTTGGCGTTGTGCCGCGAACGCGCAATGAAGCTCCGGGCGAATTGAACGCGGAGGCGCTGCATCTCGTGCAGGAGTATCTGTTGGCATCGCACAGGCCCGCAGCCGGAAAACCAGCTGCATGTTCGCACGAATCTGCGCGACGTCGCTCCCATTGTGGCCGCGGTGAAGCGCGAAGTGCAAGCACTCGATCCGTGACCAGCCGATCGGCACAGCATCACGACCATGGACGAGGCCATCGCTTCGAGTTTGGCGACGCGCCGTTTGACGATGGTGTTGTTAGGCGCGTTTGCCGTGCTCGCGCTAGTGCTCGCGAGCGTGGGTCTCTACGGCGTGATGGCGCTCGACGGTGACGCAACGCACCCGCGAGCTCGGGCATTCGCATGGCGCTCGGCGCGGAGCGCACAAACATTTTCAAGCTCGTGCTCGGCCAGGGCATGTCATTGATGGCAATCGGCATCGCAATCGGACTGATCGGCGCAATTGCCGGGCCGCGCGTTGATGTCGTTGCTTTACAACGTGGGCGCCATCGATGCCGGAGCTGTGTTGATCGCCGTGTTTTCGCTTTCGGCGGTCGCGCTGATCGCCTGCTGCGTGCCGGCTCGCCGCGACGCGCGTGTCGATCCCATCGTCGCGCTGCGGAACCGGAATGAAAACGCCCATGTTAAACGACGTTCGTTTTGCTTTTCGCCAGGCCCGCAACGCCGGGGTTTACGTTTGTCAATCACCACGCTCGCGTTGGCATATGCCAACGCCAGGCCACGCCACACTCGTTCGCGGCGTCCTCATCAAGCTCTGGTCAATCGCGACGAAGACCGGCTGGATTTATATCCGGTAGAGGCGCGCCCGGCACACGCACGGAAAATAGCACGTGGTCGATGCCGGAAATTCAGGACTTAAAGACGCGGGTCAAAATGCTAAATACGTTCGGCGATTTCTCCAGCATTGCCTTTACCATGATCGGTCTCGGCGAGCCCGCGAACTCAATGGCGCGTGGTCAATTCGGATCATTTTTCGATGTGATGGGCCTCCGTCCGGTGCCGGGCGCCTCGTCGGGCCACGCGATGACGGCCCAAAGGCCGCCCCCGTCGTCGTTCTCACCTATCGTTTCTGGTCGGAAGCCCCGTAATCGAGATCCTCTTGTTATTGGCAAGACTGTTAACCTTGGCGGCGTCGAGGGCGATTCGTTCCGGGCAACGATCATCGGCGTGCTCGAGCCATGCGTCCCGTACTCGCAGGAGACCGAGATCATCGCGAATGTCTCCAGCAGTCCGCATCATCTCGGCGCGACAATGGTAACCGAGCGCACGCATCGCATGACGGAACTTTTTGCGCGTCTCGCGCCGAACCACTCTCGAGCAGGCTCACGCTGAATTGCGGTCCGTATACGATACCATCAAAAAAGATCACCCTGAGGCTTACCGAAGGCGGAGATTTTCAGATATCCGCCAAGCTCCTTCGGGATCAGATCACCTCGGGTGCCCGGACGGTATTGGCCCGTTCTAATACAGCGTCAGCACTGTTGTTCGTCGTCGCGTTCCAGAACGTTGCGAACCCTATCCTGGCGCGCACCTGTTCGCCGCGAAGGGGAATTGGCAGTCCGCACCGCGCTCGGCGCAAAGCAGAGGCGCTGCGCCGCATGTTGCTGGCCGAAAGCCTCTGCCTGCGGTGCCAGGCGCGGCGCTGGGGCATGTTGAGCGCGCAAACCCTTATGGTCGAAGTGCTGGCTCGTTACACGTCACGTTTCTCGGTTCGCGCGCCTGACCTTACTGTAGATTCCCAGCTCGCTGTGGGAGCAATACGCAACTGAACGAAGTAC
>ERZ1370068.6764-contig-5727_pt1 | contig 18298 bp, 32 predicted proteins | sample MGYA00561227_ERZ1370068 | MGnify/ENA primary metagenome ERZ1370068 (study PRJEB38410, sample SAMEA6850437) | metagenome | study: Metagenomic assessment of the ecological functions of the soil: analysis of the soil microbiota associated with the...
CTGGCTGCCGCCTGCCCGGCCATCGCTACGACGGCCCGACCCCGATGGCTACATGACGATGGGCGAAGTGATCACTTCATCGAGCGCTTCGCCATCGCTTCGGATGCTCAGATCCGTACAGCACCAACGTGACCTCGGTGCGACGGACCGACGACGGCTACGTCGTGACCACCAGCGGCGGCGAGATCCGATGCCGGTCCGTGGTCGCTGCGAGCGGCGTGCATCGGCCGACGGTGCCCCCTTCGAGGAAAGGGTGCCGGCATCGGTCGCTCAGCTGACACCCTTCGACTACCGCAATCCTGTCAACTCCCCGCCGGCGAGTCTCCGTAGTCGGAGCGACCGCAGGGCGTGCAGCTAGCCGCCGAGCTGGTGCGATCGGCCACCGTGACACCTGAAGGCGAGTGTCCGCTGCCGCGTACCTATCGCGGACGGGACGTGCTGTGGTGGAGATTCTGAACGCGGGAGTGGACACCGTTCGCCAATGCTATCTACATTCTCGGTTGTACTACCAGGAATAAAGGGAAGACTTTCCGCTATATCAGGAATCAGGATCGATACGTGTCAAGTACGCGCGACGCCGGAGTGCTTCAAGCCGCAGCGCGGGCGCTATCGCCCTGGGTACTGACTGCGCGACGCCGTCAGGCTGTGTGGGGGGCAGCGGCACTGGCTTCCCGCGTCGGACGCCTCGGGCACAACGACCCTCCATCTGGTCGGCTTCGCCAGTGCCGAAGGAGGCCAACGGCGCGAGAAACTCAGAAGCAGTTCCCGCCGGGACGCCCGAGGGCAAGGGGTGTCGTCTGGGAGGAGTCCTGCGGCGCCTCGGGTGATCAAAGTGGGCCGTGGCCCGTGGAGCGCAAAGGCTGGACTTCGCCATCGAATTTTCCTGGCTCGAGGGCGATGTGAGCCACGCCTCGTCAGGGCTGGACTGGTCGATGCGAGCTGGCAGGACGGGACGCGAGCCGAGGGCATGAGTCGCCGACTCCGTCGTCGTCATCGTCGTTCGGAAGGGCAACCCGCAGGGCATCAAGGGCTGGGACGATCTGGTCAAGCCCGGGGTCAGGATCGTCACGCCGAATCCGGCGTCGTCGGGCGTCGGCCCGGTGGAACGCTCCTGGCCGCCTGTGGCAGTCAGGTGATCGCCGACGGCGGCACCGAGGCTGAGGCCAGGGACTATCTGACCAAGTTCTTCGCCAACGGTGGTCGCGCTGCCCGGCAGTGGCCGGGACGCCACGACACAGCCTTCCTCCAGGGGCACCGGGCGACGTGCTGATGGCGTACGAGAACGAGGCCATCCTCGCCCGGCAGTCCGGTGAGGACTTCGACTACATCGTCCCGGACGCGACATGCATAGATCGAGAACCCGGGCGCCGTCCTGAAGGGTGCCAACCCGAAGGCGACGGACATGGCTCGACTTCGTGCTGAGCACGGCCGGCCAGGAGCGAGTTCGTCGCGAAGGGATTCCGGCCGGTGGTCGACCGGGCACGCCGGTGGGCACCGTCGAGGGCGCGACCGATCCGGCAAACCCGTTCCCGGTGCCGAACGAGCTACTGACGATCGGCGAGGCCTCGGCGGCTGGCGGTGCGGTCAACGGCAAGTTCTTCGACGAGACGTCCGGGATCGTGCCGCAAGATCCAGAAGGCGATCCGGTAAGGTCGCAATGACGGCTCCGGCCGTCGCGCCGCTGGTCGAACGGCCCGACGCCGCGCCGTCACCGAACCCTCGTGGTCGGTGGCGGCGCCCGGACCGCTTCGCTCACCCCGGTCGCTGGGCTCGGGCTGGGCATCACCATGTTGTGGTTCAGCCTGCTCGTCTTCATCCCGCTGATCGCGATCCTGGTTCCAGGCATCCTCCGGTGGCTGGCAGGCGTACTGGCGACGCGCTGACCGAGTCACGCAGACCAGCCGCCGCGCTCTACGGTTGACGCGTCAGCCACGGCGCTGCTGGTGACCTTGGTCAACATCGTGATGGGCACGGCTCATTGCCTGGGTGCTGGTCCGTGACCGGTTCTGGGGCAAGCGGATTCCTCGAGGTGATCATCGACATCCCGTTCGCGCTGCCGACGATCGTCGGCCGGGCTGGTGCTGCTCGCCTCTATGGGCCATCCAGCCCGCTCGGCAGTCGACTGGCGCGAACACGCGCGTCGCGGTGCTTCCTGGCGTTCTTGTTCGTCACCCTGCCGTTCGTCGTGCGGACTCGGTGCAGCCGGTGCTGCTCGAGCTCGAACCGGAGGTGGAGGAGGCGGCTGCATCGCTCGGGGCCAGTCGGTTTCATCACGTTCCGGCCGGATCATCCTGCCGACGCTCGCGCCGGCGATCACCGCCGGCGCGGCGCTCAGCTTCGCCCGGGGGCTCAGCGAGTACGGCTCGCTGGTGCTGCTGTCCGGCAACCTGCCCTACTCGACCGAGGTCGCCTCGGTCCGCATCCTCTAGCTGATCGAGCGGCGACAAGCTCGACCGGCGCCGCGGCGGTCGCGATCGCTGCTCGTCGTGGCGCTCGTGGTCATCGTCGTCCTCGACATCATCTCCCGAAGGGTGGCCCGCCATGTCTGACACGCTGGCCAGACCGGCGGTGCAGACGACACCGGCCCGCGGGAAGGTGGTCACCGTCCGGGCCGCTCGCCGTTCCGATGGGTGCTTCCGGGCGGTCGTGATCGCCTATCTGTTCTTCCTGGTGATCTGGCCCGTGGCGCTGGTGGCGAAGGCGACGTTCTCGCCGACGGCCTGCAGCGCCGGTGCTGGATGCCCTGCAGCAACCGGACGTGGTCCATGCCGCGTTCAAGCTCGAGCCTCTCGGTCGCGTTCTGGGCGGTGCTCATCAACACCGCGTTCGGCGTCGGCATCTCACTGCTGCTGGTGCGGTACACGGTTCCCGGGCGCCGGGCCTTGCCGACGCGATGATCGACGTTCCGCTCGTCGGTGTCACCGATCGTCGTCGGTTTGGCCCTGCTGCTGGTCTACGGCGAGACGCACCGGTTGGATGGGCAAGCGCTGGAGTCGGCCGGTCTGCAGATCATCTATGCTCCACCCCGGGAATGATCATGGCAACCGTCTTCGTCAGCCTGCCGCTGGTGATCCGCGAGCTCGTCCCGGTGCTGACCGAGATCGGCACCGATCAGGAGCAGGCGGCCCGCAGCCTCGGCGCCATCGCCGCTGCCAGCGCTTCCGGCGGATCACCCTGCCGAGCGATCAAGTGGGCGCTGCTCTACGGCGTGGTGCTCAGCCTAGCCCGTTCGCTGGGCGAGTTCGGTGCGCGTCAAGATCGTTCTCCGGCGGGGTCGGCGATGCAGTACCCAGACCGCCACATTGCTGGTCGACGAGGCGCTATCCAGCAGTTCGGCCGTCGAGAACACCATCACCGCCTACACCGCGGCGTTCATCCCTGGCCCTGATCGCGCGTCCGTCTGCAACTCAGTGGTCGTGAGCCAGTCATGCGTCCCGAAGGAGAATCCAGCGGTGAGCATCAAGATCTCCGGTGTCGGCAAGCAGTTCAGGCGACTTTGTCGCGCTGTCGACATCGACCTCGACATCGCGTCCGGCCAGCTCACCGCGCTGCTCGGACCGAGCGGCGGCGGCAAGTCGACCCTGCTGCGGATCATCGCCGGCCTCGAACTCTCTGACACCGGCACGGTCGAGATCGAAGGAACGACGCCACTGACCTGCCGGCCGCAGAAACGCAACGTCGGCTTTCGTCTTCCAGCACTACTGCGGCGTTCCGGCACATGAATCGTGTGCGGCCAACGTCGGCGTTCGGGCTCGAGATCCGCAAGCGGCCCAGGAAGGAGATCGCGGCAAGCGTCGAGCGAGCTGCTGCGCCCTGGTGCATCTGGCCGCAGTTCGCCGGACCGGCTGCCCGTCGCAGCTATCGGGCGGTCAGCGGCAGCGGATGGCGCTGGCCCGGGCGCTCGCCGATCGAGCCCGAAGGTGCTGCTGCTGGACGAGCCGTTCGGCGCGCTGGACGCCAGGTCCGCAAGGAGCTCCGCGACTTGGCTGCGCCGACTGCACGACGAGGTACACGTGACCACGGTGTTCGTCACCCACGACCAGGAGGAGGCGCTGGAGGTCGCCGACCAGATCGTGGTCATCAACGACGGCAGGATCGAGCAGATCGGCAGCCCGGACGAGCTCTACGACACGCCCGCCTCGGAGTTCGTGATGACTTCCTCGGCCCCGTCACGGTGCTGGACGGCCGACTGGTCCGCCCGCACGACATCGAAGTGGTCGCCGTCCCATTCCCGACTCCTACGCCGGACGGATCGTCCGGTCAAGCCGTGTGGGCTTCGAAGTCCGACTGGAGGTGGCCCTGGCCGAGGCGGCTGACGCGCCGCCGGTCCTGATCACGTTGACCAGAGCCGAGGCGACAGCGAAGCGATTGAAGGACGGCGCGCCAATATGGATCAAGCCCGTCGAAGGAGCATCCCAAATCGCGGTTCGGTCCGCGGACATGCATCGGGAGGTCGAGTCCGTCAGCGAACTCGCCGGCTGAGGCGACCGAGCGTGATCCTGTGTCCAGCCCGCCTCCCGCACGTGAACTCCGTCGACCAAGCGTCGGCGACGCGGCGATAACCGATGTGAGCGTAGCGGCCTGTGTACGTAGCAGCTCGCGGTGTCGACTACGCCTCCAGGCAATGGTCGCACTCGCCGGCTCGGATGCCTCGACGGTTCCGACGAACGCCCTCGCCGAAAGCTGGATCTGTCGTACAACTATCTGCTGACGATCGTCGCCGAGCTTCGGCGGGCGGGATTCGTCAAGATGCGACGCGGCCCGGCCGGCGGTCTCCCAGCTGGCCAGACCGGCACACGCAAGTGGGTGCGGCGGTCTCGACGCGACGATGTGTGTCTGGTGCGCAAGAACGACGATGCCCTCACCGACACGGCGGACGGCGCCACGCCGACACCGGGCCTGTTTCCGCAGCGCGGACCTTCGGCGCAGCAGCTGCCGTCGCTCTGTGGGTCGCCGCCCGTCGAGCGGATGTGGCGAAGCCTGCGTCCGTTCGATCACCGTCCATGGAGCCGAAACATGTTCGAGATCGGACGCTCGGCATCACACCCTTGCTCTACGGGTGGCGGGGACGCGGTCGACCAGCCATCTCGTGCGCAGCTGCAGCGCGGCCACCGGGCCAACGGCGCGCTCGAAGCGCTGCGGCCCAGACGATCGCTTCGCCGACACGGGCAGAAGTCGCTGATTTGCCGCACTCCGCACATCCCGCGCCTGAGATAGTCCACGTGGCACGCTGCCGCGAGTGAAGCACCTGACCATAGCTTCCATTGCGGACACGCGATACACCAGCATGGTTCCGTCCGCGGCTATTGCCGGCGCGCCGGCAATCGCCAGCCTGCCGGAGTGCACTCGGTAGGACCTGACGCACTGATCGTCACCGAGGTGGACCACCCAGATCGGCACAGCTGGGCCTGGCGTGTGGTCGGCGCGAGTCAGAGGAACGTGGATCTCGTCCACCGTTCCGATCGTCGCCAGCTCCTGTCGCTCCATCCACTCATCAGGCTTCGCGTTTCCTCTGCTGGCGTCGGGGCTACTCGGTTGAGCCGACCTCGTCGGCAGCTGTTTTGGGCCACTGTCTCAACGCGACGACCGCCCCTCGGGCGCCTCTTGCGTATTGGCTCGATGAATGGGCGTGACCGGCCGATGGGATAAGAGAAATAATGGCTTCCGGGTTCGCGGGTGGGCAGTGGTTTGTGGTGCCCGCCGGGGCCATGGGTGGGCCTGTGCGGGTCCGCCTGCTTCGCCCTAGCTATCCATGTCGTAGCTGTGGTGAACCTGAGAGTCGCCTAGAGCTGGATGACGGGCGGATATTCGTGCGGCGATTCACCGCGCCGGCGGATGCAGTGAGACCGGACCAAGGACGTCACGCCTCGACCTCGGGCTGCTGCGGTGCGGAATCCAGCATGCCGATGCGCTCCAGCTCGTCGGCTAGACCGGCACCATCTGGGGCGTAGATCCACGGTACGGGCGAATCGCTCGAGCTGGCGTGGCCGCGGAAGCTGCTGCCGGCGAGCACCGCCTCGCCTGGTGTTAGCTGTCGAATGCACACCGCGCTCACATGATCAGGATGCCTGGCCACGAATTCGTGGTAGATCGACTCATCATGCTGACCGTCGTCACCGACGAGTAGCCACTTGATCTGGGGGAACTCGCGCGCCAAACGTTCCAGACTGCGCCACTTGTGCTCCGCGACCGCTCCGGAACCAGCTATCGGCTGTGGGTCCCCAATCGGTCAGCAGCAGCGCGCCGGCGGGATACAGATTGCGCGACAAGAAGCGGGTCAAGGTGGGCGCGACGTTCCACGCTCCCGTCGACAGAGTAGATCAACGGAGCTCCCGGGTGGCGACTGGTGAGTCGCTCGTAGAGAACAGGCATCCCAGGAGTGGTGGCGCCGCGCGTGTTCGTTGACGACGAAGGTGTGCCAAGCGGCCAGCAGCGGCCGCGGCAGGGCGGTGACCATGACCGTGTCATCAACATCGGACACGACCCCGAACGATCGTCTGCGGATCGACTACGAAGATCAGTGCTGTCGCTGCGTCCGAGCCCTCCGAGCTCGAGACCGATCCGGTGCCAGCCCGGCTCAAGATCAACATCGACGACCACGTCGATGATGCCGCTCGGATCTGCCTGTACCTCATACGATCGCTCGCCGACGTGGACACGGACAATCGCGTGCTCAATCGGAACGCTGACGAAATTGCGCCAACCCCGTGCTCCCGTCGGTGTTTCGGCGCGGCGCCGGCGAGATCTCTTTGTCAACAGCACGCGACCGAGGACTCGTATCCAGCTCGTCGAACCGTAGCCGCGTGTACGGAGCGACCTCAGCGGTGTACCCGGCATCGCTGAGCGCGTCTGGCCCGCCAGCGCTGCACGGCATGATCGACTCGAAGCGCCCGATGTACCACGAGTTGTTCCACAGACGTGACATTAGCGAGAGCGCTATGCGTCCGACTGGGCCGGTCCTTCGGCGCCATGTCTAGCCGATTTAGCCACTGATCTTGGTCGCGGAGGATCGCACTGGTCGGAATTTTCGCATCGCTCCGACATGGCGTCCTACGCCACGGATCATTCACCTGCCGCTGCGGCGGAGTACCTCGCTGAGGCGTTCCGCGGCGGCAATCACAGCCGGCGCGTGCAGCCGGCCGGGCTGCCGAGACAGTCGTTCGATCGGCCCGGAGACGCTGACGGCAGCGATGACCTTGCCGGAGGGTGAGCGTACGGGTGCCGAGACCGAGGCGACGCCGGATTCCCGCTCGCCCACCGAATGTGACCACCCACGCCGACGTACCGCCGCCAAAGCGACCGCGGAGAAGCGGCTGCCACGCAGCCCACGCTGCATGCGTTCGGGCTCCTCCCACGCCAGCAGCACCTGAGCCGCCGAGCCTGCGCTCATGGTCAACTGCGTGCCGACGGGCACGCTGTCGCGCAATCCAGACATTCGCTCCGCTGTGGCGACGCACACGCGATAGTCACCTTGGCGGCGGAACATCTGGGCTGATTCGCCGGTGATGTCCCGCAGCCGAGCGAGCACCGGTCCGGCCGTCGCCAGCAGTCGGTCCTCACCAGCAGCCGAAGCCAGCTCCCCGAGCCGCGGACCGAGCACGAACCGGCCCTGCAGATCCCGGCTCACCAGACGATGATGCTCGAGGGCGACGGCGAGGCGATGGGCGGTCGGTCGAGCCAGTCCGGTCGCTGCCACCAGACCAGCGAGCGTGGTCGGTCCAGTCTCCAGGGCACTGAGCACCAGGGCGGCTTTGTCGAGGACACCGACACCGCTAGAGTTGTCCATGTCTTGATATTGCCGTCTCGCATGCTGGAAGGCAAGTGCGAGGATTTGCTTGCTAGCCGTGAATTTGGACGAGAAGGCTCGGCAGATCGGACCGACGGGGGACAGGAGAACATCAATCGTCATGGGCAAGACGCTGAGTGAAAAGGTATGGGACGACCACGTCGTACGGACCGCCGAAGGTGAGCCCGACCTGCTTTTCATTGATCTGCACCTCGTCCACGAGGTGACCAGCCCACAGGCTTTCGACGGTTTGCGGCAGTCCGGTCGGCGGGTACGCCGTCCTGATCTCACGCTGGCTACCGAGGATCACAACACACCGACGCTGGACATCGACCGGCCCATCGCTGACCCGGTATCCCGCACCCAGGTCGAGACGCTGCGGAAGAACGCGCAGGAGTTCGGCATCCGCATCCACAGTCTTGGTGATCTTGACCAGGGCATCGTGCACATCATCGGTCCGCAGCTCGGTCTGACCCAGCCAGGACTGACCGTGGTCTGCGGTGACTCGCACACCTCAACCCACGGCGCCTTCGGGGCCATCGCGTTCGGCATCGGTACTTCTGAAGTCGAGCACGTTCTCGCTACGCAGACGTTGCCTCAAGCCCGGCCGAAGACCATGGCCGTGAACGTGAACGGTGAGCTGCCGCGCCGGCGTGACGGCAAAGGACATCGTCTTGGCTCTCATCGCCAAAGGTCGGAACCGGTGGCGGGCAGGGCTACATCGTGGAGTACCGGGGCTCGACCATCGAGTCGCTCAGCATGGAAGGTCGCATGACCATCTGCAACATGAGCATCGAATGGGGTGCCAAGGCCGGGATGATTGCGCCGGACGAGACGACGTTCGCCTACCTCCAGGGCCGTCCGCACGCTCCGGAAGGCACGGACTGGGACACCGCCGTCGCCTACTGGCAGACGCTTCGCAGCGATCCGGACGCTGTCTTCGATGCCGAAGTTGATCTTGACGCAGGCCAGCTGACGCCGTTCGTGACCTGGGGAACCAATCCTGGCCAGGGCGTTCCGCTGGAGCTGCAGGTGCCGGATCCGGAGATCTTCGCCGAAGAGGGCGACCGGACGGCCGCGATGAAGGCGTTGGAGTACATGGCGCTCGAGCCCGGCCAGAAGATGCGCGACATCCGCGTCGACACGGTCTTTCTTGGGTCCTGTACCAACGGACGCATCGAAGATCTGCGCGCCGCCGCCGGCGTCATCAGGGGACACCATGTTGCTGATCATGTACGGATGCTCGTGGTTCCCGGGTCTGCGCGGGTTCGCTTGCAGGCGGAGTCTGAGGGGCTGGACGTGATCTTCAAAGACGCAGGCGCCGAGTGGCGGGCTGCAGGCTGTTCCATGTGTCTGGGAATGAATCCTGATCAACTCGCTCCGGGCGAGCGTGCGGCGTCCACTTCGAACCGCAACTTCGAGGGCCGGCAGGGCAAGGGCGGACGAACGCATCTGGTGTCGCCGCTCGTCGCGGCGGCAACCGCTGTGACGGGCACCCTGAGTTCACCAGCCGATCTCACCGGGACAGCGATGATCATGGATGCGTTCACCACCCACACCGGCACCGCGCGTCCCACTGCGGCGTAGCAATGTCGATACCGACCAGATCATCCCAGCGGTCTACCTCAAACGGGTGACCAAGACCGGCTTCGAGGATGGGCTGTTCGCAGCTTGGCGCAACGACCCGAACTTCGTGCTCAACCAGCCGCAGTACGCCAGGTGCGTCGATCTTGATCGCCGGGCCTGACTTCGGCACCGGCTCGTCCCGTGAGCACGCGGTCTGGGCCCTGCAGAACTACGGCTTCAAGGTCGTGATCGGGTCGCGGTTCGGCGACATTTTCCGTAGCAACTCAGGAAAGGCGGGGCTGCTGATCGCGGTCGTCGACCAGAAGATCATCGAGGAGCTGTGGGATTTTGTCGAGGAGCATCCTGCCGCGCCGATCACTGTCGACCTCGGCGGGCGACGGATCACCGCCGAGGGTTTCAGCGCAGAGTTCGAGGATCGACGACTACACAAGATGGCGGCTGATGGAGGGCCTGGACGACATCGGGTTGACGCTGCGGCACGTTGATCAGATCGACGCGTTCGAGGCGCAACCGGCCGTCGTACCGGCCGAAGACGCTGCCAGCAAAGGTTGCCAGTGCGAGTTAGTGCGCTCCACTCGTGGCAGTTTTCCTTACAAGACACCAAAATGTGCAAGCCAAGTGATTGTCTGGCTGCGCGATCTTCCCTAGCGTTGGCCCTGCAGACGTACCGTACGCTGCCCAAGTTCCCAGCAGGCTTGGAATCGCATGGAGAAGGGAAGCTGTGAACAAGGCTGAGTTGATTCAGGCGGTAGCCGTCTACTACGACGGCAGCAAGACCGAAGCAGCCAAGGCCCTCAACGCCGTGGTGCAAACCATCACCTACAAGACCGCAGCTGGGGAGAAGGTCTCGATCACCGGTTTTGGCGTTTTCGAGAAGGTGCATCGTTCGGCACGCATGGTGCGCAACCACGACGGGTGAGCGCAAGCGCGCCAAGGCCACTACAGTGCCGCGCTTCCGCGCGGGCTCGGACCTCAAGGCCATACGTCTCCGGGGCGAAAGAAGGTGCCGCGGGCGGCTGCGAAGAAGGCGACGGCTGGAAGTGCCGCGGCTGCCAAGACTGCGTTGGCTGCACAGGAAGACGGTAGCGAAGGCTCCGGCCAAGAAGGCGACGACGACAGCCAGGGAAGACCGCCGCCGCCAAGCGTTAGCGCCGAGGCTTGGCCGGCACTACAGCCAGCAGGCGGATAGAACGCGGCCCGGCAGCCTCCACCGAGTGCAGGCGCTGGCCTGGTCGGGCACGTACGCAGCTCCGCGCCGAGGAGCCTTTGCAGGTAGAGACGATCCCGTCGTCCGGAGGCGGTTACGGCCAGCTGCGTCACCGTCGGCATTGCGCCATTGCGTGGCGGTGATCCAGCTCGTAGCGGCCGAGGCGATCTCGTTCATGATCGACAAGCGCGCTGGTTGCCGGACCGACGCCCATTCCAATCGCCACAGCAAGATCGGCTTCGGTGTCGACATCACGGCGAGCGTCGGCAATCGGCGATCCGATCGTCTCTGCGGTCAAACTCACTGCGCCAGAGGCGTGGTGAGCGGCAGCCGACCGACCCCGAAGTGAGGAAACAGTTCGACGTCGTGCGCCACCAGGATCGTGGTGCCGACCCCTGACGCATCGGCGATGAACGAGCGACGGTGAAGTCGGGAGGCGGTGAGATTCGTCGCTGCAGACTCCGGCCTAAGGGCCGGAAGATCCTGACGGATGCCGACTGTTGTGAACCCCGGGCTCCGGAGCTCCAGTGCACCGCGGACGAGGGCCGAGTTCATACCCCAGCTGACCCGCGCTCGCTGATCACTTCTGCCGCGATTCCAGCTCGGCGCAGTTGGGCCTCGAGCGCGGGCTGATCACTGACGACGAGCGCCAGTTGCAGCGGAACGGACAGTGCGGACAATGTGTCGAGCGCCATTGTCCAGGCGAGCCGTCGCCGCAAGGGGATCGAGGCACCGCGAGTCTGGACTTTGCATGCTGCGTTGGCTTGAGCGATGACAGCGGCGGCCGGTGGTTCCATCGTGATCTGGAGTTCCGATGCTGCCACGATCCCGTAAGGTGAAGCCACTTATGGCGAGGTGGTCCAAGCCCGAACCGACCTGACCGGACTGGATCACCAACGACCCGTTCACCAAGACCGAGGTGTTGATGGCCGAAAACTCCGCCGCGGAGCACGCATACGGTGCTCCGGCGACTGTCGGAGGCTAATCCATGAGCCCGGCGGGCAGACGATCTCGACGGTCATCAGGATTGCGAATGCGATCATGCGGCCGCTGACCAAGCGAGGACTGGCGGCACCAGGAGTAGAGGTGCCACAGACAGGCGGGTGATCTTTGTCGCAAACCATATCTCGAACGCCGATCCGTGTGGCTTGTCGGGCACGTTTCTGAAGCTATTCCGGGCGGTGGCCGAGGTTTGTGGCGAAAGCATCGGTCTTCAGGATTCCGGTCATCGGACGAATCATCGCGCGTGTGGTCAGATCCCGGTCGAGCGTGGGTCGCCCAGTCAGAGGACGCCTTGTTGCGGCGAGCGCACGCTCTCGAACAAGAGCGTGCGTTGGTGATATATCCCGAGGAACGATCACTCATGATCCCACGAACTGTGGCCCATGAGGGGGCAAGACCGGAGCAGCGCGGCTGGCATTCGATACCGGTTGTGTAGTAGTTCCGATCGGGCAGTGGGGTGCCCGGGAACTGATGCCGGGGCTCAAGCCCAGCGTTCCCCAGGCTCTTTCCTCGCAAGACTTTGCGCGTCGTGGCGGGTGACCCGGTTCGGCTGAACGATCTTCCTCGAAGCCGGTTACCGCTGCCTCGCTGGACGGGCGACGAGGAGAATCATGGCGGCCATCACTGTCGCTGGTTGCCGAGCGCTCGCGGGCGACACCACCTCCCGCATCGCTACGATCCTCGGGCAATAACGACCGCAGACCAAACGTGAGCGGCACCGATGCCCTTCAGATCCCGGCGCGCGTTGCGATCATGGGTTCCGGGTCCTGGGAACCGCCTTCGCTCGTGGTCTCCGACGCGGGCAACCAGGTAACGCTCTGGGCACGGCGTCCCGAGCTCGCGGACAGATGCCAGCTTTGAGCACTGCAATCCCGACTACTTTCCCGACCTGCCACTGCCGGCGTCGTTGAGCAGCCAGCGATCCTCAGCAAGCAATGAGCGAAGCCGATGTTGTGGTGCTTTGCCGTGCCTGCACAATCGCTCCGCAGCAACCTCAATCGCTGGCAGATCCCAGAAAACGCCATTGTGGTGAGCCTGGCGAAGGGCATCGAGCTGGGCAGCGGGCTGCGGATGAGCGAGGTGATCGCGCGAAGCCGGTCAGATCTCTCGGAGCGCATTGTGGTGGTCACGGGGCCGAATCTTGACGAGATCGCGGAGACGCCAGCCATCGGCAGTGTCGTGGCCAGCGTTTCGCCAGCCACTGCGCAGGCATTTCAGGCGGTGTTGCCACACCAGTCGATTCAGGGCATACACCAACACTGATGTGATCGGATGTGAGCTTGCCGGCGCGACCAAGAACGTGATCGCCTTGGCCGTCGGCATGGCGACAGGACTGGTCTGGGCGCGAACGCGACCGCGTCGGTGATCACCAGAGGGCTTGCCGAGATCACCCGACTTGGCGTGGTCCTCGGTGCGGACCCGCGCACCTTCTCCGGGCTGGCCGGGCTCGGCGACCTGGTCGCGACCTGCTCATCGCCCTTGTCCAGAAACCGTTCCTTCGGTGGAAGAGCTTGGCAGGGGACATACGGTCGCAGAGATCACCGCGTCGACGCGGCAAGTTGCCGAGGAGTCAAATCCTGCGCGTCGATCACCGAACTTGCCGCGAAACACAATATCGAAATGCCGATCGTGGAGAACGTTGCCGCGGTGATTGCCGGCGAGCTGACCCCGGCCGAGATGATCGCAGCCCTGATGTCCCGCTCCGGCCAGAGCGCCGAGCGCTTACTAACACGCACTCCTTCAAGATGATCAAGCGCCTGGGCGAGATCGGCCCACAGGTCTTCACATGCTCGATCCCGACTGACAGCCGCACCAAGCCTTCCGGTACCAGAGCAGCTCGCCGCCCCAGCGCCGGCGTCGCGCTCGAGCGTGGACCTCAACGCCGCCGAGGCTGGTCGCAAAGCCCCAGAGGCGCAGGCGTCGACACAACGCGTCCGCCGTTCTCGCGTCTGCAAGATCGATTGAGATCCAGCGAGCCGAAGCCGGACATCGTGCGCCGGGCGACCTCGTGACAATGGTCTTCCGGGAGTCCCGGGAATCGCACCCGGAGCACGCTCGGATGCGTCGCGCAATCGTTCAGCCAGTGTCTGCGCATTTGCCTGTGCTGCCTGAGCAAGTCTGAGTGGCAGCGTTACGCAGACCGCGCAGCGCGAGATGAGCCTCCATGGGACCTGGCGCAGCGCCGAAGATCGCCGCATGGCATCCAGGGCTTCAAAATGCTCTGGCTGGTCTGAGCTGGTCACGAGCGCGCCGAGCAGCACATCGGAATGACCCGAGATCAATTTGGTGGCCGAGTGCAGCACGATGTCGGCGCCGGACTCCAGCGGACGCTGCAGCAACAAGGGCGTGGCGAAGGTGTTGTCTACGACGAAGAGCACTTTGTCGGGGATGTTGCGACCTAGCGTAGGAAGGTCTGCGACCTCGATCGTCGGATTGGCGGGCGACTCGATCCACACCACGTCGGCGTCTTCGGCGGCGTGCCAAGACCTCGGCTGGTCTCCGGCGATGTTGACCCGTCGGACTTGCCCGCCATACCGTGCGGACAGCTCGTCGATCAACGGCCTCGGCAACGCCGAGATAGCAGTTGTGCGGGATCACGATGACACCACTCGGCGGTACGAGTTCCAGCACGGCACGTGCCGCCGCCATACCCGAGGCAAAGGCCAGTGCGCGCGCACCCTCAAGGCGCCGATCGCCTCCTCAGAGCATGCCAGGTCGGGTTGCCCGTATCGGCCGTAATCCGATCTTGGCGGCACAGTGTCGTGCATGCCGATGTAGGTGGAGGCAAAGACCACCGGCGGGTTCAGCGGGGCATCCACGAGCTCGTTCCGGACGGCCCGCAATGACTGCCAACGTCTGCGGGGCGCGAGCAAGCTTCGAGGCCTGAGGTCGCGCCTATCGGGTCGGTGCTTATCGAATCAGGGCGGCTGCTTGGTCACGATGCGCCAAGTCTGCTGCTTCCGCGGCGCGAGTCGCTTGCCGCGGATAAGGTCGAGGATCGTGAGCGAAAGCCAGGCAGCCTTCGAAGGGTCACATGGTTCTCGCCATCGCGTGGCGGCGGTTTTCGGGAACCAGTAGCGAGCACGGGGTGTCCTGCCTCACTGGGTACGGGGTGCTGAGCGCATTGATCCGGGATCGATTTGATGTGGTGGGCATCGGCATTACGCGCACCGGACGGTGGATCTTGGTTGATCCCGGAAGCGATCGGACGACTGGGGGTTACCGATGGCAGATTGCCTGAGCTCAGCGAGAATGCCGCAGTGACGCCTTACTGATGCGGGTTTCCACCGGGAGCGAGCTCGCCGTCCGCAGAGAGTCCGTTCCTATCGGACTCGGTCCAGTCGATGTCGCACTCGCGCTGCTGCATGGGCCATTTGGCGAGGACGGCACCATCCAGGGGCTGTTCGAGATGATGGGGACCCGTTACGTGGGTGCGGGGGTGCTTGCCAGCGCCGTCGGAATGGACAAAGCACTACATGAAGCTCGTGCCTGCGGCGTCCGGCCTGCCGGTCGGCCCTTCGTCCCGATCATCCCGGCGCAATGGCATGCGGGACGAGGTTGCCTCGCCTGGAGGCGATCGCCGACACTGCACTACCCACTGTTCGTCAAGCCCGCTCGCGGTGGATCCAGCCTGGGCATCTCAAGAGTGGGATGATGCAGCCGGGCCTCGAGCCGGCAATCGAGCTGGCCCGCACGCGTACGATCCCAAGATCATCGTTGAGCAGGGATTCGTCGGGGCACGCGAGCTGGAGTGCGGGGTCATGGATGATCTCGACGGCGGATCGCCCATCGCAAGCGTGGTAGCAGAGATCCGGGTGCGCAGCGAGTCCAGGCTTCTACGACTTCGAGGCCAAGTACCTGCCGAGGAGCAGGTTGATCTTGACGTACCGGCGCAGGTGCGGCCGAACTAGCTGACGAGCGTCCGGCAACTGGCCATCCGCGACATTTCGAGGCCGATCGGCTGCGAGGGTCTGGCCCGGGTAGACGTCTTCGTTACGCACGATGGCCGGGTAGTGATCAACGAGATCAACACCATGCCGGGCTTCACCCACACTCGATGTTCCCGCGGCATGTGGGCCGCCAGTGGCGTGCTTATCGGGCTGGTCGACAGGTTGATCACCGTGGCGCTCCGTCGTCCCGTGGGGCTGCGGTAGCACTATCGACACGCAGCTGCTCGGCTGGGTCGTAGGTGTTGATTGGCGTTGCGAAGTCGACCAGCGCTTGCGCCTCTGGCGCATAGTGCGATGGCACGCTCACTTCCACGTACGCGGGTCGTCCGATCGTGGTGAAGACAGGTAGCCGCCTTGTGCGGGCTCGACAACCACCCACGCCGTTGACTGAAGCACTGGCTGGTGGCCCTCGGACCGGTGGTCTGGGAACGCCGCAGCGCAGCGCAGCGGCCTCCGAGCCGCGCCGACCGCCGGGACCGGTCGGCGCGAGCCCGTTCTGGAAGGTGGGCCAGCAGGACCGGGCACGTGCAACCGTGATCGGCCACTCACCGAGCAGCCGCTGAGGATCAGCGCGACAGCAACCGCTCCGAGCAGTTGATCACGCCGGGGCGGCGGTGAGTGCCGGGCTAGATGTGAACGACAGGACAGGTCACAGTGCGTGTGATGCCAGGCACCATTTGCACCCGCAGCGACCACCAGTTGGCCGAGCTCGTCGACACTGGACGGCTTCCGGCGCGGACGATGACGTCGTAAGGACCCGTGACATCTTCGGCCAACGTGCACGCCTTGGATTGCGCTGATCGCATGCGCGACCTCAGCCGCCTTGCCGACATTGGTCTGGACCAAGATGTATGCCTGTACGACCATCAGGTGGTACCTCCTGAGTTACCTTCATCTCAACTCCGCGACCTCTGCCTTGTGGAACATTCCGGCTCTTGTCGCAAGCGGGGTCCACTCACTCCATCGAGGGCGCATGAAGGGGATCAACTGCTGGCTTTCTTCGGTGTTGCAGGTCTCATCGCCAGGCCCTTGACGAATACCTGGCCCTCCGGACGGGTGGCGCTACCATGATAGCCCCGACAATTTGTCAAACTGAGCCATCGCGGCTACACGACCGGCTTCCTGTTCGACCGCGTAACGTCGGACAGGAGTACCAGTCGGACTACATCCGCAGTCACGATTTCGTCGGCGTCGTCGATGAGGTGCAGGGGGAGTCCTTCTGATCGGGTAGCGCGGAACCGGATCAAGGCCGGCGACGTGATCCGATTATCGGGCCGGGAGTGCGTAGTGACGCCCCCTTACCCTGCGAGCATTTTTCACTCTTCCCGAGCGCGGAACAACAATTCCGGCGGAAGTAATCCAACCAGCGAATACTTCTGACCGTACCGTTTTCGGTTGAAGCAGGAGTCTTCTGCGCCGTGAGGGTTGAATCTGCGTGAAAATCTAAAATAACAGATTGGGAAACATTTGAATGATTGATCAAAACTCCCCCTCAGAACCTCGACGCCGAGATGTCGATTCTGGGCGGCATTCTGATCGATAATGACGCCATCAACCGGGTGCTGGAAGGCATCGTTCGGAAGGCTTCTACCGCGAGATTGCATCGCAAGTATTTCTGGCCATGTGCAGCTGTCGACAAACGTGAACCGTGCGACCTGGTAACGCTGACCGAAACCCTGCGAAAAAGAGGGAGGCTGGATGAGGTCAGGAAGTGGCGCTACCTATCTGCTCATGCTGGTCGGTGATTACGTCCCGACTGCGGTAACATCACCCTATTACTGCAAGAGTCGTCAAAAGTCGGTCAACAAGCTGATCACGATTGCCACCGGGATTGACGTCACCCGCAGCCCCGCTGAACCAGACCGATGTCAATGAGCTGCTGGACAAGCAGAGATCTGTACGAAATCGGCGAGAAGCAAGCTGCGACCACAGTATGTACCGATCAGCCGCTTGTAAAGAGGCCTTCAAAATCCTCAAGTCACTGAATGATCGAAGAACATAATCACCGGTGTTCCGACCGGTTATGCGAACTCAGCCAGATGACCGCCGGTTTTCCAGCCTGGCAACCTGATCATCATCGCCGCCCGCCCTTCGATGGGCAAAACAACCTGAGCGCTCAGCATCGCCCAACATGCCAGCGCCGAGAAGCGAAAGAGACCCCTTCTGTCATCTTCTCGCTGAAATGGGCAAAAGGAAGACTTGGTGATGCGTTTTCTGGCCTCCATCGCCCGGGTCGACTTCCGAGGACGAATACTGTCAGTGGATCACTTCCATGATAGTGACTGGCCGCATGACCAAACGGCCGGAATTCTCCATGCCCCGCGAACATCGATGACACCCGACCATCAGCGTCCTGGAGCTGCGCTCAAAGCACGCCGTCTGAAGAGCGAATATCCACGGTCGTCGTGTCGACTATCTGCAATTGATGAATCGGGCACCCACATCGAGTCACGTCTTGGGAGATTTTCCACGAATTTCGCAGGCCCTGAAGGCGCTGGCCAAAGAGCTGAAGTGTGCCGGTCATTGACCTGTCGGCCTAACCGGGGCTGGAAAAACGCGCCGACAAGCGCCCGATGATGGCGACCTGCGCGAATCGAGGAGCGTCGAGCAGGATGCCGACGTGAATCGCATGTTCGGGTCTATCGCGAGGCGGTCACTGCAGTGGTGCCGCAAACGCGACGGTTCCTGCACCCAGGGGGCGTCGCAACGCCGGGGCGATCATCGGCAAGCAGCGTAACGGCACGCGATCGGTACGAGCAATACGTA
>ERZ1370068.7423-contig-6339_pt1 | contig 18293 bp, 22 predicted proteins | sample MGYA00561227_ERZ1370068 | MGnify/ENA primary metagenome ERZ1370068 (study PRJEB38410, sample SAMEA6850437) | metagenome | study: Metagenomic assessment of the ecological functions of the soil: analysis of the soil microbiota associated with the...
CGTTACGTATTGCTGCTTGCTCAAGCACTCATGAACTTGAGGAGATGATTTCCGAAGCACTCAAACAAAAGACGATCGGGGCGTGTTTGAAAAGTTGGCCTTGGCGCCTTGCAGCATCATGAGGTGGACCCCGAGTTCCAACGCCTGTTGCTCCACTCGGCGCTGGAGGGACATGAACTGTCCGAGATGTTTTTTGAAAAGTTCATTCTCCGGGTCTACGGACTGCTGGGCGCCTATATTGCCGAGCGGCAGCGGGATGGCGCCATGATCAAGATCGATCCGGCCATTGTGATACGCGCCTTCATCGGCATGATCATTCACCACTCGCTCAACAACAATCTGTGGGATCCGAACCGTCGTTTGCTGAAAATTTCCAACCAGGAAGCCGCGAAGCAATTTACTGACATCCTCCTCAACGGGATCAGCACCAGCGACGCGACGAAATCTGTGAAATCGCCTGGCCGAAATGGACGCAAGACCGCCGTGAACGGGGCTTCAAGGAAGAAATAGTCGCAATGTCATTTGCAAAGGTAACTCGACTCAAACAACTACTGCTCACTCGCGATTGCCGCAATCACTTTGTCGGGTGCGGTGCTGGTCGCTACGTCCTGCGGGGGCCCTAAGGCAAACGTCAGAAAAGAAGAGACCACTACGTCCGGGCAGCCGGCAGCAATCGAGGTGACCACGGCACAAGCGATCGAGCGCGAGCTGCCGCAATTCTTTGAGGCGACGGGCAGTTTGACCGGAGACGAACAAACCGATGTTTCCCATCAGTCGCCGGAAAAGTCGTTGTTATCGCGGTGGATCTGGGGAGCTTCGTCAGGCGCGGCCAAACGATCGTGCGTCTCGATGATGTGGACCTGAAGCTGCGCGTCGAGCAGGCGCAGGCTCAGCTCGATCAGGCAAAAGCCGCGCTCAGGCAGGCTGAAGAGAAGGTGGGAGTTCGCCCGGGCCAGAATTTCGACATCAACAAACTGCCGGAGGTGGCCAACGCCCGGGTGGCGCTGGAGCTTGCCGAAAAGAATCTGCGTCGTTCAGAGAAACTGATCGAGTCGGGAGACATTTCCCGGACCCTTTACGATCAGCAACGGGCGCAACGCGATCAAATGAAGGAACAATATGAGGCCGCGCTCTCGCTGGCGCGACAAAATTACGCGGCGGTGATGACGGCGAAGGCGAACGTTGCCAGCGCGGTGAGCGCCCTCAATCCCGCGGTGCGCAATCTCTCCTACGCTAACGTGTATTCCCCGATCGATGGCTACGTATCGGACCGACCGGCAGACCTCGGCGAATATGTTTCCACCAGCACGAAAGTGGCTACGGTAGTCAAGATCAATCCGCTGCGCGTGCGCATCGACATTCCTGAGCAGGCAATTCCCACGGTTAGCGTCGGTCAATCCGTTTCGGTGACTACGAGTGCGTGGCCCGAACGGAATTTCGGCGGACGCATCGCGCGCATCTCGCCAAACGTTACGCCCACGTCGCGAACGCTGACCGTGGAGGCCGAAATCGAAAACAGCGGCGGCACGCTCAAGCCGGGACAATTTGCGACCGTGCGCATCCTGCAGTCGCGCCCGCAGCCGGCGGTGCTGGTACCGGCGCGAGCGGTCCGTACGGAGTCCGGAGTCAGTCGCGTATTTGTAATCAAGGACGGCAAGACGCAGGAGCGTCTGGTGCAGTTGGGCCAGACCGAAGGCGATCTGGTGGCGGTCAAAAGCGGCGTTGCGGTCGGCGAAAATGTGGCGACCAGCAATATCGAACAACTGAGCGAGGGGATGGCGGTCAAACAGTAGGTAGTCCAAAGTCCAACGTCCAAAGTCCAAAGTCCAAGATACTGGATGCGGACTTTGGACCTAGACCTTGACTTTGACCAGGTCTTACGATGCAAAAGTTAGCTGAAATATGTGTCCGCCGTCCGGTGTTTGCGACGATGCTCATCCTGAGTCTGACCGTCGTTGGACTCTTCTCCTATAACTCGCTGGGCGTTGATCTTTTCCCGAAGATTGACTTACCGACCATCACGGTAACCGTTATTAACCAGGGCGCCTCGCCGCAGGAAATCGAGACTGAGATCACGGACAAGGTTGAGGGCGCTGTCAACACCATCAGCGGCATCGACGAGCTGCGTTCCACTTCGGTTGAAGGCGTGTCGCAGGTCTTCATCACTTTTCTGCTGGAAAAGAATCCCGACGTTGCCGCGCAGGAAGTTCGCAACAAGGTCGACCTGATCGTTAACGACCTGCCGATTACCGCCGAGCAGCCGATCGTGCAGAAGTTGGATACGGATGCTGCACCGGTGGTGCGCATTGCCGTCTCCGCACCGCGTTCGGCGCGCGAAGTAACCGACGTCGCCGACAAGAAAATCAAACAACTGATCGAGTCGATCAACGGCGTGGGCGAGGTGACCATCATCGGCGGCCGCACGCGCGAGATTCAGGTTTGGGTAGATCCGGACAAACTGCGCGCGTTCAACGTCACCGTGGCACAGGTTGCTGATGCGGTCCGTGCTCAGAACATGGAGCTCCCGGGTGGCCGGGTTGACGAAGGCACGCGCGAGCTGACGGTCAGAACCATGGGCCGCATCGTGAGCCCGGCGGAGTTTAATGATCTCGTGGTTGGCAGCCGCGGCAGTTATTCCGTGAAGCTCAGTGACATTGGTTATGCGGAGGACGGCGTCGAAGAACCGCGCACCGAAGCACGGCTGAACGGCGAGCCGGCAGTGACCCTGGTTGTTTCCAAACAGTCTGGACAGAACACCGTGGCGCGTCGCGGACGCTGTTAAAGCGCGGTTGCAGGAAATCCAGAAAACGCTGCCGGCTGGCTTTCAGGACTGAGGTTGTCGGCGATCAGTCGATCTTCATCAAAGCGTCGATCGAGTCGATTCAGAAGCACCTGATCGAGGGCAGCATCCTGGCGGCCATCGTCGTCTTCCTGTTTCTTTGGAGCCTGCGTTCGACGGTGATTGCGGCGCTGGCTATTCCGACGTCCCTGATTGCGACGTTTGGCTTGATGGCCGCCATGGGCTTCACCCTGAATCAGATCACCATGTTGTCGCTGACGTTGATGGTCGGCATCGTGATCGACGACGCGATTGTCGTGCTCGAAAATATTTTCCGCTTCATTGAAGAAAAGGGAATGCCTTCGTTTCAGGCGGCCATCGAAGGCACGAAGGAAATCGGCCTGGCGGTCTCGGCGACGACCCTGTCGTTGCTGGCGGTTTTCCTGCCGGTCGGATTCATGGGTGGCATTGTCGGCCGCTTCATGTCTTCATTTGGTTTGACTTCGTCTTTCGCTATCGCCGTTTCTTTACTCGTCTCGTTCACGCTCACGCCGATGCTGCGCAGCGCGTCTGATCAAGCGGAGCAACGACGCCGAAGAAGGATCGTTTGAACGCCGCACTGAACCCGCCGACCACGGCTCGAAGGAGTCGCGGTTTTACGCCCCATCGATCGCACTTACACGCGTTTGCTGACCTGGTCGATGAAGTCTCGTTGGGTGATCGTGGCCGCTTGCGCGCTCGTGATCGTTAGCATCGTGCCGCTGTTCATGTTCGTCGGGAAAAACTTTCTTCCGGTTGACGATCAGTCGCAATTTGAAGTCAGCGTGCGCGCGCCGGAAGGCTCGACGCTTGGCGTCGACCTCCAAGCTGGCTGAGCGGATTTCCGCGGACATCAGGAAGATGCCCGGCGTCACGGATACGCTAACGACGATTGGCGGCGGCCAGCAGCAACTCGTCAATCTGGCGACGATTTACGTGAAGCTGCAACCGCTCGAGGAGCGCAGCGTTTCGCAAACGGATCTGATGGTCAAGGCGCGTTCCGGAAGTGCTGCCCAAATACGCAAAGGAATTTCCGGATCAACTGCGAACCAGCGTACAGCCGGTCGCGGCCATTTCCGGGGGTGGCAACCGCAACGCCGATATCCAATACGTCATTGGCGGTCCTGATCTCGACAAGCTGACGAAATATTCCGCCGAGTTGCTGGAGAAGATGAAGACAATTCCCGACGTGGTTGACGCCGATTCGTCACTCGTCACCGGCAAGCCTGAGTTGCAGGTGATCATCGACCGCGCGCGGGCCGCCGACCTCGGAGTTCGTGTCGGCGACATTGCCCAGGCTTTGAACACGCTCGTGGCCGGCCAAAAGGTTTCCACGTTCAACGCCGGGACCGATCAATACAACGTGCGCGTGCGCGCGATTGGACAGTCACGCGCCAGCGTCGACGGCCTGAAGCAGATGATCGTCTCTTCGTCAAAGATTGGCTGGGTGAGCCTGGATAATCTGGTACGAATCGAGGAAGGCACCGGCCCGTCCGCTATTGATCGGCTCAACCGGCAGCGCCAGGTAACGCTGCTGGCCAACGTGCAGGCCGGGCGGCTCGCAAGCCGCGGTGATTACCAAGATGAACGAGTTTGCGAAAGAGGTGAGGCATCGACCCGGCTTACAAGACGGGTTTGGCAGGGCGCTCAAAGGAACTCGGACGCGCCGGCTACTACTTCATGCTCGCCTTCGTGCTGTCGTTCGTTTTCATGTACATGGTGCTGGCGGCACAGTTTGAGTCGTTCATTCACCCGGTAACGATTCTGCTGACGCTGCCGCTGGCAATTCCTTTCGGCATTCTGGCGTTGCTGCTGACAGGACAGACAGTAAACATCTTTTCCGGCCTCGGATTGTTGCTGCTCTTCGGCGTGGTCAAGAAGAACGCAATTCTGCAAATCGATCACACGAATCAGTTGCGCGAGCGCGGGATGGAACGACACGAGGCAATTATTCGCGCCAACCGCGATCGTCTGCGCCCGATTTTGATGACTACGATCGCGCTGGTCGCCGGCATGTTGCCGCTGACGATATCAAGCGGACCGGGTTCCGGCACAAATCGGTCGATCGGTGTGTTGGTAGTAGGCGGGCAGTCGCTGTGTTTGTTGCTGACCCTGGTCGCAGTTCCGGTTTTTTATTCACTCTTCGACGACCTGGGCCGGAGCAGGGTTTGGGAGTGATCGCCGCCGGCGTGACTGGAGCCTTTGGCCGGGCACGCCGCCGAGCCGCAAGCGCGACAGCGTCGTTGTTGAGTTTGATTTCGAGGCATTGAGTCTTTTTATTCGAGAGTTTAGCAGTGATGATAAGTCAACCAAGCAAACGGCAAAGCGCGCAAAGTTCAACGCAAAGTGCGCGAAGGGACTCAGCTTTGCAGCCCTTCGCGATTTTCTTTGCGATCTTCGCGTTTACTTTCTTTTCCGCCGCGAGTACTTTCCCTGCTTTGGCTCAGCAGCCGATCTTGACACCGTCGCCTGTCTCCGCGCCCGAGGCGCTGCCGGTGCCGGCGGTCGCTCCTGAGTTTCATCCCACCCAGAAACCTTTGCCGGAGCTGGGCCGCGTCGGTGTCGATCTGGATCGGCAAAAGCCGCTATCGCTGCGCGAAGCGCTCGCCCTGGCGTTGGAAAACAACAAGGACATCGAAGTGGCGCGCCAGAACGTGCGGATCGCCGAGTTTGATTTCAGGGCGCCCACGGCGTTTACGATCCGAAACTCTCGTCGACTTCTTACTTCGAGCGGATCGAAACCCCTATCTCGAGTTTCCTGAGCGGCGGCGTCAACGGCTTCACTACCACCAGCGATTACACTGCGGAACGCCCGGCTCGAAGGGCAGACGCCGAAGTTTGGCGGCAATTATCGCTTCGACTTCTCGTCGATCCGGCAAACCACCGACAATCAGTTTGTGCCGCTCAGCCCGCAGTATCCGACGGCTTTGACTTTCACTTACACGCAGCCGCTCGTACGAGGTTTGAGGTTTGACAACAACCGCCGGCTGATCGAAATCGCGAAGAAGAATCTTTCGCTGACCGACGCGCAATTCCGGCAAAGAGCGATCGAGACGATCACGGGAGTGCAACGTGCTTACTGGGACCTGGTCTTTGCGCTCCGGAATTTACAAGTGCAACGGGATGCAGTGCGCGATTCACGGACGCAACTTGAACATAACAAGCGGCTGGTCGACGAAGGCTCGCTGGCGCCGATCGACGTGGTGGCTGCGGAAGCGCAGGTGGCAGGTTTCGAGCAAACGCTCTTCACCGCCCTCGAAGAAGTTGGCCGCAGTGAAAACAATTTGAAAAACCTGATCGCGGTTAACCGCGAGGCGGACCTTTGGAGCCTGGCGGTGGTGCCCACGGATTCGGTCGAACTGGCGCCGCCTTCAATCACTTTACCTGAAGCCTTGAAAGCAGCGCTGGAGAATCGCACCGAGCTGCAACAGGCGACAGTGGCGAGCGAGATCAATCAGATCGATCAGAAGTATTTTCGCGAACAGACCAAGCCGGCGATCGATCTCGTTGGCAGTTACGGCATGGTCGGACTCGCCGGCAACCTAAGCTCCACCGCCCTTAATCCGATCACCAGTTCCAACATCGCGCTTCGCGATCGCGTGAACCAGCTCTCGGTGCTGGCGGGCCTGCCGCCGCTGCCAGTCACGCCTTCGCAGTTTTCGCCTGACTTGCTTGGCGGCTACGGCAAGTCGTTGGAAAATCTGGCCGCGAATCGCTTTAATAATTTTCGCGTGGGAGTAACAATCAGTTTGCCACTCAGGAACCGGACGGCGGAGGCAAATTTGGGGCGGTCGCTGGTCGAAGGCGAACGGATCGCAACGCAGCGCGAACAAATCGAGCAGTCGATTCAGGTTGAGGTCCGGAATGCTTTGCAGGTGGTGCGCAGTTCTGAGGCGCGCTTGCGCGCCGCGGTTATTGCGCGACAGAGCAGCGAGCAGCAGTATCTGAGTGAACAACGAAGACTCGACGCGGGACAATCGACCGTGTTTCTGGTGCTTGAACGTCAGACAGCTTTGACGACGGCCCGCGGAAATGAGCTGCGGGCGCAAACCGATCTGAACAAGGCAATCGCGGAACTGCAGCGAGCGACCGGCAATGCGCTGACGGTCAATAATATTGTGGTGCGAGTGCGCTAAACCCGGTTCGTCGTGCGTGTGCGCTGATTCAGTCTCCCGAATTGAAAGCAGCACCGCACGCGAGAAGGCGGTGAGTCTCTTGGGGCGAAACTCACCGCCTTCATTTTTCGTAAAGCAAACTGTTAGTTTGCGTCCGCGCTTTTAAGTGACCTTCCTTTGTCCAATGACCACGCAAACTAACAGTTTGCGTTACCAGGAGCCCAGCATGGACGAAAAACAGTTTCTCGAAGCCTGGAAAATTCACAACCGCATCAATCTTTATCTGCTCGACGCGGTTGAGCCGGCGTCGCTTGCGGCTGTATCGGCGTCGAAGGGAAGAACGGTCGGCGAGCAGTTTGCGCACATCCACAACGTGCGGCTGATGTGGCTGAAATCCGCCGCTCCAGATTTATTGGCGGGTTTGACGAAACTTGAAAAAGAGCAGGCCGCTGACAAGAAACTGCTCCGCAAGGCGCTCCTGGATTCGGGGCAAGCTATCAATTCACTGCTGGTTCAGTCCATCGCTGCGGGCGGTAAAGTTAAGGGTTTCAAGCCGCACGCCGTTGCCTTTCTCGGTTATCTCATCTCGCATGAGTCGCATCATCGCGGTCAAATAATTCTGTCGCTGAAACAGGCAGGAAAACCTTTGGATAAGAAGATTCTTTATGGAATTTGGGAATGGGGCGTCAGGTAGTTCTGAGTCATGAGTTCTGAGTCCTTAGTCGTGAGTCCTCTGCTTCAAACTCGACACTCATAACTCAACACTCATAACTGTATTGTCATCCCACTCTCTCGAGAATCATCAGGCCGCCCCAGCAAACACCGACCACGAGCACGACCGCTATGATGTACCAGGTGAGCAGTCTGGTCCTACACGCCGGACAGCGCGTCCTGGCCCAACTGGCCCGTCTGCCACATTTTGGACACTTCATAAACGCTACCCCTGATCGCGATTGTGGAAGAACCTAGCCGGCATGCCTCTGGTCGGCGCTACTTTAACACACTTGACCAAACGCCCGGCGCTCAGTTAAACCTCAGGTAATGGACGAAACACAATTCGAATTGGACGCGCTCGGAATTTTTCTCATCCCGACGATGCGGAGCTCTCCGTCTCGGGCACGCTGCTGCGCCTGAAAGCGCTGGGATATCGCACGGGTGTGCTGGACATGACTCGCGGCGAGATGGGGACACGCGGCACTCCTGAGTTGCGCACGGAAGAATCGGCGGCAGCGTCGCGGATCATGAAGCTCGATTTGCGACTCAACCTGGGTCTGCCGGACGGTCACATCTGGCCAACGGAGGAAGCGCGCACTGCCGTCGTCCGCGTGTTGCGTGCGCACCGGCCGAAAGTTTTGCTCACCACGCACTGGGACGACTCGCATCCCGATCACGCCAACACTTGTCGTGTCGTGCGCGAGGCGGCGCGGCTGGCGACGATGGCGCGATATGACGAAAACAAGGGCGACAAGCTGGCTGAGATGCCCGCCATCATGCATTCGCTTTTCTCGCGCTGGGTGGTGCCGTCGTTCATAGTTGACGTCTCGGATTTCGTTGAGGAAAAGATGGCGGCGATCAAAGCCCACGTCTCGCAGTTTTACCGGCCGGAATCAGACGAGCCGCAGACGCGAATCAGCGCGCCGGGTTTTCTCGATGAAATCGAATACCGCATGCGCTACTTTGGTCTCGCTGATTGGCGTCAATGCGGGTGAGCCGTTTTATGTGAGAGAAGCTCTGAATGTGGACGATCCGGTGGCGCTGCTGACGCGGCCGATGAATATTTACTCTTAAACCCAGTTTCAAGTTCCAAGTTCCAAGTTCCGCGTTTCGCGGTATTGTCAGTTCGGTAATTCGAACTTGGAACTTGAAACTTGGAACTTGAAACTTTATTTACCGCTAAGCAGCGCTCGCGCGACGGCGATGAGGGCAGTGGCGCGCGGCGCCTCTCCTTCGAAGCTGCGGGCGATTTCCACTGCCCGGGTTGCGTTCTCCTGCGACAAAACACGAAACACGCTGGGCAGGTTAAACTCCTCGACGGTGCTGGTGCGCAGCGAAGTCATGTTTTTAGACTGCAGCCGGATGATTAGCCGGCCGTCTTCGCCATTGAACCCTCGGCGGAGTTTGATGCCTTGGCAACTTCCAGCATCGTCTCCCACGCGCGCGCGCGATCGGGCGTCAGGTAGGCATTTGCCACCGCGACCAAAGCACGCGGCCGGTCAGCGTCGGAACCCTCAATCCGCCGCGCTTCCGTTCCGGCTTCGGCGATGATGTCCAAAGCCTTTTCGCGATCGGCCGGTGGCAAAGCTTTCGCGGCTTCGGTCAGCAACCAGACTCGCTGCAGGTGCGTCAGTTCGGCCTTGCTCGCCAGCGGCAGCGCCTTCTCAGAATCTTTCTTTTCGACGGCGAACATCGCGAGATTCATATCCACGTAGGGCTTCGCCTGCTTGCGCAACTCGCTGTCCTCGATCTTATCGGCGAAGTCGCGCGCACGCATATCGCCCTTCTGTGCGGTCCGCGCCGCCAGTTGCAAGTACAACGCGTCGCGCTCCTCAGACGTTTTGGCGCGCTCAACGCGATCGAGCAGAGATTTTTCAATATCCTCGGCGTTGCGATCGGGAGTAATCCCGCGTTGTACGCCATGGCCGTCATTATCATCATCATCATTCTCTTGCGGGTTGCGCTTGCTCGCCTGCCCGAGCACAGCCATCTCGCTCCTGAGTTGGTCCGTCGTTTCTTTCGCGGCGTACTGCTCAAAGAGCGGCATCAGCCGGCGGATGACAAGGTATTTCCCTTGAAGCCCGGAAGAACTACGATCCTGTTCACTTGAAGGCGAGGGACGCAGCAGAACGCCGGCAGCCAGCCGGAAGAACGCGTTGCGCAATTCCGGTGCGACCTCGGGCGGTGGTGTGCGCTGATTCATGCTGGACGACGACTGGCCGCCGTCAGGCGAGAAGGTCACGAAGAGATGTGGGGTGAACAAGTAAGACGAAAGCAGCGAGACGGTGTTCGCGTCTGATTTCAAATCCGCTTCCGCAATTGCGAGCAGCCGGGCGTAACGCTGATCAGCCGCTACCGCGTTCTTGTCTCGGAGAAACGAAAGGAAGTTCAGCCCGTCCAACGAGACTGAAAGGAGCGCCGGATCGGCAAACTGTAGGGCGCGCTCCACGTCAGTTTCGAGCAGTTGATTCGCCAGGCGCATCCGTTGCCTGACTGAGGCAGACGTGTCGTACGGATCGGTGCGCGCCGGCGAACTCGCTTCCGTTGCTTCGCGCGTCTGGGCGGTTTTGAGTTTGTCCAGCAGCTCTTCGCCCAGCGCGCGATCGCGCTTCGCCGCCAGGCGCAAGACTTCCGAACGCAGGTCCGGTGCGCCCACCATGGCTACGGGAGCGTTGGGATTCCTGCCCTGCTGGCGCTGGCGCTCTTCGTCGGCCCGGCGCGCGGATTCCTGATCGGCAACTTCAGCTGCGTCCCAGGCTTTGCGAAAAAGCGCGCGGCCCTGCTCCGGATCTACTTCCCACAGCGCGTCCGCAATCCGCGAAAGCGTGCGGGCGCGCAACTTTTGATCGGTAAAACTGCGAGCGTCGTTTGAGAGTGAAACCAAAAGGGAAACGGCCAACGCTTTCTGTTGCTCAATCTTCGCTTTCGCCGCCGCTGAGGTCTCCTTTGCTCCCTGGTGTGGTCGTGGCCGTAGCCTTCACCGGCGCGGTCGTCGTCCGCGGTTGCGCAACGGCTTTCTCGGCAGTCTCCTGGGCGACAATTATCAGTGGCAGGGCCAACAGAGCGACGCAGGTTAGCAGGTAAGGCAAACGAAGAGACAAGGAAAGAGAGTTGGGGGCCATGTTGTTGTTTCTCCTGCACGAGCGGTGGACGGATATAGCCGAGGGGTTAAACGTGCGGGGCGAGTCTTAGTTCCACTTTGGAGTGCGGTGACCGGTCACCGCTTTCGTCCGCGACGGCTTGATGCCGCGTTTTGATGTAACGAGTTATTTCAACGAAGGTTGCGACAGATCGCAGCCGAACCAAAGCGGTGACAGGCGGGGTCCCCGGCGCGGCAGCCGCGCTGGGGTGCTCACGTCACCGCACTCCAAATCAAACGGCTACCACTTCAAGCTCCGGATCGATCTCCTGTTTCAGCATGCCTTCGATTGCCATCAGCGTGCCGGTAAGAGAGCTGGGGCAACTGCCGCAAGCGCCCTGGTAGCGAATGCTCAGGGTGTGGTCCTTAAGACCCAACACTTCAAGATAACCACCGTCGCCCATCAGCGCGGGTCGCACCTTCTCATCCAGGATGTCGTTGATCTTCAGTAGCCGCGGGTCATCGCTGGTCACGGCCGCAATCGCTCCGCCCACCGCCGCCGCGGCTGCCGCCGGCGAATTGACCGCCTCCGCCGCGCGAATTGGGACAGCGAGAACCGGAAGGAGATCGTCCCAGTCTCCCTCATCGTCTTTTTCAACCGTGATCATGCGATCCATGTAAAACACTGACACGACGTGGCCCACATCAAACAACGCTTTCGCGAGCGCGTCGTTTTCCGCTGACTCCGCGGAACCATACTGATGCGTCGTGCCATTGCTCACCGCCTCTCGCAAAATGAACTTAACCGCATTTGGGTTAGGCGTTTCTTCGATATCACTAATTTTCGGCATTGCTTAAATCTCCCCCGGCTGCTTAACAAAACTGGACAAAAAGTACTCAATCAATCGTTGCAGACATTATAACCAGTTTGGAGTTGAAGCGCAGTCGCGGCGGGTTGGGCGCGGTCTAAGAATTAACTAGAAACAGTACGCCGAGCGCCAAAGGCACGGAATGTAGGAGCCTGGTGCAGCGCCCAGGAATTTGCCGGCAAGATAGAATCTTAAGCGCTAAAGGCGCGGCATTCGTTAAGTAGTAGGAGTTCGCAAGGGATTATTTCGCGCTGGCAGCGCTCCACAATTTGGTAAATGTTCTTCTCCCTGGGGCGCTGCCTCAGGCTTCCATATTTCGCGCCTTTGGTGCTCGCTGGCGCGGTCCAAAAACACGGAAAGCTGATGGTCCATTGCCTGCGATTGCGCTATTGCCAAAGCGCGCACGCGGGACATATACTCCGCCCTCACTTGCCCCCTTTCACTAGGGTGAGCCAAGTTGAGATGGAGGCAGGCGATTGCGAGGGTCGTCCTGCCTCCGCTTCTTTTAGTCAGCAGTGAGCAGTGAAGCGGTAACCAGTTGCGATAATTATTCTCCCGGATCGCCGGCTCAAAACCGTTGCCTACTGCTCACTGCTCACTGCATACTGCTCACTGTTTATGAACATCGGCATCACGGTTTATCCAACCTACGGCGGGAGTGGCATCGTTGGTTCCGAGCTGGGAAAAGAACTGGCCGCGCGCGGTCACACGGTTCACTTCATTTCTTCCTCATTGCCCACCCGGCTGACCGAACTGAGCGAGCGAGTTCGCTTTCACGAAGTGGAGATGATGTCGTACCCGTTGTTCGAGCATCAGCCTTACACTTTGGCGCTGGCCACCAAGATGGCGACGGTGGCGGAGACCGAGAATCTGGATCTGCTGCACGTGCCACTACGCGATCCCGCATTCGATCAGCGGCATCCTCGCGCGCGAGTCGCTGAAACCAAAACGCTATCTGCCGGTCATCACGACGCTGCACGGAACGGACATCACGCTGGTCGGCGCCGATCGTTCGTATTTGCCGATCACGCGCTACGGTATTGTGCAATCAGACGGCGTCACCGCGATTTCGCATTACCTGAAAGAAGCGACGAAAGAAAGTTTTCAGTTTGACGACATCGAGGTTATTCCCAACTTTCATCTGCCAGACCGACTACGCGCGGCACCCGGTAGACGGAGTTGCGTGCGTCGCTGGCGCCTGTGGGCGAACCGCTGCTGGTCCACGTTTCAAACTTTCGTCCGGTGAAGCGTCCGGTAGATTGCATTGAGATACTTGCGAGGGTGTTGAAGCAGGGAATTAAGCGCGCGGCTCGCGATGGTTGGCGACGGTAGTGAACGGACAAACGTCGAACACCGGGCGCGCTGTTTGGGTGTTTACGACCACTGCGTTTTCGTCGGCAAGCAACCAAAAATAGTTGACTACCTTTCGGCCGCGGATGTTTTGTTGCTGCCCTCCGAGCAGGAATCTTTGGCCTGGCTGCCCTCGAAGCGATGGCGTGCGAAGTGCCGGTGATCGCATCGCGCGTGGGCGGCGTTCCGGAGGTTGTCACGGACGGCGAAACAGGATTCCTGAGCGAAGTTGGCGACGTGGAAAGATGGCGGCGGATGCCGCGAAGCTTTTGACCGACGCCACGCTGCGCCGCGAGATGGGCCGGCGCGCGCGTGAGTCCGCAGTCTCACGGTATCGCACCGACATCGTTATTCCTCAGTACATCGAGTTTTACGAGCGCACGCCTGAAAAAGACACCGAGGTAATTGATGAGACGAGCCTTCTTCGTTGTCACGCTTGCCGGTCAAATCATCTTTGGGTCAGTTGCTTCTACCCGGCTCCGCGCAGGAGCCGATCCTCAGGAGCAAACAAAGAAACCGCCAATTGAAAGGCAAGAACCGACGCGTTCAGGCGACGATGATGTTGTCAAGATCACTACCAATCTGGTTCAGATTGATGCCGTAATAACAGACAAGAACGGAAAGATTGTAAATGATTTGCGCGCCGATGAAGTGCAGATTTCCGAAGACGGTCAGCAGCAGAAGGTGACCCACTTTTCGTTTGTCTCTTCTGAAGCTCCAGCTGCTTCGGAGACGCCGAGGGCAACGCCTGTAAATAAGAATGCGCCTCCGGTTCCTCCCACCAAACTTCATCCGGAAGACGTCAAGCGAACCATCGCGCTGGTCGTTGACGATCTTGGCCTCTCGTTTGTAAGCACGAACTACGTCCGCCGCGCGCTGAAGAAGTTTGTGGATGAACAGATGCAGCCCGGCGATCTGGTAGCAATCATCCGGACCAGCGGCGGCATTGGCGCCTTGCAGCAATTCACCGCCGATAAGCGACAACTGTACGCGGCCATCGAACGCGTGAAGTGGCAGCTGAACGGGCGTTCGTCCATCGGCGCTTTTGCGCCCATTGAAGATACCTCCCAGCAAAACGACAGACAGCAAAAAGTTTAACGAAGACTTTAATCAATTTCGTGAAGAGGTCTTTGCGGTCGGCACGCTCGGCGCGGTTAGCTATGTCGTCAAGGGAATGCACGAGTTGCCAGGGCGCAAATCGATTCTGTTGATTTCTGACGGCTTTCGGATCTACAGCCGCGACGATCCGGATCGCAACTACCGGACGCTGCTGGCCCTGCGGCGGCTGATCGATCAAGCCAATCGCGCGACGGTAGTCATCTACACATGAACGCGATGGGTTTACAGACGCTCTCGTTAACCGCGGCTGACAGCACCGGAGAAATGAATGCTGATCAGATCGAGCAATCGTTGACCAATCGCCGGGTTACGGCCTTCGAGGTTCAGGAAGGGCTTGACTATTTGGCCCATGAGACCGGCGGCATCCCCATTCGCAACACCAACGATCTCAGCGGCGGAATTCGCCGCGTAATGGAGGATCAAAAAGGCTACTACCTGATTGGCTATCGGCCGGACGATTCTACTTTTGACGCGAGGACTGGCCGGCGAACGTTTCACAAATTGAGCGTGAAGGTGCTGCGTCCGGGCAAGTTCAAGGTGCGAATGCGCAACGGCTTCTACGGCGTCGCTGACGACGATCAGATTGCGAAAGTGCTCACGCCACGCGAACAAATCCTCAGTGCTCTGACTTCTCCTTTTGGCGCGGCGGGAGTGCACCTGCGGTTGACCACGCTTGTTTGCCAATGACGCAAAGACTGGTTCGTTACATGCGCTCGTTGCTGCACGTAAACGCAAACGATTTGACTTTTACTGAGCTTCCGGATGGTTCGCACAAAGCAGATTTTGACGTCGTCGGCATCACCTTTGGCGACAATGGCAACCTCGTCGATCAGGTGGCCAGGAGTTACACCTTGCGGGCGGTCGGCAACGATTATCAACAAATCTTAAAAAACGGCTTCGTTTACTTCCTGACCGTACCGATAAAGAAAGCCGGCGCGTATCAGTTGAGAGCTGCGCTCGCGATCATGGGTCGGGACGCGTGGGCTCTGCCAGCCAGTTTATTGAAGTACCAGACATCAAGAAAACCGGCTTACAGCGTCGGGCATTTTGGCGACGTCCGCAGATTCGACCATGGCGAAGCAATCCGTCGAGCGGAAAACGGCTCCGGCGAGGAGAACAATCGCCGAATGATGAAGATGGAGGAGCGTAAGGAAGTTGCTAGCGCTACAAACTAGCGCCGCTACTCGCCAATTCGAAGCGAGGCCAGATCCTGCAGTACTCCTTGCTGATCTATAACTCGCATCTGGACAAGGTCACTGGTCAGCTCTCACTTGAGCACACAACTGCGGTTGTTTCATGACGGGCAGGTCGTCTTCACCGGCAAGGAATTCGCTTTGGAGGTCAAAACAAGCTGATCTGAAACGCATTATGGCGGGAGGCGCGATTAAACTGGGCGCTGACATGATTCCGGGCGAATACGTCTTGCAGTTAACTATCACCGATCCCCTGGCCGACGAAAAACACCGCGTCGCGACGCAGATGGATCGATTTTGAAATCACTAAATAAGCCCGAGTCCAAAGTCCATAGGTCCAACGTCCAAAGTCCGCTAAGGCGCGAGTAGTTCAGCGCAACCTTCTGGTGCTTGCCTGACGGGATGCAATCTGAAGCTTGTACGGCTAAACCCTGCTCTGGTCTGAGGACGTTGGACTTTGGACATTGACGTTGGACTTTCCGAGTCATGCATTCCATCATCATCGGCACCGCCGGCCACATCGATCACGGAAAGAGTGCACTCGTCCAGGCGCTGACCGGAAAGATCCCGACCGTTTACCTGAAGAGAAACGACGTGGCATCACTATCGATCTTGGTTTTGCCGACCTTGATTTGGGCGACGTGCGCGTGGGCTTCGTCGATGTGCCCGGCCACGAAGCGCTTCGTGAAGAACATGCTGGCCGGCGTTCATGGGATTGACGCCGTCGCGCTGGTAATTGCGGCTGACGAAGGCGTGATGCCACAAACGCGCGAACACTTCGACATCTGCCGGTTGCTCAGAAGTGCGACAGGGTTTAGATCGTTCTTACCAAAATGATCTGGTTGAGGAAGAGTTGCTCGCGCTGGTGCGGGCGGAAGCTAGGAGTTGGACCGCCCGGTCGTTTCTCGAGGGCGCGCCCGTAGTTGCGGTGAGCGCGCGCACCGGCGCCGGTCTCGATGAGTTTCGTGCCGCCCTCGCGCCAGATTGCCGCGGCAGTTCCGGCTCGTTCAACGCATGTGCGTGGCGCGCTTGCCAGTCGATCGTGCTTTCACGATTAAGGGCTTTGGCGCCGGTGGTTACCGGCACGCTGGTTTCGGGCGAGATTGCGGCGGGAGATGAACTCGAGTTGCTGCCGACGCGTCTGCGGCGCGCGCGCGCGGCGTGCGAGGTGTCACGGCGCTTCAGTTCCGCGGGCGCAATCAGGTCAGCGAGACCGCGGTTAATCTCGCGGGCGTCGATGCCGGCGACATCGAACGTGGGATGGTGTTGGCTGCGTTGGCCGTTTCCGTCCGGCACAGATCGTTGATGTGCAGCTCACCGTTTTGCGGAGCGCACCGCGAGCCAGTCCGCACCCGTGCTCGGATGCGGATCCATCTGGGCTGCGGCGGAAGTGTTGGCACGCGCGGGTCTTGAACGGCCGGAGGGTGAAATCGCGCCGGGCGACACAGGCTTTGCGCAGTTACGATTCGAAAGTCCTGTCGTGGCTACCAGCGACGAGGCGTTTCATTGTGCGGTCTTACTCGCCGGCCGCAGACGATTGCCGGTGGGGTGGTGCTGGACCCGCAGGCGACCAAACATCGCGGGAAGGAACTGACCAAAGATTCAAGAGCGTTGCAAGCGCTCCGGGATGCCGACCCGCCCGAGAGCTTGTTCTGTTTGTTGCGGCGGCCGGCGATCACGGGCTAAAGCTCAGCGGACATTGCCGCACCGGCTGGCGCGACGCGGTTGTCTCGCAAGGTGGCAACGCGGTGGCGGGCAGCTACGGTAGATCGGGCCGAGGGCACCCTGGTTTCGCAGGAAAACTTCGATCGGCTCTCGCAAACAGCTCTGGAAGCGGTCAAACTTCATCACCAGCGCGAGCCGCTGGCTCGTGGTCTGGCGCGCGAGACCCTGCGCGAGCGACATTTCGCGCATGCGCGCGCCGGAGATATTTCGGGCGGTACTCGCCCGGTTGGAAAAGGACGGCGCTCTTGTTTCTGAGAAAGACGTGGTGCGCGCCAGCGAAGCATGGCATTGAACTTTCGCCTGCCGATGCGCAGCTGCGCGAAGCAGATCGCTCCGCTTATGAACGGGCAGCGCTCGAGGCGCCGAACTTTGATGAAGTTGCTCGCCCGGCGCCGGCATTGCTGGCGCGCAACGGCGCGCACGCCAGCAAGGTTCTGCAACTTCTGCTCGATGCCGGAACCCTGGTCGCGTGCAAAGGCGAGATGTTTTTTCATTCGCAGGCAATCGAGAATTTGAAACGACCTGCTGAAGGAATACGCCGGCGCGCACGAGCCGGAGCGGCTGATCGACGTGGCAAAGTTCAAGGACCTCGCCGGCGTTTCGCGCAAATATGCGATTCCCCTGCTCGAATATATTTCGACCGCGAACACGTGACCCGGCGCGCCGGCGACAAAAGAATCATCTTGTAAGCGATGGGGAAAAGGGAAATAGGGAAACAGGAAAAGGGTCAAGGGAAAAAGGGTGAAAGGGAACGCCGCGACCTTCCGTTTTCCATACTACCCCCTTCCCCTTTCCCCGTTCCCAAGTTGGCCTATTCCGTCCGTTCTTGAAACACTTGCGTTCCGCGATGCGCGGCGTTAACATGCTGACCACATAATCGAATTGGCTTTTCCATTAAACCTTCATACGACTCAATGCCGGAGGTAAAGATGAAGATAAAGATTGCTGGCCGCGCTCGTGGGTTTAGCAGCAGCCATCGGGCGATTTATTACTTCTACAAATTCGTGACGTTCACTGAAGAGGGGGCGGTCATAAGCTCGGGTTGGATTGCGTTGGGTTTGGCTGCCGTCGCTTTCGTCTGTGGGTTAATCTACTTCCTGGGTCACGTCAATCAGGAAGAAGAGATTCACATATCACGCGAAGTAGGCGACCATGCCGGGAGTTTTTGACCCTTCTTTGCGGCATACATTGTTGGCCGCGGGACAACGCGGATTGCTTGCCGCTGTAGTTAGTTATAGATTCGAACTTGACGCCGTTTGTGCACCGTAGCGGTTTGTGAGGTGCGCAAACGGCGCACAGCTGCTCCAGCAG
>ERZ1370068.78-contig-10067_pt1 | contig 18281 bp, 20 predicted proteins | sample MGYA00561227_ERZ1370068 | MGnify/ENA primary metagenome ERZ1370068 (study PRJEB38410, sample SAMEA6850437) | metagenome | study: Metagenomic assessment of the ecological functions of the soil: analysis of the soil microbiota associated with the...
GTGCTTCGTTCAGTTACGTATTGCTCAGCCGATCAGGGACTGCTCTTCGGCAGCGCGATCACGCTGGCGGGGCTGTTGCTCGATCGTCGCGTCCGCCAACCTGCTCGCGGCGACCGTCGCGCTCTCGACGCTCCTCAGCTACGTCGTCGTCTACACGCCGCTGAAGCGCCGCTCGTCGTTCGGCACCGTCATCGGCGCGATCCGGGCGCGCTGCCGCCGATCATCGGCTGGGCGGCGGCGAGCGGGTCGCTCCGCGCCGCAGGCGTGGACGCTGTTCGTGATCATGTTCCTCTGGCAGCTGCCGCACTTCCTCGCGATCGCGTGGATGTATCGCGAGGACTACGCGCGGGCCGGGCTTCCCGATGCTGCCGGTCCTCGAGCCGGACGGCCGGAGCACGGGACGCCAGTCCGTGGTCTACGCGGCGGCGCTCCTGCCGCTCAGCCTCGCGCCGACGCTGATGGGGATGACCGGCGAAATCTACTTCGCCGGCGCGCTGGTGCTGGGACTGGGCTTCCTCGGCCTCACGCTGCAGTTCGCGCGCACCCGGTCGGTTCGCGACGCGCGCCGTGTGTTCTTCGGATCGATCACGTACCTGCCGATTCTCTGGATCCTGATGATCGCGAACAAGCTATAGCGTGACCGTCTCCGACCTCCCGGCGCTCAACGCTTCGCTCAACGCGACGTGCTTCGTCCTGCTGACGATCGGCTGCGTCTGATCCGCCGCGGCCGCGTCGTGCAGCATCGCGCCGTGATGATCGCGGCCTTCTGCACGTCGGTCATTTTCCTCGTCTCCTACCTGACCTATCACGCGCAGATCGGCTCGAAGCCGTTCCAGGGCCAGGGCCCGGTCCGCTACCTCTACTTCACGATCCTGCCTGACGCACACGTTCCTGGCGGCGGCCATCGTCCCCTCGTCCTGATTACACTTTCGCGCGGCTCTGAAGAGGCGCGATGACCGGCACCGCGCGATCGCGCGGTGGACCCTGCCCATCTGGATGTACGTATCCGTGACCGGGGTCATCGTCTACCTCATGCTTTACCGCTCATGCTTAGCCGCAGTCGCGAGCGAGCGGCAGCGAGCGAGCCACGCGTACACCGGAGCGCGCCGGCGAAGCGGCGCGCGAAAGCGTGTAGGGGTCCGGGGACGAAGTCCCCGGTATATCTAATTGAGTTGTGTTCGCGCAGAGCGCCCCGACGGTGGGCCTCGACTCGGCGCTGGTCAATCCACGGCTGCTGCTGTCGGTCGAAACAGCCGTCATCGCGACGCTGCTGCTGCTCCTGTAGCTCTACCGGCGGCGGACCTACATCCTCTGGTGGATGTGGGGATGGGTCGCGCTCTCGCTCGGCGCGCTGATCGAGCGCGGAGCCGCTGCGCAGCGAGAAGCTCGACGCGATGGCCTTCGGCCTGGCCCAGTTCCTCCGGATCGCGGCCGGGCTGCTGTTCGTGGTCGCGACCGATGCGTAGCCGGCAGACGCCGCGGCTGCGGCGCGGCTACGGCATCCTGCTGCTCCCCGTCGCGATCTGGTTCACCCCTCGCCCCCGCGGCGCTCGGATCGGTCGCGGTGTTCGCGCCCGGATTCCTGCTCGTCGCCGGCAGCATGGCCTCGGCGGCGGTGGCCACCTGCTGCTCGCGCAGCAGGACGTCTCCTCGGGGCGGCGCTGGTCGGCACGATCGCTGGTCGGCTTCGCCGGGCTCAATGCGTGGCTCGCGACGCTGTCCGGGGATCCCGGGCAGCCAACCGCTGATGGTGACGCTGGTCCTGTTCCTGCTGGCCGCCCTGGGCATGCAGCTGATGACGTTCGAGGACATGACCTTCGAGCTGCGCCGCACCAACCGGCGGCTGGAGGCGGCGCAGAGCGACCTGCGCCAGGCCGTGATCACCGACGTGCTGACCGGCACGCGCAACCGGCGCTTCTTCGACGAAGTGATCGGCCGCGGAGATGCAGCGCCATCGCCGCTACCGGACGCCGATGTCGATCGTGTTCATCGACATCGATCACTTCAAGATGATCAACGACACGCAGGGCCACGAGACCGGCGACCAGCGTCCTGCGCGAAGTCGCGACCTTCCTGCTGCGCCACATCCGCGAGGCCGACTACGTCTTCCGGTGGGGCGGCGACGAGTTCCTGGTGCTGATCTCGTGCGGCGAGCAGGAGGCGATCCGCCGCGCGCCGGGAGCTGCAGGACGCCTTCGCGAGGTCGCCAGCAGCTCGCCGACCTGCCGCCTGGCGTCGCGCCTCAGCATCGGCTGCGTCGAGGTCCCGGCGGATGCGACCGACATCATGCCGTTCATCCAGATCGCGGATGAGCGGATGTACGTCGACAAGAAGAGACGGCGCTGATCTAGCCGCGTAGGCCCGACCTTCAGGTCGGACGCATACGGCAGCTCATCGGGGCCAAGCCCTTCCGAGCAGTCGCCCGACCTGAAGGTCGGGTCCTGACAAGGCATAGTAGGTAGCGGGACGCGCAGCAGGCGCCATCTGGCTTCGGCCTGGCCGAAGGACGCCGCGATCACGGCGGGGTCGTCGCCCGTCTTGATCCGCGCGAGCGCGTCGCGCGAACCGAGCAGGCGCGCGGCCAGATCGAGCTGGTACTGCGCGGGATACAACCGGCTCAGCGCCGACGCGATCTCGACGCCGACGCGCACCGGCGCGGAGCGCGGCGCGGTCGGTGACGATGATGAAGACGCCCTGGCACTCCTCGTTCGCGTAGCTTGCTCGACGACCGGCGTGAAGCGGACCGGGTAGAAGCGGACGCCGGGAATCGCGCGCGCGTTCAGCGCGTCGGCCAGCTGCACGCCGTCGATCCAGGGCGCGCCGACGTGCTCGAACGGCGTGTCGGTGCCGCGGCCGACCGACAGGTTCGTCGCCTCGATCGCGCCGATGCCCGGATAGAGCGCCGCCTCGTTCATGTTGCGCATGTTGGGCGACGGGTTGACCCACGGCAGCGCCGGTGTCGTCGAACCAGTCGTCGCGGCGCCAGTTCTTCATCGCCACCACGGTCAGGTCGGCGCCGATCTTGTTCTCGGCGTTGAACAGCTTCGCCAGCTCGCCGAGCGTCATGCCGTGGCGGATCGGCATCGACGCGAAGTAGCCGGTGAACGCCCATCGACTCCTTGTCGAGCGCCGGCCCCTCGATCTGCCAGCCGTTCACGGGGTTCGGCCGGTCCAGCACGAACACCGGCAGCTTGCGCTTCGCCGCCTCCTCCATGACATACGCCGTCGTCGTCATGTAGGTCCAGAAGCGCGAGCCGATGTCCTGGAGATCGATCGACGATCGCGTCGAGCCCCTCGAGCATCGCGGCGGTCGGACGGCGCGTCTCGCCGTAGAGCGAGAGTTGATCGGCAGCTTCGTCTTCTCGTCCACTTCGCTGACGGGACCGTCGCGTCGAGCATGCCGCGGATGCCGTGCTCGGGACTGAAGAGCGCGACCAGCTTCACGTCCGTCGCGGCGAACAGCAGATCGATCGCCGTGGCGCCGTCGCGGGCGCGGCCGGTGTGATTCGTGACCAGCCCGACGCGCTTGCCGCCTGAGCGGCGCGAAGCCCTGCGCGCGCAGGACGTCGAGCCCGGTCTGCACCGGCGGCCGCGGCGCGCGCGCCGGCGCGGCGCCCGCGGGCCCGAAGTCGCGGCCGGTCATCAGACGCGAACGCACCGCCTCGGACGGCGCGTCGGTGATCGCCGACGCGACGACCGTCGCCACGCGCGCGCGCAGCGGCGTCACGTCCCCTTTGCCGTCCGGATGGACGCGGTTCGACAGAAACACCACGAACGCGCTTCGTCACGGGATCGATCCAGAGCGACGTCCCGGTGAAACCGGTGTGGCCGAACGAGCCGATGCGGCAGCAGCTCGCCGCGGTTTGACGAATACGTCGAGTCGATGTCCCAGCCGAGCCCGCGCACGTTCGGATCGCCGGTCCCGCTCGCCGGCGTCGTCATTTTCGCGACCGTCAGCGGCGAGAGAATGCGCGTCCCCTTGTAGCTGCCGCCGTCGAGCAGCATGCTGGCAGAAGATCGCCAGGTCCGCCGCCGTGCTGAACAACCCGGCGTGGCCGGCGACGCCGCCCATCCGCCGCGCGGTCGGATCGTGGACGACGCCGCGCATCATTTCATGTCCGGTCCGTCGCACGGCCAGCCGAACTCGGTGCAGCGGCTCCGTCGGCGCGATCCGCGGCCGCAGCGGCTCGCGGCGGCAGGAACGTCGTGTCCTTCATGCCGAGCGGCTCGAAGATGTGCTGCCGCGCGAACTCGTCGAGCCGGCTGGCCGCTCACGCGCCGGACGATGTCGCCGAGCAGGAAGTAGTTGATGTCGCTGTAGACGAACCGCTCGCCCGGCGGCGCCGTCGGGACTTCCTCCATCGCGAGCTCAATCGCGGTGTCGGCTCCCGTCCAGGGATTCGCGCGAGATCCAGGTCCGGCCGGAGGCCGGACGTGTGGGTCATCAGGTGCCGGATCGTGATGTTGGTCTTGTTGTGGCGCTCGAAGCCGGGGATGTGGTCCGAGACGCGATCGTTCAGCCGGATCCGGCCGTCCTCCACCAGCTTCATCACGCTCGTCGTCGTCGCCACGACCTTGGTGAGCGACGCCAGGTCGAAGACCGTGTCGAGCGTCATCGCCTCGGCAGCCGGCGTCGACGGCGCGACTGCCGATCGCCTTCTGATACACGATGCGATCGCCGCGGCCGACGAGCACGACCGCTCCGGGCAGCTTCTTGTCGGCGATCGCCTGCTCGACGAGCGGCGGAATCGCGTCCAGCCGCGTGAGGTCCATTCCGGCCTGCCCTGAGTCTTGTCGAAGGGCGGAGTTGAGCGAGCCGCGCTGCGCGACCGGACCGGCCGTGACGAAACAGGCCAGAATCAGGGCCATCGCGCCGGAGCGAAGCAGGGAGGGGTCACACGGTGGATTATACTTTTGGCATGCTCCGGGCCTTCGCAGTCGCACTCGCGTTCATGCTGTTCGTGCCGGCGGCCGCGTCGGCGCAAGGGCGCGTGACCGGCGTCGTCAAGGACGCCGAAGGACATCCAATCAGGGCGCGTCGATCACGTCGGAGAGCCCCAACTGGTCGGCGACCACCGTCACGACGGACGCGAAGGGGCGTTACTCGTTCCTCGGGCTGCGGGGCGGCGCGTGGACCTTCACGGTGAAGGCGCCGGGCTTCCAGCCGTCGCGCAGGACGTTGACCACTAGAACACAGGGCGTCAATCCCCAGCTGGACTTCGAGCTCCAGGCCGTCGCGGAGCCCGCTCCGCTCGGGCCGCTCGCGAACCTCGATACGCAGGCGCTGCAGCAGCAATTGACCGCGGCCGCCGAGCTCGACAACGCCGGCAAGCTCGACGAGGCGATCGCCCGCTACCGCGAGATCCTGACGCGCGTGCCGACGCTGACGAGCGTGCACCTGCAGCTCGGCGCGCTCTTCGAGCGCAAGGCGGACACTGACGCCGCCGTCGCCGAGTGCGAGGCCGCGCTCAAGGCGGATCCGGCGAATGCGAAGGCCCGCGCCGCCCTCGATCGCCTCCGCCGCTAGTGATGTTTGTCAGATCGAGGACCGCGGCGATCCTCGCCGCGGTGGCAATCGGGCTGGGCGCCCTCCAGTGGGCGGTGATCAGCCGCCAGCGCGGCGCATCCTTCGAGCGCCGGGCCGATCAGAATGTCCTCCTCATCACGATCGACACGCTCCGCGCCGACGCGTTGAGCAGCTACGGTGGCGTCAGCGCGCACGCCCAACCTCGACGCCCTCGCGTCGCGCGGCACGCGGTTCGACTTCGCGCACGCGCACGCGGTGCTGACGCGGCCATCCCATGCGAGCATCCTGACCGGCACCTATCCGTACGAGAACGGCGTCCGCGATCACAGCGGATACCGGCTGAAGCCGGGACGCCGACGATCGCGTCGATGCTGAAGGCGCAGGGATTCGCGACCGGCGCGTTCGTCGGCGGAGTGCCGCTCGAGCGCCGCGTTCGGACTCGACGGCGGGTTCGACGTCTACGACGACCGCTTCGGGCGGACGGGCAACAACTCCGACTTCACGCTGGCGGAGCGCCCGGCCGGCGAGGTGGTCGACGCGGCGCTGAAGTGGATCAGCGGCACGCAGGGACGCTGGTTCGCGTGGGTCCACGTGTTCGATCCGCACGCGCCGTACGCGCCGCCGCCGCCGTTCGACACCGAGTATGCCGGCCGTCCTTACTACGGTGAGGTTGCATACGTGGACAAGGCCCTCGGGCCACTGCTGGACGCCGCCGGCCGTTCGGCGCGGCCGACCACGGTCGTGGTCACTTCCGATCACGGCGAAGGGCTCGGCGATCACGGCGAGCTCACGCACGGTCTGCTCGCGTACGAAACGACGCTGCGCGTCCCGCTGATCCTCACGCAGCTGGAAGCTGGAAGCGCGGAAGCCGGAAGCCGGAAGCCGGAAGCCGGGAGCTGGAAACGTGTCCACCTATCCCGCCCGGCACGTGGACCTGCTGCCGACGCTGCTGGACGCGGTCGGGCTGACCGCGCCGTCTACGCTGCCCGGCCGTTCGCTGGTCCCGGGCGCGCCGCTGCCGCCGGACCAGGACGTCTCGTCGACTTCGAAGCGATGTCGGCGATGCTCAACCGCGGCTGGGCGCCGCTCCAGGGCGTGGTGGCGGGCCATGAGAAGCTACGTCGACCTGCCGCAGCCGGAGCTCTACGACCTCACGGCCGATCCGAAGGAAGAGACCAACCTCGTGGACCGCAAGGGCGACCGGCGTCGCGTGCTCGAGGCGCGGCTGCGCGATTTTCACGCGGCCCCGCCCGGCGACCGGTTCGCCGAGTCGCCCGACGTCGCCGCGAAGCTCCAGTCCCTCGGCTACACGTCGGGCAGCGCGCCGCGCAAGGCCAAATACACCGAAGACGACGACCCGAAGAATCTGATGGAGCTGGATCGGTGGATTCAGCTGGGGATCGACGCCTGGCAGCACGGCCGGCGCGCGGAGGCGCTGCAGACCTACGAGCGCATCATCGAGCGGCGGCCCGCGATGGCGATCGGCTACCGGAACCTGGCGTTCCTGCAGTGGCAGGACGGCGACGCGCGCGGGCGATCCGGACGCTGGAACGCGCCTTCCACGCCGATGCGATCGAGCCGGGTATGACGACGCAGCTGGGGTCCTACCTGGCGGAAGCCGGACGCCCGGCCGACGCCATCGCGCTGCTCGAGCCGATCGCCGCGCAGACGCCGGCCGATCCGGACGCGCTGAACGCGCTCGGCATCGCCTACGCGCGTGCCGGCCAGGCCCGATCGATCCGGCGCCGTGTTCCGCCGCGCGCTCGACGAAAACCCGTCGAACGTGCAGGCGCTCGAGAACATCGGCACGCTCGAGCTGCAGCGCGGCAACCTGATGGACGCGAAGAAGGCGCTCGAACGGGCGGTCGCGATCGATCCGCGTTCGGCCCGCGCGCACAACGGCCTCGGGGTCGTCGCGATGCACGCCGGCGCCCCGGGCGAGGCGTTCGAGCACTGGAAGCGCGCCGTGGCGCTCGCGCCGAACGACTTCGACACGCTGTTCAACCTCGGAACGGAGCTCGACGCGGCCGGACGGCATGACGAAGCGCGGCCTTTCCTCGAGAGATTCGTGAGCGACGCGCCGGCCGCGCAGTACAGGCCGACATCGTCAAGGTCAGGAAGCTGCTGGGACGATGAAGAAGCCGCGACGACCCGCCGTGGTGGCCACGAAGGGCACGAAGACACAAAGGCACAAAGGTCTCTTTCGATTCTTTGTGATCTTTGTGACCTTGGTGACCTTCGTGATTGGCGCGTGGAGCGTGCGCCGGCTGTGGATGCCATCGTCCTCACCTGCCGATGGCCCGATCATCCTGATCTCCATCGACACGCTGCGGGCCGATCACCTGCCGGCGCTACGGCTACACGAAGGTGCGCACGCCGAACATCGACGCGCTCGCGGCGGCCGGAACGGTGTTCGAGCGCGCCTACGCGCACGCGCCGCAGACGCTGCCGGCGCACACGAGCATCCTGTCGGGGCAGTTGCCGTTCGAGCACGGCGTCCGCGACAACGTCGGGTTCACGGTCAAGGCGGGACAGTGGTTCGTCCAGCGCGCCCTGCAGGAGCGCGGGTGGCCGACCGGCGGGTTCGTCTCCGCGTACGTGCTGCGGGCCGCGGTCGGTCTCAACCAGGGGTTCGATCGTGTACGACAGCGAGCTGCCGCCCGCGTCGGGCGAGCGCTCGATCGGGCAAGTCCAGCGCGACGGCGAACACACGCTGGCCGCGGCCGAGAAGTGGCTGACCGCGCGCGACGGGAAGAAGCCCTTCTTCCTGTTCTTCCACATCTACGAGCCGCACAAGCCCTACACGCCGCCGCCGCGGTTCGCGGCATGCGCGCCCTACGACGGCGAGATCGCCTTCGCCGACGAAATCGTCGGCCGGCTCTTCGATCGCCTGCGCGCGCTGGACGTCTACGACCGCGCCACGATCGTCCTGCTCTCGGACCACGGCGAAGGGCTCGGCGATCACGGCGAGCAGGAGCACGGGCTGTTTCTCTACAACGCGACGGTGCACGTGCCGCTCGTGGTGAAGCTGCCCGGCCAGCAACGCACGCGCCGCGTGGCGGTGCCGGTGCAGCAGATCGATCTCGTCCCGACGATCCTGGATCTCGCCGGGGCCCCGAAGCGGATGGAGCTGCACGGCCGATCGCTCCAGCCGCTGCTCGACGGGACCGGCACGCTGCCGGATACGGGGATCTATTCCGAGGCGCTCTACTCCCGCTATCACTTCGGCTGGAGCGAGCTCTACGGGCTCACCGGACGCGCGATGCCCGGCTCGTCCGCGCCCCGCGCGACGAGCTCTACGACCTCGAGCGCGATCCGAAGGAAGCGGCGCTCGATCGCCGCCGAGCGGCCGCAGGTCCGGCAGGCGATGCGAGCCGCGCTCGAAACCCTGATCGCCCACACCCCCATCGGCGCGCCGTCCGCGGTGACCGATGAGGATCGCCAGCGCCTGGCCGCGCTGGGCTATGTTGGCGGCGGCGCCAGCGCGTCGCTCACGCTGCCGGGCGACTCGCTCGCCGATCCCAAAGACAAGGTCGGCGTGCTCGAGAAATGCCGTCACGCCACGGATCTCGCCGGCGCGCTGCGCTTCGCCGAAGCGGCCACGATTTATCGCGAGGTGCTCGCCGACGATCCGGAAATGACCGACGTGTGGCTGCAGCTCGCCGAGGTCTACACGCGGCAGGGCCTGCAGGTGGAGGCCGTGCAGGCGTTCAAGGAGATCATCAAGCGCAATCCCAAGGAGCCGGGCAGCTTGATCGGCGCGGGGGCCGGGCTCCTGCGTCTGGGCAAGCTGGACGAGGCGCGGCTATGCGCGGAACTGGCCGTCAGCGTCGCGCCTTCCGGGGCGCACGAGCTCCTCGCCAAGATCGCGCTCGCGTCGCACGATCGCGAGGCCGCGCTGCGCGAAGCGAAGCTCGCGCAGGAAGCGGACCCGACGCTGCCGATGCCGCTCTACGTGGAAGGGCTGCTCGCCTACAACGCGGGCCGCTACCAGGAAGCGCTCGGCGCCGCTGATGCGCGCCGCGAGGCGCTCGAAGGGGCGCACCGTGCAGATGAACGACCTCAATTACTACATCGGCGACTCGCTCGCGCGGCTGGATCGCTATCCGCAAGCCGAGCCGTATCTGCTCGAGGAAGTGCGGATCTTCCCGCACAACCTGCGGGCCCGCGCCGGCCTCGCCATGCTCTATCGCGCCATGGGCCGCGACCTCGAGTCGGAGCGCGCCGTCGAGGACTGCTGCGCGTGTCTCCGACGCCGGAAGGGCGCGCCATGGCGGCCCAGCTGTGGAACATGTTCGGGGAGCCCGGAAGGCGCAGCGGGTTAAGATTCCCTGAACCGGGATCCATGACCATCCGCCCCCTCGCGCTGCTGATGCTCGCCGCGGGCCTTTCGGTGCCGCAAAGCCCCCCTCGACCAGGCCCGGGACAAGCAGCCGGTGTTCCGGTCGGGCGCGGATCTCGTCCGGTTCGACGTCCGCGTGATGGACGCGTCGGGCCGTCCGATCCGGGACCTGCGGCCGGAGGAGCTCGAGATCGTCGAGGACGGCGCGCCGCAGGCCGATCGTCCTCTTCCAGCACATCGACGAGCCGGCCGGCGCCTATGCCGACGCGGCGCTGCGCTCGGTCTCGGCGGAGGTGTCGAGCAACCGCGGCGCGCCCCGCGGTCACCTGTATCTGCTGGTCTTCGATCAAGCCCACATCACGCCGGGCAGCGAGCAGGTCGCGCGCGCGCGGCCGAGACTTCATCAAGTCACGCGTCCGCCCGTCCGATCGCGTCGCGGTGATCGGGATCCCCGGGCCCGGACCGGAGCTGGGGTTCACCGCCGATCGCACGCGCGCGATTGCCGAGCTCGCGAAGGTGCACGCGGACCTGGAGCGCCAGGTCAAGAGCGCGGGCGGCAACCTGTCGGTCCACGAGGCGTATGAAATCACCGACGGCAACGACAAGGTGATCGCCGACGTGATGACGCGCCAGTCCGCCGACCTCACGGCCGACGTCGGCGCCGCGGCCTCGGCCGGGATGGCGGGCACGGTGGACCGCGGCGCCCGGGCGAGGGGGCAGTCGGAAGAGCCTGGCGACCACACGGAAGATCATCGTCGAGAACGCGCGAACGGTGGTCGCGCAGGCCGACGCGTCGGCGCGCGATTCGCTCCAGCGGCTGTCCGATGTGGTCGAGCAGTACCGCGCCGTCGAAGGGCGAAAGACGGTGGTGCTGTTTTCCGAAGGCTTCCACCAGCGCAATGTCTCGCGGGAGCTCGGAGCAGGTCGCCGCCGCCGCCGCCCAGAGCTACTCGGTGTTCTACGCCTTCGATCTGAACCGGCGCGCCGGCATCGACATCGCGCAGCCGCTGACCCCCTCGACCAGCGCCGCGACCGAAACGCTGGCGCGGACCGGAGCCGCTCGGCAGCCTCGCCGCCGAGACCGACGGCGAGTTGATCGTCGACGCCGCGTCGCACATCGACACGGCGCTCTCGCGCATCGCGGATCTGGCCCAGGACTATTACATCGTTGGCTTCACGCCCAGCTCCGCCGCGCTGGCGGCGCGTGGCCAGTGCCGCCGCGTCTCGGTGCGCGTGAAGCGGCCTGGGACGCGCGCCAGCGCGCGGACCGGTTACGCCGCCGCCGAAGTCGAACGTCCCGATGGATCGCCGGCGGGCGATCGACGCCGCGCTGGCCGCGCCGTTCGCGCAACAGGCGCTCCGCGTCGACTACACGACCTACACCTTGCGATCGGACAACGCGGGACGCGCGCGGTGCTGCTGTCGCTCGAGGCGGACCTGCCCGTCGCGAGCGCCACGCCGGAATCGGCGGACGTGGTCTTTCTCGTCCGCGACATGCGCGACGGCCGGGTCGTCGCCAGCGGAACCGACACCATGCCGCTGCCGTCCGCCGCCGCCGGCGCGAGCGCGACGGGCGTCGGCACCTATCGCGTCCACTTCGAGGATCCCGCCCGGCTCCTACATGATGCGCACGGTCGTCCGCGAGCCGGGCGGCCTCCTCGGGAGCGCGGATCGGAAGCTCGACGTCCGCGGCCTGTCCGGCCCGGACGTCACCGTCGGCGACGTCATCCTGGGCTCCGTCACCGGCTCGCTTCCCGTTCGCGCGCGCGCGTATGCGCAGGATGGGTTGACCGGCCTGCTCGAAGCCTACGGCCGATCGTCCGGACCAGCTGCAATCCCTCAGCGTCACCGCGGCGATCGTGCCGCTCGATTCGATCGGCACGCTGAACGACGACCAGCCCGTCGCCACCGTGCGCGCCAGCCTCAGCGACACCATGAGCGCCGGGACCGGCGTGATCCGGCGGGCGACGTTTGCGATGCCCTTGACGGACGTGACACCGGGCGCCTATCAGGCGCGCGTCAAAGGTGACGGCCGGATCCGGAGACGGTCGCGGACCTCACGCGCGAGCTGGAAATCGTCGCGGGCACCAGGCCGGTGCCTCCTCCGGTCGAGGCGCCCGCGTTCCGTCCACAGGATGTGCTCGACGGCGATTTCGTCCGCGCGGCGCGCGCGCCCTGCGCTCGTCGACCGCGCCGCCGCCGGTCCGCGCCACGAAGGGATTCGAGCTCTTTGCTCAGGGGACTACGGCTCGGCGGCGGCGGAGCTCGCGCGAGGCCTTGAAGCTCGATCAGACGAGCGCCGCCACCGCGTTCGTGCTCGGCTGGGCCTACGAGGAGGCCGGCCGCCGCCGCGAGGCGATCGGCGCGTGGCGCGCGGCCGCGACGATCGATCCCACGATGCTGCCGGCGCACCTCGCGCTCGCCGACGGCTACATGCGGATGTCCGAACGCGCGCTGGCGGAACAGGCGGTCCGCGCGGGGCTGACCGCCATGCCCGGGTCACCGGAGCTCCAGGCCAAGCTCGCGCAGATCCAGGGAAATCATGATCACGACGACCAGCTGTCCTGACGCTCGCTGCTTCGCAGCGCGCTCGCTGACGTCAGGCTGATTGCCAGTCCGCCGAAAACCGCGCAGGTCTCCGCGCCCGCGCAGGTGAGCACCATCGACACCGGCAAGCTGAAGGGAGAACCGACGCAGCTCGCGTGGTCTCCCGACGGCACGCAGCTGTTCCTGCAGACGTCGGAGCGGGACGCCGCCGGCATGACGAAGAACCACCGGTTCTTCGTCATGTCCGCACGCGGACGGCAAGCCAGTCGCCGGTCAACGCGGCGCCGGCATGGGCCGCGGAATACTGGACGTGGAAGTCCAGCCAGTTCGCGCCGGGATCCGACGCACGCTTCGGCATCCAGTCCGAAGTCGAAGGAAGCGGAAGGTGACGGCCACGTCGACGCCGATGGGAGGCGACCTTGCGAAGGGCGGGGCGGACGGGGAACCGGTGGCACGACCGCGGAGAGACGTCGCGGCCGCGCGCAGCCAGACCCAGACCGTCAACGTGTTCACCCTCACGCGTCAAGGGTGAGGTCGTCGGCGAGTTCGTCGGCGCAGCAGTTCCTGCCCGGCTACACGTTCGGCTGGTCGCCGGCGCGAATCACGATCATGGCGTATACGGGAACCAGGCCGGCCGGCTCGCGCTGATGGATCGAGCAGGGCCAGAAACAGCAGATCGACGCGACGAAGAACGTCATCCTGCCGGCCTGGTCGGCCGACGGATCGAAGGTCGCCTTCCTCCAGAGAGCCGGGAAGAACAGCAATGCGATTTCTTCCTGGTCGGACGTGAGGCCATGAAGCTGGTCGCTCGCGGTTCTCGTCGCTCCGGGGGCTCGCCGCGCAGCAGCCGACCTTCAAGTCGACGACCTCGCTCGTCGAGGTGGACATCATCGCGCGCGACAAGGACGGGCGCTTCGTCTCCGGCCTGACCTCCGACGACTTCCGAGGTCTTCGAAGAAGGCAAGCCGCAGACGGTCAGCACTTCTATCTCGTCACGGAGCGGGCCGGCGTCACGATCGAGCCGCGCTCCGACGTCGTCCTTCCCCGCTCCCCCGATCGGACCGATCGCCGGGTCTTCATCTTCTTCTTCGACAGCGAGCACCTCTCGGCGCAGGCGCTGCTCAAGCTCAAGGCCAGCGGCATGGACTTCGTGAACGGGCAACTGCGCGCGACCGACGTCGCCGGCGTCTACGTCAACGGCGCGCTCGTGAACGTAGCCATCTCACGAACCAGCGGCAGGAGCTGCTCGACGCCATCCGCGGGGTCGAGCCCGCGTTCAGAAAACCAGCGAGTCGCGCATGCGCGCGCTGATGGAGGTTCCCGCGGGTGGAGAGCCTCCTGGAAGCCTCGCAGATCGACGGCGGCGACCGGCTCGTCCTCGCCGACGCGGAGCACTAGCGCGCGCGTGCGGCGGCGACCAGGCCGGGCTCTGCGCGGCGGAGGGCGGACGCGAGTTCGTCGAGGACAAGCTCCAGCGCAAGGCGCGCCTCTTCCTCGATCAATCCCGCCGGGCGGCCCTCCATCACCATGCAGTCGATCCGGGTGCGTGGTCCGCAACCTCTCCGGTCTCGAGGGACGCAAGGCGCTGGTGCTCCCTCTCCGAGGGTTTTATGCGGACGATGCGCGGAGCACGCTGCCGGTGCTGGCCGGCCAAGCGGCGCAGGGCCGGCGTCACGATCTACGCGATCGACGCGCGCGGCGCCCGCGCGCGAGGCGGCGTGGGCGCCGGCGCCGACGTCCGAGCGTGCGGGGGCTGGCCTCTCGGGGCTTCGGGGACACGAACGACGAGGCGCTGGACGTCCTGTCGGCGGAAACGGGCGGCGCATGACGCTGCGGAACCGCGACGACTGCGGCCGCGCGCTGGCCGACGTCGCGACCGACACCAGCACGTATTACGTGCTGGCGTATTCGCCGGAGAACAGCCTGCTCGACGGCAATGCGCGGCGCATCGTGCTGAAGAGCGAAGTGGGCCGGCCTCAACGTCCGCGCCCGCCGCGGCTACGTGGCCAGTCCGCTGCCGGCGACCCAAGCAGCTGCGGATCACGAGAAGTAGGGATCGGGGATCCAGGATCGAGTCGGGGATCGGGGATCGGGATCGAGGATGCGGGATCGGGGATCGGGTCGGGTGAAATCGACAGGCCTGGTGTTCATCGCCGCAGCGTTCGCTGCCTTCCAGCTCACGCAGCAGTCCCAGCCGCCTGTAGACGTTCCGCTCGGGCGCTGCAGGTCGTCGGGTCGACGTGCGCGTGATCGGGAAGGACGGCAGGTTTCGTCGCGCGATCTCGCCGTGCCCAGACTTCGAGATCGCCGAGGACGGCGATCGCGCAGAAGATCCGGTCGCTCGTCCTGATCGGCGCAAGCGCGGCACCTTAGCGCCCTCAGCACCATTTGGCACCGGCACCTTTGGCACCCGTTAGCACCTTCCAGCACCCTTAGCACCTCGTCCTTCGCAGACGTGGCTCTTCGTCTTCGACACCGCCCACCTCACCGCTGGGCCGCTGCAGCGGACGCGCGAGGCGGTCGGGAAGTTTCTTGCCGAGAAGTTCCGCGGGGGATCTCGGCGGCGTCGTGGTGGACGGGAAGATGGCGAACAACCGCCTCACCCGGGATCGTGAGGAGCTGAGGACTGCGGTCGCCGCGGCCCGGATGCCGGGCGAGCTGCGCAGCCGCCAGCTCGAGATGCGTGAGTGGCCCCGGCTGCGCGACGAGCTCGAGGCCTTCCGCATCGTCCGCAACGAGCGCGACGCGATCCAGTCGGCGGTTTCGCGCGCGTGCGCCGAGGAACCCGGACCAATGCAAGCGGGTGCCACCCGACATGCAAGTGATGAGCAAGGCCAGGCAGCTGGTCACCGAGTACCCGGACGGCCACGCTGCAGACCCTGGCCATCGTCGACAGGTTGTGCCGAGGGCTGGCGCCTTTGCCCGGAGCGAAGACGGTCGTGTTCTTTTCGGAGGGATTCATCCTGGAGGATCAGGAGTCCCAGCTTCGCCAGGCGGTCGGGCAGGCGGCCCGGGCCGGCGCGCACTTCTCACGATCGATGCGCGCGGGGCTGAACACGGGTCCCAGCGCGAGCATCATCGATCAGGCGCATCCGGACAATCCGATGGGCGCCCCGCGCGCTTCGACATGCAGGCGGACGGCACCAACAGCCTCGCGGTCGATACCGGGGCTTCGCCATCCGCAACGAGAACAACTTCGGCCGCGCGCTCGACGAAATTCAGCGCGACACCGGCACGCACTACGTCGTCGGCTACACGCCGTCGCGAGGACTTTCGACGGCAGCAATGCGCGAGATCGCGGTGAAGGTGACGCGTCCCGGCGTGAAAGTCCGCGCCAGGCGAGAGATTTGTGGCGCTTGGACCGGCGACGCTCCTGCGGACCGGGCGCTCTGGATTCGTCGGCGCCCGTCTCGCCGAAGCACCGCCAGCGATAGCGCGCGGGCGGAGAGGCGGACCTGCCTACCCGTTGTTCCGATTTCCCCGGGCCTGCTCTCTCGCCCTCCCCGAGACGGCCGCCTTCTCGCTTCCCAGGCGAGGCGCCGCCGACTCCGAGCGCGGCCACGCCGGTCGCTACGCCGGTACTTACGCGGATCGACGCAGGAAAGATGATCCTTGAACTGCGGTCCGCCTCCGCCGGCAGCGGCACCAGCGCCGGCTTCGGCGAGGACAAGTTCGGCCCTGAGTTCTCCGGCCGAGCTGGGTGGAGCCACATACGGAGAAGGGGGGGACGTCGAGACGGCAGCGCGCGCTTGGCCCCGGCGAGGCCGCGAAGGCCGCGGACGCGCGGCCGTGGGTCGCGATCTACGCGCTGGGGCTGTCGCCCGGTTCGCGCTGCGGCGCTATCCGGAGGCCGCCCAGGCCTGGGAGCGCGTGCGGCGCGAGGTCCCCGAGTTCGAGCCGATCTACTTCAGCCTCGCGGACGCCTACGGGCTGCAGCACGAGGAAGCGACGGCGTTGAAGGTGCTGCGCGAGGCGGAGCGGCGCTGGCCGGCCGACGCCGAGGTCGCCAACGCGATCGGCGTGATCCAGATCCGCCGCGGCGCCCTCGACGCCGCCATCGAGTCGTTCCAGCGCGCGACGACGACCGCGCCGGCCGAGTCCTCGGCTACTTCAACCTCGCGCGCGCCCACCAGATGCGCCTGCTCAAGTCGCAGCGCTACGACCGCCAGATGCAGAAGTGGATTCGGCGGCGACGAAGACCGCGCGCGCCATCGCGAACTTCCGAAATACGCTGCAGCTCGGCGGACCCTATACGTCACGCCGAGGCGCAGGAGGCGCGTGAACGCGCTCAGCGCTGGCGTAAGCTAGCCCTCCAGCGGAGCCGCGTGTTCGCCGTCATTCGGCCTTCCGTCGCCTGCAGGAAGAACGACTCCCACACCGTAGCGAGATGCCGATTCGAGCTTGGCGACCTGCGCCGTCGCATCCGGCGACGTCGCGGCCCGTTGCTGACGACGTAGATGAAGGCCTGGCGGTGGACTTTGGACGCTATCGTCGAACGAGCGGGAGCCGCGGGCCGTTGACCGGCGATCGACGTCCGTCGACCAGCACGTCGCGGCGCGTGCCGGTGAACGAGACGCCGATCTGACGGCGCGTCCGCTGCGGATCTTCGGTCGAGTTCGGGCTCTCGACGTAGAAGAACGTCGGCACGCTGCTCGGCGGCGGATCAGCGCCCATCATGTACTGATCGAGCCGGCTGTAACGCTTCACCGCGTCGGTGCGTCCTGAACTGCCCGCCGCCGAGATCCTCGATGTCGTTCCCCTTCCATCACCGACGCGTCGGAATCGAAGAAGAAGCTCCAGTGCGCGTCGTCGCGTCCGAGCAGCGCGTTCGGAGCGCGCGCCCGTGCGATCGCGGAACGCACGACGTAAGCCAGCCAGCGGTGGCCGACTTCCTGTCCGAGCACGCTCAGCGTGTTGTTCTCGCCGAGGAACTTCGTGCTGCGGATCGTCGGGGTACTTCGCCGAGCCAGTCCATCACCACCATCGACCGCAGACGGCCGCCGCTGCCGGTCAGCGGGCGTGATATCGAAGATGTCCTGGCCGATGCCGCGGACCTCGTTCGCGATGGTCAGCTCGTAGGCGAACGCGTCGCGGATGAGCGGCTGATCGGTCCACGAGCAGGATCTGATCGTAGTTGTCGGGGTGCGTCGCGTAGAACTTCTTCGCGACCGCGAAGGTGTCGATGCGAGTTCGCCTGCGCGAAGCGCTCGACGATCGCGCCGCCGCCCGGACCCGCTTCCCGTTCGATGAGGTCCACGAGCGCGATCGTCGGTCGTCGGCCCGGGAGAGATGCCGACGATGGAGTCGGCGATGTTGATGGCGTCGGCGAATTTCATCTCGACGCTGCCGTCCGGGAGCAGCGTCGCCTGCGCCGTCACGCGTGCGCGTCGAGTCGAAGCCGCGGACGTTGCAGTAGGTCACGCGTGAATCTGATCGGCCGCGGCGTTGACGAAGATCTTGCCGGTGCCCGTCGTCGGATCGAGGTCGGCGAAGAACGGCGCGACGCGCGGGCGGGCCGGTGACCATGCGGCCGAGATTGCGCTCGGTGCTCGCCTTGTCCTCGTCCCCGAAGGTGATGTTGCCGTCGGAGTTGACGAACGCGGCGGTCCGCCCGGTGCCGTAGAACGGGAATGAGAACGGGATGATGGCCGGCGCGCTGTCGTCGTCGGTGAGCGTGAGCGCGTGCCGAGCGTCGACCGGAACGTTGCCGTCGATCTTCGACAGCGGTAGCTCGAGCCGCTGCGCGCGTGAACCTCAGGCCAGCGCGCGCGCGTCATGCGGGTTCAGCGGCAGGATGAGGTCGCCGGTGTCCTGAATGACGGCGATGTCGCCGACGTCTTCCGCGACCGGCGCGGGCGCGACGAT
>ERZ1370068.2035-contig-1200_pt1 | contig 18278 bp, 30 predicted proteins | sample MGYA00561227_ERZ1370068 | MGnify/ENA primary metagenome ERZ1370068 (study PRJEB38410, sample SAMEA6850437) | metagenome | study: Metagenomic assessment of the ecological functions of the soil: analysis of the soil microbiota associated with the...
GTTGTACTTCGTTCAGTTACGTATTGCTCAGAAATCAACTTCATTGATGTTTTGGGTAAACTGATAATTTCTTCCAGTTAACTTCCTTAGAAATTGGATTATTTCTTTTGCTTGTTCCTGATATTTTGAATTAATTAAAATTTTGGATGCATCGTCGACGAAGTCGACAATATAATTAATACTATTAATTTCTCTATTATTATTAATAGTAGGGGAGGACATAAGAGCGCCCCCCCGGACATGGGCGTCCTCTCCCCCCTCTAAAGAGTCATCTCCTTTAAGATTTTCTTCATTAAAAAACAATTAAATACTTCTTTCCAAGAATACTAATTTAATTAATTTTCTAGATATTATATTATATGAAGTGAGTTGAGAAATGATACGTCTAACATGGCGAATGCTGAGGTTGCACTGCGTTGCCAATGTTTCATTAGTTGGATAACAAAGCATATTATTTTTTCATTAGCGAAGGTAGCCAAGCAAGCTAATATAAGTTTTCAGTAGGAAGTAGATTAAGTTTGGTTTTCCAAACTAATTGAAGGAGTCTAATGCTCATGATTATCCCTAAATTTTTACGCTTCGATGCGCAAAGTTTTATTAATCTTTTCGCGTATATTGAAATATATTAGGAGTTAAAATTATAAATATCCAATTATTTTTAAAAAGACTTGCAAGATTTGTTTTTATATACTAGATTTGAAATTGCAGATGAACTGCGAATAAAATAATAGAGGAACATCGTCATGAGCATGCACTATTTCTACTCTCCTGATCCAAAAATCTAAACGACTATCTTGAATTATTATGTTATTTAGATTTAAAAGACTTAAAAATTAAATCCTCCCGAAAAAAAGCAAATATTAACTTTAATTGCTGCTGGTACAAGCAAATATGATTTGCATGATGCTATTTATTTTATTTTTTCTTCATTTGGAAAAAATGATGATGAAGAAAGAGATCATATATGCGAGTTATTCAATGAGATCATGAAAAGCTTTTTCTTAAGAAAAGAGTCGAATTTTGATGATGTCATCATTTATTTTCAAGAAGAATTATTTTCATATTTTTGTTAATGATTTGCAATGTGATTTATATGAAATAGAAGAAGAATTTGAAAATAGAATTAAGTCAGAAAATTATTTTAATCTAACCTCTATGCAGCGTTTGCACGCGGCGTTGGGTTAAAGGAGTTTATATGATTGACTTTAATGTTCTATTTAATAACAAGATAAAAACTTTAATAGAATACTTCTTGATTAAGGTAAAGATAATGAAGATTTTTTATAGGGTATCTAAAGAATATTTTAAAAAGAGACGATGGTAAATATATATTATTCATCGAAGATTTATCTTATAAGATTAGAAAAATATATCTGGACAAGAATGGTTGTTTTTAATGTCAGATGAGATTGAAGAATTAAACTTTAACGGAGAAAACTATGAAAATATTCGACAAAGACCTAAAAAATTCGGAAAAAATAAAATTTACAATAGATAAATTTTATAGTTGTTTTTTAGGATGTTTTTTATAATAACCATGCTTGTAATAATAATGAAATTTTAAGGGTGAAAAATGAAAAAAAAGAGAAGAATGCTTTAAACATATTAAAAATATTGTGCATTAATAAAAATGAGAAAAAGAATGGCGAGAATTTTTATTATGTAATGATTGTATTAATAAAATTAAGGGGAGAATAGATATGTCATTAAGAGGGAAAAAACCAACTGATATTCAAAAGCGATTAAAAGCTTTATTTTATGGGGCGTCCAGTGTAGGCAAAACAACGGCCGTAATTAATTTTCCGTGTCCATATCTTATAGATACGGAAAGAGGAGCTGAGAATACTCAATATGTAAAGATATTAGAAAAAATAATGGGGCTATCTTTCAAACAGCTGACTTGGATGAATTGATAAAAGAAATATTAAGTCTTTTGTCAGAGGAGCATCATTATAAAACTTTAGTTATAGACCCGTTAACAACTCTTTATAATGATTTGATTGATAAATCTGCTGAAAAAATAAAAAGACAAGCAAAGAAAAGGACGCTACTGGTACCGAATGGGGAAAGCATTTTATTGAAGCTAATAAAAAATGAAACATTTATTGAGCTTACTTTTAAGGCTTGATATGAATGTCATTATTACTGCCCATTCTAAAAATGAATATGGCAATAATATGGTTGTTTTAGGGCAAACATTTGATTGCTATAAAAAGCTAGATTATCTTTTGATTTAGTTTTTGAAGTGCAAAAAGAGGATCAGAACGAATAGGTATTGTAAAGAAAGCAGAATTGAATCATTTAAAGATAATGAAATATTTCCATTTTCTTATCAAGAAATATCTAATCGATACGGAAAAGAAATAATTGAAAAGAAGCGGCTAAAGAAGATTTGGCTACTGAAGAACAGGTAAATGAAATTAATAGGCTTATTGAATTATTTAAAATAGCAGAGGAGACAGTAGAAAAATGGTTAGTTAAAGCTAGCGCGGAATCATTTAATGAAATGAATAGAACTGATATTCAAAAATGTATTGAATATCTTTTATTAAAAACTAAGGGTGAAAAATGAAAAAAAAGAGAAGAATGCTTTTAAATATATAAAAATATTGTGCATTAATAAAAATGAGGAAAAAGAATGGCGAGAATTTTTATTATGTAATGATTGTATTAATAAAATTAAGGGAGAATAGATATGTCATTAAGAGGGAAAAAAAACCAACTGGATATTCAAAAGCGATTAAAAGCTTTATTTTATGGGGCGTCCAGTGTAGGGCAAAACAACGGCCGCAATTAATTTTCCGTGTCCATATCTTATAGATACGGAAAGAGGAGCTGAGAATACTCAATATGTAAAGATATTAGAAAAAATAATGGGGCTATCTTTCAAACAGCTGACTTGGATGAATTGATAAAAGAAATATTAAGTCTTTTGTCAGAGGAGCATCATTATAAAACTTTAGTTATAGACCCGTTAACAACTCTTTTTATAATGATTTGATTGATAAATCTGCTGAAAAAATAAAAAGACAAAGCAAAGAAAAGGACGCTACTGGTACCGAATGGGGAAAGCATTTTATTGAAGCTAATAAAAAATGAAACATTTATTGAGCTTACTTTTAAGGCTTGATATGAATGTCATTATTACTGCCCATTCTAAAAATGAATATGGCAATAATATGGTTGTTTTAGGGCAAACATTTGATTGCTATAAAAAGCTAGATTATCTTTTGATTTAGTTTTTTGAAGTGCAAAAAGAGGATCAGAACGAATAGGTATTGTAAAGAAAAGCAGAATTGAATCATTTAAAGATAATGAAATATTTCCATTTTCTTATCAAGAAATATCTAATCGATACGGAAAAGAAATAATTGAAAAAGAAGCGGCTAAAGAAGATTTGGCTACTGAAGAACAGGTAAATGAAATTAATAAGCTTATTGAATTATTTAAAATAGCAGAGGAGACAGTAGAAAAATGGTTAGTTAAAGCTAGCGCGGAATCATTTAATGAAATGAATAGAACTGATATTCAAAAATGTATTGAATATCTTTTATTAAAAACTAAAGGTGAAATTAATGAAAATAAAATTGAGATGATAAAAGAAATTATCAATGGTGAGGAATGTAATTGTAATTTAAAATAGTAGTTTTAGATAGGGCATGGATTTATATAGGATTTCTAGAAAAAAAAGAAAATGATTTTTTTGTTTTGAAAAAAGCATCTTGTATAAGGGTATGGGGAACTACAGAAGGATTAGGGCAATTAGCTTTAGAAGGACAACAAAGAGATACAATATTAGATAGATGCGGAACTATTAATTTTAATTCAAATAATTTGATTCATATTATTGATTGCGATCAATCAAAATGGAGTGATTACTATGAGTAGATATGGCTATGGCAATGGCTAATGGCGATGGCAATGGCTATGGCGATGGCGATGGCGATGGCGATGGCTATGGCTATTGCGATGGCGATGGCTATTGCTATGGTGATGGCAATGGCAATGGCTATGGCAATGGCTATGGCAATGGCGATGGCGATGGCGATGGCGATGGCGATGGCGATGGCAATGGCAATGGCTATGGCAATGGCTATTGCTATGGCGTGCGATCAATCAAAATGGAGTGATTACTATGAGCAGATATGGCTATGGCAATGGCTATGGCAATGGCAATGGCTATGGCAATGGCAATGGCTATGGCGATGGCGATGGCAATGGCGATGGCGATGGCGATGGCGATGGCGATGGCAATGGCTATTGCTATGGCGATGGCGATGGCTATGGCAATGGCTATGGCTATGGCGATGGCTATTGCCATGGCAATGGCTATGGCAATGGCGATGGCAATGGCGATGGCGATGGCGATGGCAATGGCAATGGCTATGGCAATGGCTATGGCAATGGCTATTGCTATGGCGTGCGATCAATCAAAATGGAGTGATTACTATGAGTAGATATGGCGATGGCGATGGCAATGGCAATTGGCTATGGCAATGGCAATGGCTATGGCGATGGCAATGGCGATGGCGATGGCTATGGCTATGGCAATGGCAATGGCTATGGCGATGGCTATGGCATATGGCTATGGCTATGGCGATGGCTATGGCGATGGCAATGGCTATTGCTATGGCGATGGCAATGGCAATGGCTATGGCAATGGCAATGGCTATGGCGATGGCAATGGCGATGGCGATGGCTATGGCGATGGCTATGGCAATGACGATGGCTATGGCAATGGCTATGGCTATGGCGTGCGATCAATCAAAATGGAGTGATTACTATGAGTAGATATGGCTATGGCAATGGCTATGGCAATGGCTAATGGCTATGGCGATGGCAATGGCATATGGCGATGGCGATGGCTATGGCAATGGCTATGGCGATGGCGATGGCTATGGCAATGCGCTGATGGCAATGGCTACTGGCAATGGCTATGGCAATGGCAATGGCTATGGCGATGGCAATGGCTATTGCTATGGCGATGGCAATGGCAATGGCTATGGCAATGGCAATGGCAATGGCTATGGCAATGGCTATGGCAATGGCGATGGCTATGGCGATGGCAATGGCTATGGCGATGGCTATATTAATATTTTAAACTAACAATAAAGGTGAAATATGCTAAATTTTACTCCCATGACTGCTGATGAATGTGAAAATGCTTTGGTTCCGTTGCCAAAAGGCAAGTATCATTTTACAACTATAAAATCAGAACAAACTAATTCTAAAGGCGGTAATTTAATGCTTGTGTTGACTCAAGAAATCCATGAGCCTAGGAAAAATCTTACTATTCATATAAAAGATTATTTGCTTATAGACCACCCTCAAATGAAATATAGATTTAGGCATTACTGCGAATCTATTAATTATATAAAAGAATATGAAGATGGAAAAATTCAACTTAATGTATTAGAAGGAAAATGGGGGTATGCATTGTAAAGCATGAGAAGAACGAAGAAAACAATAAAATATATTGCAAAGTGCATGATTATACTAAAGATGAATCCGGCATTTTAAATGCGGTATTTAACGACGGCATCCCATTTTAGGAGAAATTTATGTTTGAAATTATCGAAACTAGAAGGGGTATGACGCCTTAGGAAATCTTATATTAATACCAAATATATAGAAGCCATTACCTATTGCGAGGGTCAGCCTGACATGATAACTATCCATATTTCTAGCAATAAAAATATTTAAATGTGATAAATCATTACAGCAAGATTTGCTGGAGAGGTGTGATGGAAAATGATTATTTTTTGATTCCCTCCTAAAGTATTATCCAAAGAAGGCCAATATAGTAATGATGGAATAGATTTTGGAGGAGAAACTTATTGCGGAATTTCTAGGAGATATTACCCATTATGGGAGGGATGGAAATTTATAGATGACGCAAAGAAAAAATATCCAGAGCTTGGTTATGAATTTCATCATGAATTAAATAGAAATAATATATTTAATTTAGTAGCAAATTTTTATAAAACTAAGTATTGGAATATATTAAAATGCAATGAAATAAATAATAAAGAATTGTCTTATAAAATATTTGAGATGGACAATCAGTTTAGGGATATATAAAACAGCTTCTTTTGTTCAAACCGCTTTATATTTAATGAATAATGATATTAATATAGATTATACCATTGGAATAAAAACAATAACGTTATTAAATAAAATGGCTAATAAAGATTTGCCATTATTATTAAAATTACTTTCAATACAACAAGGAAATATCTATATCACATTAGCTAAAAATAATCCTTCGCAAAGAAAATTTATTCATGGCTGGATAAATAGGCTTAATATGGAGATTAAAAATGCTTAAAAGATTATTTTGTTGTCACAAAAATAAAATTAATGATGCCGATAAGTCAGAATGGCTATTTAACGTGAGAAGCATTAGCTATTATTGCAAAGATTGTGGTAAATTTTTATATGATGAAACGCATATGTGCACTCATGAAGATTCTCTTATTTATGAAAAGGAAGGAGGTTTTACTAGGAAAATATGTTGTTCAATTTGTAATTATTCAGATTATTTATTTAAGGATCCATCCAGCATTCTATTTGAAATGAGATTAGAAAAATTAAGTGAAGCTTTATTTGCGGCAAAAGAAGAAGAAAAAAAGAAAAGAATCAATGTGGGATTATTGTTAATGAACAGATGTCATTATTGCAATAAATTTAGAAGCTGGCAAGAATTAAAGCCGGATAAATCAATTTTAGAAGATTATAATTTTGATTTAATATGCCAAGAATGCATTATCTTTGAAGAAGTATTTAATGAAGAAATAATTTATCTAAAATAAATACTAATATTATACTGCTTTTTATAGCTAAATATTATAATCAAATGAAAAATCAAAAAAGCGGCCGTTCCTGTATTTGCAAAATTAGTGCCTGCAACTGTTGCTTGAATAGTAATTACACCGCCTGTTGTGATTGTAATAACACCTACATCAGGAGCACTATTATTTAATATCCTAATTAATCCAGTTCTATTTGCAGTAGGAAACATAGTTGCTGAAAATGGAGTATTTAATGTAATAACGGTACTTTACCGTTGCGGCTGTTGGTGTAATTAGATTTACAGTCAATCTTACTACATCATTGATACGTTGAAAATTTATATTGCTAGATAAATTTGTGGCTCCTCATGGCCCTGACCATGTAGCTATTCCAGACTCTTCTATGTAAGCCTGAATAACGCCACCACCCGCAAAATTGAATGCTTCCAGGAACTTTTAATTGAGCCGTGTTAGGCAAAGCAAAAGCAGCTAAACTACCTCCAAGAGTATCAAATGCAATAGTGGTGCCCCCAAACCAAATTTGAGTTAATGTATTGCTTCCAATGGTTAAATTGTTTCCAGTGAATTGTTCAAGAGCATTGGTTTTTACGCCACTAAGGAAATTTTTACTTCCAAAAATCTTTGGTCAACTGTGCTTACCACCCCATTATGCGTTGCATCCGCAAATTGAGCTTTTAGCTGAACTCCGCTAGATACGAGAGCGTTATTATCGGTAGCGGCGATTGGGGCGCTCTATTGAAATAGATGCTGCTGCTCCAAATAAATCAGCGTTAAGGTTACAGGATTTAGTGTCTGGATAATTACTAATGCCGCGTCATCGGAAGACCTTATAAATAAGGTGTCGTTAATTTTTATTTCATCAGCAGTAGTTTGTGGCAGAATATTAGGGAGCCACTATCAGCGATAACAAAATTTGAGGGAAATATCCAGGAGTTGTAATAGTTGCTCAATGTATCTGTGCTTAAATATGAATGTTCAATACTTACTGAGGCTCCTGAGCATTAGCCGTAGAAGTTCCGCGATTAATTTGTAAACCTTGACTTTGTAAATGGCATAAAATTCTCCTATAGAGCGTTGTAATTTGCTTCTAAATTATAAAAATCTGAGGTGCCTGAATTTGTAAATGGACTGCCATTTACGCCTACGCCAATAGTTAGTATTCCGCCAGTATCAATAGTCCAAGAACCTATTGCATTAGAGCTATTATCTAATACTTTAACAAATCCAGTTTTTACGGTAAGCGGTATAGCTGCAATTGGCAATGCGACGCTCGCCGTTATTACTGAGCCGCTTGTGGTGGCTGTTGGCGGGATGCCATCAAGAAATATTTGCACAGAAGCATTCACTATTCTTACAATCAGGAATGTAGTTACGGAGCCGCCCAAGGGCCTGTAAATGCAAAAGTAGGGTCTACAAATTCTTGATAATATGTAATGCTACCGTTACCATTTGCAAATGTCATTGTGGAATTAATATCTATTTGTGAAGAAGATAACCCTAATTGAGTGGCCGCATCGCTAAATGCAACAAGCGGATTTCCATTGGAATAAAACGCCCATGTCGCAGGATTAGAAGTAGTGCAAGTAACATAAGTATTAGGCGCATAATTTAAAACGGCTTGACCGCCTTGTATTGTATAATAGACGCCTGTATCTATTGTTACGCTTTTATTGCCAACGACTACGCCGTCAATTGTTTTAATGCCGCCTATGGCTTGAGCGGTAGCACTTAAAATGCCATTATGAGTTGCATCCGCAAACTCGGCCTGCAAAAGTACTGCCAGTAATTTTAACAGCATTGTTATCTGTGGCGGTTATAGGCGCGCCAATTACTAAATTGCTTGTTCCGCCAATTAAATTACTTCCTAAAGTGACGGGGTCAACTGATAGTATTCTAAACAAACCTGTTCCATCTGTTGCGTCGACAAATAGCAAATCATCAATGAATATTTCATCTCTATCGGGTTGAACTGAAATATTTGGAGCAGGAATTACAGGTACAGTAAAATTAGGAGGAAAATAGCCGGCACCTGTAATTGTAGACAAAGTGTCTGTTGCAGATTTATAAGTATGAACCGCAATTGTAATGCCATTACCTTGGGCATTTGCAGTGGTTTTCGCCCTCGATTAATTTGGTAAATGTGCTGTCAAATGGCATAAAAATATCCTCAAATAAAATTAAGTTGTCTTATCATACATAAAACTAATATCAAAAATCCCGCATCACCTGCGGCTGCAAAAGGAGTGCTTCCTAAGTCAGAATAAATAGTTAAAACTCCCAGTGCCGCCAGAAATTGAAATTGATCCTAATTGATTAGCGCTATTATTAACTACAGGTACCAAACCTACTTTGCCATTAATAGGAATATATATAAGCGGCAAAACAGCAGGCGCACATAATAGGCGAAACTACTGTCGCTGGAATTGCGGTTATCCCAGAAATAGATAAAAAAACTTTATTGTTTATTTTGGTTAAATTTAAAGTAGCAGGAACCACAGTTGCACCCCATGGGCCAACCCAATTAGATATGAAAGTATCATTAGAAAAAAAAGTTAAATTACTTGCAGAAGCGCCTCTACATTTTCACTGTTGTTGCTATTAAAGAATTAAAGGCGGCATTTGTAGCGATTAAATTTAATGTATTTATTGAGGTATTTGCTGTTAAAGTAGGAGTAGTAACTAGCGCCTGCTGTAACATCTATTCCATTTTGAGCGGTTAATAAATCAGCGAAAAACTTTTCTCCGCCTATATTTTGATTAACTGTACTAATTATTCCATTATGAAGTGGCATCCGCAAAATTCATTTCTTAATACGCCGCCACTGTAAGGACAAACCATTATTATCTATCGCAGCTATAGGGAGAGCTTACTGACAAGGTATTAGGCATTAATATACTTGCGCTGATAACAACAGGTTCTAAATCTGTAATAACAGTTATTCTTGCTCCATCTGAGCCTCTTATAAACAAATAATCATTAACTTTAATATTTTCCACCCGCTGTTTGTTCGGGAATATTAGGATTTAAGCTGTCTTCTACAAAGAAATCCGGAAAATATCCATTAGCTTCAATGACCGCTATCGTGTCATTCAAATTAAATATAAGTATGAATAACCGAAGTTCCTTCGCCTCGACCATTTGCGGTGGTAACTCCCCCGATTAATTTGTAAACCTAATGCGTCATATGCCATAATTTATCTCTCAAATTATACATTTGCAAATAAAGACTGAGATGTTCCGCTCATGCCAGCATTTACTAATATAAAAATTTCCGCCATTAGTAGAGGCAAGCGTTACTATTCCTGAAGAATCAATTGATAACTCACCTGTAGCGCGTGTAGAAGTGGTAGCTCCATCAATCGTTGGTATCGTCCACGTAACAGTAGATGCAGGTCTAAATTGAGTATCAACACCACTCTGATGAAACAATTTTATTGTTAGTTGAAGTGACCGCGTCAGCAAATGCAGCCATCAGTTAAAATACACATTCTTCCAATTCTTTTTGTTAATATTACAAAATGTTGTGCTTAATGCTCCTGTAGCTGATAACAAAATAGTTCCTGATTCTTCATAATAATCTAATGTAGTTGGCGAGCCGCCTGTGATAGTTGCAAATCTAACTCCGTTATCAAATGTTTTTAATCCAGCAAATGACTGAGTCGTTGTTGAAACTCCTCCCTGGGTTTGATGCGTCCGCAGGTTCCAAATTAAGTTGTTGAGCGGTTAATGTTAAACCCGCAGCATTTGAAGCAACTCCAAAACTGAGAAGCTAGACACATTTCCTGTATTTGTATTTGATAAATTAGAAGCAGAAATAGCCTCCAGTAAATGTTTTATTGCCACCAAATGTTTGAGCTTACCTCCGTTACAACTCCGGGACTTGTAGCATCTGCGGGGAGTAAGTTGCAATTTTTGCGCCGACCCTGCGCCGCCTGCCGTCATAAACATTCCGGTAGAATTGGGTGAAATTATTTACAACATCCGTTTCTAAATCTCCATGATTGAATCCCGACAAATTAGCTGCTGAAATAAGGCTCCAGTAAATGTTTTGCTTCCTCCAATCGTTTGGGCCCCTGCAGTTAAAACTCCTGGATTAGTTCCGTCGGCTGGAGTTAATTGTAACTTCTTGCGGGTCTACAGGAGCTTCCTGCTGTCATTGACATGCCAGTAGCGTTGGGAACATTAATAACATTATCCGTTACTAAAATCCCCGCGATTAATTCCCTGTGTTATTTGTAGTTATACTATCAATCTGAGTTTGAATATTACTCAGTAGCTCCAGAGACATAACTTAATTCAATAGCGTAGTCACGCTTTCGTGTACATATTTATTAACAATGACAGTATCTGCCGATATTAAAGCTTTACCGCCATCAAAAGTTTCTATTTTTACATTTTGAGCATCTACTAAATCGTCTTTTAATAACGTTCCTTCTATTGTTACGCCGGCATCAAGGTATTTTCATTTATATTATCTGCTTTTATATTCTGCATTTGCCGTTAATAAACTATTAAAGTCTTCAAGCCAGAAATAATTTTGAGTTCCATTAGATAAAATGCCAGGACATGGTGTAACATCTGCAATTTGAGCTTGTAATATTTGCCCTGTTATTTTAAGTGCATTTCCATCGGATGCAGCAACAGGCGCGCCAATACTTAATCGGACGCTCCAGAAAAATAATCCGTACTTACTGTAAAAGGATTTAAAGAAAGAATGCGTGAAAAAGTAGTATCAGGAACCTACTATAACAAGATGGTCTCCACTACCATGCAGCATCTTGGATTTGCTCCTTGTCCTAAATAAGGAGTGGAAAGAATCAATAATATTTGCAACGGTTGCTGGTTAAATCTGTATAAGTAATTCTCATCGGTGAGTATCTTTTCCTTGCGTTGAAGCATGAAGAATTGCCTCGATAAAGTTGTAAATTTTTAGTGCTAAACATTTTATTCTCCACTTCCCCACGTAATATTGGTAACTGCTTGTATTTCCTAATGCGCTTGTACTTAAAACTCTTTTGAAATAACTATGAAATATGCTGCCCTTGAAATACGGCTGGAAAATAAGAAACAATAGGTTGATTATTTGCTGCATGCGCCATTTCTACTGCCAATGTTCCATTGCTGCCCATGATTAAAACATTGGCAGCAATTCTGCTTATTGAGACGCCATTTTGAGTTAAATGTGAAATATTGATCATTAAGTTACCGGCAACCAAATGGCAGGAGTGGTCGTTACCCAAATTCTCGGCTCTTGTGGCTTCGGTTAACCGCAATTTTGCTACTTATGTCTATCGTTGCCATAATTTACCTTTAAATAAAATTTTAAAATATTATATCACCGTTAATATTATTGTCATAGTTTTACATATATCCATAAATAGAAAGTAGGTTGCATATTATTATGAGGAAGGAACCCCTCCTGTGGCAGCTAGTTGTTATAACGCTATCATTAACTCTGAAATTGTCATCACCTGGGCTGCTGTTAAAAGCTGCATCCGTTAGTCCGACCAATGCTTGATGGGTACTGACAGCATTTCTGGAATTGTTAATAAATGTTCTCTTTCGCCTTCAAAAAGCCAAAAAGGACATTAATAAATAAAGAATCTCCGCTCCAACAAGTGCTGTTGCTAAAATATGTCGCGGAATAGTATTCCTTTATTGGCATTAAAATCTGCCAAGGCAGATACTCCTCTGCCCTCCGCTGATTATGCATTCACTTTGAGGAAAGCTATTCCACCATGCTATAAATAAATTCTTATATTGGATTTCCTCCATAAACCATGCTCCGACTTGCGCTTGAACCTAAATAAAACAGATTTACATCAACAAGAGGAAGCCATCCTGGAATATCGATAGGACTGCCGCCAGGAGCATTACTCATCCATTTCAATTCCCCTGTTTTAAAACTAAATTTCCAAATGTTATTAAATCCAGAGGACTTTATACTGGTCTTGATTATAATCTTGATAGATATAAGGCATTAATCCAAAAGAGCCACGCTGTAATTGAAAGTTTGTAACGTCAAAGGTTCCTAGGGTATTCAATGGAAAATTACATATAAAATGAATGCTATCATCGCCATTTGTACCTTTGATTTTTCCAACGACTGAAGGAACTGTTACCAAATAGTTACTCTTGACCATGTACCGCCTCCTGCAAAATTTAATGGCTGACCAGTAGTAACGAAGCGAAGCCGAAAGTGTGCCGCCTGTTCCAAAATTTTGAAGAATAGTGATTGACCCAACTCCAATAGAGCGCATTGGAATGAATATCTAATGTAATTGTTAATACTTCTCCTGAAAAGCCTCTACATTAGGACACAACTTGATAAAATTGTTCAGCTGTCTGTATAGCTCCTGCTGCGTTAATTGATATCTAAAAATCTGGTTGCATTTGCGCTCGGTGCATTAGGAAATCCTCGCCAATATTTGTTACATCTACAAATTGAACGCTAGCGGTTTGACCTGCGCCACCGCTGCCTTTGTATCTCCAACCTGAATTGTCATTAGGAATAGAAGGCAAATAATCTCCTGTCAGTGATTTAAAAATCCTGATGCTGGAGCAACTCTTTGATCTATATTCACAATGTCACTAATTATTGAATCAGCAGTTGTTGATGCATCGATAAATAAAAATGCTCCATTAATAAGATGGTTTTCTATGTCTAGATTGGTGGTGATAGGTGTAGACCTCTCCGCAATAATTGGAAAATATCTAAGTCAAATATCAAATTGCCTGCCCTATCTTTGACTTGAATATAATATAAATCGACACCATTAAATTTAATAAATAGGGACTGGCGTACCGCCAGTAGCATCTAACTCAATCGGGTCAGTATAAGGATGTAATCCTGCCGCGTCAGAGAATACAAATTTAGGCGTTGAATGGTCGTCGCTCTTCCAAGTAGTTAATGTGCCGCCAAGCAGCAGGTCTGCCAAAAACATCTAAAAATACCACTTAGGACTAGGCTAATGAAAATGTTGATGGCATGTTATTCTTCGCCTCCATAATAATGAAAAGCGGCAGCCACCCCGGCGCCACCTAACCCTGCGGATAATATTGGTAAACTTAATTTCTTAAGAATCGATTTCGTGAAGTCTTGTTTATTTAAATTATCTTGAATATTTTTGATTATTTGCATATGTTCAGGAGAACGTAAATAACTTAAACCTTTATTATCAGTGGTTCCAAATAGATTAATTAATTTTTGCGGGTCTGTTATTCCTTTGCATTTGACCGTTATCCCCAACGATTTCTTTTGTAGAATCTTTTACGGCATCTGCTAATAATAAATTTTTAGCATTATCTGATAAATTATTTCTTACAAGTGAAATTGCCGCATCATTTTTTTAAGTAGATTTCAATTGTTGAAGGATTAACAGCATTAATATCTTTTTTAAAGCAATATTTTTAATGTATTATTACTATAAAAGGGAGCAACTGTAATTTTGAAATCGTTGCTTAAGAGATTGTATTCATCCGCGAGGTCGGTATCTCCATTATTATTAAATGTCGAAAATAATATCATTTTTAAGAGAATTTCTTAATCCTAATAATTGAGTTCCTGTATTTCTAACTGAACCATCTTTATTTAATTTTAAAGCCGCCCCTTCTCTTCCTAATGCTGATTGAAGAAAGATGAGCATCTGAAAACTAGGATTATTTAAAAAATTATCTACAGAATCTTGTGTATCTTGAACTTGCATTTGATAAATTTATTTTATTTAAAGAATTTTTAAAAATTATTTAAATTAATCGCTTTTTGATTATCTGAAACCGATATTCCTGGAAATTGATTCCCGACTTCAGAGTATATCCTCTTTGTTCTGCTTTTTGTTAAATGTTGCTCATATCTTTGCGCCATATTTTGATTCGTGACATTGCATACATATTTCTTACTACCATTTGCTACTGGAACATGTGCATTAGCTAAAGACTATTTCCATTTAACAATCACTTCTACGAAATTTATTAGCTTGATTTGCTGCTTTATATCCATATATGGATTTGTTGATAATTTATTTAATAATAATTTAGCTCCTGGGGCAGCCAATGCGGCTATCTCAGGGAATTGCTCGGAGCGCCCATTAAGGTATTGGCTGTTAATGCCATCGCATTGCTTGCTTCTGGAGAAGGTGTGTAGGAATTTTATTAAGTGCATTAACTAACATCGAGAGTTGGAGAGAGTAAGGTGTTGATCAGGGAAAGGAAGAGCTGTACGTGATGCTAAATCACTGCTCCAACTTGAGCCGATCTGCATTTGGAATAGACTTTAACAGTATCTAATCGTGCTTGTCTTGGAATATCCCTTGGATTCATGGCAGTTTCGATTGAAGCTAGTTGAGGCAAGCCAGCGGGTAATAGATATTTTGCATAATCCGCAATCCGTGAACCAAATAGATTGAGAAGGCCGCGCTGCTGGGTCATCTTCTGGTATAAAAGTAATTCCATGTGAGGTGAGGATGAGGATGACTCGTGGCTCTGTCATCGGATCATTTTGCGGAATAAAAGTTCATCGGCATCAATCTATCCTCTTATATCCTGATAATTCTTTTTTATTAGATGGGTCGTTCCATTGAGACTCTGAAGGTCCATCCTTTACTTCCGGGCTTTGCGGTGCCATTATCAACATACACATATCCAGGTCGAGTAGTCCCTTCAAATTCCCATGGCTTTACCATAATTTCTAATATAATTTGCTAAATGGTCAGTACGAGGAGGTGGCAATCCTGCTAATCTTTCTTTAGTGCCAGGATATAACGGTTGGCCAGCAACGCTAGTGCTTCCAGCGATATCCTTTAATTGAGCAATGGCGCGATTAAATCTCGATCAATAGCTCTATCGGGATTAGACGACCATTCATCAAATGCGCCGCGAATATTTGATTAATTCTGCACGTTGACTAGGTTGAATACTTAAACCTTCTAATCTTCTTTGTAAATTTACTAAATCGGAAGTAAAGCTATTTCTAAATTGTAAAGTTGTTTTCAAAATTAGCGGAATTATTCCCCGTCCATGCATCCATAAATTGTTTTCCTTTTCCCCTAATGCCCGCATAATTTTTAGCGCTTTGCGCTAACATCTCAATCGCAGGTGAATTTAAAAATGTTTCAATAGCAGCACTGTGTTATCTAATTGCTTTTGCATATTAGGAGACGCTTTGGCACGTTAGCCTGCATTTGATTCGAATATTGCTGTCTTTCAACAGAAGTAAGGGGTGGCATTCCTGGCATTCAGTTAAATTAGGAGACGATTGAACAGGTTGTTGCGCTCCAGCATTTTGTTGCACAGGTGCAGACCCAGATGCGTTCTGTGATTGATACTGAGGAGCATAGGGCACTCCCATACCTTGTGAAGCTCTATTCATGGCCCCAAAACTAAATTATTATAAAGGCCTTCGATTATCAGCAAGGAATGAACCTCGAGAACCTTCCGGTTGAGCTTTAATTGCATTAGTAGCTGCATTCAAATTGCGAGTGCCTAACATATCAGGCATGTATTGAACCATTGCTTTTAATTTTTGTATATTTGCATATTTTAATTGTTGATCTAACTTAAACGCGTCTGGCTGTTCTTGAAATTTTAAATTAGACATATTATTAGCAATTTGCTTTTGCTGCGCATCTAGTTGACTTAATAAGGGAGCATATTACTAGCTTCATTTTGTTTTATAGAAACATCAGCTGCTCCAGTATCTAATTTTTGTTGCATTAATTGAGGAGCAGCATTTAAATCAATTTGTGATAATGCAGTTTTAATTTGATTCTGACGCATATTATTCATAGCATCAGCGCCACCGGCATAAGAACCTATTAAATTTAAGGTTTGAGGCTGCTCTGTAAATAAATTTGCCCACATTCTTGAACCGTACATAATTATTCTCCTTACTGAAATGGATTAGGTAACATATCAGGATCTTGCCATTGCGGGCGCCGCACGAACCCGCCATTGCTCCTGCCGGCCCTCCAAACATGAAGCCCAAAAATCCCGCGCCTTGGTTTTTAAAAGGTCGGTCCAATCACGTGAATTGACCAAGTTGTGTTGGAGCGCCGCTTACGGCCTTACACATGTCCTCATAGCAACGTTGCTGCATTTGCGCTTGTTGCTCTGCCAGATCAGCGCCTTGCATAGCAGCTCCATATCCACCTATGACCGTCGAAGACCCAGCAACCCCCTAAATATTGACTTACTTAATCCTAAAACATTGCCCCATAATAATTATTAAAATCTTGACGAACGTACAGACTGAGCTAAATTAGCCGCCGCTGTTTGTTCGGCGCACCTGAACCTAACATTCCACTGCGCGGTTGCCGACGTTGTTTGCATTCTTTGTGACCAAGCCCGAATTACTTGCGCTTGAGCAAAAGGGGCATTACGATATTTAGATGCAAATTGAGTTCCATAATTGCCGTTGGCGGTCTTGAGCTTCGATTCAAATTCCTGTCAAATACTGATTATATAGTCCAAGGTTCTACTTGCCATAAAATGGATTTAAATATCCCATTCCTTGTTGCCAAACAATTGATTGCCTGAATTTAAACCTTGATTTAACTCATTGTTCATCGCTCCGGCCGCTTGCGCTTGACCACCTCCAAAAAGAGTATCCGTCCAATTCATCATGCTATTTCACCTATGCTGGCACAGGAGCAAAAGGTTACCCATGCCCCATTTTCTCTAAAATTAAATCTATCTGTCGTTGTGTTATAAATAATTGCGCCCGTCTGGAGCTTTGTTTCCGAGCTGGTCTCTTCTCACCTGACTCATAGTTTACAACTGTCGTAATAGGCGTTTCTTGCTTAGTATCGTTAAATCTATCTTGAATAACGAACCGCAACTAAATGAGTCTGAAATAGCACTATTAATATGGTTTTTCAAGGGTCAGCACATCTGTCTTGTCTTCATTGATAAGATTGTCGTGTAAGGGCGCGTTTGGTAAATAAAGGGGCATTACTCGTGGGGGGTCTTCATCCATATCAATAGCCGCCCCTAATAAAACATAAGTAGGAACAGATTTATACATTTCAAATTTAAGAAATAGCATCACTGATAAGTTCCTAATGACCGCCAAATAACCCTAATTAATCTATCTACCCGCTCTACCAAAGATGTCTGACCAAATGATTTACTAAGTTATTCCCCCATCCTCGGAAACGGCTTAAAAAAACCGCAGAGGTCTACGTCTGCACTTATTTCTAATTGTTCGGAGTCGCCGAAGAAGCAGGGGGCAAAAAAAATTAAGAGGCTTCACCGTATTGATTCTGCCAACGCCTTTCAGCATGTCAATTTGCATTCTACTGTAACGGATTCTTTCATATGTAGGTAAACTAGCAGTTCTGCAAATCCTAGTTCTTTTTTATTTTTCTTCATCATTCTTTAAAAATTCACGACTTACTTCATAAAAAGCTTATTGTCTTTATAAGAAGTAACAAAATGTTTGTTTACAAAAAAGAATGTGTATTTGCAAT